>Ga0315900_10000533_pt1 | contig 66080 bp, 62 predicted proteins | sample LakEriMetagenome_FD_203521 | JGI IMG/M metagenome (GOLD analysis project Ga0315900, IMG submission 203521) | Freshwater fungal communities from buoy surface, Lake Erie, Ohio, United States - Buoy 12 MA114 | ecosystem: Environmental > Aquatic > Freshwater > Lake > Lake biofilm | place: USA: Lake... | reverse complement strand
CGCCAACGCCAACACCAACACCAACGCCAACTCCAACTCCAACGCCAACACCTACTCCAACGCCAACACCAACACCAACGCCAACTCCAACGCCAACTCCAACTCCGGAACCAACACCAACACCAACACCAACACCAACACCAACACCAACACCAACACCAACACCAACACCAACACCAACACCAACACCGACTCCAGAACCTGAAGCAAGAATTCCAGACGCGCCTACCCCAACTCCAACGCCAGAACCAACACCAACACCAACTCCGGAACCTCCTGTAGTGGTTACTCCACCAGCGCCTCCTGTAGTGGTTACTCCACCAGCGCCTCCTGCGCCCGTAATAATTTTCGTGCCAGCTCCAGTTTTTGCTCCAGCACCAGTCTTTGCTCCAGCACCAGTGTTCGCGCCTGCTCCTACACCAGTTGTAGAAGAGAAGAAGGATGAGAAGAAGGAAGATGTAAAAATTGTGGAGACAGTCACAGCAAAGGTTGTGCTTCCTCCAATAACAATTATTGATACACCGACTCCACCGGCAGAATTGACTACACAAAAGCGTGAAATCAAAGTCGTTGAGCCAGTGATAGAGAAGGTACTTACCAAGATTTCTGTGCCGAAACTTCCTGAGTTTAAGGGCGCCGGACCTTTCAAATTTGCGCTGGGACTTTCTGAACAGACAAGTTCTGCAGCAATCAAGGATCCGGATGTAGCTATCGGCCTTAAGGTGATATCTCAGACTCCGACTGTATGTAGAGTTGCAACAACCTTTAACAAGGCAACGGGTAAATACTCAATCAGCGTTGTCGGGTTATCGAACGGACAGTGCCGAATCTCAGCCATTGATAAGGGAAATGATGAGAAATTCCCAACTGCAACTGAGATTAAACAGACCATAACTGGAATTTCAACAAAGAAGACTGTGACGACTAAGGCGATTAAACCTAAGCCTGCTCCAAAGCCAGGAGTAAAGAACGCCGGCTATAAGGCTCCCAAAGGCTAGGTAGTCTTTGCCTGTGGCAAAGATTCTTATCGCACCTGACTCATTTAAAGGCAGCGCAACAAGTGCGCAAGTAGCAACAGCTCTTGCCGAAGGTTGGTTGAGATCGCGCCCGCACGATGCGATTGAGATCGCAACTTTTGCAGATGGTGGAGAAGGAACGCTCGATTGTATCGAAAGCGTTTCTGCGCAATCACTTCGAATTCCGATTCGGGTGCAAGGTGCTACAGGAATTGAACATGAATCTTCATGGTTATTGGTTGATTCAGATATTGCAGTTATAGAAATGGCGACGCTCTGCGGAATTATGACTGTAGACAAGTTGGATCCTTTAGGTGCGCATTCATTTGGATTAGGACAGGCGATCAAAGCAGCTCTCGAGGATCGACGAGTCAAGGAAATTCTTATTGCAGTAGGTGGATCGGCATCGACCGATGGTGGAATTGGGGCGTTGATCGCACTTGGTTTCAAAGCACTGGATAGTAACGAGCAAGAAATCGCACTCGGTGGCGGTGATCTACATCGATTAGCTCGTATCGAAAACCCCGAAAATCTTGTGAAACCTAGTCGCGGAATAAAGGTATTAGTCGATGTGCAATCACCGTTGATTGGGCCTGATGGCGCAGCGCATGTTTTTGGTCCCCAGAAAGGTGCTGATGCAGCGCAAGTAGTACAACTTGCACAGGGACTTAATCATCTCTTAGAAATTTTCGATATAAATGATCAGCCAGGTTTTGGCGCAGCCGGGGGAGTCTCGTGCGGTTTGGCAGCACTCCTTGACGCAAGGATTGTGAGTGGCGTTGAAAGTATTGCTGATCTCATTGGCTTAGAAGAAAAGATTGAGCAGGCAGATTGCATTGTTACCGGTGAAGGCTCATTTGATGAGCAGAGCTATCGTGGCAAGGCAGTTGGACACTTACTAGAGATTACAGAAGCGAAGAATCGTCCCGTCATGATTGCATGTGGGGTAAATAAGAATGAAAAGTCAGATTCGATTGTGAGCCTTGTTGAATTAGCCCCAACTGTCGAATCTGCTATTTCAGATAGTCAGAGCTGGTTAATTGAGTGCGGAAAAGTCTTAGCTTCGCGCTTTAATCGTTGATTGCAGAGTGTTGATCCTATACGATCCTGAGATGAGTAATCAATCGCATCCACGCATCTCCATCACAACTCCTTCAACACCAGGAGAGTGGGCGCACTTAGAGCGCGAGATCATCGACAAACTCAACGCCGCAGCACCAGAGTTTGTCGCTCGGTACACACGCAGTGATGGTTCGTTGATCTGGCGTGATGTGTGGCCCAGCATGGATGGTTCAGATGATCCTTATGAAGCGTTTATGAACTTGGCACTCTTCTACAGCATTGGCGGTAACGAAGAGGTTTATCAGTTAGCTCGAAAGATGTGGGATGCCATAACTCTGCAGTGGACCGAATACGGTCAGATCTATCGCGAGTTCGATGGTTACTACGACTGGATGCACCATGGCGAGGGATATCTCTATCACTACTTCTTTGGTCTGACTAAACCTGAGTCATTGATCGATCGCCAACGCGCAGCTCGCTTTGCAAGTTTCTATACCGGCGAAGATAAGGAGGCGAAGAATTACGACCCTGCTAAGAAGCAGATGCTCTCACCTCTGACCGGTAGCAAGGGCCCTCGCCAAGTTGTTACCCATGAAGATTGGGAGACGCACCGCACCGTTCTTGATGATTACTTAGCACCGTATGAAGATGTCGTGAAGACAGATTTCTCGTCAATGCTCTGTCATTGGTCTGATCCGGAAATTTATGACGATCTTATAAAGAAGATGAATGAGCGTATGAATAGGGGAGATGTTCCACTTAACCTCAATTCCACATCCCTATTGACCCACGCCTACATGTATTCCCATGATGAATCAACGAAGCAGACCGCACTGGATTACATCAAGGCATGGATGCAACGTCGTGATGACAACGGCGGAATCATGCCTGACAACATCGGCACATCGGGTGAAATCGGTGAATTCAATGATGGCAAGTGGTGGGGCGGTTACTACGGCTGGCGCTGGCCACATGGCTTCATGACCATTATGGAACCGATTACTAATGCGGGTATGAACGCGGTGTTGATGACAGGTGATTACAGCTATCTCGATTTGCCACGTTCACAATTTGATCTGATCTGGTCACTGCGCAAAGAAGAGGGCGGCGTTACCAAGGTTCCGCATCGCCACTTCGATGCTGGCTGGGCTGATTATCGCCTGCCATCTGCTCGTCACATGATTTATGTCTGGACGACATCGATGGCTCAAGAAGACCTAGATCGTATTTTGGCTCTCCCTCGAGATAACAATTGGGATGCAATTTATGTTCCTGGGGTATCTGGCGGAGAAAAGGGAACAGGGCGAGATACAAAGCATTACATCGCAAATACTTTGCCGTGGTTTCAGTTTATTCAAGGTCATCTTCCAAATTACCCAACAGAGATCTTGCAGGCAAACCTTGAGCTAATCAAGATTCAATTACATAAGATGCGCTCAAATACAGGTAATCCTCGTAACTGGGATACATATGATCCTGCTACAGCCGATGTTGTAGTCGGCCTTGATCTTCGTGTTCCTGGATACAACATCCATGCGTGGCAGGAATTCAACCCTGTCTACTTTGAAGGTCTTGCGCAGATGCTATTTGGTGCACCTATGCATATCTCTCATGGTGGTTTGCAGCATGGCAAGGTTCGCTACTTTGATGGCGAGAAGTTGCGTCCAGGGCTGCCAGAAGATGTCAGCGCGATGGTTGATCAAGTATCCGCGGAAGCACTTCGCGTTGTTGTTGCAAACCTCAATAAGAGTCAGCCTCGTACTTTGATCTTGCAGGCAGGTAGCTTCGGAGAGAATAGATTCGATAAGGTGACAATCACAGCAGATGATGGCTCTAGCTCAACTCACGATGTTAATTCCAAGTGGTTGACGTTGGATCTAGCCGCAGGATCGGGTGCAACTCTTAACTTCACATACACTCGCTATGTGAACAAACCAACCTATGAGACTCCATACTCATCGCGATCTGACTGGGATCCAATAATCACTGGACGCAATCAATGACATTTGTTTGGACGCAGTGGCCAGATCTAAAACTTCCGGTGGGGATTACACATCTACCTACGGATGGGATAGCCCCTGCTGATGAAGATCGAGATAAGGTCGAGTTCTTTGTTCCGCGCTATATGGGTGGGCCAGCGGCAATTGCGATGATTCCAACTATGAAAAATCTAAAGGTTATCCAATCTCCCAATGCCGGTGTTGATGATGTTCTCAAAATTCGTCCAGATGGTGTGACTCTCTGCAATGCAGCTGGTGTGCATGATGCATCCACGGCCGAACTTGCCGTTGCTTTATCGATTGCATCACGGCGAGGCTTTGCTGCCTTTGCCGCTGATCAAGTCGCCCAGCGTTGGGGGCACGTTCGTATGCCATCTCTTGCCGATTCAAATGTGGCAATCGTTGGATACGGCAACATCGGCAAAATGATCGGCACAATGCTCGAAAATTTTGAAGTGAGCGTCACTGCCTTTTCGCGATCCGGTAAAGATGGCGCATTGACATTCGATCACTTTGATCGCCTACTTCCTACCTTTGATGTCATCATCTTGATAGTTCCGCTTAATGATCAGACACACCACCTCATGAACGCGCGGCGACTTGCTGCCATGAAGGATGGCGCAGCTCTTATCAATGTCGCGCGCGGCCCAGTCGTTGATACAGATGCTCTAATCGTAGAACTTAACTCAGGGCGAATTACTGCCGGTCTTGATGTCGCAGATCCGGAACCACTGCCAGCTGGTCATCCGTTGTGGAGTGCGAAGAATGTAATTATCACTCCACACGTCGGGGGAGATAGCGAAGCTTTTATTCCGCGAGGGCGAAAGTTGGTCGAAGAGCAATTAGCCAGATATGCAGCCGGCCAACCGCTCCTTCATATCGTTGCGCAGTAATTTTCGGGAAACGTTAAAGAACCGCAACCGTATGCTTATCGATAAAGTCCCAGTCATATTCAATACATAGGCCTTCACCAACTGGCGCCATTACATAGCCATCAACAATGTTGAGCTGTGTCTTTGTGCCAAATTGGAAATCATCGAATGGATAGAGCGTCTCAAAGAATTCGCAGTTGCTGATAGCAAGAGATGGATGCAACTGAACTTGCTCGAGGCCGTGATAGATAGTGGTGTGTAGCTCGCACTGCACTCCATGGGCTTCAGCTAAATGAGCAGTCTTCATGACAGCAGTAATGCCTGCTCGCCACGAAACATCGGTACGAACGATATCGACAATACCTTCTGTGATGCAGTGGGCAACGCTGTATTGGTTTCCAGCAATAACCTCTGTGCCACAGATTGGAATATCCAACTTCTCACGCAACTTCTTAAGGCCATTGAGATTGACATCAAGTAGTGGTTCTTCGAGCCACTTATATCCAAGGCGCTCAAGTTCGCGACCAGCCTTTAACGCTTCTTCATAGGAAGCCATAATTACGGGATCTGCCATCAGAGTGAAGTCATCACCGACTGCCGCGCGGACTGCGCGATAGCAAGCAATATCAAGATCAAGGCCCCCTGGTGGGTGCAACTTGTAACCCTTGTAGCCTTTTGCTTTTACTTCAAGTGCTTGTCTTGCGTAATCCTCTGGACCATCCAAGAACATCGATGAAACATATAGAGGGACTTTCTCGCGAGCTGCTCCAAGAATTTTATAGACAGGTAGATGTGCCATCTTTCCAACGATGTCCCAGCAAGCATTATCAAAAGGAGCATAGGAATAGATCGGCACATGATTCCAGCGACGATCGTAGAGTTCGAAATCCTTCATATTCTTAGCTGAATCATGTGCGCTACGGCCAATAAAGAATGGCTTTACCTGCGACATCGTGGCAGCTGCAGCCTTCGCATCCTGTGCGCCAAAACCAAAAGAAGTTCCTTGCACACCATCTTCTGTAGTGATGGTGACGACAGTGAAGTCGGGGCGAGACCCGCCTGGCAGCTTTACTGCAGCAACTGTGTCGAGTGATTCAAGCTCATCGCCACCGCGGCATGCACGTATCTCAATCCTCTTAATTTTTGAAAGCATCGCTCACCTTATCTCTGAAATCCTATAGGATAATTTAGATGAGGTTTGCAAGAAAAGCAAGCAACTACAAGCCCTTACTTTTGCGCAGCAGCAGCTTTAGGTGAAAAACGCTTGAGCGAAGATTCAATATGAGCGTGCATCGCACTCTTTGCTGCCTTTGGGTTCTGATCAAGAATTGCCTTTGCAATCGCATCGTGTTCCTTGATTGCGAGCTGGCCAGATCCACTCTGGTAATACTGCTCAAATAGATCTTGCACAAATTCAGCACGCGATTCGCCGTCGATGCGATGAAGTTTATTTGCCATGTAGAGGCGGAATAGATGAAGGTGGCAGTGGGTGCGCTCGTAGAAATCTGCCACAGTGTTATTTCCAGAGATACTTGAAATCAATGTGTGAAAACGTGAATCATGTTCTGTGAGAGCTTGGAACTGCCCATCTCCTGCGAACTTGAGCGCAGTCTTTGCACTCTGCATTTCTGCCTTCAGCGCAGTCTTTCCTGTGTTGTCAATTAGCTTTGCTGCTTGCTCTGCAGCCCATGGCTCAATAAGTAATCTAAATTGAAAGAGATCATTGAGCTCCTTAATCGAAAGAAGCTCTGTGGCTTTATATCCCTTTAAAGGTTCTTTAGCGATCAGGCCATCAGATTCAAGGCGAGCTAGAGCCTCACGCACAGGTGTCTGTGAAACTTCAAGTTGAACCGAAAGGGAATCAATGTTTACGCGAGAGCCCGGAGCGATTTCATGATCAAAAATCATGGCCTTGATCATGTCGTAAATCTCATCAGATAAAACCGAACGACGGGGAGTGCGCTTAGTTGCGCGGGCAGCGGTCTTCTTTGTTGCCACAGTCAGACCAACCTCTCCACTTCAGATGGAGCAACTGGTTACTTCGGAAGTCGAAGCCCTTGCATGCCGCCATCTACTGCCAGAATTGTGCCAGTAGTTGACGCCTGTCGGGGACTTGCGAGATAGGCAATTGCACTTGCTACCTCTGGGGCGCTCACAAGGCGACCCAAAGGTTGACGCGCCTCGAGTGCTGCGCGCTCTGCTGCTGGATCTTGAGCCTGAGAGAGCAGGCGACCGACCCAAGGAGTATCTGCAGTTCCTGGATTGACGCAGTTCACGCGGATTCCCTCTTTGACGTGATCGGCGGCCATAGCCAATGTCAGTGACATGATCGCGCCTTTGCTTGCGCTGTACACCGCACGTTTTGGTAGGCCAGCTGTTGCCGCAATCGAACACGTGTTTACGATCGCGGGGGATTTACTCTTTCGCAGCATCGACATGGCAGCCGCGCTGACACGAGATGTTCCGACAACATTGATGTTAAGAACCTTGAGCCATTCTTCTTCGGTCGCATCTTCGACTGTTCCAGTTGCACCGACTCCAGCATTATTGGCAAGGATGTCAACGACCTGTGTGTGCTTTGCTAGTTCTGCAAATGCAGCACTGACACTTGTTGGGTTTCCAATATCGCAAGTAATGAAATGTGCATATGGACTCATTGATCCTTCTTGAAGATCAAGACCATAAACCTTCGCACCGTTGTCGTGGAAGTGTTGGGCAACTGCTAACCCAATTCCCGATCCTGCTCCAGTGACTACTGCGACTAGTCCTTTGAATTCATCGCTCATGAATTTGCCTCATTCTTCCAATAAGAGCCACTCGGGAAAGAGTACTCATCGATACTTGCTTGATGCATTTGTGCGCCTGCTCCGGGAAGTTGTGGTGCTAAGTAATAACCACCCTTGACTGATACTGGCTCGAGGAAGTGCTGGTGGAGATGGTCCACAAACTCAACTACGCGAGAGCTGTGATGTCCCGAGACTGCCACCGCATCCCACATTGCTAAGTGTTGGACCATCTCACACAGACCCACACCCCCTGCATGCGGACAAACTGGGACTCCAAACTTGGCAGCCATCAGTATGTTCGCAAGATTTTCGTTGATGCCGGCAACACGTGTGGCATCGATTTGCATCACGGAGAAACCCTTTGATTGCAGCAATTGCTTAAAGATTATTCGAGAGCTTGCCATCTCGCCGGTGGCGATGGGTGTTGGTGCAACTGCAGCGGCAATTTTGGCATGACCTAAAACATCGTTTGGACTTGTTGGCTCTTCAACCCAATGCAACTTGTAATCTTTGAGCGCATTTATCCAGGTAATTGCAACATCTACATCCCACACCTGGTTAGCATCGATCGCGATCTTAAAGTTGGGCCCGACGAGTTCGCGAACTTTCCCAAGTCTGCGTTGATCATCGGCAACTGATTTTCCACACTTATATTTAATTAACCCAAAGCCATCATCCATGGCCTTCTTGGTGAGGTCCAACATCTTCTCATCGCTATAGCCAAGCCATCCAGGTGAAGTTGTATAGGCCGGCACGCCTTCGCTGCGAAGAATCTCTTCATTTCTTGGCTTCTCAGAGTTCATGCGATAGAGAATGTCGAGAGCTTCTTCGCGGGTGAGCGCATCGGTGATGTATCTGAAATCTATGGCATCAACAATCTGTTCTGGAGTCATATCTGAAAGCAATTTCCACAGCGGAACACCTTTAGCCTTTGCGAAGAGGTCCCAGAGCGCATTAAGGACAGCACCTGCTGCCATATGAAAAACACCGTAATCAGGACCTAACCAGCGAATCTGACTATCACCGCTGAGGTCGCGTGCAATCTGACCAATACGTGCGAATGCATCGTCAACTGTAAGTCCCTGAACTTTCGATGTGAGCATATTGATGGCAGCTATCTGCACATCGTTGCCGCGACCGATAGTAAAGACCAAGGAGTCACCATGGAGTCCAGCTTTATCAGTGGTAATCCGTAAATAAGCCGCTGAATAATCTGGATCCTGGTTCATGGCATCGGAACCATCAAGCATCTTCGATGTTGGAAAGCGAACATCAAAGGATTCGATGCCAATGATTTTTGTCATTACTTCACAAATTTTTCTAAGCCTTGAGGAACGCCAGATTCTGCCCAGATTGATTCATATCCAACACCCGGACCCTTTGGTCCGTGAACATTTCCTTGGGCATCCACTAGGGCTTCGCGCTTTATTGGATTGCCCCAGACGAGAGATTCGTAATACGTAGTGTTCTTAATTGCCATGCATAGATGTGCGCTCTCAAGTCCCATTCCGTGGACTTCTGCACGGAGATGATAGGCATCGGCCAAGTGGGCAATGCGCATTGCACCAGTAAATCCTCCACGTAAGAAGGTACTTGTGCGAAGCGAAGTCGCTACACCGATCGCGGCGAAGTCTCCGGCACTCATATGTGCACCATCTGTGACTTCACCCAGGAGCAAAGGAATCTTCACTCTCTCACCTAGCCATTTGTAGGCTGTAATACTGAATTCGCGCATTGGTTCTTCATACCAAGCAAAGCCTGAGTCATATAGTGCATTGCCAAGGTAGACCGCATCCATCAAATCAAATCCAGCAGATCCGTCGTACATCAGCGGAACATCATCGCCAACATGTGCGCGTAATTTCTCTCCGAGCAGTGCATCTTTCTTCGCATCGCCGAATGCATGCAATTTAATTGCTGGATAGCCCAGAGCAAGCGCCTGATCGGCAATATCTAGAAATTCGTCAATAGAGGAATAGGTAACAGTGGATGCATATGCTGGAAGTGATTCGCGAAACCCGCCGAGTAATTTATAGACCGGTAAGTTCGCATACTTTGCACCGATATCCCACAGTGCGACATCTACAACGTGTGCCATGTTTGGCGCAAAACGCTCAATACGATCTAACTCCCATGCGCGTTCCCACAAATATTCACGCATCAACGGATCTTGTCCGAGAAGCTCTGCTCTAAATCTGCGATCTACATAATCCTTGAAAATTACGCCGCGAGGGGCAGAGGCAAAACCTGTAATTCCTGCATCGGTTTCGATAACGAGCCAGGCGCCAGTACTTGGTCCATCAGAGCCAGGTAGGTTCTTTCGCCAGACGAATGCGGGAGAGAAGCCAGGGCGCTCTTCAAGGACGACCTCCACTTTGGTGATCTTCACTTTTGCCTACCTTCTCAATCGGTTTATAACGGCTTCATAACAACTCGGGGATTTGCGCCTAAAGGGGCGCAAAACCCCCAAAAGAATTATTGAAAATACTATACGAAATAGTATTCCCACCCCTAGTATTTCGGCAACTGGTTCGATTGGCAACAAGGCGCCATCGCCAGACCTACAGAGGGGGAACACCTTGAAGAAGAAGTACTCACTAATTGCGATCGCAGCAGCGGCCGCAGTTGCAGGTACAACAGTCATGGCGATGCCAGCTCAGGCTGCTAAGCCATCGATCACCATCTGGGTAGATGCACCACGTCTACCAGGTGCAAAGTTGTACGCACAAATCATGAAGAAGACTGTTGATGTGAAGGTAGAACTTCACGCACAGGGCGATCTCGTACAGAAGGTTGCACTCTTTAACCGCGTAAAGAAAGGTTGGCCAGATGTAGTTTTCGGCCCACCAAATGACGTTTCAGTTCTTCGCGATGCTGACAATGCACTTGCATTGAACAAGTACGCACCTGCTTCATTCTGGAAAGATATGGAAGCTGGTAACAAGTGGTGTCTCGGCGAAGACAAGCAGTACTACTGCGTTAAGAACGACCTTGCACAAACAGTTCTTTGGGTAAACACAAAGTTGATGAAGGACTTCGGTTACACAGTCCCTAAGACAATGGCTGACTTCGAAAAGATCGGTCTAGATCTTGCGAAGAACCACCCAGGATATTCACTTGGTGCAGTCGGAACACAAGGCGCATACTCATCATGGCTATGGCCATCACAGTGCCCAGTGAACCAAGCAACTTCTGCAACAGCAGTAAAGATTGCTCCAAAGTCACCTAAGTGCACACGTGCAACAACAATGATCAATAGCCTCCTCAAGGCCGGCGTGCTTTCAACATCTGCTCCATGGGATGCTGACTTCATCAAGGACTTCGGCGCAGCTAACAAGGTAGTTATGACAATCGGACCATCATGGTTCGGTGAGTTCGTAATCCGCCCAGCATCATCATGGGCAGTACCTGCAGGTCAGATCACAGCGGCTCCAATGCCAATGTGGGCTGGCGAGAAGATCAACTACTCAGGTGAATGGGGCGGCGGAATTTACACCGTATCTCCACACTCTAAGTTCCCTAAAGAAGCTCTTGCATTCGCAATCTTCATGGTTAGCGACAAGCGCAACGTCGTTGATGTAGCTAACCCAGATGGCTCAAAGGGTGCACCAACATTCCCAGCATCAGCTAAGGGAAATGCACTCTGGAAGGCAAAGGTCTCTGCAGATAAGTACTACGCAGCAGATCCATATCCAGCGATGCTAGATGCGTCTAAGAAGATCTTCGCAGGTGAGAAGCCTGTTTCTTATGACTCAAACAGCGCAATGGAAGGTCAGTTCTCTAACGAACTAAAGAAGTCTAAGGATGCTCAGTTAGCTCTTGAGGCTTTTGCAACATATGCAACAAACCTTGCTAAGCAACTTGGTTACAAGGTATCTACTTCCTGAGTAGGTAAGTAGTAGTGGGGCGCGTTGGTTGAGTTAACTCAGCCAACGCGCTCCAACTTACTACTGTGTTACTGGCTAAAGTTTAATTCGTTGTTATGTAGGACCCATTTAAAATTACTTGAGGAGTTTGTCTCAGAATGGCTAAGCAAAGTAAAGCAAAGAATAAAAATAATCTGGCTATGTGGGTTATGTTCTCTCCATATCTATTCCTGCTGATCTCCTTCGGCCTCATCCCAATCATTATGGCTTTGCTTGAAGTACCTCATGAGTCACGTGTTAACCCCGATGGCGGATGGGATGCCTTCACTATCGTCCTGCAAGATTTCCGCTTCCTTCCAGCGGTACGCAACGTCCTTGGGTTCATGGCAATTTTTGTTCCGACAACAATTCTTTTCGTAATCGTGATGGCACTTATGCTCGACGTAAATCCAACAGCCTGGAAAAAATGGCTACGAATGGCTTACATCGTGCCCGCTGCAATCTCCGGCGCAGTGGCAGTTCTTGTCTGGTACGCGCTCCTACAGCCAGCATTTTCTCCAATTAGAGAGCCGCTGTCGTGGGTGGGTCTGGTAACCAGTGATCAAATTTGGCAGACAAAAAATCTTGTCTTCATCTTTGCCATCATGGCTTTCTTCGCCATCGCCGGAAACTGGATTTTGATCCAGTTCGGCTCACTGCAATCAATCTCAGGTGAAGTAATCGAAGCGGCTCGCGTAGATGGTTGCTCAGCTTTCCAGATTGCTATCCGAATTAAACTTCCACTGATTAAGAAGTACATCGTCTATATGGGTGTGCTTATTTTTGCAGGTGGTCTCCAAATATTCGTTGAACCTCAACTTATTGATACTGGTATTTACTCAGGTATCGCCGAGGCTTGGTCACTTGATCAGTTGGCTTTTGAGCTTGCCTTTACATCCGGTGACTTTGGTGGAGCATCAGCGCTCTCGCTCATGCTCTTGGTGCCAAGTTTCCTAGGTGCTCTCGTCGTTATCTTTAAGACTGATATGTTTGAAGAAGCTGAAGTGAATAGCAACAAGAAGGTCGAGGCATAATCCATGTTAAAGAATCTTGATTTAGCTGGACGCAAGACAAAGCTTCGCCAAGAAAGTCGCATTTGGACTTGGGTAGTTAATACATGGTTGATCTTCTTCGCCATCGTCAGCGTCATCCCAATGATCTGGTTACTTCTTGCCCCAAGTAAAGAAGATGCAGATATCACCAATCGTCACCCACTTGCATTTGGAAGTTTTGGTAATTACATCAAAGCGTGGAAGAACCTACAGTTCTTCGACGACGGGGTTATGTTTACCTGGGTTATCAACTCACTGTGGTACACCGCCGCGATTGTGCTGATTGCAACGGTCACCGCCTCGATGGCTGGCTTTGTTTTATCTGCTTCGAATATTCGCTTTAAGCGCTCTTTCCTAGTTTCCACTCTGATCACCATGCTTGTGCCACCAATGGCGCTTGTAGTGCCAATCTTTATCTTGATGGATCAAATTTCATTGATGGATAAGCCGTTGGCGGTAATCCTTGTTTCATCTCTCTATCCATTTGGTGTCTTCCTTTCATACATTTACTACACCACCACTATTCCTAAAGAACTCTACGAATCAGCTCGCCTTGATGGGTGTAACGATTTCCGTTTGTTCACAAAGATCGCACTGCCATTGTCGTGGCCATTGATCTCCCTCTTGGCCTTCTTCGCCTTTATCGGCAACTGGGCGAATTACTTTCTTCCCTACATTCTGCTTCCATCGAGTGAGAACTACACCTTGCCTATCGGACTTGGTTTCTTGTTCTACTCGACTCCGGCAATTAACCCAGGCGTTGGTGCAACATCGGTGCCAATTTACAAACCTGAAATTGCCCTTGCAGGTGTGTTGATCGCTCTGCCGATCATGATCGTCTTCCTAATCTCCCAGAAGCGCCTCGTACGAGGAATGCTCGCTGGCTCTATCAAAGAGTAGGTAAACAAAGATGGACCAGAAGGTCTATCCATTTAGTGCAGGCAATCGCACCATGTCCGACCTTCTGGGCGGTAAGGGAGCCAATCTCGCGGAGATGGCAACGTTGGGCATTCCTGTTCCAGATGGATTCACAATCACAACGCGTGCCTGTCAAGACTATTTGCGCACCGGTGGATTGAGTCAAGAACTTCTGGATCAGATTGATGCTGCAATCATTGTTCTTGAAACGAAGATCGGAAAGTCCTTCGGTGATCCAAAAAATCCACTTCTAGTTTCCGTTCGATCCGGTGCGAAGTTTTCGATGCCGGGCATGATGGAGACAGTTCTCAATGTCGGCATGTCACAAGAGGTGGCCGCAACCCTTGAATCAATCACGGGGGATTCACGATTTGCCTGGGATTCATATCGCCGCTTTATTGAAATGTTCGGTAAAACCGTCTGCGATATTCCATCGGATTCATTCGCCAAGGCGGCAGCACCCCTGATCAAGGCTGCCGGCGGAAAAACAATCGCGGATCTTGATGGTCCAGCACTTCGTAAAACTGGAGATGCCTTTGTCGAAGTCGTTGAAAAACATACAGGTACGGCATTTCCATTTGATGCTCGCTCACAATTAACGCGCGCCATTGAAGCGGTCTTTCATTCATGGAACTCCGAACGTGCGCAGCTCTATCGTCGTCGCGAACGAATTAGCGCAGACCTTGGTACCGCCGTCAACGTGCAAGCGATGGTCTTCGGAAATATCGGTGAGACATCTGGCACCGGCGTTTGTTTTACCCGTGACCCCGGTAGCGGTGCACCTGGTGCTTACGGTGATTATTTGCCACGCGCACAAGGTGAAGATGTTGTTGCTGGTATTCGAAATGCATTCCCGCTAACGCACCTAGGTGAAGTCAACCCTGGTGCTTATGCTGAACTCAATCGCATCATGGCTTTGTTGGAAGATCACTATCGAGACATGTGCGATATTGAATTCACCGTTGAGCAAGGCAAGCTCTGGATTCTCCAGACACGTGTTGGTAAGCGCACCGCAGAGGCAGCATTTAAAATTGCAACACAACTCGTTGATGAAGGCTCGATCACAATGGATCAAGCCCTTACTCGCGTCAATGGAGATCAACTCGTGCAGTTGATGTTCCCGCAATTTGATAAGACAACAGCTCCAAAAGAACTCACGCGCGGTATCGCAGCATCCCCTGGAGCAGCTGTCGGATCTGTGGTCTTTGATCCTCGCGATGCTGCAGATCAGGCACTTGCCGGTAAGAAGGTCATTCTTGTTCGTAGAGAAACTAACCCCGATGACTTAGTTGGAATGGTTGCAGCACAAGGTATTTTGACTGCGCGCGGCGGTAAGACTTCGCATGCGGCCGTTGTTGCTCGAGGCATGGGACGACCTGCTGTGTGCGGCACTGAGAGTATTGAAGTGCACATCGAAGAGAAGTTCTTCACCTGTGGCGATGTGACGGTGCGAGAGGGAGATGTCATCTCTATCGATGGAACAACCGGGGCAGTATTCCTCGGCGAAGTAGCCGTAGTACCAAGTGTTGTGACCGAATATGTACAAGGAATCGTAGATCCTGGTGCTGCGACTTCCTCAGCACTTATCCGGAGTATTCATCGCATTATTACTCATGCAGACAATGTGCGCCGTATGTCTGTGCGCGCAAATGCAGATACACCTGAAGATGCTGAGGTAGCGCGCCAAATGGGAGCCCAAGGAATTGGTCTCACTCGTACTGAGCACATGTTCTTAGGAGATCGCAGAGTATTGGTTGAAACTCTTGTTTTGGCCACGACAGATGAAGAACGCGCTGAAGTTTTGGCCGAGATGGAAAAATTACAATTTAGCGATTTTGTTGGAATCCTGCGTGCGATGACGGGACTTCCAGTGACAATTCGCTTACTTGATCCACCGCTCCATGAATTTCTCACAGACCAAGCAAGTCTGGCAGTTGAGATTGCGCTGACCCAAGAGCGCGGGGAATTAGTAGATGAGCGAAAGCTTGCACTAAACCGGGCTGTTAACCGCTTGCACGAATCAAATCCCATGATGGGTCTTCGTGGCGTGCGCTTAGGTGTACTTATTCCAGATCTCTTCTCAATGCAGGTTCGCGCGTTGACGCGCGCAGCACTTCATGTTCGGGCTCAAGGGTATGACCCACAACCTGAAATTATGATTCCACTTGTGGCTTCCCAACGAGAGTTGCTCTATTTCCGATCTTCACTAGAAGAAGAAGTTTCTCGCGTACTTGAACACGCAGGGGAAGAGATGCACATAAGTATCGGAAGCATGATCGAAACTCCACGTGCGGCAATTACTGCGGCAAAGTTGGCTGATTACTCAGACTTTTTCTCATTTGGTACCAACGATTTGACCCAACTCACCTGGGCCTTTAGCCGCGATGATGTGGAATCTTCATTCTTGCCACGTTATCTCGACCTTGAACTACTTCCATTTAGCCCCTTTGAATCACTCGATCAAGATGGTGTGGGATTGCTTGTAAAGATTGCCTGCGATGAAGTGCGGACTATAAATCCGGATATGAAACTCGGTGTCTGTGGTGAACACGGAGGAGATCCACGAAGCATTGATTTCTTCCACCATGTTGGCTTGGATTATGTCTCTTGCTCGCCATTTAGAGTGCCGGTGGCACGTCTTGAGGCTGGAAGGGCTGCAGTCAGCGACCAAGCAACGACAGGGAGTGCATGATGAAACATAACGACAAGGTCAGGCTTCGCACTGGTGTTGAGGTTTCACGGCTCTCACTAGGCACAGCTGCTCTGGGTGGCCTCTATACATCGGTCAGTGATGCGGATTGCACAGATACCGTTCTGACTGCAATTGATAATGGAATTAACTTTATTGATACAGCGCCACATTACGGAAAGGGCACTTCCGAAGTGCGAATCGGGAAAGCTTTGGCTGGACGAGATCGCTCAACCTTCGTTATCGCCACCAAGATTGGCCGTTTATTAGTTCCCTCAACAACTGATATTGATGATTTTTTTATGGATGCAGATAACACGGTAGAGAGAAAGTTTGATTTCAGCGCAAGCGGTGTGCGCCAATCTTTAGAAGGTTCACTTGAACGACTTGGGCTTGATAGTGTGGAAATTCTCTTCATTCATGATCCTGATGCCAATGCCGATGAAGCAATTCTCGAAGCCTATCCAGAGTTAGATCGCATGCGATCAGAAGGAATTATTAAGGCAATTGGTGTTGGCATGAATCAATGTGAAACACCAACGAGAGTAATCAAAGAGACTGATATTGATATGGTTCTTATTGCGGGTCGATACTCACTGTTGGACCAGAAGGCGTTGGAGGGATTGCTGCCTGCAGCTCTTGAGCGCAACGTCGATATCATCGCTGCAGGTGTCTTCAACTCAGGAATTCTTGCAAATCCAGTTAAAGGTGCAACGTATGATTACGTGCCAGCAAGTGACGAACTCTTGGCTAAGGCTGTAAGAATTCGCGAAGTTCTTGACGGCCATCAAGTTTCACTCACAAGTGCTGCACTGCAATTTCCGCTTCGCCATCCTGCGGTTAAATCAGTTCTTGTTGGTTGTCGAAGTGCGGCTGAAGTCGCCACAAATATCACAGAGTTTAATAAAACAATTGAAAATAAGGTCTGGGAAGACCTTGTAAGCGTACTCTAATTATCCTATAGTATTTTCATGGCCTTAGACCCGCAAGCAGCAGCATTCCTTGAAATGGCGAAGGCGGCAAACCTTCCAGACATTAGCGTGCAAGGAGCAACTGTTGCTCGAGGTTACTCGCACGCACAGCCTGACATCAGCGGTCCGTTAGATCCCAGTGTTGCGATTACATTTGAATTCTTTACCAGCTCAACAGCAGATATTGCAGTAGCCATCTATACACCACCAGCTACAACCGAAAGTAAGCGCGCTGGTCTTGTCTACTTCCATGGTGGAGGTTGGGTTGTTAACTACATTGGCAGATACCACGCGCAGATGGCAGCGATGGCAAAGAAGACTAATTCCGTAATTGTCTCAGTCAATTACCAAAAGGCACCTGAACATAAATTTCCGATTCCATTTAATGATTGTTATGAAGGGCTCGAGTGGACTGTTGCAAACGCAGATCGCTTAGGCATTGATATCAATCGCATCGGAGTAGGTGGAGATAGCGCAGGCGGAAACTTAGCTTCAGCAGTTGCACTTGCCGCCCGTGATCGCGGAAAAATAAAGCTCGCCTACCAGTGGTTGGTCTATCCATGTAACGGCCCAGAGTTTGTTGATTCGCCGGATGTACCTAATGCCGATGGTTATGGTTTAACTCAACGAGGAATGAAGTGGCTCTGGGAGATGTATCTCAACGGAGCAGCAGATCGCAGTAATCCATATGCAGTCCCTCATGCAGCAAAATCCTACGAAGGGCTTCCACCGACGGTCATGATCACCGCCGAGTACGACGTATTGCAATCTGATGGAATCGCGTACTACGAAAAATTGAAGGCCGCCGGAAATGATGTTGTTTATAAAGATTGCCCTGGCATGATCCATGGCTTCTTTAATTTAGGGAAATTTATCGATGAAGGAATCAACGTTCGAGATTGGTTTGCAGAGAACATTCTGCGTGTAGTGGGCAAGTAATGTCTCTCATCGAACTCAAAGGAATGACCTGGGATCACGAGCGTGGTCTGGATTGCCTCGTGCAATCCAATGATCTCCTAATACAAAAGTGCGGCATCTCAATTAAGTGGGATGCTCGCTCGCTTTTAGCCTTTGGGGATCAACACATATCTGAGTTCTATAGTGATTATGACCTCATGGTCATTGATCATCCTCATGTTCCAGATGCTGTGCATGCAGATGCTGTGATCGCTTTTGAAGAGTTAACAACTCCCGCACAGCTCGATCATTTAGAAGCCACAAGCGTTGGAGCATCACACGATTCTTATCTATATAAGGGCAAGCACTGGGCCCTTGCTATCGATACCGCCGCACAGGTAAGTGCCTTTCGTCCCGACAAGGCAGATCGTTCTCCAGTTTTTTGGTATGAAGTATTTGAGTTAGCAAAGAAGAAAGAGTTGTTGTGGGCTCATAAGCCAGTGGATGCATTTAGTACCTTTGCAACGCTGATGGCCCAAAAAAGTCGACCACTACAAGCGAATGCTTCCTATATCGACCAAGACATAGCTTTAGAAGTTCTTGAGTTTATGGTCGAGCTCGCAAGTCTTGTTCCAGATTTTTGCACAAAGAGTAATCCAATTGAAATTGCTGAAATCTTAAGTGGAACTGATGACTACGCCTACGGAATCTGTATGTACGGCTATAGCAATTACTCACGTGATGGCTTCCGTAAAAATGTTTTGATCTATGACGATCTCCCTTCATTTGATGGACGTGCCAATGGTTCTCAGCTCGGTGGAGCCGGTATTGCAGTTTCCACGCGAAGTACGAATCCAAAGGCGGCTGCAGAAGCAGCCCTCCTGCTTTCCATGCCAGAGATTCAAGCAACAACGTATGGCCTTGGTGGAGGACAGCCAGGAAACCTCATCGCTTGGAAAGATAACTTACTTAACGGAGTGAGCCACAACTTCTTTAGGAACACTTTGCGTACTCTTGAAAATGCGTGGGTTCGCCCTCGCGTCCTAGGTTGGCCAGATGTTCAGTTTCAGAGCTCGCTTGTCATTCATAAGTGTTTAGTTGAAAAGAAAGTCACGAAGAAAGATGTCGAAGAGATCGCATCTATGTACCAGAAGCATGTGAAGGAATAGTCGATGCAACAGCTCTTTGATCAATACATCCTTGAATCCTCGCGAACCAGCACTGGTCGCACGATTACTGAGGCAGACATCGTTTTGCATGCGGGGCAAACAGGTGATTTCTACCCCCACCATATGGATGCCGAATGGTGCAAGACGCAGGAGTTTGGCCAGCGAGTGGCCCACGGAACTCTCATACTTTCTGTAGCTGTGGGAATGCTTGCTGGAGAGATTAATGAGGCAGCATTTAGTTATGGTTACGACCGAGTTCGTTTTATTGGACCGGTATTTATTGGGGACACAATTACATCAAAGGCAACAATCGTGGCAAAGAAAGATCACGCAAAGAAGCCAGATGAGTACGGCATAGTTGACGAACAAGTCACTGTCACAAATCAGCGGGGCGAGACGGTTATTGCATTTATCCACGTATACATGGTGAGGAAGAAATGATGCCTTGGAATCTAGACCCTCGCGTTCGTAGCGCAATGATCTCGGACTCACTGGATGTTGTTGGAGTGCGAAACAACGCGATGGATATCCGCGTGCGGGCCCTGCGTCCACATATGCGTGCAGTGGGGCTTGCTGCGACAGTGAAATTTGTTCCAGATAGTCACTACGACCAGAAGGATCCATACGGTGCTGGAATCGATTTTCTCGATACTTTGCAGGTGGGTGAAATCGCAGTTGTCTCTACAGGTGGAGAATGCCTCTCAGCTTTTTGGGGAGAACTCTTCTCGGCCGCTGCCAAAGGACGTGGCGCAACAGGAGTAGTAGCAGATGGCCCTTTGCGCGATACCGAGCAAGTAGTCGGTTTAGATTTTCCTGCTTTTGGCCAGGGCTCTCGTCCCTATGATTACAAGGGACGCATGCGTATAGAAGCGATTCGCATCCCGGTTATCTGCGGCGGTGTTGAAGTTCATCCTGGAGATGGTGTGATCGCAGATAGTGATGGCATTGTGATTGTTCCGGCAGAGCATTTAGCGAAGGTGAGCGAACTTGCTAATGCGCGGGCGGCAACAGAGAAAACAGTTTTGAAAGATTTATTGTCAGGTAAAAGCGTACGAGAGGTATGGGACGCCTACGGCGTTCTTTAGGAAAAGGAGAGAACCATGGCAAGAGAACTCATCGATACACATCAGCACCTTTGGGTGATGAGTGAGCGCGCATATAGCTGGATTGAGCCCGCATATGGCCCACTTTATGATGACTTCACGCCGGAAAGACTTGCACCCGAGATTCCTGCATCAGGTGTTACCAGCTCGGTACTAGTGCAGGCTGCAGATACCTACGATGACACCTTCTACATGCTCGATGTCGCAGGCCACTCTGATTTCGTTCAGGGAGTTGTCGGTTGGGTTCCCTTTGAGCGCCCCAACGAATCACGGACAGCGCTAGAGACCTTTGCTAAGAACAAGTACTTCAAGGGTGTACGAAATCTGACTCACGATTATTCCAATCCAAAGTATGAATCAGATGATGCGTGGATTACTCGTCCAGCCGTACTTGAGACTCTGGCACTTGTTGAAAAGATGGGTCTGAGTTTTGATTATGTTTCAGTCAAACCAGAACATACAAAGAACATTGTTACTTTAGCTAAGAGGTTTCCAAAGCTAAAGATTGTTGTCGATCACTTTGCTAAGCCACCAATTGCTGCAAAGGAGATGGAGCCATGGGCATCATCAATGGCTGAGATTGCAGCCTTCCCTAATGTCTATGCAAAGCTATCGGGCCTGAATACTGCTTCAGATCTTGCTAACTGGACTGTTGCAGATTGGCAGCCATATGTTGATTTTATGGTCAAGACCTATGGTGCAAACCGCGTCATGATGGGTGGAGACTGGCCCGTGATTGTTCTTGGAAATACCTATGTTGAAGTATGGAAAGCACAGGTTGAAGTGATCAGCGGATACTCTGAGAGTGATCAAGACTGGATTACGCATAAGACTGCAAAAGCTTTCTACAACCTTTAAGAGCTCATCAAACGAGAGGAACGAACATGCAACGCTATGCATCAGTTATTGGAATGCCTTATGAAAATCGCGAGGAGTACGAGCGCCTACACGCAGCAGTCTGGCCTGAAGTCCTCGCCAAGATTGCAGAGGTCAATATCCAGAACTACTCGATCTATCGTTACGGCGAACTTCTCTTCTCGTACTTTGAATATGTAGGCAGCGACTTTGATGCAGATATGGCAAAGATGGCAGCAGATCCAAAGACTCAAGAGTGGTGGGATGTCTGTATGCCGCTACAGCGCCCAGTAAATGATCGCGCTGATGGTGAGTGGTGGGCAACAATTCCTGAGGTATTCCATGTCGACTAGTTCGCTAGATCGATCGCAACTTCCCCTTAACGGAATTCTTGTTCTCGACTTCTCACAGTTTCTAGCAGGTCCTGTTTCGGCAATGCGCCTTGCAGATCTTGGTGCTCGAGTGATCAAGATTGAACGCCCCGGTACCGGAGATATTGGCCGCACGCTCGCCTTTGCTGGTCTTGAAAAAGATGGAGACACGCTCTCGTTCCACATCATGAATCGCAATAAAGAGAGCTTCGCCGCTGACCTAAAAAATTCGGATAGTTTGAAAGAAGTGTGGGAGCTAGTAAAGAAGGCCGATGTCATCATCCAGAATTTTCGCCCCGGTGTGATTGAACGCCTCGGTCTTGGTTATGAAGATGTAAAGAAAGTAAATCCAGGAATTGTTTACGGTAGTGCAACTGGATACGGCGCGGAGGGTCCATTTAAGGATCGTCCAGGGCAAGATCTTCTTGCACAATCAATCTCTGGTCTGCCATGGCTTAACGGTCGCGCAGGAGATCCTCCAATTCCAGTAGGTCTTGCGGTTGCAGATATCTTTACATCAACTCATCTAGCATCTGGTGTTATTGCGCTCTTGTTACGTCGCGAACGTACTGGCGTCGGTGGAATGGTTGAATCAAGCCTTCTGGAATCAATGCTCGATCTGCAATTCGAATTAATCTCAGCAAACCTCTTTGATCCGAGCGTTGTCGTTAATCGTGGTGCTGGAAACTCTGCACACGCATTCTTGCCAGCGCCATACGGTTTATATAAGACCAGCGATGGTTATCTGGCAATTGCGATGACACCAATCCCAGCACTTGGCGCACTCCTTGGCGTCAACCTTGATGAATACGAGGACCCAAAATCTTGGTGGAGCCATCAAGAAGAGATCATGAAAAAGCTCAGCGCAAAGCTTGAAACAAATGGCACAGAGCACTGGTTGGCAATTTTAGATGCAGCAGATATCTGGTGTGCACCAGTATTGACTCTGCCAGATCTTGTTGCCCATGAAGGATTTGCAGCGATAGATATGACTCAGAAGACCTCTCGCACAGGACGAGATGGCTCAGAGATATCGATTCCAACTACAAGATCTCCAGTGCGTATTGATGGCAAGACAATTAAGCATTCAAAGGGTGCTCCACATGTCGGTGAAGATACCGAAAAGATTCGTAAAGAGTTCGGGATATAAGCGGGGGAGAAAATGAAAAATCCAAATCCAGATCAAGGTAAGCGATATGAGGTTCCGGTATGGAATCAGGATGTCAAACTTTATGAGGATTACCAGGTAGGTGAAGTTGATCGATCACTTCGTCGTACGATCTCTGAAGGCGAAGTAATGCTCTTTAACTCACTGGTTTTGGATATGCATCCCTATGTGGGAGATGACATCTGGGCGCGCGAACACGGCCTGTTTAAAAAGCGTCTAGTCCCAGGTGCAATGGTCTTTTCTTACGGCCTTGGACTCTTTGCACACAATAACGTCAACACATTTAGCTACGGTTATGACAAGCTGCGCTTCATTAAGCCAACCTTTATCGGCGACACCATCTATGGAATGCGCACACTGTTAGAGAAGACTCCTAAGTACGAGAACATGGGATTATTCAAAGTGAGTTACGAAATCTTTCGTGCAGATAATGAAGAACTTGTCCTGTATACCGAGCATCTACAGACAGTGCTCTATCGAACCTCACAGGCAGAAAATCTCAAAGTCGAGGGTAAGGAGACACCATGATCGAGCAATTTCAAGTAGTCGCCGATGCAGTCCGTCTTGAAGTTAAGCCTGAGCACCGAAAGAAAATTGGTATCTGCGGCGCAGGCGGCATTGTTGATGGTGCGCATCTTCCTGCATATAAAAAAGCAGGTCTTGAAGTTATAGCAATTTTTGATACCGATAACGCAAAAGCGAAAGATGTTGCATCTCGTCACGCAATTCCAAAGGTCTATGCGACGTTGGCCGAGTTACTTGCAGATCCACAAGTGGACATTGTCGATATCGCAGTGCCTGCTGCAGCTCAACCTGAGATTTTTGCTCAAGTAGCAGCAGCTAAAAAGCATATTCTCGCCCAGAAACCTTTTGCGACAACAGTTGCAGCAGGTGAATTAATGGTGAAGCAAGCAAAAGATGCGGGCATTGTGGCGGCTGTAAATCAGCAACTTCGCTTTGAAGAAGGTGTTGCTGCCGCTCATAAGATGGTTGAACTCGGTTGGATCGGAACCGTCAGCAACTTCTCAATTAACGTCAACTTGATGACACCTTGGGAGTTATGGCCATGGGCGAAAGATCTCGAGCGCCTCGAAGTGATGTTGCACTCGATTCACTATCACGATCTTATTCGCTGGTTCTTAGGGGACGCCAAGACAGTTTTCTGCGCAGCCGGACGCACAGCAGGACAATTTCCCATCGGTGAGACCCGAACTATTTCTACCGCGATCTATGACAGCCCCGTAACATCTGTTGTGCATGCAAACCATGTCAATCGCGGCGGCGATAATTATGCTGAGTACCGTATTGATGGCGATAAGGGCTCTATTCGCGGAACACTTGGATTGCTCTATGACTACCCCAACGGTCGCGTAGATACTATTGAAATTAATTCATCAGTTATTCCTACCGATGGTTGGCTGCCGTATCCAGTGACAACACGCTGGTTCCCGGATGCCTTTATTGGAACAATGGGTTCGGTCATGGAAGCCATTTCAACCGGCGCACCACTTCGCTCATCAGTTGCTGAAAACGTAGGAACTCTCAAGATGGTGGAAGCTCTCTACAAATCTATGGATTCAGGAACATCAGTTGACCTCTAGTACACCTATTGCTCTCTTTGATTTAGAGAGAAAGGTCGCAGTAATTACAGGAGGCAATGGCGGAATCGGTCTTGGGTGTGCCAGAGGATTAGCGAAAGCTGGCGCAACGATCGTTATCTGGGCACGAGATACTTCTAAAAATGCGGCGGCAAAGAGTGAGCTTGAAGCACTCGGAGCCACAGTCATCACTCTTGAAGTAGATGTCACTAATCGTGCAGCAGTTGAGAACGCTACCGCCCAAACGATCGAACTCTGTGGCGGGATCGATATTCTCTTTGCAAATGCTGGCGTCAATATTCGTATGCGTCCTGAGGAATACACCGAGGATATTGTCGATCAGATAATTGATGTAAATCTGAAGGCTGTATTTCACTGCTGCCAGAGCGTCTATCCAGCAATGACTGCTCGCGGTGGTGGCAAGATCATCCTGATTGGCTCTCTCACCAGCGTGCAAGGACTAGGCGTTGCCCCTGTCTATTCAGCTACTAAGGGCGCTGTCGTGCAGTTAGCAAAGAGTTTGGCTGCTGCGTGGGGTGCGCAAAACATTCAAGTCAACACAATATTGCCGGGCTGGATAGTTACTGAAATGACTTCTGTGACGCGCGCGGTTCCTGGGCTACCTGAACATGTCTTATCGCGGACCCCAGCAGGGCGATGGGGGAGTCCTGCCGACTTTGAAGGCATCGCAACATTCTTTGCATCAAGTGCAAGTGACTTTGTGACAGGAACCGATATTCAAATCGATGGTGGATTTACAAGCACGCTTGCAATATTTGATCTACCGAAGAATTAAGAATTAAGCGCGATAAGCAATACAGTTATTTGAGATCTCGCCAATTCCTTCAATACCGGTCTTGATGGCATCGCCAACAGCCAGATAAACAGGTGGCTTAAATCCAAGACCCACACCAAATGGAGTTCCGGTGTTGATGATATCTCCTGGGAACAACTCCATAAACTGGCTGATGTACCAGACAATGTGATCAATACCAAAGAGAAGATCATCGGTGTTTGAGTCTTGCTTCATTACGCCATTGACGCTGCACCATAAGCGCAAGTTGCTGGGATTGATCTCATCACCTGTAACAATCTCAGGTCCAATCGGATTAAATGTAGGAAATGACTTTCCTTTAACCCATTGACCAGATCGTTCAATCTGCCAATGACGTTCAGAAACATCCTGCGAAATTGTGTATCCAAGAATGTGTGCCTTGGAATCTGCAGGAGAATTCAAATAGAGCGCACGCTTTCCAATAACAATTGCAAGCTCCACTTCATAGTCGGTAGCAAGACTATTCGGCGGAATTACGATGTCATCGTTAGGCCCAACAACGCTATCGGGAGCTTTCATAAAGATCACAGGTTCTGCAGGAGTATCTGCATTGGTCTCTTTGATATGGCCAAGATAGTTAAGGCCCACACAAATTACCTTTGTCGGACGGTTAATTGGAGAACCGATGCGGGTAGATCCCTTTGCAACACGAGGGAGTCCCGAGAGATCTGCGCCAGCAACTTTTGCCATTGCACCTTCTTCAAGGCTCTGACGCGACCAATCGCCAATAAGTGAATCAACAAGTATGTATTCATCTGCAGTAACAACTGCAGGCTTTTCTTGGCCAGCACTTCCAATTCGTGCGATACGCATCGACTTACTTCCCTCCAGGCAGACGGCCAAGGCCGGCATGGGTTTCGAGTAAACGCACATGCTTTGGTTCAAGTTCTTTCAGAGAGTTAACTCCGAGAAGTTTCATCGTACGGATCATCTCTGTCTGCATAATTTGTAAGGTGCGTTCGACGCCCTCTTGTCCGCCGGCCATCAGACCGTACAGATAAGCACGACCGATGTACGCAAAGTCGGCACCAAGTGCCAACGCTGCCAATACATCTGCTCCATGCATGATTCCCGTATCAATATGAATCTCAAGATCGTCCTTAAGTTCCTTCTTCACCTCGGCCAGCATATGTAGCGGCACTGGTGCACGATCAAGTTGGCGTCCACCATGGTTACTCAAGATGATTGCATCTGCGCCGTACTTGGCCGCAATCTTGGCATCTTCAACTGTCTGAATTCCCTTAATGGAGAGCTTTCCATCCCATTGTTCGCGAATCCATTCCAGATCATCAAATGTCATGGTTGGGTCAAACATGAAATCCAGTAACTCGGCAACAGTTCCTTCCCAGTTAGACATTGATGCAAATGTGATTGCAGGCGTGGTGAGAAAGTTGATCCACCACTCTGGACGGGGTGCAGCGTCTAAGAGAGTTTTTACAGTCAGTCGGGGAGGAACAGTAAGTCCATTGCGAGCATCGCGCAGACGGGCACCGGCGGCCGGAACATCGACAGTAAGCATGAGGTGTTTGACGCCAGCATCTTGCGCGCGCTTAACAAGTGCCATGCTAGCTTCGCGATCTTTCCACATATACAACTGGAACCAATTGATGCCATCGGGTGAAGCTTTGACAACATCTTCAATCGTTGAAGTACCTAAAGTTGAGAGGGTGAAGGGAACTCCGAATTTCTCGGCAGCGCGTGCTCCAGCAATTTCACCTTCGGTATGCATCATGCGCGTAAAACCTGTTGGTGCGATTCCAAAAGGCATTGCAAACTTCTGGCCCAGAATTTCACAGCTAGTGTCAACATTTTTTACGTCATGCAAAATATTTGGTCTGAATTCAAGATCGAGATAAGAACGGCGGGCTCGTTCTAGAGTGACTTCAGATTCAGCGCTGCCATCGGTGTAATCAAATGGCCCTTTGGGGGTGCGACGCTTTGCAATCAGGCGAAGATCCCAGATTGTCAGAGCCTTAGCCAGGCGGTTCTTACGGGTAGGAAACTGCGGGAGGGTAAAACGCAACAGGGGAGCCAACTCGCCCACCTTGGGGAACTGGCGCTTCACATTCTTCACTTACAGGGCTCCAGTCATCGTAGATTCGCCCAAATCCTATACGATCATTGGTCCACATTCCACAGTTATCAGCGGCAATCCTTCGCTAAGGTGCGAACATGAGCAATCTGGCAGCGAAAACACGAGCAGCACTTGATGCCGCTGTCGCCGCTATTGGGGGAGCACCGCGCAAGGGTCAGATAGAGATGGCAGAGGCGGTATCAAGTGCACTCACTGATCGACATCATTTAATGGTGCAAGCTGGCACCGGTACTGGAAAATCACTCGCCTATTTAATTCCAGCACTAGTCCATGGTCGCAAAGTTTTAGTTGCTACAGCAACGCTTGCGCTACAACGCCAGCTAGTCGAACGAGATTTACCGGCAGTGGTTCCAGCACTTGAAAAAGAACTTGGTCGCGAGATCACCTACGCAATCTATAAAGGCGTCGGAAATTACATCTGCTTACAGAAGATGAACAGCGAAGAGGTCGACCCAGATAACGAATTGGTATTGGAAACCTCATATTTGGAAAAAGATGCACAGCGCCTTATCGCATGGGCAAAATCAAAGGGTGCGACGGGGGATAGAGATGATGCCCCGGATGTAGATCGTCGCGTCTGGCTCGCTAATTCAACATCGGGGCGTGAATGTGTCGGAGCAGATAACTGCGCATATGGATCACAGTGCTTTGCAGTCAATGCCAAGGCAAAGGCGCAACTTGCCGATGTGGTCGTCACAAATCACACGCTACTTGCCATTGAAATTGTTGATTCACATCCCATCTTGCCCGAACGCGATGCGGTGATTTTGGATGAGGCCCACGAATTTATGGATCGTACAACGCAAGCGGTTACAGAAGAACTCACATCAGGTCGTGTGCAACGCGCAGCTGCGATGGCTCGCAAACACATGCCGGGAAAGCTCAGTGATGCATTTACAAAGGCTGCCGATGATTTTCATGACGCAATGGCAGATTACGGCGACACAGTTAAAGGTGATTTCGCATCCCTAGGTCGTTTAGAAGAGATTCCAAGTATTTTAGAAGCCCCAGTTCGTAAGGTTCGTGAAGCCGGGGCGGCCATAACGGATGCGCTACGTGCCGATGAAGAGATCATCGACCCAGATTCAATAGCAGAGCGTGCACGCGTAAAAGGTGCCATTACAGAGATCACGACAACTGTCGGCAAGTTACTCAAGATGGGCTCATCGCATGTGCTTTGGTACGAACCCACCTTCTCTTCGCTCTATTTAGCGCCACTTTCTGTCTCTGAAGTCTTGCGTGAGAACTTGCTTACTAAGACCCCCGTCATTGCAACATCTGCAACTCTTACTGTCGGCAGCGGCTTTGATGCCATGGCTCGCTCACTTGGTTTTCTTCTCCCTGGAGTATCAACTGAAGATGAGAGCGATGATGAAGAAGAAGAGATTGATCCCTCCAATTTTCAAACCTTGGATGTCGGCTCACCTTTTGATTTTGCCGCACAAGGCGTTCTCTATCTTCCGAAGCATTTACCTGAACCAGGACGCGACGGTCCAAGCAAAGAAGTACTTACCGAGCTCGGTGAATTGATAGATGCAGCAGGTGGTCGCACCTTGGCCCTATTTAGTTCATGGCGCGGAGTTGAGGCAGCCGATGCTCATCTTCGTGATGTCTTAAAAGAACTTCCCATCACAATCATTACGCAAAAGCGTGGTGATGCCGTTGGGCCTTTGGTAGAACGTTTTGCTAAAGATGAGACTTCAATCTTGCTCGGCACCATGTCACTCTGGCAGGGCGTGGATGTCCCAGGTAATTCCTGCATCTTGGTAGCCATTGATCGCATTCCATTTCCTCGCCCCGATGAACCGGTGATGGCTGCACGTTCATCACAGGCAGATGCGGCAGGCGGTAGCGGATTTATGCAGGTATCAATGCCACGTGCAGCACTATTGCTCGCGCAAGGTACTGGGCGCCTTATTCGAAGTGTTGATGATCGTGGAGTTGTAGCCATTCTTGATTCACGTATTGTGACAAAGCGATATGGAAGCGTGCTACTTAATTCAATGCCGCCGCTCTGGCGTACCTCAGATAAAAGTGTGGTGCGCGACTCACTTCGCAGGCTAAGCCAGGGATTACCCGATTAAGTTCTGCACCCGCTCGGACTTTGTTGTAGCCTCCAACTGACCGAATTTGATCGTGAGGGGAGTGGTAGCCAATGCCTAAGATCACCGCGCCCACACTCGTTGAGCAACGCGCGTGGCGACGCTCGCAGTTATTAGATGCCGCCTCGGCTATTGCTCTCGAAAACGGTGCAACAGCAATTACAGTCTCATCAGTTGCTGCGCGAGCCGGATTATCGCGTACATCATTTTATGAATACTTTTCGAGCAACAGTGAGATTGTCGTCGAACTCATCACCGATGAGCTCAACTCCTTTACCGATTATCTCAATGAGAAAGTTGTATCAGCCAGCACCCCTGATGAGGCAATTACGTCATGGATAGAGGGCTCACTGGAATATGTCGCAGATGGTCGTCACCTTCTTGCTCGTGCCTTAAGTACTCTCGAATTATCAGTTGAAAGATCAGCCCAAATTGCGATTGCGCATAGAAAGATGCTCGCGCCCCTGAGTGCTCCTCTTTCTCAACTTGGGATCAGAGATGTACGTCAAGCGTTAGCGCTCATTCACGCATCGACCGAAAGTGCCACACGAAGAATCGAAGCGGGCATGGACTCTGCGAGCGAGATTGAATCTACCCGAAACTTTATCGTCGCAGGTTTACGGGCGCTGTAGCACTCAACTCTTTACTTGACTGGGATTGAAATATTTCGCACAAGCGGTTTCCATAAATCAACTTTGCCAGCAGCTGTTGCGGTCACTACACATGAACCTTTTTTGATTCCTCTGAGGATCCCCTTACTCACTTGGCAATTCTTGCTAGAAGTTCTGTAAGCGATTTTTTCACCAAAGGTGGTCTCGGCAGGAAGTGTGATTCGCTTTCCTACCTTTACCGTGGTTACTAGTGTTGCAATTGACTGTTCACCGAGACCAACAAAGAACGGATAGTTAGCAGTTGTTGGCGCAGTTGTAGCGTTTCCCGCAGTACTCACACTGAGGGCACAGACGCCACTTCCTTTAAGGGCGGTGAAGACTCCTGCAGAATATGTGCAAGCAGGCGTTGCCGATGTTACTTCAGGCGTTAGTCCCGATTGCGTTGTAATAACGATCTTTACTGCCTTTCGATATGAAATATTTGATCCAACATTTTTCGTCAGCACTTGCTCATCAGCAGTCACGGTGAAGCTATCTGAAGCTAGCGCCGGTGCGGCAACACCTGCTGCAAAGGTAATGGGCAGAAATTTATCTTCACTAAAATCATTACGGCCCAAGTGATCTACCTGAAAAAATAGACCACAGCTGACCTTTGTGCAGTCGGCACTACCGGCACTTCCTGTGATAGTGACGGTAGGTGAAATTGTTATCGCAGATGTTGATTTCACAGTTCCAGGAGTACCTGAATCCGAGACCCAGACCTGAACGGTGGAGCTGCACAATGTCGGACGTGCACCAGCAATCGGCTCAATACATTGCTGGATATAGAGACCCTTGCCTGCAGGAAACTTAGTAAAGCCACCGTTGATTGTCGCTCCCGCTGGATTGAGATTGGTAAGCGGGCTGCTAGAAAAGGCGAAGGTTTCTGCCTGCGCACTCGGCGCGGTGACAAATCCAAAGAGCAATGTTGCAAGAGTGATTGAAATAATTGATGGTCTGGTGTGTTTTTTCATAGCTCTCTTCATCCTTGAGTTGAGGTTACTTGGAAATCGTTATTGGAATAAAAATGTCTTGGGAGCGATCAGTTGATCGCAGATGGTCGGCTCGGACGGTCACGGCACATCTGACTTTGCGACAATCCACCTTGCCAATAAATCGTGAGATTTTTACAGTGTGCGTAAATCTTCCGCCCGGCAAGTATTCATCAGTGAGACCCACTGCATAAGGTGGAGGATTAGATGAGATCCAATACGAAGCTTCACCCATTCCCGCCTTATTTACTCCACCCCCGCAAGGAGTTGGCGCACTACCTTTTTTTGGAACAACACAGAATGCGAGATAGATACCAACGGTTTCATCAAAACCTTTTCCGCTCACCGAGACCATAGATCCTGCACGGATGGTGGCCTTATCTATCGTAAGAACTTGGCCGTATGACCCCTTGCTGCTTACTGCAGCGATCGCAGGAGTCTGTATCGATGCAGCCACAGCGATTACAAGAATAAAGAGACGGATTCGCACACAAGAAATATATGGCTCAGAGCTAGATTTTTTAGCCGACAGACAAGAGAGATCCGTCGACAAAGTTCTGAGAGGCTTAGCGTGTGAAATTTAGGGGCATAGCAATCGTCGCCGCATCTCTCTTGTGTGTGACCGGTTGTGCGACCCAGCCATCAGCTGTAGAACAAATTAATACTGTTGCATCGATAGATGTCAGCGCTGGCCAAATCCCACAGTTTTCACGAGTTATTGCTCTGGCAAATGGCAGCGCAGAGATTATTGCTTCCATGGGGCATCTAGATATTCTGATCGGCCGAGATGTCGCAAGTGATACGCCAGCGCTAGAATCTGTTGAAGTCGTTACATCTGGACATCAAATTGTTGCCGAAAAGATTCTTTCTTTGAAGCCTGATTTGGTAATCATTGATGAATCATCAGGACCATCATCTGCCATTAAAGTCCTTGAATCGGCAGGCATTCGCATTACGAAAATTTCCGAGGCTTGGCAGCTTGGGCAGATCGATCGCAAGGTAGGTGAAATCGCACAGGCAATCGGAACGATCGATGATGGAAAAGCCCTCACTGCTGCGTTGCAGATGAGCACTAAGAAGATCACTCAGATCCCTACGGGAAAGACCATCGCATTCTTATATTTGCGCGGAGGTAGCGCTATCTATCTTATTGGTGGCAAAGGATCTGGCACAGATTCCCTCATCAGAGCAATCGGAGGTGTAGATGCTGGTGCCCAAAAGTTTGAGAATCCATTTACTCCGATGACTGCAGAGGCAATTGCAACACTAAATCCAGATATTTTCCTTGTCATGAGCAAAGGCTTGGAATCAGTTGGTGGTGTTGATGGATTAGTTCAATTACCTGGAATTGCCCAGACGCAGGCAGGTAAGAATCGAGCAATTGTTGCAGTCGATGATTCACTCCTCCTCTCCTTTGGTCCGCGCTCATATTCACTTCTTGCAGCTCTTTCTCAATCGGTAGAGCGAGTACTTTCATAATGAAAAAAATCTATTTATTAGCCATCGCTGTACTTGCACTTGCCTTTGTTTCTCTCTCCTTAGGAGCTACCTCAGTCAGCGATGTGTGGGCCTCAATACTTAACCCTAATTTCGGATCATCGGAAATTTCAGATCAGATTATTTGGCAGATCAGAGCTCCTCGGATAGTTGGAGCCGTAGTTCTCGGAGCAATCCTTGCTATCGCGGGCGTACTTGCACAAGGTTCAACGAATAATCCATTGGCTGATCCGGCATTCTTAGGTACAACAGCAGGTGCTGCTCTGGGTGTTGTCATTGGCGTGCTTACCAATGCGGTAAACATCGCATCAATCGGCGCAATCGGATGGGCAACTTGTGGAGCACTGCTCTCTACATTGCTCACGTTCTGGCTCGCCCGTAATGCAATGCAGCTCATCATCATAGGAATTGCTGTCTCGGCCACACTCACAGCGCTTGTTGGAATTGCTATAACTATCGCCGACCGCAGCGATGTGCGATCAGTGACATTCTGGTCTTTAGGATCACTCTCACTTCTTACTTGGTCCAATATCGCCCTGCTTGTAGTCGTGGCAATAGTTGTATTTGCGAGTGCACGCATACTGTCCCCGCAATTGGATCTACTTTCTCTAGGTGATGCGCAGGTGCGCCATAGCGGCAGGAGCCCACAAAGGATTCGCCTGATTGCATTTCTTATACTCTCTGTTGCAATTGCAACATCTGTCAGTCAAGTTGGAACAATTTCCTTCTTGGCGCTAGCTGCTCCACATATCGCTCGCTTCTTGATTGGCCCGCGTCACCGATATCTCGTTGGCGCAGCAGCAGTTATAGGTGCGCTAATTCTGCTCATCGCCGATACCGCAGCCAGAAGTATTGCTCCACCGCAAGATTTGCCGATTGGTTTGCTTATCTCAATTATTGGCGCACCAGTCTTAATTCTTGCCCTCAAGCGCGGCGGTGTGCAATGGCGCTAATCGAGATTGAGAATATGAGTGTTTCGCGTGGGAAAAATCGAGTCATTGATAATCTCTCACTCGAAATTAATGAGGGAACGATTACGGCGATAGTCGGAGCGAATGGCTCAGGAAAAAGCACACTCATTGGTGCGATTGCCGGTGATCATCCTCTCGATGCTGGGCGGATAACAATCCGTGGAAGAGATCTCAGAGAACTCTCGCTCTCCGAACAATCTGAGTTTCGAAGTGTTGTTAATCAAGAACAATTCTTCTGGCTGGCATTTACTGTGAGGCAAGTAATTGAGATGGGCCAGGTGAGTGAGAATCTAGCTCGTGTTGAATCGGTGATTTCACAGCTAGGAATTAGCGAAATCGTGGATCAATCCGTACTGACTCTCTCGGGTGGGCAGATGCAACGTGTAGCAATTGCGAGAGCGTTGGTCTGCGATACACCGATTTATCTTTTCGATGAACCACTGGCATCACAAGATAAGAAGAGCAGAGCTGACTTGATTTCACACTTCTGTACGTTGCGAGATCAAGGCAAGACCATTGTTATCGTCATGCATTCGCAAGGAAACGATTTAGATTGGTGTGATCAGATTATCCAGGACTTGGCGTAGATCAGACCAAGTCTTAGCAAAACTAGGATGCAAGGCCATCAAAGTGACTTCATCTACTGGCACCCAACGCATCTCTTGACTTTCATCATTGGGGGAGTCGGCAGATATTCCAATATCGGCAGCAGCCAACACTGTGTCATATCGCCAGTCGCCATGATCATCACTGAAAAGTGCCAAAGGATTTAAGTGCTCTGGACTGATTCCAGTCTCTTCGTGAGCTTCGCGGAGGGCCGCTTGAGTAATACTTTCATGTGAATCTTTAGCACCACCTGGGATTCCCCATGTATCGCCGTTGTGAACCCAGGGTGCGCGATGTTGTAGAAAGATTTCGCGCCCGCCATCAGTACTTTCGCGAAAGATCAAGATTCCAGCGGCGCCAAATTTTCCCCAGTGTTTGCTTCCGCATTGGAATTGGATCCATCCATCTCCATCGCGGGCTGCCATGAACCTAGATTGCCACATCCATCCACAGAGCGCTCACCTAGCAGCGAAATGGCCGCTATCGACTTCTACCTTGCCCCACATGAAAATCACTCAGCTCATTGTCGTTGCAATCCTCATCACAACCTCGTTGAACACTCCTGTCGCTTTGGCCGAAGAGTGCCAGGTCAGCGCATGTGTAGATGTCTACACTCAAGATGGCAAGATCATTATTGAAGGTCGCAAAGGCGGCACTACTGCCGTAACACCAACACCTACCGTTAAAGCTACTCCAAAGAAGGTTGCACCAAAGAAGATTCTCCCGCCGCCGGTTAAGAAGAAAGTACTTCCGCCAAAGCCGCGAGTAACGAAGAAGGCAGTTCCAAAGACCACCACTCCGACACCACAGCCGCCAGCGCCTCAAACTGCATCTCTCAATGATCGTCTCATTAAAGCGCTACCAACTGCAGGAATTGCCTACCAACCAGAGTACGAACCACTTGTCGATGTTCCAGTATTTATGTGGACAGATTTGCCGACATCTTTTATGACACAGGTGAAAATTGTTGGAGAAATTGTTGATGTAGCACTTCGTCCAAGTTTTACATGGTCTTTTGGTGATGGAACATTTCTTTCTACAACAGATGTGGGCGGCCCCTTTCCTAACGGAAAGATCAAGCACACATACTCAAATCCAGGTACCTATCTCATCACTCTGATCAGTACTTGGAATGGCACCTATACACATAACGCACAGACTCGCGCCATCACAGGCACAGTCAAGACAACCTCGATTGTCACCATCACAGTTGTTAATTCCCCGACCCGATTTGTGAATTGAGAGATAATGACAACCCTGACTAGTCCCCACGATCTTCTTGCAGCTATTCCATTTTTGATTGGCTACCACCCCATTGATTCGCTCGTCTTGGTATCTATTAAGGACGATTGCGTTGGCATGGCGATGCGCATTGATTATCCGATAGATCAGAACCAAGTTGCCTTCGATCTTTGTGCCAGCCATATCAGCGCAGAGGATGCAGAAGGTGCACTTATTGTTGCCTACCAACCTCACGATAGAAGTGATGGAGACGAGGTCTTGGCTCATACAACTGCTGCACTCTCACGAGCCGGCATCGCCATATATGAATCGATTCTCATTGCCGATGGTTCTTATCGATCACTTCTATGCCATGACATTACGTGTTGTCCGTTGGAAGGTCGCCCAGTTCCGCCTCTTGATTCTTCACGAATTGCTATGGAGAGCGTGGTTGCGGGCCACCCCATGCCCTTTGCCACATTTGCAGATTTGGGCGCTTCGGTCCGCTCTAATCTTTTGGCACAAGAAGAGCAATGGTTAGAGCGAGTTCAGAAATCATCTGTCGATCCATCGGATTCTGATCTCAACAACGTGCAACGAGATGGCGCAACTGCGGTGATTGATCTTGCAAATGACTTTATTGCACATGGCATCTCGACAGATCAAGATTTGATTGCACATGTTCTGGGTTGCTTGAGTGAAATTCAGGTTCGCGATTTCGCGTTAGGAAGCCATGACATTGAGAGTGCAGATGGTTATCGCAGAATGTGGGTGCACTTACTGCGCTCTGCACCGCCAGGATTTGTAGCTCCCGTGGCTTGCCTTGCAGCCGCTATCGCCTACGAATATGGAGATGGGGCGCTAGCTCGAGCAGCGCTCGATCGGGCATTTACAGATGAGCCCACCTATTCATTGGCGCTATTACTGCAACGCGTATTTAGCGCCGGCTGGCCGCCACAATCCTTTGCGCAGATGCGTAGCGAGCTTCATCCCAAAGTCTGTGCTGCAATCTTTGGCTAGTGCACTAGTTGAGCTAGTTGCACCACCACCGCGGTGGGTTAAGATATGCCCAGGTCACGAGTTCTAGATCGGTTGCCACATACGGTTACCAAAGCCCCGGCTTACTAGACGGCAACCCTCCACCGCGGTGGGGTGCTCCCGGGTGACGACCAGGCACAGTCTGATCTGTGCAAGTGCGTGAAGGAATTCTCATGAGTGCTCAACCGATTAAACAAGTTCTCACCAGTGATGTCACTGGTGCTTGGCTTGAAGGCTACGATCCCGGAGATCGCAAATTTATCAAGATCGGTTTTCTCCTTTTAGAAAATGGGCAGACTCTCTCCGATATTACGATCGCTTATCAAACTTGGGGAACACTTAACGCAGCTGGTGACAATGCAATTTTGATTCAGCATGCGATGACCGGCTGGTCAGATGTTCCAGGTTGGTGGCCAAATATGGTTGGCCCTGGACTTGCCTTCGATACGGAGAAATATTTCATTGTCTGTCCCAATGTCATCGGCGGATGCCAGGGAAGTACCGGTCCATCAAGTATTGCTCCAGATGGCAAACGCTATGGTTCACGTTTTCCGGCTGTGACCATCCGCGACATGGTGGCAGCTGAAATTGCATTTTCAGATGCGATCGGAATCAAGAAATATAAATTAGCCGTCGGTCCATCACTGGGTGGAATGCGTTCACTCGAGTGGGCAGTTGATCATCCCGATCGCGTGGAATCTATCTGCACTATTGGTTCATCGGCAGTTGCAACTGGTGATCAAATCGGAACCGCATCCATTCAAATTCGCGCCATCAAGGGCGATCCACACTTTAATAACGGCGATTATTACGAGCAAGAGCGTGGGCCAATCGCAGGTATGGGAATCGCGCGCAGAATCGCCCATCTGACCTATCGAACTGAGTCGGAGATGGATGTGCGATTTGGTCGCGAGCTCCAAGGAGATGACACGGGCCGATTTGCTGTTGAGTCCTACCTAGATCACCAGGCCGACAAGCTGGCTAAGCGCTTTGATGCCAATACCTATATCGCCCTGACCGAGGCGATGAACTCGCATGACATCGGCATCAACCGTGGAGGAGTAGTTGAGGCTTTACGCGCAATTACCATCCCGGTTTTAGTGGTCTCCATCGACACCGACCGATTATTTCCACCTCGACTCCAGGTTGAGATCGCCGAACTGGTTCCACAGGCGAAAAAGTTGGTAACAATCTCTTCAGATTTCGGCCACGATGGCTTTTTGGTCGAATCTGAGGCGATGTCGGCGGCAATTCGCGGTATAATATAGACATCACTTCGAGCGGTTTTAAGAAAAGAATTTCTTAAAAATCGCAACAAAAACCAAAGGACAATTGTGGCTGTATTTAGTGCGCTCAAAAACAAGGCAAAGAAGGCCGTTGCTAAAAAAGCACCTGCCAAGAAGGCTCCAGCAAAGAAGGCCGTTGCTAAGAAAGCTCCTGCTAAGAAAGCTGTAGCGAAAAAAGCAGCCGTGAAGAAGGCCCCTGCGAAGAAAGTCGTTGCGAAGAAGGCCCCTGCCAAGATCGAGCTAAAGAAAGTCCTTGATGCCAAAGATGTACAACTCATCTCTGATGCAAAGGCTGCAGTCTCACGCCAGAAGGAAGTCCTCGCCGAACTTGAATCCCGTGGAGTCACATCCCTTGGTCGCATTCCAAAGAAGGCTGATAAAGATTTAGTTGATGAAGCACGCGCATTAGCAATCACAGTTCCTCAGATCACCGAAACGCTTCGCAAGAAGGGACTTGGAAGCCCAAGTCGTATCTTGAAGAAGGCTGAATGGGATCTAATCAAGCCTAAAGAAGTTCCTGCAGCTGCTGCAGCAACTGTAAAGACGACCACAGATGGCAAGAAGGTTGTTACTAATATTGATGGCGAAGAAGTTGAACTTGAAGAAGTTGAACTCGAAGATGTAGAGACTCTCGTTGCAGATGTACTAGAAATCGTGGAAGCCGAAGAAGGTGCCAAGGCATCTGAGACTCGCACCGTTAATTTAGTTGATGATGCAAAGTCAGAAGATGGCTCATTTATCTTGCAGGATTCAGATGCAGAAGAAGATGAGAGCGAAAAGACTGAGCGCGCAAAGCATAAGAAGGATCTTGCCAACGTCAACATTGTCCTTGATGCGATCAGTGCAAAGCGAGCTAATCACCCTTACGTTGGTAAGGGCCATGTAGATCCTGAAGATGCGAAGGCGCTGACATTCCGTCAGGTTCAACAGCAGCTATCGATGAACAACTTCACTGAAAAGGGTGCTCGCGTCATTGCTGAGGCAATTACACAGGGCTACCTCAAGAATGTAGAAGAGCTCTACGATATCTTCAACGCTGAGGCTCGTCGCATTCAAACTGAAATTAAGCATCTGCCACCAGAGCAGATGGTGATGACAGCAGGTGCTACTGCTGACCCAGTTAAGGATTACCTCAAGCAGATCGGTCGCGTGGCACTTCTTAACGCCGAACTCGAAGTAGAACTTGCAACACGTATGGAAGCTGGACTCTTTGCAGAAGAGAAGTTAGCAACCGATAAGAAGATTGATAAGAAACTCAAGCGCGAGCTCGAGTGGATTGTTGAAGATGGAAAGCGTGCGAAGAATCACCTCCTCGAAGCGAACCTTCGCTTGGTGGTCTCGCTTGCAAAGCGCTACACCGGACGTGGAATGCTCTTCCTGGATCTCATCCAAGAAGGAAACCTCGGCCTTATCCGTGCAGTTGAGAAGTTCGACTACACCAAGGGCTTTAAATTCTCGACCTATGCAACATGGTGGATTCGCCAGGCGATTACTCGAGCGATGGCAGATCAGGCGCGCACGATTCGTATTCCAGTGCACATGGTTGAAGTCATCAACAAGTTGGCACGCGTACAGCGCCAGATGCTTCAGGATCTTGGTCGCGAACCAACTCCAGAAGAGTTAGCTAAAGAACTTGATATGACTCCTGAAAAGGTTGTCGAGGTACAAAAATATGGGCGCGAGCCAATCTCACTTCATACGCCTTTGGGTGAAGAAGGAGATTCAGAGTTCGGAGATCTCATCGAAGACTCTGAGGCAGTAAAGCCTGAAGAGTCCGTCACCTTCACAATTTTGCAGGAGCAGTTGATGCAGGTGCTTGGTGGACTTACACAGCGTGAAGCAGATGTAATCAAGGCGCGTTATGGCCTCACAGATGGTCAGCCAAAGACTCTTGATGAGATCGGCAAAGTTCATGGAGTAACTCGTGAACGTATTCGCCAGATCGAATCAAAGACAATGTCGAAGCTACGCCACCCATCACGCTCGCAATCACTGCGTGACTATCTAGATTAAAAAAGATTAAAGAAAAGCCCCTATGCGATCACTCGCATAGGGGCTTTTCTTTAATCTCAGTTACTTACTTTCAACCAGCTTCTCTGATTCATCTTGAATCTTTGCTGCTACAACCTTAAGTTTTTCGGCATATTCCTTGCCGTGATGAGCGCAGAACAAGAGCTCGCCGCCGTTGAGCAAGATGGCGCGTACATATGCTTGGGCTCCACATCGATCGCACCTATCAAGGGCATTTAGAGGTGTGGATTCGAGGATTACTTGCTCGTTCATCGCGCTCTCCGATCATTGCCTAGAGATCACCGAGGTGATGATCTGTACTCGAATGGGGTACTTCGTATGGAACATCATGCCATCTATAAATATTCCCCGCCTGCTGATTTCCAAGAAATTTTCGCCCTTTAGATAGATATCTCACAGCAATTGGAAGGTTTTCCCAGTAATTAAGCCAGGCGTCGGCGCGTTTACGCACCTGCAAAGAGTTCGCTGGCTAATCTTTGCACCCATGGCTGCCAAAAAAGATTCCGGTGATGCGGTTGCACAGCTTGATCTCACCGCCCCGGGCGCCGAAATAGATAGCTATACCGCAAAGGACCTAGCCGTCCTTGAAGGCCTTGATGCCGTTCGCAAGCGCCCAGGAATGTATATCGGTTCTACCGATTCACGTGGCCTCATGCACTGTCTCTGGGAAATCATTGACAACGCAGTAGATGAAGCACTCGCAGGTCATTGCAAGAAGATCGACATTAATCTTGAAGCAGATGGTTCAGTTGAAGTCCACGATGATGGTCGTGGAATTCCAGTAGATAAAGAACCTAAAACTGGCCTTACAGGTGTTGAAGTTGTTCTCACTAAGTTGCACGCAGGTGGAAAATTCGGTGGGGGATCTTATGCAGCTTCAGGTGGTCTCCATGGTGTGGGTGCATCTGTAGTTAACGCACTTGCCGAACGCCTTGATGCTGAAGTAGATCGCAATGGCAAAATTTATTGGATGTCATTTCGTCGCGGTGAAGCAGGCGTATTTGATGGTGAAGGACCTAAGGCAGACTTCACGCCACAATCAGGACTACGCACAATCGGTAAAGTTTCAGCAAAAGTTACAGGCACGCGTATTAAGTGGTGGAGCGATAAGCAGATCTTCCTCAAGGAAGCCACCCTTGATATCGAAGATATCTACGCACGTGCGCGCCAAACATCGTTCTTGGTTCCTGGCCTCACCCTTATTGTTAATGACAATCGCACCAAGACTCCAACGACACAGTCTTTCTTCCATAAGGGCGGAATCTCTGAGTACTGTGATTTCTTGCAGCCAGATGAACCAGTCGGAAGTGTTATTCGTATCTACGGCAGCGGTCACTATCAAGAGACAGTTCCTGTGCTCGACGACAAAGGACATATGGTCTCGACAGAGGTCGAGCGCGATATGGAAGTTGATATCGCACTCAAGTGGGGAATGGGCTTTGATACAACCCTTCGCTCCTTCGTCAACATCATTGCAACCCCTAAGGGTGGAACTCACGTTCAAGGATTTGAGCGCGCGATCACCAAAGCATTTAATGAAGCGATGCGCTCTGCCGGAATCTTGAAAAAGAACGAAATCGATGTGATTAAAGACGATGTGATGGAAGGCCTTACCGCCGTTGTCACAGTTCGCATGTCAGAGCCACAGTTCGAAGGCCAGACTAAAGAAGTCCTCGGAACAGCTGCTGCCACACGAATTGTCTCTGCAGTCGTTGCCGACAAACTCAAAGAATTTTTCAGCACTACAAAGCGCATTGAAAAAGCTAACGGTAAGTTGATTATGGAAAAGGTTGCCGGTGCTTCACGTACTCGCATCTCAGCTCGTGCCCATAAAGATCTACAGCGCCGCAAGAACGCACTGGAATCATCTTCACTTCCAACAAAGTTGGCAGATTGCCGCTCAGAGGATGTCACTCGTACAGAACTCTTTATTGTTGAGGGCGACTCAGCGCTGGGCACAACAAAGGCTGCCCGCAACTCAGAATTCCAAGCGATCTTGCCTATTCGCGGAAAGATCCTCAACGTACAGAAGGCATCACTTTCACAGATGCTCGATAACTCCGAGTGCGCATCAATTATTCAGGTACTTGGCGCGGGATCTGGAAAGTCATTTGAACTCGACGATGCTCGATACGGCCGTTTGATTCTGATGTCAGATGCTGACGTTGATGGTGCACACATTCGCTGTCTCTTACTCACACTTTTGTATCGCTATATGCGCCCCATGATTGATTCAGGCCGTGTATTTGCTGCAATCCCACCACTACACCGCATTGAAACAATGGGTGGCGGCGGCAAAAAGGGTGAATACATCTACACATACTCTGATGACGAGATGAAGAAAGTTACCGCCGAGCTCACAAAGGCGGGCAAGAAGTGGAAAGAACCTATTCAGCGCTACAAAGGCCTGGGCGAGATGGATGCCGATCAGCTGCGTGAGACCACTATGGATCCAGATGCCCGCACACTTCGCCGCATCACAGTTTCAGATGCAACGGCTGCTGAGAAGATGTTTGAGCTCTTGATGGGTAACGATGTTGCTCCACGTAAGGAATTTATCTCAACGGCTGAAATCGATCGCGACCGAATCGACGCTTAATTAGTCGATTGCGACTAGATCGAAATACTCTTCTTTCCAAATATCTTCATCGCCATCTGGCAGCAAGATGACGCGCTCTGGCTTTAGTGCTTGTACAGCACCTTCATCGTGAGAGACCATGATTACAGCGCCTTGATATTCACCGAGTGCGCCCAAAATTTCTTCACGAGATGCGGGATCTAAGTTATTTGTTGGCTCATCGAGTAGAAGCACATTTGCAGCTGATACAACCAAAGTAGCTAGGGCAAGACGAGTTCGCTCACCACCAGATAAAACCTTCACTGGCTTATGGACGTCATCTCCAACAAAGAGGAATGAACCGAGTACGTTACGAGCCTCAGGCTCACGTAGATCATCTTTAGACGACATCATGTTTTCTAGAATGGTGCGTTCGAAATCAAGCATTTCATGCTCCTGGGCGTAGTAACCAAGTTTCAAACCGTGACCGTGTTCTACTCTTCCGGTATCTGATTCGAGTTGGCTAGCCAGAATCTTCAACAAAGTTGTCTTGCCAGCACCGTTGAGTCCCAAGATCACAACGCGAGAGCCCTTATCAATCACACAGGAAACATCGGTAAAGATTTCAAGTGAACCGTAGTTCTTAGATAGTTCTTCACCCGATAGGGGAGTCTTGCCACAAGGTGCTGGGGTAGGAAAGCGCAGCTTGGCGACCTTGTCTTTGACGCGAACATCATCAAGTGAGGATCGAAGTTTTTCAGCGCGACGTAACATGCCTTGGGCAGCAGTTGCCTTTGAAGCTTTAGCGCGCATCTTCTCGCCTTGCTTCTGCAAGATTTCTGCCTTCTTCTCGGCGTTGGCACGCTCTTTCTTACGGCGATGCTCATCTTGTTCGCGCTGCAAGAGATACTGTCTCCAGCCCAAGTTATAGACATCGATGACGTTACGGTTGCCATCGATATAGAAGACTTTGTTTACGACTGTCTCGATCAGATTTACATCGTGAGAGATGATGACAAGGCCACCTGAGTAGGTGCTTAAGTAGTTGCGCAGCCAAATAATGGAATCAGCATCTAAGTGGTTGGTTGGCTCATCGAGTAAAAGTGTTTCAGCACCAGAGAAGAGAATGCGAGCGAGTTCAATACGACGGCGCTGTCCGCCAGAGAGCGTTTCGAGTTGATTTCCAAATACAGCTTCAGATACGCCAAGTGATGTTGCGATGGCTTCAGCTTCGGCAGTTGCGGCATAGCCACCGGCTGCTTGGAATTCAGCATCGACGCGGGTGTAGCGCTCCATCGCCTTTTCAAGGGCGGCACCTTCAGTTGTTGCCATCTCTTCTTCAACTTGGGTCATGCGAGCTGCGATCTGATCCAAATCTCGTGCAGAGAGAATGCGTTCAATAACAGTTCCCTGATCTTCTCCAGTGCGTGGATCCTGGGGGAGATATCCGATCTTGCCGGTGCGTTGTACGGCGCCACCTGCAGGAAGAGTCTCGCCTGCTAGAACTTTTGCAAGGGTTGATTTACCCGCACCGTTACGTCCAACAAAGCCGATGCGATCTCCGTGATTGATGCGAACATTAACTCCAGAAACAAGGAGTCTGGCCCCAGCGCGAAGCTCGAGGGCGGTAGTTGCGATCATTTGAGTAAGTCTCCCACACAGTGGCAGTAGGTGCGAAATTGAATACTTATATTGCTTGCTTATGCACCAATACGTGTACGGCGAGGTGTTGCATATGACTTAGCAACTGCTGTGAGCTCTTCTGAGATGAGGGCTCTGATGTTCTCATCACTCTTTAACAGGGCGGTGAGATCGGCGATGATTTTCTTGAGTTCTTTCTGTTCGCTTTCGAGTTCAAGTTTGCTCATCTTGGTTAAACGACGAAGAGGCATATCGAGGATATAGGTGGCTTGTTCATCATTGAGTTTGAAATCTTTGATAAGTGAAGCCTTTGCAGCAGTTGCATCTTCGCTGCCACGGATGATCTTGATGACCTTATCGATATCGATGATTGCTTTGAGGAGGCCATCAACCATCAATAAACGAGCAGAAGCTTTCGCTTTTCTGAATTCAGATCGACGGGTAACAACTTCAATGCGGTGATCGATAAAGACCTGAAGGAGTTCCTTAAGACCCAAAGTCTGCGGGCGACCCTTTACAAGTGCTACAGCGTTGATGGCAAAGGCATCTTCCATAGGAGTTAACTTGTAGAGCTTTTCTAGGACATCTTCAGGTTCAAAGCCGTTCTTAAGCTCGATTACGACGTTGGTGCCAGTCTGGCCATCTGTAAGGTCGATGATGTCTGAAATTCCCTGAATCTTCTTCGCTTTTGCAAGATCAGCAATGCGCTCGACGACCTTTTCTGGGCCAATGTTAAATGGAAGTTCTTTGATGATAATTCCCATTTTGCGTGATGTGACTTTTGAAATCTCGACTGTTGCACGGACCTTGAATGAACCTTTACCAGTGGCATAGGCCTCGCGCACACCTTCAATGCCGACAATCTCTCCGCCTGTTGGAAAATCCGGTGCCTGCACATGCTTCATCAATTGATTCAACGTCGCCTTTGGATTATCGATGAGGAACTTTGTCGCAGCAATTACTTCACCCAAGTTATGTGGGGCCATATTTGTTGCCATACCCACAGCGATTCCTGAACCGCCGTTAACGAGCAAGTTTGGATATGCAGCAGGAAGTACGAGTGGTTCAGAAAGTTGTCCGTCATAGTTAGGGCCGAAGTCAACTGTGTTCTCATCAGATTCAGAGACCATGGCAAGGGCGGCAGAAGCTAGACGTGCTTCGGTGTAACGCATTGCAGCAGGTCCTGAATCAAGTGAGCCAAAGTTTCCATGTCCATCAATAAGTGGCAGCTGCATTGAAAATGATTGCGCCATGCGCACAAGTGCGTCATAGATTGCGCCATCACCGTGTGGGTGCAACTTACCCATTACCTCACCAACAACACGTGCGCTCTTCACATGGCCACGATCTGGACGAAGTCCCATATCTGCCATCTGATGCAAGATGCGACGGTGCACTGGTTTCAGGCCATCGCGCGCATCAGGAAGTGCACGTGAATAAATAACTGAGTACGCATATTCAAGGAAAGACTCTGACATCTCTGATGAGACATCGATATCAACAATCTTGCCGGCAAACTCTCCAGGCTTTGGTCCAGCCGCTGCCTTTTTGCCCTTAGTTGCTGTGGTCTTCTTTGTTGTTGCCATGGCGTGAATTGTGCCAAGAGGTGGGGCTAAATCTGTGTACCTACACGCCCTCTGGCACCGACGATTGCAACACAGTGGCCAGCAACGGCACTTGCTCGCTCTAGTGCATAGGAAAAGTCGCGCCGACCTGTAAATGCATCAATAAATCCGGCAGCAAATGCATCTCCGGCACCAGTTGTATCGATGACCTCAGTTGTCTGTGCAGCAACAGAGATGATCTGACCACCTCGTTCTAGGCCAATTGCACCTGCTGATCCACGTTTGATAATCGCGCGAGGAGTGCGCTCTACGAAGAAGTTAAGTGCAGATTCAAGATCACTGAGTCCGCTTAAGTAGATTGCTTCTTCCTCATTCATGATTACTGTATCCATCAGCGCACACCACGAGAGGATCTCTTCAACCGGAACTCCTTGCATGCCACCGACAGTTGCAGGATCAAAAATAATTGGGATCTGATGCGAATTAATCGCGCCCACCATTTCGAGAACTCCTTCTCGTGAAAGCGGGGCAAGCGGGGCATAACCAGTGAGATAGATGGCACCGACACCTTCTAGTGTGGGTAAATCACTTAGGGCAAGACCAGCATTTGCACCATTATCTGCAAGCATTGTTCGCTCACCTGATGGATCAACTAAGCAGATAACAACACCAGTGTGAAGGCCTTCTTTTACGATCTGACCGTATGAGATACCCAGCGCATCAAATTCTGCAGTTATTGCAGAGCCTGCTGCATCGTTTCCAATCCGCCCGACCATCGTTACATCGTTACCAAGCACGGCTAGCCATGATGCGACATTGCCTCCTGCGCCACCACCGTGAGTTGAGATGATGGTGCGGGTGTCATTACCTAAACGAAGTTCGTGTGGAGTTGTTGGGATCTGAGCCACGATGTCGAGCATCAGATCACCGATGCAATAGATCTTAATACTCATGGCTGCTACTTTGTGAGAGCGACTGCAATGTCGGCAGCGAGTGCGCTATTTGATTTAATGATTTCAATATTCACCTTGAGGGACTCACCCTGGCTTGCGGTATGGAAATGTTCAAGCAAGAAAGGCGTAACTGCTTTTCCAGTAATTCCCTGAGCAGCTGCGCCAGCGAGTCCGCTAGCCAGAATGACATCATGACGGGTGCGGTCCATCTCATCTTTCACTGGATTTGCAACAACTAAAGCAGTCGAATCTGTTGCGAGTTCACGACGAGCCTTAATGATTGTGGCGATCTCATGGGCGCTCTCTGCTCGGTGCTCTAGAGTGAATCCAGAATCAGTGAGATAGAAACCAGGGAAGGCGTTGGTCTTATATCCAACGAGACCAATCGAAAGCGTTTCCAGGCGTTCTAAAGTTGCACCGACATCGAGAATTGATTTAACGCCCGCGCAGACAATTGCAATATCCAGCTTTCCGAGCGCACCAAGATCTGCTGACTCATCGAAAGATTCATTGGCACCACGATGGACACCGCCGAGACCGCCAGTTGCAAAGACCTTGATACCGGCAAGACCAGCAATATGTGATGTTGCAGCAACGGTGGTCGCAGCACTTGATTTGAGCGCACTGATCATTGCTAGATCTCGAATTGATGCTTTGGCGATATCGTCGCGATTTGCAATCTCAATCAGCTGATCGGCCTCAAGTCCCACACATACAACTCCATCGAGGATGGCGATCGTTGCAGGAACTGCTCCGTGTGCACGCACAATCTCTTCCACTTCAATGGCAACGCTCAAATTTGATGGGCGTGGCAGTCCATGGCTAATGATTGTTGATTCAAGTGCAACGAGTGGTGCGCCAGATTTCAGGGCTGCTGCTACTTCTGCCGAATAATGAATACTCACGGCGGTAACAATACCCGTGAGAACATATACCCGTGCACTTAGCCGATATCACGCCATCGATCTTTGCCTCCCTTGGCTTAGCCGATGCCGATAATCGTCTGGAAATTGCCGAGAGTCCTGCCGGCCGCGAGCTACTTTTTCTCGTTGATGGTTTAGGTGCAGGTGTCGTTGAGAAATATGCCAGCGTGATTCCAACGATTACATCTCTTACTGCCACAACATCGCTTCGAACATCCTTCCCATCTACAACTGCGACAAGCCTTGCAACTCTTATGACAGGGGTTCTGCCTGGTGCACATGGAATGTTGGGCTACACAGTCCGCGTCCCCCGCAGTGGTGGACGAATTCTTAACTCACTCAAATGGGACGAACGTGTTGATCCCACAATCTGGCAGCCTTTGCCGACTCTCTTTGAACGCGCACAAGCGGCAGCAATTTCAGTAACTCACGTAGCGGCAAAACGTTATGAGACAACAGGCTTTACGCAAGCAGTCTTCCGCGGTGCGACCTATAGCGGTGCGAATATTCCAACTGATCTTATTGAAAAAACAGCAGCAGGACTTAAGGCAACTCCTTCTTTTGTCTACCTTTATGTGAATGATCTTGATGCAGCAGGCCACAGCGATGGTGTGGGATCAGATAAATGGCTGGCAGCTCTTGCCGGGATCGATGCGCTTCTTTCAGCGCTAGTGATGAAGCTACCTCGCGGAACCCGTATTTGGCTGACCTCAGATCACGGAATGATCAACGTAGAAGAGAAGTTAATTCTTGGAGTTGATAACAACTTAACTGATGGCATAACAACAATTGCTGGTGAGCCTCGTGCTCGTCATCTTTATCTGGAAGACGTTGCAGATTCACCATCTGCGCGCCTTGATTACGCGGGCAAATGGCGCGAATTCTTTGGCGATCGCGCAACGATCTATACGCGAGAAGAAGCAATTGCAGGTCATCTCTTTGGCGAAATTGTCACAGCAGATGCCTCAGATCGAATGGGTGATGTAATCGCCATTCCACATGGGGGATTGGTCTTATTAGACCCAGCACGCGCAGATAAAGAAGGTGCGATGGTGGGACACCATGGTGGAATCAGTGAGATTGAATCAACGGTCGCACTTTTATCGCGCGCCGATCTCTAACTAATTTCTAACTAATTTCTAAAGTCATCCTCGTCAAGGTCATCAATGGGATCGTTATCTGGCAATTCAGAAGATGGTGTGGCCGGTGTTGCGGGGCGTCCAAACATAATCTCATCCCATGAAGGAACTTTTGCGCGAGCTGAAATTCCTTCGGCGCGATCTTCTTCACGTGGAGTTTCACGGATGGCTACAAGGCGTGGAGTTTCACGAACTGGTTCTGGATCTGGAATCGAGTCGACAATTCGTGAAGGGTGAGTCGGCTCGGCATGCACAAGACCTGGAGTCTGTGCGCGAGGAGCAGGTTCTTGGCCGAGCATCCAACGTGCATTCTCATTTGTTGCAGTGATTGAACGACGGTTGAGATCAAAGTTCCAGGTCGCGCTGCCATGGCCATCACGGTTGGGATAAGAGAGATCGATTGTCCATGTTCCATCATCGATGCGCCAGGTATTCCATGAGAGCGAATCGCTATCAACTCCCATAGGGGCAAGACGTGAAATCACAACATCTTCAAATGTTTCTTGATCGCGAGCGCTCTCTTTGCGCAAGACGACAGAGAAAGCTTGATCCAATATATAGACGCGCTCTTGCAAGATTGGTCCGGCAAAGCGTTCTACTTTTTCAACGCTGATGTGACCATCACGAGCAATCGCATCCATTGTTTCACCAGCTCGCAGGCGGCGCTGAATCTCTTTAACACTCATGGTCTCTGCGTCATCACTTGCAACAACTGCAGCAAGACGTGGTTGATTGACGGTGGCACGCAATGTGTCGCTGATGCGTACGGTGAATTCTTCGCCTATCGGGTTGGTCAGAGTGAGATGGGTGCCATCTGGGTTCTTGCCCGTTAGTCGCAGTTCGCTCATGTTGCGCAGAATAACCGATAAAGTGCGGATATGACCCCAGAGACTTCTCGCCTCGCCTCAGAATTACTTCCATTGGCCCGCAAGGTGGCGCAGGCAGCGGGTCAACTCCTGATGCAACGTCCAGCGCACTTTGATCTCACCGAAAAGTCGGTGGCAATTGACTTCGCCACACAGATGGATGAAAAGGCAGAGGCTCTCATCGTCGAAAGCATCCTTGCCGCACGCCCTGATGACGGAATCATCGGTGAAGAAGGCGCTGCCCGTGAGAGCAAATCAGGAATCACATGGGTCATCGACCCACTAGATGGCACGGTCAATTATTTTTATGGATTACCGGGATGGAATGTGAGCATCGCAGCACGAGATGCTGAGGGCTCACTCGTAGGTGTTGTCTATGCGCCCACAATTAATTCGCTCTGGCATGCAGTGCGCGGTGGCGGTGCTTTCCACAATGACGAAAAGATTCGCAGCACAACAGATGTCTCACTCGATCGCGCACTCCTTGGTACCGGATTTGCCTACGATGTTGCAGATCGCACCGAACAGATTGCGATGGTGGCATCTTTGCTTCCACGCGTTCGCGACATCAGGCGGATGGGTTCAGCTGCAGTGGATCTATGTCATGTGGGAATGGGCGCACTCGATGGTTACTTTGAACGTGGCCTTAAGGAATGGGATTGGGCTGCCGGTGCTCTCGTTGCTAGCGAGGCTGGGGCACAGGTTGCCCATCTGGGGGATGGGGCTCGTAAGTTGACCGTTGCGGCAGCTCCTGGGCTCTTTGACTCCTTGCAGGAAGCGCTCGCACGCGTAGAGTTCTAGCCGATTTACGCTCAAGGCCCCTTGTATGGCAAGATAGCCCTTCTGCGCAGCTAAGAAGCGGGCGCCGATAGAAAAGAAACCTGAGGAAGAAAATGAACATTCTCGATGCCGTTGATGCCAAGTCATTGCGCAAGGACGTCCCACAGTTCCGCGCTGGCGATGAACTCAAGATCCACGTTCGCGTTATCGAAGGTTCAAAGAGCCGTATCCAGGTTTTCCAAGGAATCGTAATCCGTCGCCAAGGCGATGGCGTTCGCGAGACATTTACAATCCGTAAAGTTTCATACGGAGTTGGCGTCGAGCGTACATTCCCAGTTCACACACCAGTGATTGAAAAGATTGAGCTTGTTAAGAAGGGCGATGTTCGTCGCGCAAAGCTTTACTACCTACGCGATCTTCGCGGTAAGGCTGCCAAGATTCGCGAAAAGCGTGATGGCATCGAAGGTTACGGCGATGGAATTCTTTCAACTCCTGTACCAATCGTTGAAGCTGTTGTCGAACCTGTCGTAGAGGCAGTTGTAGAGACTCCAGTTGAGGTTGTCGAAGTTGCTGAGGTTGTTGAGGTTGTCGAAGCAGTAGTTGAAACTCCAGCAGAAGAGGTCTCGGCAGAAGAGACTTCAGCTGACAAAAAAGCTGAATAGTCTTAGCGCTCACTAACCTATGATGCGCAAGGGTTCACTCCTTCGCGAATTACCAATATTGGTAATTCTTGCACTCCTTGTTTCACTGGTGATTAAATCTTTCCTCGTACAATTTTTCTACATTCCCTCCGGTTCTATGGAGAACACGCTTCAGATTAAAGATCGTGTTGCTGTAAACCGGGTTCCATTTATTGGAAATGATATTGGTCGCGGTGATGTCATTGTTTTCCGTGACCCTGCTGGATGGTTGCCTGATGCAAGTTCCGTCTCTGGAAATGGAATTACCGGCACAATTCGCGATGGCCTAGTCCTTGTTGGAATTGTCCCAAACCCTGCTAAGCAATACCTAGTAAAGCGTGTCATCGGCGTTGCCGGCGACAAGGTAGTTGCAAAAGATCAAGTACTCACTATCAATGGAAAGCCAACCAACGAGCCTTACATCTTTTCAGGAAACACCCCGAGCGATACAGATTTCAACATCACAGTTCCTGAAGGCAAAGTGTGGGTAATGGGTGATCATCGCGGTGCAAGTGGTGATTCACGCGTGCATCAAGATGATGTCAACAATGGAATGGTCCCTGTTGAAAAAATTACAGGACGTGTTGTTGCAAAAATCTGGCCTCTCAACCGAATCGGACTTGTTCCATCTCAGGACCCCCTTTCAAGCAAGTGAGTGAAGAAAAAGTAATCGAAGATCGACTCTACGCTGCTGGCATTTCTCCTTTAGCTGGAGTCGATGAAGCAGGTCGTGGAGCATGTGCTGGTCCTTTAGTTGTGGCCTCTGTAATTCTTCGAGACCCTCATGCGCATGAACTCGCAAAGGTTCGAGATTCTAAAGAACTCACTGAGAAAAATCGTGAAGAGTTATTTGATGTTGTCAGAGAAGCTGCTCTTTCATTCAGCGTTGTCATCATCTCAAATGAAGAAATCGATGCCCGCGGAGTTCACGCTGCAAACCTTGATGGTATGCGCCGAGCAGTCCAGGGTCTTGATATCACCCCGGCCTATGTACTCACAGATGGATATGCCATCGAAGGTCTTGCGGTTCCTAACCTTGCAGTCTGGAAAGGCGATCAAGTTGTGACATGTATTAGCGCTGCATCAATTATTGCCAAGGTCACTCGTGATCGAGTGATGCGCGAGATGGACCTTACGTATCCCGAGTATGGATTTGCTTCGCACAAGGGCTACATCACCAAAATCCATACCGAAGCTCTGCAAAAATTTGGAGTTACACCTATCCATCGCAGATCATTTTCAAATATCGCAGCACTTCTCTAACTTACCCACATCGTCTAAGCATTTCTGCAGCTCTGATCGGATGAATACTTACCCTGCCCTCCATGACGGCAACTCACAAGCGAATAAGTAGAAATCGCCAGATAGGTGCATTTGGCGAGGCAACGATCGCAAAATATCTGGAAACTCTTGGTTATGACATCATCGAACGAAATTGGCGAATTAAGGAAGGCGAAATCGATCTCATCGCCTGTGATTCCAAATCACTTCTCCACTTTATTGAGGTCAAGACGCGATCTTCTCTGGCTTTCGGAGATCCGTTAGAGGCAATTAATCGCGACAAGGCGCGCAGATTGCAACGCCTTGCACTGGCTTGGCTTGCAACCCATCATCAACTTGGAAGTGATTTCTCGATCGATGTTGGTGCAGTGCTTTTGACTGCAGATGGTTCGCACACTATTGATTTCAGGGAGAACATTCTGTGAGCCTGGGTCGCTCGACATCCATGGGGCTGGTCGGCCTTTCGGGCAATACAGTCACCGTAGAAGTAGATATCAGTGATGGACTTCCACATTACAACTTACTTGGCCTTCCAGATGCTGCTCTCAATGAATCACGCGATCGGGTACGCGCCGCATTTACAAATTCAGGTGAAAACTGGCCCAATCGAAAAGTTACTGTCTCGCTCTCTCCTGCCTGGCTTCCGAAAAGCGGTTCGAGTTTTGATTTAGCAATCGCCCTGGCAATCTTGGTGGCCCACGGAGTACTTGCGCAAGATTCTATTGATTCAACCTTGATTCTCGGAGAGCTTGGACTCGATGGTTCTATTCGTGGAGTCAACGGAGTACTCCCTGCCCTGATTGCTGGTCACCGCGAAGGAGTCAAGCGCGCGATTATTCCGATTGCAAATATTGGTGAGGGCGGATTATTGCAATCAATGCAGATCGTGGCATTTGCAAACCTTCAGCAACTTCTTATCTACCTACGTACTGGCGAAGGAGAAACTCAGACCTCAGAGTCGATAGCTGAAAGTGTCGATCCGCTTCTAGATTTTGAAGATGTTGCAGGTCAGATGCGAGCACGTTTTGGAGCTGAGGTTGCAGCCGCTGGTGGGCATCATCTCTTATTAATTGGTCCACCTGGTGCGGGCAAAACCATGATCGCAAGTCGAATCCCAACTATCTTGCCGCCACTGACCATTGAACAGAGCCTGGAAGTAACAGCGTTACATTCTGTTGCCGGCACTCTTTCCGAGCGATCTCCGATGTCGCGTATGGCACCGATTGTCGCTCCGCATCACAGTGCAACTCGAGTTGCAATGGTCGGAGGTGGTGCACATGTGATTAGGCCTGGTGCATGTTCACTTGCACATCATGGAGTTCTTTTCATTGATGAAGCACCTGAATGCGCTAGCGGAATTCTCGATTCACTGCGCCAACCACTTGAATCCGGAACCATCACGATTGCACGAAGTGTAGGAAATATCACCTACCCATCACAATTTCTTTTAGTGCTAGCGGCCAATCCCTGTCCTTGCGGAAAATTTGCCGGTAGAGGTTTAGGTTGCAGTTGTTCTTCCGTGCAAGTCAGACGCTATCTTGGAAAGTTATCTGGCCCCCTGATGGATCGCATAGATATGCGCATCACCGTTGAACCAGTGGGTCGCGCCGATATTTCCTCTCTTACCCTTGGAGAGTCAAGTGCTGCGATTGCTGCCCGGGTACTTGCCGCACGCGCGATTGCGCGCGAACGCTTTGCTGGGCGCGGCTTTGAACTCAACAGCGCAATACCTGCCAAAGCTCTGCGATCAGAATTTAAACCTGATCGCCTTGCCATGAATTTTCTCCATGACGAACTCGATCACGAGCGGCTGACTGCCCGAGGGCTACATAAAGTCATTCGCCTCGGTTGGACGCTGGCGGATTTAGCCGGGCGAAATCAACCCACACTCAAAGATGTGACAGATGCATACGAGTTACGTGAAGGAGGGATTTCTTGAACGAAGAAAAGTCAGCACGGCTTGAACTCTTTGCAGCAATTGAAGGTGGCAGTTCTTTCTGGAGCTCTGAAATAACTCAACAAGGCGCCCACCAGACTTTGTTGCGAATCAAAGATGGTTTCTATCGATCAAGCAAAGCAGAGAAGACTCTCGCCCAGCTGCATCCAGGAGGAGCAGCAGCACTCCTTGAATCAATAGAAAAAGCAGGTGGCATCTTCATCACACCTGAAGACGCTACCTGGCCAGAACAACTTGAAGATCTGGCAACTCCACCTATTGGACTTGTTGTGAAAGGCAAAGTTGAAGCACTCAAGACACGCTCTATTGCAATTGTTGGAACTCGCAATCCAACGCCTTACGGTGCTCGAATTGCAAGTGATTTTGCCGCAGGTTTTGTCGATCGCGAATGGAGCATCGTCAGCGGCGGTGCCTACGGAATTGATACACATGCTCATAAAGGGGCACTCATTGCAGAAGGCATCACTATCGCTGTCATCGCTAGCGGAATTGATATTAATTATCCTGCAGGAAACGAGAGACTTTTTTCCGAAATCGCAGAATTAGGTGCAATTGTCAGTGAAGTGATGCCGGGTACTCCAGCATTTCCCTCTCGCTTTCTTACTCGAAATCGAATAATCGCTGCACTCTCAATGAGCACTTTGGTGGTGGAAGCAGCATTTCGTAGTGGATCACTGCGCACAGCTCGTGATGCAGCCGAGCTCATGCGGCCTGTGATGGCAATTCCGGGACCAATTAACTCACCCACCTCTGAAGGAACACATCGCCTCATTGGTGAACGTGCCGCTGAAATCGTCACATCTGTAAGTGATGCCGTCGAATTGATTACTTCTCTCGAGCAACTCGTTTAGGTAAAAGGCTTTGCCTGATGCGAGAATAGGCAGATGAGTGAATTCCGTTCGGGCTTTGTTGCCATTGTTGGCCGCCCAAACACAGGAAAATCAACTCTCATCAATGCACTCGTCGGATCAAAGATTGCGATCACATCTCCGCATCCAAACACCACCCGTCATGCAATTCGCGGAATCATCAATGGTTCAGATTTTCAGGCCGTTCTTGTAGATACTCCTGGTGTTCATAAGCCAAAGACGCTACTTGGCCATCGCCTCAATGCTGTTGTAGGGGAGAGCCTTGATTCAGTTGATGTGATTCTGATGTGCCTACCGGCTGATGAAACATCAGGTGCCGGAGATATTTTTGTTGCGCAAGAAATTGCCAAACATCCTCGCGCAAAGAAATTCGCTCTCGTCACAAAGACTGACCTGGTCTCGAAAAAGAACATTGCTACGCGCTTACTTGGCATCAATGAGCTTGCAGTCGGTTTTACGTGGGATGAAATCATTCCGATCTCTGCTGCAATTCATGATCAGATAGATCTTTTGGCTTCCCTGATCTCCAAGAGCCTTTCTGTTGGTCCAGCTTTCTATCCCACTGATATGAAGAGTGATCAGGGTATTGAACAACTCATCTGCGAGCTGATTCGCGAAGCCGCACTACGTGATGCCCGTGAAGAGCTTCCACATTCGATCATGGTCACCATCGATGAGATGTCAGAGCGCGAAGAGAAAGGCTCACGCCCCTTCTTTGATATTCATGCCACTATCCATGTGGAACGTGATTCACAGACCGGCATTTTGCTTGGCCACAAAGGTGAGCGACTAAAAGATATTGGAATGCGCGCTCGAAAGGATATTGAACGCGAGCTAGGTGCTCGAATTTTCCTAGGGTTGCATGTGAAAGTTTCTAAAGAGTGGCAGAGAGATCCGAAGCTTCTCGAACGGCTAGGTTTTTCAGAGAAGTAAAGATTTACACCTTTTGACGGCGATTAACTAGCCACGAACCAAGCATTACAAGAGGCAGTCCGACACTAATTCCAACTGTGAGTGGTTCGCTCAGAATCAACACGCCTAAGACCACTGCGATTGCTGTGTTCCAGAATGTGACCAGAGATGCGCGGGTGGGTCCGATATCTGCCATCAACGTAAAGAAGAAGGCGAAGGCAATACCAGTGGAGAAAATTCCAAGTGCAATAACAGAGTAGGTAGCCTCACGCGAGACTGTGTGATCCGGCCAGAGAGCAATAGTAAATGGAAGATAGAAGATTGCAGTCAGCGCCATGGCAACGGCATTAATTGCTATTCCAGATACATCAGGGAGCTTATTGCGAATCATGATCACGGCGTAGGCATAGGCGATAGCTGCAACGATCACCATTAAAATTGAAAGTGGATCTGAAGTTCCTGTAAATGTCTCAATACCAACGATGAGGAAAACACCTATAAATCCAACACCGATTCCAACGATGCGATTTGCCTTAAGGGCATCCTTATCGCCTTGGAAGTAGGTAATGAGATTCGACCAGATAGGAACAGAAGCAATAAGTAATCCGGCGAGTCCTGATGAGATTTTCTGTTCGGCGGTACCAATAAGAATCCATGGAATGACCATTTCAAGAAGAGCATAGAAGGCCACGTATTTAATCCCACGAAAAGCGTCAAAGATTGATCTATCTTTAATTGCTAACGGAATCAAAATCGCTGCACCGATCAGAACACGACCGAATACGACTATTGCTGGTGCGTAACCTGTCTCTTCATCGACTGCGACCTTAATAAAGAGATAAGGGATGCCCCACAAAAAACCAACGAGTGCAAAGATCAGCGCGCTTTTGCGTGACATATCGATGGGATCCCTTGAGAAGACGCTGCGCTACTAGAGGACGCTGCGATAGAGGGCAATTGTAGCCGCGGCGACTGCATTCCACCCAAATTCATTGATTGCTCGAGCACGACCTGCGATTCCGAAACTCTTTAGCCTTTCGGGATCAGCCATCATTTCGTTAATTCCTGTCGCAATATTGCTCTCAAAGATTGAACTTTCGGAGTTGTAGTCAACGAGTCGACCCGTAACACCATCATCAACAACTTCTGGAATTCCACCCACGCGCGAAGCTAGTACGGCAGTTTGGCAGGCCATCGCTTCGAGATTAACAATTCCGAGTGGCTCATAAATTGAAGGACATAGGAATAGATCTGCCCCTGTCAGTAGCGGAATAAGTTGTGACTTAGGAAGCATCTCCTTAATCCACCAAATGTTCTTTCGAGTTTTTTGAAGTTGTGAAACAAGCTCTTCAAACTCTGCTCCGATACCTGCCTCATCGGCGCTACCTGCACATAAGACAAGGCCATATTCATCTGGGACTTGGGACCAGGCTCGAAGAAGATGGGCCAAACCCTTTTGTCGAGTGATGCGTCCTACAAAGATTGCGTAACGACCGGTAATCCCAAAACTCTCCGCAACGGATGGATCATCTATCGGCGACCATTCCTGGGTATCAACACCATTTCTAATGGTGACAACTTTTTTGGGATCGACATCTGGGTAAGACGCCAAGACATCAGCGCGCATTCCATCACTGACAGCGATGATTGCAGCAGCGCCTTCGTAGGCAGTCTTTTCTGCCCATGATGAAATTGCATAACCGCCGCCAAGTTGTTCAGCTTTCCAAGGGCGCAGTGGTTCAAGAGAGTGAGCGCTCACGATGTGGGGCATTCCGTATAGCAGGGAAGCGGTGTGGCCAGCCATGTTGGCATACCAAGTATGCGAGTGCACAACATCAACATCACCCAAATGATGAGCAATCAACATATCTGTGGCAAGAGCCTGAAGCGCAGGGTTGGCTGATGCGAACTGTTCTGGGGTTTCATAGCCAAAAGCTCCGTCGTTGCGAGGACCGCCAAAGCAATGAACATCAACTTTAATTCCAGAAACAGTGCGAAGAGCGGCGCTGAGTTGAACGACATGAACGCCAGCACCACCATAAACGGCAGGAGGCCACTCTTTAGTGACGATTCCAACGCGCAACTGGCTCACAATCTGACTCCACTTCTTGCGATTGCTATGCAAAAAACTTCTATAGGCGAAACCTAGCGCTAAGGGTATCGTTAACCTATGGCTCGCTTTGAAACACCACTCGGAATCGTCCTTGCAGGCGGTGAAGGAAAGCGTTTAATGCCTCTCACAGCAGATCGTGCAAAACCTGCAGTTCCTTTCGGTGGTTCATATCGCCTCGTAGATTTCGTTCTCTCTAATCTAGTTAACGCTGAGATGCGTCGAATTGCTGTACTCACTCAGTACAAATCTCACTCACTCGACCGTCACATCACAACAACCTGGCGCATGTCGACCTTGTTAAATAATTACATCACTCCTGTGCCTGCCCAGCAGCGTCTTGGGCCACGTTGGTATACAGGTTCAGCTGATGCGATTTTGCAGAACTTCAATCTCATTCAGGATGAAAATCCAAGACATGTATTGGTGTTCGGTGCAGACCACGTGTATCGGATGGATCCAAGCCAAATGTTTGATGCTCACCTGAGCACTGGAGCAGGTGTCACGATTGCAGCTATTCGTATGCCGCGATCAGAAGCGCACGAATTTGGTGTCATTGAATTGGCAGAAGATGGCGTAACAATCAAGGCTTTCCATGAAAAACCAACAGATCCGCCTGCAATGCCTGGTCATCCAGATCTTTCACTAGTTTCGATGGGTAACTACATTTTTAAGCGCGATGTAATGGAAGAAGCGCTAATTTTAGATTCAGAAGATGTAGAAAGTCGTCACGATATTGGTGGAAATATTATTCCGATGCTTACAAAAAACGGTGAGGCTAAGGTCTACGATTTTGCGCATAACGAGGTACCAGGTGCAACTGATCGTGATCGTGGATATTGGCGTGATGTAGGTTCAATCGATGCCTATTACGACGCTCACATGGATTTAGTTTCGATCCATCCAATATTTAATCTCTACAATCGCGAGTGGCCACTTCTTACAAATCCACCATCACTACCACCTGCCAAATTTAGCGAATCAGGAATTGCGCAAGATTCAATTGTTGGTGCCGGCACGATTATCTCCGGCGGTCACGTTAATCGCACGGTAACTTCATACGATGTACATGTAGGAAAAGGTGCATTCGTTGATAGCTCTGTCCTAATGCCAAGCGTCAAGATCGGTGCTGGCGCTGTCATTCGTCACGCCATTCTCGATAAGAGTGTAGTTGTCGATCCAGGGGCTCAAATTGGTGTGGATCTTGAGCGAGATAGAGCTCGATTTACTATTTCAGATGGTGGAGTTGTCGTAGTTGGTAAAGGTGTACGAGTTACCAGTTAATTGTGGCATCACGAAGTGTTCGATATTTCTCTAAAACTTCTGGAGTGGCAGCAGCTTCTATATGAGTTGCTTTTCCTAAATCCCACACAGGTGGGGTAGATCCCCCAAGTAGCGCCCATGCCGCCTGTTTTGCTGCGCCATCTGCAACATACTCACCTGCTGGAGGAATCAATACAGGGCGTCCGAAGAGTGCTGATGCGATTTGTCCGACTGCAGGATTCTTTGCAGCTCCTCCGATGATAAGTACACGTTTTATAGCTACACCAAGATCTTCAAGTGCTTGCACCGCATCTGCCAGTCCTGACAACATTCCTTCGATCATCGCGCGCGCCATATCCGCAGGGTTTGAGTTAGCGATGTTCATACCGGAGAAAATACCCGTGGCGGTTGGGCGATTGGGTGTGCGCTCTCCTTCAAAGTATGGAAGAAGTGTTAAGCCGTGTGCGCCAGGAGTGGATGAGAGTGCAAGGGCACCTACCTCGTCATGGCTCTTGCCAAGGATTGTTGTTGCAGCATCGAAGATTCGCGCGGCGTTGAGTGTGCAGACAAGGGGTAAGAAGCGTCCCGAAGCATCGGCAAATCCTGCCACCGCACCACTTGAATCATGAGTAGATGTAGTTGATATCGCAAAAGCTGTACCGCTTGTTCCGAGTGAGATCACCACATCACCTGGTTGCGCCTGCACTCCAAGTGCTGCAGCTGCATTATCTCCAGCACCAGGTGCAATGGGGATACCCGAAGACGTTGTGCCACCAAATGTTGATGGTGCAATAACTGTAGGTAGGTGAATCTCTCGATCCGAAAGAAGCGCCTTCGCCAAGATATCTCGACGATAGGTAGAGCTCTTTGAATCAAAGTATCCGGTTCCAGATGCATCACTTCTATCTGTAAATAACTTTGAAAAATCCTTGCCACCCTGTAATTGCCAAGAGAGCCAGTCGTGGGGGAGTGCGATGGAATGAACGCGATCCGCATTTTGCTTTTCATTTTCTGCCATCCATCGCACCTTTGAAGCGGTGAACGATGCGACTAGTACAGAACCAACGGCGTCTGCTATTGCCTGATTGCCACCCATTTCAGAGTTCAGAGATTCTGCTTGTGCAGCAGAGCGAGTGTCATTCCATAAGAGAGCGGGACGAATCACTTCACCAGCTTCATCCAGTGCAACCATTCCATGTTGCTGTCCGCCTACTGAGATTGCGGCAACATCATCAATGCCACCTGCTTGTGCAATTGCAATATCGAGTGCACTTTTCCATTGGATAGGATCGACTTCAGTTCCATCAGGATGTGGTGCGCGTCCCTGACGCACTAACTCACCAGTATCTGCAGCACGAATCACGATTTTTACGGACTGAGTCGAGGAATCTACGCCTGCGATGAGTTGATTAGCCATGGGGCAAGGCTAGACTGTACCTGTCAACGTTGACCACTCTTTGGCTTATCAAATAGGCCCACTTTCTACTTTTGGAGTTTAGACAAATGCGTATCGGTGTACTTACAGGTGGCGGAGATTGCCCAGGACTAAATGCTGTTATTCGTGCTGTTGTTCGCAAAGGCGTCAAGGAGTACGGACATGAGTTTGTTGGTTTTCGCGATGGCTGGAAAGGCCCGCTTGAGAACTACACAATGGAACTCACCCTTGAGACTACTCGCGGCATCTTGCCTCGCGGTGGAACGATTCTTGGTTCTTCTCGCACCAACCCATTTAAGATTGAAAATGGCGTAGAGCGCATTAAGCAGAACCTTGCAGATCAGGGAATCGACGCCCTCATCGCAATCGGTGGCGAAGACACACTTGGTGTTGCAACAAAGCTTGATGCACTTGGGGTTAAGGTCATTGGAGTTCCAAAGACAATCGATAACGATCTCAACAATACCGATTACACATTTGGATTTGATACATCAGTAAATATTGCAGTAGAGGCAATCGATCGTCTGCACACCACTGCAGAGTCACACCACCGTGCATTAATCGTTGAAGTGATGGGTCGCCATGCAGGTTGGATCGCTCTTCACTCAGGTATTGCTGGCGGGGCATCTTGTATTTTGATTCCAGAAGTTAAATTCTCTGTTGATAAGGTCTGCGAATGGGTTGAATCTCGTTTCAAATCCTCATACGCACCGATCATCGTGATCGCAGAAGGTGCCATCCCTCAAGATGGCGACATGATCACCAAAGATTCAGAGCTTGATGCATTTGGACACGTCAAGCTTTCAGGAATCGGTGAATGGCTTGCCAAGCAGATTGAAGCTAAGACTGGGAAAGAAGCTCGCACATCTGTACTCGGACATATCCAACGTGGTGGCACACCGTCAGCTTTTGACCGCGTTCTTGCTACTCGCTTTGGGCTTCAGGCAATTACTGCAGCCTCTGAGGGCGACTGGGGCAAGATGGTGGCATTACACGGCACAGATATCGTCCGAGTCCCATTGGCAACAGCAACCGAAAAGCTCAAGACGGTACCTATCGAGCGCTACAAAGAGTCTGAAATCTTCTTCGGATAATCCCGATACAAGAAATCACTCACACCTTCTATCCTTAGGACCATGATGACTTCACTTGATTCACTCTTTGACGAAAGCCTTGTGGCGGCCCAGCAACCACAGTGGCCAGGCGGAAAAGATGGAGAATCCGTAAAGGCTGCAGTCACGCGTTTGAAAACTTTGCCTCCTCTGGTATTTGCTGGTGAGTGCGATGATCTCAAAACAAAGATTGCCCAGGCTGCAGCAGGAAATGCATTTTGGCTCCAAGGTGGAGATTGTGCAGAGACTTTTGTTGCTGCAACCGCTGATTCCATCCGCAATCGCATTAAGACTATTCTGCAGATGGCGGCTGTACTTCAGTACTACTCAAGCCTGCCAGTTGTAAAAGTTGGACGCATGGCGGGACAGTTCGCAAAGCCACGTTCCAATGATTTGGAAACTCGCGGGGATGTCACACTGCCTGCTTACAGAGGCGATGCGGTCAATGATCTTGAATTTACTTTAGAAGCCCGTACTCCAAACCCGCAGCGCTTAGTTGATGTCTACAACACATCTGCTGCAACCCTGAACTTGGTTCGTGCATTTACTCAAGGTGGTTTTGCAGATATTCGCCGCGTCCACGAATGGAACAAGGGCTTTATCCGCGATTCAAGCGTTGGAGTTCGCTATGAAGAGATGGCGAAAGAGATTGATCGTGCGCTGAGTTTCATGAAATCAGCAGGGGTTGATCCTGAATCATTTAAGAGCGTAGATTTCTATTCAAGTCATGAAGCGCTGATTCTTGAATACGAGAAGTCGCTAACCCGTATCGATTCTCGTACTGGTGATCCTTACGATGTCTCTGCTCATTTCTTGTGGATCGGAGAGCGCACACGTCAGCTAGATGGTGCACATATAGATTTTGCATCGAAGATTCGCAATCCAATCGGTGTAAAACTTGGACCAAAATCAACAGTCGATGATGCGCTCCGTTTAATTGATCGCTTAGATCCAAACCGCGAACCAGGTCGCCTCACATTCATTACTCGTATGGGAGCTGGCAAAATTCGCGAAGCACTTCCCGCACTTGTTGACGGTGTCACTAAGTCAGGTGCTCAAGTCTTGTGGGTCTGTGATCCTATGCATGGAAACACCTTCGAATCAGCGACCGGCTATAAGACCCGTCAATTTGATGATGTCATGGATGAGGTAAAGGGATTCTTCGAAGTACATAAGGCGCTAGGCACACATCCTGGTGGAATACATATTGAGCTTACCGGCGATGATGTTACTGAGTGCCTCGGTGGTGGCGAAAAGATTTCAGAGACTGATCTAGCCTCACGCTATGAAACAGCTTGTGACCCACGCCTTAATCACTCACAATCACTCGAGCTGGCATTTCTTGTCGCTGAGATGTTGCGCGATCGCTAAAGCGCACCACTCATGGCCCTACTGATTACATCAAAGTCCACGCCAGTAGGAACTCTTAATCTCGTCGCAGATGGCGAGCTATTACTGGGTGCGAACTTATCTTCCGTTCGAGCACTCAAAGCTGGGCTTGACTCTATTTATAGTGGCTCTGATTTTAAAGAAGTGAATAAGATTCCGGTTATCTCAGATTTGATTGATGACTACTTCGATGGAGATCTATCAGCAATCAATGCAATTAAGGTCAGTCAGCCTGGTGGATCATTTTCACAAGCAGCGTGGAAGGCAATGCGGCGCATACGTGCCGGCAAAGTACTTTCATATGCAGATCTTGCCAAGAATGCAGGTAGCTCAAAGGCGGTCCGCGCTGCAGGCAGTGCATGCGCCAAGAATGCAATCGTTCTTGTGGTTCCCTGCCATCGAGTTGTTAAAACTGGGGGAGCGTTGGGCAATTACGCCTACGGTGTAGATAAGAAAGAGTGGCTTTTACGCCACGAGGGTCTTTCTTAAGATCTCGATTGCCTGATCGCATTGCGCATCATCAAAGTCACGATGCGTCACAAGTCGCGCGAAATGCGGCCCGAGTGCTCCAATAAGTAAACCTGAATCCTTAGTTCGCTGCGCAAGTTCTGCAGCGGTAATTCCAAGTGCCTTGAGATTAAGGCCGACGATATTTGTCACAACAGTTGTTGGATCAATCAGCGAAGAATCAACTGCAGCTATGGCGGTGGCAAGAGCCTTTGCGCGACGATGATCGTGGCTGAGATCGCTCATGTGATGTGTAATCGCGTAGTCTGCTGCTGCAGCCAAGATGCCTACCTGGCGCATTCCAGCACCATATCTTTTGCGCCATACTCGCGCAGAGGCAATACGTTCACTGGTTGAAAGTGCCATTGAACCGATGGGTGCGCCGAGACCTTTAGAAAAACAGACGCTAATCGTGTCGGCGTACTTGCCATATTCAGCCAGTCCAACACCACTTGCTACGTGAGCATTCCAAATACGTGCGCCATCAAGATGGATTGCAATACCCATCGCATGAGCTTGTTCGTATAAAGATTTCATCTGGTCGAGTGGCTGAACTGTGCCGCCACCAAAGTTATGGGTGTTTTCAATAGCAATAGCCGCCGTTGAAACTAAATATGGACCAGCGTTTGGAGCAGCGATTGCAAGGGGATCTGATGCTTGAAGAAGTCCAGAGGGTGCCAGCCATGTACGAGTTGTAATCCCTGAAAACGTAGCTGCCGCACCAAGTTCGGCACGGACTACATGTGAATTTGTCTCAGCCAGGATCTCTTGCCCGGGTTGTACAAGCATGCGCATCATCAACTGATTTGCTAGCGAACCAGTAGGAGTAAATAGACCGGCTTCTTTACCAAAGAGAGCGGCAACTCGCTCTTCGAGTGCATTTACTGTCGGGTCATCACCGTAGACGTCATCGCCGACTGGAGCACTTGCAATAACTTCACGCATCGCCTGAGATGGAGCGGTAACGGTATCTGAACGCAGATCAATCATTAGCGGGATCCTTTATGACGATGAGATACATCGCGATCAACAAGATGATTCCACCGAGAGCGATTTGAAGGGTCAAACTTTCACGACCTATGGTGATAGCAAAGAGTGCGGCAAAGACAATTTCCAAGGTCAAGATCACCGCAACCTTTGTTGGCGCGATATATGCCTGCGCCCACGTCTGAAATATAAAACCAAAGGATGTGCAGATAATCGCAGTAAAGATCACTGCACCCCATACTCCCCAATCTGGAGGAGCTTCATACCCTTCAACAAAGGCAAATCCACCTGTGAGAATTGTGACTGCAAAGAGTTGCACTGTTGTCATTGCATAGACATCGCGACCTGAGCTCCATTGACCGAGAGCGACAATGTGCGCGCCAAAGGCGATAGCGCAGAGCAGAACGAGGAATTCGCCAAATCCCATTGACCATCCGCGTAGCGAGAGCAGTGCTAAGCCAACAGTGGCAAGTGCTACACATCCCCAGGTAAAGAGCGAGATTCGCTTCCGTAGAAATATCGCAGAAATTAATGGAGTAGCAACCACGTAGAGACCTGTAATGAAACCTGTAACAGCAGCTCCGGTGCGAGCAAGCCCTTCTGTCTGAAAGATATATCCGGCTCCCAAAATGATGCCAGCTATAAATGCCTTCCAAAATAGATCCTTGGTGATTGCTCGATAGAAAGTTGGTCTTAAGGCAACAAGGAAGAGTAGGGCAATTGCAAAGCGCGTGAAGAGAAAGCTATTGACGCTCTGTCGTTCAATTGAATCCTTCATGATGACGAATGCAAAACCCCAAGATGCAGCAACCGAGATCAAGGCAATCGGGGCCAGGCGAATACGACCTGCGTGAGTGTTGAGCATCAAATCTTTTATCCTTTACGCAATTTCTTGAGAAGTGCAATCTCTTTTCCGTGCTCAGGTTCCATGCCTGGCGTTTCAAGAATGAGAGGCGCATTTTTTACTGCAGGATGTGCCAACAACTCCTTAAATGGATCAGTGCCGATAAATCCCTCACCAATATTTTGATGGCGATCTTTGAGCGCACCACAGACATCCATCGAATCATTGGCATGGATGAGCTGAATACGTTCTGCGCCAGCAACTTCTACAAGGAGATCTAGGGTCTCTTTCATCCCACCTTTTTTAGCAATGTCATGACCTGCGGCAAAGACGTGGCAGGTATCAAGACAGATACCAACTTTAGGATGGTATTCGAGCGCTTTGAGGTAGTGCTCTAAATCTTCAAGACGTTTTACTAGTGATTGACCCTGTCCAGCAGTTGGTTCTAGAAGTAGATAGGGCGCATCCTCAGTGAGCGCATTAAGAATAGGCATCATGCCCTCGTGAATTTGTTTCCACGCACTATCGATGAAATCTTCATTGACTGCAGAGCC
>Ga0315900_10000531_pt1 | contig 66139 bp, 53 predicted proteins | sample LakEriMetagenome_FD_203521 | JGI IMG/M metagenome (GOLD analysis project Ga0315900, IMG submission 203521) | Freshwater fungal communities from buoy surface, Lake Erie, Ohio, United States - Buoy 12 MA114 | ecosystem: Environmental > Aquatic > Freshwater > Lake > Lake biofilm | place: USA: Lake... | reverse complement strand
TAATGGTGCTGGTAAATCAACCTTCATGAAAATTTTATCAGGAGAGATTGAACCTAATAAAGGTCAAGTAAATATTTTGCCTGGTATGCGCATGAGTGTATTAAAACAAAATCACTTTGAGTTTGATGAGTACACGGTGTTAGATACAGTGATGATGGGGAACCGTCGTTTGTACGACATTATGAAAGAAAAAGATGCCATTTATGCAAAGCCTGATTTTAGTGAAGCTGACGGAAATAAAGCAGCTGAGTTAGAAGCAGAGTTTGGAGAAATGAATGGCTGGAATGCAGAAAGTGATGCCGCTACTTTATTAACTAACGTTGGTATTCCGGTTGAAACTCATTATAAAATGATGAAAGATTTAACAGGTAAAGACAAAGTAAAAATTTTATTAACGCAAGCTATTTTTGGTAATCCTGATATTTTACTATTAGATGAGCCTACCAATGATTTGGATGTTGAAACAATTTCTTGGTTAGAAAATTATTTAGCAGATTTTGAAAACACGGTTGTGGTTATTAGTCACGATCGTCACTTTTTAGATGCGGTGTGTACGCACACTTGTGATATCGATTATAATAAATTAAAAACATATACTGGGAACTATAGTTTCTGGTATCAAATGAGTCAGTTAGCATTAAAGCAACGTAGCGATGCTAATAAAAAGATGGAAGATAAACGTACTGAGTTACAAGACTTCGTTCGTCGATTCAGTGCTAATGCTAGTAAATCAAGTCAAGCTACGTCTCGTAAAAAATTATTAGATAAATTAGTGATTGATGAAATTCCTGCAAGTACGCGTAAATACCCAGGTATTATTTTTAAACAAGAACGTGAAGCCGGCGATCAAATTTTACATATCGAAAATTTATCCAAATCAAATGCGGATGGCATCTTATTTAAAAATGTAAACATCAATGTTTCTAAAGGAGATAAAATTGCTTTTATTGCTAAAAACCATTTAGCAATAACAGCTTTGTTTGATATTATTAACGAAGAAGATACAGCGGATAGCGGAGAATATAAATTCGGGACTACTATTCATAAAGGGTATTTACCAAATGATAACGCTAAGTATTTTACAGGCGATATGAATTTAATGGATTGGTTACGTCAGTATTCATCTAACAAAGACGAAAGTTATGTACGTGGTTTCTTGGGTAAAATGTTGTTTAGTGGAGAAGAGGTTTTAAAAAAATGTTCAGTATTATCAGGAGGAGAAAAAGTGCGTTGTATGACGAGTCGTATGATGCAAGTAAATCCAAATATGTTGATTTTAGATGAGCCAACTAATCACTTAGATTTGGAAAGTATTATTGCTTACAATGATGCCTTAAAAGATTATACAGGTGTTGTGCTTTTAACAAGTCATGATCATGAGTTAATGCAAACAGTTGCTAATCGTATCATTGAATTAACGCCAAACGGCATCATCGATAAAAAAATGACTTACGATGAATATTTAGCTAATGAAAGTGTGAAAGAACAGCGTATGAAGCTATACGGTTCTCTAGCTTAATTAACGTTTATTTAGAAAAGATCCGTCATGTTTTTAAAACCTGACGGATATAGGCTGATTTTTTTTCTGTAACTTTCCACTCATAATTAAGTTATAGAGCAATGCGAAACCTCTTTCTTTTTATTAGCACTTTATTTTTTGGTCAGTTGGCTCTTGCTCAACTTTTGCAAACTGATGTGAAGTATTTTACAGATCTGGAAGATTCATTACAAACCATTTCTCAACGAGTATTTTTCAGTAAAAAAGAGAAAAATAAATTTGAAGCTAATAAACAATTTATTGCATTGTGGAATGAAGTATTGAAAGATGAAAAATCAATGCAATATCCATTTGATAGTTTAAAAAAGGATGTTTCTTTATTAATGGCTCCGGATAAAAAATTTAGAATCATCACTTGGAATATTATTAAGGAAGATCAAACGCATGCTTTCTTTGGATTCATACAAGTTAATAATTCTAAAACCATTAAAAAAGGAATGTTTAAAAAGGAAACCACTTCTCAATATGAGGTATTTCCTTTAGCTGATAAATCGGCTACGGTTAAAACTCCCGAAAATTATATTTCTGACCCTAGTAAGTGGTTTGGAATGTTGTATGTCGATTGTATTAAATCCGACGAAGAGTTTTATACGTTAATTGCTTGGGATGGAAATGATAAATTAACACAACGTAAGTTTATAGATATTTTATCCTTTAAGCCAGATGGCACACCTGTATTTGGAAAAGACGTATTTAAATTTCCTGGCAAATTTGCCAAACGTATTATGTTTGAATATGCCAGTGAAGTAGCTATGTCGTTAAAGTATAATTCTGGGCGAAAACAAATTATCTTTAGTCATTTAGCACCAAATGGTTTAGACCCAACATTGGAAGGTCAATATCAATACTACGGACCAGATGGTAGTTTTGATGCCTTAGAAATGAAAAAAGGAAAATGGGTTTACGAACCAGCTATTGATATCAGAAAAGATAAAGACAAAACCGATAACGTTAAAAAACCTGAACCTAATAAGCAAACTCCAGTTTATAAACCTAAGTAAGTTAGAAAGTTTCAAGTTATGAAAGTTAGCTTGTTTAGAAAGTTAATTAGTTTTAAAGATGAAATATATTTTACTCCTTTCTTTTCTAGTAGTCTATTCAATGCCTTTCTTTGCTCAAGACGAGGAAGAAGGATCTTCTAAGTTTTGCGTAGAGATTGATAATAAAAAAGCCTTAAAGCTTTACGAAAAAGCTATTGATAAAAAGAAATATAAAAAACCTGAGCGTTTAGGTTTTTTAAGAGAATGTTTGGCTGAAGAGCCAGATTTTGCCGAAGCTAATTTAGCCATGGCTCGTGAGATTGTGGTTCATAGTAAATTAGAGAACAAATCTTTTGCAGCAGCAGTTCCATTTTTTTATAAAGCTATTGGTGCTTGTCCTAAAATACATTCCGAACCATTTTATTACATCGGTTTCAATTATTACGAAGAAATGAAAAATGATTCGGCAATAAAATATTTGCAATATTTTTTAAAGTTTAAGGATGATGATGATAAAAAATTTGGTAAAGAGTACGAAGGACAAATTTATCAAGCTAAAGAAATGATTAAGTATGCGAAAAAAGAAAGCGAATTGAAAAAGAAAATTGTACCCTTTGAACCTAAAGTAGTTACTGGCGTTTCCACAAAAACCGACGAATATTTAGCATATATTTCTCCAGATGATAAATTATGTTTTTTTACTCGTAAAGTTCCTTTAAAATCCATGAACACTGTAAAAGCCTTGGATGGAGAAAAAGAAGTGTTTATGGTGGCTAATAGAGATAAAACAGGGGTGTTCAATATTGGCGAACCAATGTCGCCTCCATTTAATACAACAGATGATAATCAGGGTGGTTGTACGATATCGATTGATAATAAATTTTTATACTTTGCCATGCAACGTCAAGAGGGTGGCGCTCAACCAAATTGTGATATATATGTTAGTAGAAATGATGATGATTCTTGGAGTGAGATTAGTAAAATAGGTGCCAATGTCAATCATCCTATTTATTGGGATTCGCAACCAACATTAAGTGCCGATGGAAATGCTTTATATTTCGCCAGTGATAGGCCAGGTGGTTATGGTGGTATTGATTTATACGTAACTCGTAAAGATCCCAAAACAGGTGTGTGGGGAGTTCCTCAAAACATGGGGCCAAAAATTAATACTCAAGGTCACGAAAAAACACCTTTCATTCACTCAGATAGTGAAACATTATATTTTAGTAGTGATGGACATTATGGATTTGGAGGAATGGATATTTTTTACGTTCGAAAAGATGAGAAAGGCAATTGGATAGAACCAGAAAATATTGGATATCCAATTAATACCGAAGCAGATGATGTTGGTTTTTTTGTAAGTACAGATAGTAAGACTGGATATTTCTTTTCTTATGATGAAGGGAAAATGCGTGGAAAAGGAGTTGGACGCTATGATTTGTATTCGTTTGAATTATATAAAGAAGCTCGTCCGCAAGAAACGACTTTTATGAATATTGAAATGAAAGACAAATCTGGAAATAAAATTGAGGGCGCAACAGTAGAAGTAACGAACACTGTTACTAAAGAAAAAACTTTAGCGGTTGTTGATTCTGTAAAAGGAACAGCGATGGTAGCGATTAATTTAAAAAAGAAGGATGATGTTTTAATTACTGTAAAGAAGGATGATTATGCTTTTTCATCTAAAGTAGTAAGTATTAAGGAAGCAAGTTTTGTTAATCAACCAAAGACAGTAAAAATAGAAGTAAACGAAGCAAAAGAAGGAAGTTCTTTTGTGATTAATAATTTATATTACAATACAAATTCAGCAGATCTAAAAAAGGAATCATTTATTGTACTAGAAGCTTTTGCAGATTATTTAAAAGAAAATCCAAATATTGTTTTAGAAATTCAAGGTCACACAGATAATGTTGGGGCGGCAAAGGCAAACGAAGCATTATCGGCTAATCGTGCATACACGGTAAAAGCGTATTTAGAAGAAAAAGGAGTGGAGGGGAAACGAATTACGGCTAAGGGTTTTGGACCTAATATACCAATTGCTGATAATACATCAGAAGACGGAAAAGCAAAAAACCGTCGTACAGAATTTTTAATTATCAGTAAATAAATTAACTTTATTAAAAAAATGTAAGATGAAGAAAGTTATTTTAGTTTTAGGAGTATTGTGTTCTATTAATCTATTGGCTCAAAAAAGTTTTGAGAAAAATGATAACGTGATTGGATTTGGCGGAGATTTAGGTATTTATAAATACACATCCAAAATTGCATCAAGTCCAAAATCTGAAACTAACGCAGCAGCTAACAAAATGTTAAACTTACATTATGAACGTGGTATTTTAAATTGGTTAGGAGTAGGTGCTAAACTTCAATACAGTGATTATTTTACTAGTGAAGATTCCGTTACTAAATCTAAACCATCCATCAAAGCATTTGATGCCACACTGTTAGTAAATGCTCATTTTGTTCGAACAGAAAAAGTGGATATGTTGGCAGGATTTAATGTTGGCTATTCTTCTTTAAATTGGGAAGCTAGAGATCAGTATATTTCAGGTGCTACCGGAGGAGGATTAGTTTTTGATTTACATTTACAACCTCGTTTTTATTTTGGAGATCATTTTGGGATGTTTATTAATTTAGCATACGTTCACTATGGTTATAAAAACATGGATTTTAAAAATACATTTATTAACGAAAGTGATCTGCTAGACTTAGTGGGCGGTGGCGTTAATTTTGGACTTGGTTTGCAAGCTAAATTTTAATAAGCAACCGTTGTTTTAACTTTACAATGTTCTTTTACCCAAACACTATCAAAGTCATTTAACTCTTTTCTAAGGCCTTTATAAATATAATATTCTTTAGGAATTATTGATTTTCCTGCACTAGGCATTGCATTCCTGATTCGTTCATCTGGACAATCTTTTATTTTTCCATTTATAGTTTGTATTTTTTCTTCAGTGGAAGTTTGATTCGTTAAGTTCTCGTAGCCAGATACCTGAGACTTTTTTGTTTTACAAGTAATCAGTGTGAGGCTTAAAAGAATAAATGTTATAGATAGTTTCATGAATTTAAATTGCTTTTACCAGTTCATTCCAAACCGTATCATCGGTTTTTGGTTTACACGTAACACTGATTGGTTCTTGTTTAATAGGATGAATGAATTCTGTTTTATAAGAATGTAAATGTATAAAAGGTGTTTGGTTGGATCTATCAAAACCATATTTCAAATCTCCCTTTATGGGGCAACCAATGGCAGATAATTGAGCACGTATTTGATGATGTCGACCCGTGTATAAATTTATTTCTAATAGGTGGTAATTAGAGATTGAGGCAATGAGAGTATAAGATAATTCCGCTTTTAAAGCACCAGGTCTTTCTTTTGCAAAGGCTTTTGAAGTATTTGTTTTTTCGTTTTTAGTTAAATAATGGGTTAAGCGTTGTGTAACCTGAGGTGGTTTATTTTTCACCACGGCCCAATAGGTTTTTTGAATGGTTTTATCTCTAAATAATTCATTCATACGAGATAATGCTTTTGATGTTTTAGCAAATATAACGATGCCAGAAACAGGCCTATCTAGACGATGACAAACGCCGCAAAATACATTGCCTGGCTTATTATCTCTTTGTTTGATGAAGTTTTTTACTTTTTCAGACAAAGGCATATCGCCTGTTTTATCTCCCTGAACTATTTCAGATGCTTTTTTATTGATAATAATGAGATGATTGTCTTCATATATTATTTGAGAGGCTTCAATTAATTCCTGAGGAGAGAACATGTATTTATTTGAAAATTAATTTAAATTCTAAACGACGGTTAACGGCATGTTCATCATCACTACAAATAGCATTATTGCCACAATTATTTAATAATTTCGATTCTCCATAGCCTTTTGATGAAATTCGATTACTAGCTATACCTTTACTGATAATATAATTTTTTGCCGAGTTGGCACGCTGTTCACTTAACTTTAAATTATATGCATCTCCACCTTTGCTATCGCTATGCGCACTTAGCTCAATATTAAATTTTTCGTTTGCCGACATTGCCAAAACTACTTTGTCTAAAGTTTGTTTTGATTGTTCTTGAAGTTCGGATTTATTGAATTCAAATAAAATGTTTTCAATAATAGTTTCACTCGATCCAGCTTTCTTTTTTGCAGCATTTTCCTGCTCTATAATTGCTAACCAAGGGTCATCAACATATATTTCGGTAAAACGTTGAATTTCGGTTTCTAAAGGGCGGTATTCAAATTTTTTGCCTTTTACACTTGAAACAATTTTGATTAAATTGTCTTCATTATCAAATACTAAAATATTATTGAAGGCTTCTAAAATGTCTTTTTCGTTATCCACGGTTAATAAAACCTGCTTAGTGTAAGGTAAATGTCTAAATGAAAAATCTCCATTTTTATCGGTCATAGCAGAGTCAATCGTTTGATATTTGTCATTAAGCAACAACACTTTCATATCAGATATTGGATTGTTTTTATTTTCTCCAAATAGTTTTAATTTAATGTTCATTTTCAAATCAGAGTCATCCATAATCATATCATTAAAGCCACTGCCTGTTACTGATAGGAATTTATAAATGAATTTTTTACCAGATACAGAATCTAAACGCTTAATAAATTTATCTTTCACGCTATATAAATTCATTACAAAATTTAATTCCGCATCGAGGCTATCGTATGCAATAGAGTAGGTTTCATCCGGTTTAATGTTTGAAAATAAAAACGTACCCAAAACATTCGTTTTAGTTTTTTGAATCACATTGTTTTTATTACCCAATAAATACACTGTTTTATTGGACATAACTTTTTTTATGTCGCCATTAGTTGCAATAATTTTCCCAGCAATATTAAAATCAAAATCATTACTTGATAATTGTTTTACTAGGTTTGTTTCGTTTGTGTTTTTAAACGTATAAGTGAGGTTGTCTGAAGTAGAAGATACCTGAATTTTTTCTGAATCGTAATTAAGTAATTTGATTTTGTCTTTATTAGGATTATCAGTGCTTGCAACATAAACTGATAATTGCCCCACATCCTCAGTATCTACTTTTTTAAAAACAAATACACCATGATTAGTTGTTTGAGAGGTTGAAACAACTTCACCTTTTTTATTAATCAACGATACGGTTTTATTTTTTAAAGGAGTTTGCTTGTCATTATCTAAACTTAATTTACCAGCTAACTGAACATACTCTCTCAGTTTTTCAGTATTGATAAATGGAACAGTAGTGTCTTTTTTAACAGTAGGTTCTTTTTTATAAATGTTTTTGATGAATTTGTTCATGTAAACGGTATCATCAACAAATTTTGATTTACCATCAAATACTATTTGGTGAAACTGCTTTGAGAATTGAACGGTATCAATTCGCTCAGGGTCTTTTAAAAAGAACGGAATATCTAAGGCATAAGTCATTCTGTAATGACGTTTGTTTTCTGGCACACCATCGGCAAATACTTTAATGTACATTGTTTGACATTTAGGATTAATAAAGTATATGTCATATACTTTACCTAAATCTAATTTTGTTTTAAAACTGTTGTTGTCTTTTGTGCTAAACTCAGTCACAACCGTATTATTACTAACCACTTTAATTTTTGTATTATTGAGAGGTTTGTTGTTAAGAAAATTTTTCCCTACAAATTGCAGTTCTCCGTCATATTCCTGAGCTTTTATTAAAAAACTGAGAATTGAGAAGGTAATTAAACATACATATTTCATTAAACTCATATTATAAATATAATTTATTTTTTGTTCATCTTTATAATTTCTATAATTTCTTTACAACAATTTTCAAGCGTGGCATTGTTATACTCTTTTATGGTTAAAATTAACACTAATGTATTTACCTTACCATTTACCATATAATACTTATCGAGTGTTTTTTTTAGTTTAGCTAAATAACCCTGTTTTAAACTACGCTCAATTTCTCTGCCTCGTTTATGAATGTTTTTTAATAGTAAATCAGTTGAGGTATCAAGATAAACTACTAAATCAGGAGTTGGTAAAGTTTTTCGTAAAGGCTTAAAGTGTTTTTTGAAGAAAGAGTAATCATCTGATGATAAATTAGTTTTAGCAAAGCATAAACATTTATCAAAATGAAAATCACTGACTGTTGAGCTTCCTTTTTTAATATTTTTAAAATAATTAGTTAATTGTTTTTGTCTATCAATCAAAAAAGAATATTCTGTTGGAAATGCAAAGGTAGTATTATCATTATAAAATAGTGGTAATAATGTATTATCTTCAAACTGCTCGGGAAGATAAGTTGCTTTTAATTTTTTAGCTAAAGCCTGAGCCAAGGTGCTTTTTCCAGAACCAATATTACCTTCTATACAAATATACATACTTGATTATTGTGTCTTAAATTGTTTTACATCTGAGGTGTCTTCACATTCGGATAGTAAACTAAAGATAGTTTTATTTAATAAAGGATGCAAATAGTTTGATGCGATTTCTTCAAGAGGAATTAAAACAAATTTTCTTAAGTGCAACCTAGGATGAGGGACTAAAAGTTTAGATTCGTTGATGATGTCATTATTGTAAAATAAGATATCTATATCAATTGTTCTTGGTTCGTAAGTGTGGTTAATTGTTCTTTCTCTCCCCAATTCTTTTTCAATAAGTAAAAGCTTATTGATGAGATGAATAGCCCCTAGTGAAGTTTCAACTTTAAGACATTGGTTTAAATAAGCTTGTTGGTTTTCTACTCCCCAAGATTCGGTTTCATAAATGGTTGATTTGGCTACAATATTTCCAACTTGCTCATTAATTTTTAATATAGCATGGCTCAGAGCTTTTTCTCTATCTCCAATATTACCGCCCAAACATAAATACGTTACGTTCATATAATTATTTGTAAAAATACAAGATTGTGCGCTAAATTGGCTTATTGTAAATAATTAATTTAAAAGTATAGTATGAAACAATTTTTTGGAGCTTTTTTTGGCTCATGTTTAGGGATTTTAATAACCGGAGTGGTTATGATTATTATTGTTATAGCTTCTCTTACGAGTGTATTTTCTGAGGCGGTTAAGATGAATGATCACGAAGTTTATAAACCAAAAGAAAATTCAGTTTTAAGAATTGATTTAAATGGAGATATCAAAGAGCGTGGCGTTAAAAATCCTTTTGGAGAATTAGATTTAGGTCCATTTATGCCTGAGCCTTCTGTTGGCTTAAATGATATTATTGCTAATTTGAAAAAAGCAAAGGATGATAAAAATATCAGAGGTATTTATTTAGAAATTAGTAATCCTATTGCAGGTTTTGCAACTTTAGAAGAAGTGCGTAATGCTTTGTTAGATTTTAAATCATCAGGTAAATTTATTTATGCCTATTCTGAAGTGTATTCTCAAAAAGCTTATTATTTAGCTACTACGGCTAATAAATTGTATTTAAATCCCCAAGGAGGAATGGAAATAAAAGGATTAAGTTCTCAAATCATGTTTTTTAAGAAAATGTTAGATAAATTAGATATGGAGGTTCAAATTTTTAGACATGGTAAATTTAAAAGCGCCATTGAACCTTTTATGCTTGATAAAATGAGCGATGCTAACAGAACGCAAGTAGAAACCTATTTAGGCTCACTTTGGAATCATATGGTGGACGGAATTGCTAAAAACAGAAAAATTACTCCGAAAGAGATTAATGATATGGCAAATAATTTGTCAATTAGAAACCCAGAAGACGCTGTAAAATATAAATTAGTGGATGCATTAAAATATGAAGACGAAGTATTTAGTGATATTAAAAAGAATATTAGTTTAAGCGAAACAGATAAAATTAATTTCGTATCCTTAAATAAATATTCTGGTGCATTCAAAGAATCTAAACTATCTAAAGATAAAATTGCAGTGATATATGCTATTGGTGAAATTGAAAGTGGAGAAGGTGATGATGAGAAAATTGGAAGTGTTCGCATAGCCAAAGCTATCAGAGAAGCTCGTTTAGATAAAAATGTAAAAGCTATTGTATTACGCGTTAATTCTCCTGGAGGAAGTGCTTTAGCGTCTGATGTAATTTGGAGAGAAACAGTACTTGCTCAAAAAGCAAAACCATTTATTGTTTCAATGGGTGATGTAGCAGCAAGTGGTGGTTATTATATCAGTTGCGCTGCCGATAGAATTTTTGCACAACCAAATACAATTACTGGTTCTATAGGTGTGTTTGGTATGATTCCAAATGCTCAAAAAGCATTATCAGAAAAATTAGGAATTACGATCGATACGGTTAATACAAACAAACATAGTGATGTTGGAACTATTTTAAGAGGTGCATCATCAGAAGAGTTTGAATATGTGCAACAAAGTGTAGAGCACATTTATGATGTGTTTATTACTAAAGTGGCAAACGGAAGAAAAACGTCTAAAAACAATATTGATAGTGTAGGGCAAGGAAGAGTGTGGAGCGGCGCTGATGCAATTAAAATTAATTTAGTGGATGAGTTAGGCGGCATTAATGATGCGATTGCTTATGCGGCTAAACAAGCTAAAATAAGCGATTATAAATTACAATTGTTACCTAAACAAAAAGATCCATTACAAGAATTACTAGGAAATACTAAAGACGAAATGGAAGCGCGTGCTATGAAAACTAATTTAGGGGAACAATATAAGTATGTAAAGCAAGTTAAAAATGTGTTACAGTTAAAAGGTGTTCAAGCACGTTTACCATACGAGATGATTATAGAGTAGTGTTTGGTCTTACCTCCTCGCAATGATTGAAAGTAAACGCTGCCAGAGTTCGGAACTTTGGCGGCGTTTTTTTATTACTAACATTTTTTAAGAAATCACTTTCTATGCATCTAATTTTAAATACTTATTTTCACTAAAAATTAGACTTATGAAGAATTTATTTTTGTTTTTGTTATCGATAGTTACCTTTGGTGGATTTGCTCAAACTCCATTGAAACCTGTTACGTGGAATGCTACTTATGTTTCAACTAGCGCTACCGAAGGCGAAATTCACTTCACAGCTACCATTGATAAAAAATGGCATATTTATTCTCAACGTCCTACCGATGTTGGTCCCATTCCTACATCATTTACAGTAACACCTAATGCGGATTTTGAATTAATTGGTAAAGTAGAAGAAGGAGAAGCGCACGAAGAATATGTTGCTGCATTTGAAGCTAAGGTATTTGTGTTTTCTGAAAAAGCTGTGTTTAAGCAAAAAATAAAGTTAAAAAATCAAAAAGGAACTACTATAAAAGCGATTTTAGAATTCATGACTTGCAACGACGTTCAGTGCTTACCGCCTACTATTCTTGACTTTTCCGTTTCTGTACCCCAGTTAGCAATTAAAAAATAGGCATTTAGGAATCAGATAATCATTAGAGTTTAATTGTAAACTCAAACGGCATTTTTTGAAAATTGCTCTACCTTTACCAAACAAAATTTCCTTATGTTAAAGAAACTATTTTCTCTGTTTTTGTTGCTAGTTACTAGCACATCTTTATTAACTGCACAAGACAACCCAGTGCATTTTAAATTTGCTACCAAAAAGGTTTCGGATTGCGAATATGATTTGCAATTTATAGCAAGTATTGATGAGCCTTGGCATATGTATTCGTTAACGCCAGTAAGTGATGGACCTAACCCAACAGTGTTTACGTTTAAAAAATCAGCAGATTACGAATTAGTTGGAAAAACAACAGAGAGTAAGCCTGTAAAAGAATTTGATAAAGTGTTTGAAATGAATGTGCAATATTTTAAGCACACTGCCACATTTACTCAACGTGTTAAATTAAAAACGGACAAAAAGGTCTCTATTAAAGGTAAATTAGAATTTCAAGCGTGTACTGAAGAAAAATGTATTTTTCCTCCAGCAGATGATTTTGAATTTCAAGTGCAAGGAACTGGAGCTTGTTTAGCTCGAGTAGAAACCGAAAAAGTTGATGATAAAACAGTTGTGACAATTTCTAGTATTGCAGATTCTGTTTCTAAAGAAGATACAGTTAATGCATCAGTAGCTACAACAGTTAACGAACAACCAGTTATTTCTCAAGGAATTCCTAAAGAAATTAAAGAAACACCAAAATCATGGTATGCTATTTTTATTGCTGGTTTTATTGGCGGCGCTTTAGCACTACTAACACCTTGTGTATTTCCTATGATTCCCATGAATGTGAGTTTCTTTACCAAGCAAAGTAAAACAAAAGCCGAAGGAATTAGAAATGCCTTACTATATGCGGTTTCTATTATTGTATTGTATGTTGGTTTAGGTCTTGGTGTAACATTAATATTTGGCGCTGGCGCTTTACATTCCTTATCTACTAATGTATGGTTTAACTTAGCCTTTTTTGTGTTGCTATTAGTATTTGCGATGTCGTTTTTAGGAGCGTTTGAAATTACTTTACCAAGTGGTTTCGTTAATAAAATGGATGCGAAGTCAGATAAAGGAGGTTACATTGGCATTTTCTTTATGGCTTTTACCTTAGCATTAGTTTCTTTTTCTTGTACGGGTCCAATCATTGGAACCTTATTGGTTCAAGCTGCTGCTGGAGGTGGTATTGGCGGACCATTTTGGGGAATGTTTGGTTTTGCTTTAGCTTTAGCTTTACCTTTTGGCTTATTCGCTGCTTTTCCTGGTTGGTTAAATTCATTACCACAATCAGGTGGTTGGTTAAATGCCGTAAAAGTGACACTTGGATTTTTAGAATTAGCTCTTGCTTTAAAATTTGCTTCTAACGCTGATTTAGTTGTTCAGGCTGGTATTTTAACTCGCGAAGTATTTGTTGGTTTATGGATTGTGATTTTTGCATTATTAACGATGTACTTACTAGGCATGTTTAAAACATCTCATGACAGCGATTTAAAACACGTATCTGTTGGACGTTTATTTGTGGCTATTGCTTCTTTCTTTGTGGTGATTTATTTAATACCGGGAATGTGGGGAGCGCCTTTAAAATTATTTTCTGGAATTTTACCGCCATTAGAATATTCCGAATCTCCACATGGTTTTGGTGGTTCTAATGCTGGTGCAACTGCCGAAGCTTCTATTCCTCAAGACGCAGAGTTTAGTAAATACATGGAAGTGAATAAAAATGGAATTGTTCATTTTAAAAATGATTACGAACATGCCTTGGCTTATTCTAAAAAAGTTGGTAAACCCTTATTGATTGATTTCACGGGACATGCTTGTGCTAACTGTCGTAAAACTGAAGATTACGTTTGGCCTGATCCAGAAGTAACGAAACGTTTAAATAATGATGTGGTATTGGTATCTTTATACGTAGATGATAAACGTGAGTTAGATCCTAAAGATTATATGACTGTGCAATGGTATGGTAAAGAAAGACAAATCACTGACATTGGCGATAAATTTAAATACATGGAAGAAAAAATCTATGGACAAAGTACTCAGCCATTATATGTATTAGTAGATGGCAACGAACAAGTGATAGCGCCTATTCGCGGTTATAATCCTAGTATTCCTGAATATATAACTTGGTTGCAAGACGGTATTAGTAAATACAAAAAGTAATCATGCGTTTTGTCATTCAACGAGTTTCTGAAGCATCCGTAAAAATTGATGGTGCGATTTACTCCGAAATACAAAAAGGTTTTTTAGTACTTGTGGGTGTCGAAGAAACAGATACCAAAGAAGATGCTGATTGGTTGTGTCAAAAATTAATTGGCATGCGCATTTTCGCTGATGCTGAAGATAAAATGAACTTATCATTACAAGATATTAACGGCGATGTATTATTAGTTTCTCAGTTTACCTTATTTGCTTCCACTAAAAAAGGTAACCGACCTTCCTTTATTAAATCGGCTAAACCAGATTTAGCGATTCCTTTGTACGAATACTGTATTCAACAATTATGTCAACTATTGAACAAGCCTATTAAAACAGGGCAATTTGGCGCTGACATGAAAGTGAGTTTAGTAAACGATGGTCCCGTGACTATTTTTATGGATAGTAAAAATAGGGAGTAGTTACGAGGCCTTCATCTCTTCAATCAATAATTGAATAGATGTTGTACCCCTAAATTCATTTACTTTTATTTTGTAAACAATATCAACAGGGATGTTGCGCTTAAAGAAATTTAAAAAATCACCTTTATTAAATGCAATGGCTTCAACTTTTGTAAGCTTTGTGTTTGGTTGGTATAATTCTAATTTTAAGTGATTCGCTCCAACAACTTTCGCAAAGCCTGTATCTAAAACGCCACGGCTTACAAACACTGGAGTCATGTTATGCGGACCATGTGGAGCAAACTGGTTTAAAATGCGAATTAGTTTTTCGTTAATATCATCTAAAGCAATTTCTAAATCTACTTCTACTACAGGTACAAGCATATCATCGGTGATGGTTCGTGATACTTCATTTTCAAAAGCTTCAGTAAAGGCTTTGACGTTTTCTGTTTTTAAAGATAAACCAGCCGCAAATTTATGTCCGCCAAACTGTTCTAATAAGTGAGAGCAGTTTTCAATAGCGGTGTACACATCAAAATCTTTTACACTACGAGCTGAGCCTGTTGCCATACCATTAGATTCAGTTAAGATAATAGTTGGTTTATAATAGCGCTCAATCATACGTGACGCCACAATACCAACCACGCCTTTGTGCCAACTCGGATTAAATAATACCGTTGATTTTTTGAAAGGGGTGATAGGATCTAAATCCATCGTTTCAAACGCTTCGTCGGTAATGCTAATATCAATGTCTCGGCGTTGAGAATTGGTTTCGTTTATTTTTTTAGAAAACTCAGTAGCTTCATCCGTATCACTAATCAAAAGCTCAACAGCTTTTGAACCATGTTCAATACGTCCTGCGGCATTAATGCGAGGGGCAATGGTAAACACTAAAGTATTTATGTCCAACTCTCTGTCTTGTTGTTTATTTAAAGCTAGTAATGCTTTTAATCCTGGACGAGGATCGGCATTTAATTTTTTTAATCCAAAATGAGCGAGCACTCGGTTTTCACCAGTAATAGGAACAATATCTGCGGCAATACTGGTGACTACTAAATCTAAGTATTCAAATACTTCTTGTTCATCAATTCCATTTTGAATGCAAAAAGCTTGTGCTAATTTAAAACCAATGCCACAACCTGCTAACTCTTTGTAAGGGTAGGGGCAATCGTTTTGTTTGGGATCTAATACAGCAATGGCTTTTGGAATTTCATCACCAGGTAAGTGATGATCACAAATAATAAAATCAACGTTTTTAGAATTGGCGTAATCTATTTTATCATTGGCTTTAATTCCGCAATCTAATGCAATAATTAAAGAATAATTATTTTCGGCAGCGTAATCAATGCTCTTAAACGAAATGCCATATCCTTCCGCATAACGATCAGGAATATAATAGCGCATTTCGGGAATGTATTTTTTAAAGAAACTGTACACTAAAGCTACAGAGGTTGTTCCATCAACATCATAGTCTCCAAAGATTAGTACTTTTTCTTTACTGGCAATAGCTTTTACAATGCGATCCACTGCCACACTCATACCTTTCATTAAAAAAGGATCGTGAAGCATTTCTAAACTCGGACGAAAAAATGTTTTAGCGTCTTCAAAAGTTTTAATCCCTCTTAATGATAAAAGCTTTGCAATAGTAGCATCAACTGATAGCGCGTTTTGCAAAGAAGAAACTTCTTCTACATTGGATAATTGATGTATGTTCCATTTCTTTTGCACGTTAATAGTTTTGAAAGTTAAATAGTTTCGAAAGTTAGAAAGTTAAAGGTTGAAGAAAATCATAACACAACTTTCTAAGCTTTGTAACTCATTAACTTTCTAAACTTCTGTTAAGCAATGTTATGATAAACAGTCATGATATCATCATCATCTTCCATTTTATCAATCATCTTTTTAAATTCAATTTCTTCTTCTTCAGTTAACTCTTTCGTAGTTGTTGGAATATAAGTTTTGATGGTTTCCTTAACAATATATTTTTTCTCTTCTAATCCGGCTTGCATCGAACCAAAATCAGTAAAAGCTACTTGTACAATTAATTCGTTGTTTTCATCATCCCAAGTTAATTCTTCAGCACCGTAATCAATAATATCTAATTCTACATCATCATGGTTTAAACCAGTTGAATCTATTTTAAATAAACCTTTACGCTCAAACATAAAACTTACTGAGCCAGTCGTTCCTAATGAACCGTTATTACGACTAAAATACACACGTAAGTTAGCAACCGTTCGAGTAGGGTTATCAGTAGCACATTCTACTAATACCGGAACACCGTATGGACCGTACCCTTCATAAACAATCTCATCAAAGTTCGACGAATCTTTCTCTGAAGCACGTTTAATAGCACTCTCCACATTTGTTTTAGGCATATTTACTGCCTTCGCGTTGGCAATACAAGCTCTTAATTTTGGATTTAATTCGGGGTGTGGTCCGCCTTGTTTTACGGCCATCACAATTTCTCGTCCTATTTTAGTAAACTGCTTCGCCATTTTAGCGTAGCGTTTAAACATTGTAGCTTTTCTAGTTTCAAAAATACGTCCCATAATCTGTAAATCTTAAATTATCTAAATTTCGACAAATTTAACTCAAAATCTCAATTGCTTCACTACATTTACTATAAATTAAGAACAAAAATGAGCTTTTTCCAACCATTAAATACATTCCAAGTACATATTACATTACCTGATGTTTTTACTCGTCGTTTTGCCGCATTAATTCCACAGCAGCGAGAACGGGTAAACCAATTGATGGAAGAACGCGTGATATTAAATTATGCTTTAGATATGGAACGCAGTCAGCTTTGGGTAACTATGCAAGCAAAAGATCAAGAAACGGTGATGGATATTTTAGCTACTTTCCCGATTATTAAAGATGTGAAAGTGGATATTTTTGAACTAGCCTTTTTCGACTCAGCCCCAATGGGATTGCCAGAGTTGATTATGAATTAAGAACAAATTGCATTTTTATATTAAAAGTCTTACCTTTATTACAATGAAAGTTACTTTAAATATTAAAGATAGTTTCTATAATACGTTTATGGATTTTTTGAAACATTTGCCTGAAGTTAAGGTTGAGGATGAAAAAAATTCCGTACCTCAATGGCAAATAGATGAAGTAACTAAGAGAATGAATTCTACATCTAAGGAAGAATATATTTCTCTTAAAGAAGCTAAAAAACAATTAACATTTAAGAAATAGTTTATGAAATACAGTATTGTATTTCAACCAAGAGCTATTTCAGAAATTCAACATTCTATAAATTATTATGACGAGCAACAAAAAGGGCTAGGAGAGGAGTTTTATACAGAATTGTTTGAATACATTGACGCTATTGTTGTGAATCCCTTTTATAAAATTCACTCAGAGAAAATCAGAATATTACCACTTAAAAAATTTCCTTTTGTTATCTTTTACTGGATTGATGAATCGGAAAACAAAGCATACATAGAGGCGGTGTTTCATACATCTCAAAGCACAGATAGATATCTTACAAAGTAATTTTCGACTCAGCCCCCGATGTTACTGCCTCAGTTGATTATGAATTAAGAATTAACTTTATAATCTTATTATCTTTTGCGTTTTTAGAACTTTTTCATCGCTGATTAATTTGATGAAATAAATACCATTAGATAAGTTAGATAAGTTAATTTGATTTGTTTTTCCAACTGACTTTTGTTCAAATAATAATTCACTTAAATTATTATATACCTCTATTTTTAAATTTTTATCTAAAAATGTTGTTTCAATATTTATAATTCCATTAGTCGGATTAGGATATATACTAATGTCGGTTGCGTTATCGATTTTTTTTACACTAACATCAAGGTAACTCATTTTATGAATATAACCATTATATCCGTTTGGTGTAGCTGATAAATTAAAAGAATTTGCACTCGGATCGAAATCCACAGAATCCTGAAACCAGCCAGTAGTATACATATTTCCAGTTTTATCTATTACATTAGAATAGCCATAGTCGCTTCCCACTCCTCCCATTTTGAAAGCCCAGGCAAAATTGCCTTGTGGACTTAGTTTAGAAATAAAAATATCTGCCGGCCAGCTGGCACTTAAATTATAGATGCCAATACCGGGATCAAAGTCAGATGTGCCTCTAAAATAGCCTGCGGTATAAATGTTTTCAAATTCATCTACAGCAATAGTCTGTCCTACATCGAGGTTAGAGCCCCCCATGCTTTTAGCTAAAATAAAATTACCAGATGAGTCAAGTTTTGATACAAAAGTTTCAGCATCAAGAGTAGTGGTTGAATTTAAGTAATGTGTTGTTGAGCTGGGATCAAAATCGACAATGTTAGTAAAATAACCTGTTGTATATACGTTACTATTCTTATCTACTATTATCGAATTAATTTTGTTGAAACTAGTTGTACTCGCAAATTGTTTAACCCAAACAAAGTTTCCGTTTGCGTTAAACTTTGAAATAAACATGTCCTTAGTGTTGCTACAACTCAATGTTAATGAAGCTACACCTGGATCAAAGTCAAATGTACCGTCAAATGTACCTGAAGTGTAGGTATTGCCATTACCATCAGTGGTAAGCCCATCTACTTCTATAAATGCAGGCACGGCACTTGTGCCATAAGTAGTTGCCCATAAAAAATTCCCAGCAGAGTCTAATTTTGAAATACCTATTGTGTTGTATCCACCATTGATGGTGTAAGTTCCAGGTCCCGGATCAAAATCATAAACACCTCCAAAAGTTCTGCTACTTATTACATTGGAGTTTGGGTCAACAGAGAAATAATAACTGTTCATTTGTTTGGCCCAAATAAAATTGCCATTCGAATTTAACTTTAAAATAAATGGTTTGTCATTTGATGAACTTAAGTTGTATATTCCACTGCCTGGATCAAAGTCAACAGTACCGGTAAAACTTCCACCAATATATACATTATTTTGTTTGTCTATTTTTACTGTGTATGCGTAATCATTATCTGAATCCCCAATTCTCTTGGCCCATATCAAATTTCCCCATGGATCCATTTTTGAAACATAAGCATCGCAGCTTCCAACAGCCGTTAGATTATAAACACCTAGTCCGGGATCAAAATCGGCAGTCCCTAAAAAATTACCTACGGTATATATGTTTCCTAAGCTATCTAATTCTATGTCGTAGGAATAGCTTGCCCAATTGTTTTCAATTTGTTTTACCCATTCAAAGCTTGGTGACTGAGCTTTTAGATTTGAGAAACCGATGAAACTTAATGCAATAAAAATTATTTTTTTCATAACAAGTAATTACAATTCAATTAACCCAAAATGTTTATCCATTCTAATACCTCGCTCTGTTTGAGTAACAGTGCAGCATTCAATACTTGGGTCGTGTTCAAAAAATAAAGTCCAATGATGATCAGCTGCTTGTTTTAAAATGTATTCTTTTTCTTTTAAGGTGTTTAACGGACGAACGTCATAACCCATCACATAAGGTAAAGGTAAATGACCAACTGAAGGAATTAAATCAGCCATAAAAGCTACGGTTGTTCCTTTATAATTTAACAAAGGTAACATCATGGCTTCTGTATGTCCGTTAGCTTCATACATTTTAAAGCCAGTCATAAAATCTTTAGTGGTATCTATATATTGCAATTGTCCACTTTCTTTAATAGGCATGATATTATCTTTTAAGAAACTTGCTTTTTCACGTGGATTAGGATTAACAGCCCATTCCCAGTGTTTTTCGTTACACCAATAAGTGGCGTTTTTAAAAGCAGGTGTTAGTTTTGTTCTATCCGAGTTATAAGAAATACTACCTCCACAATGATCGAAATGTAAGTGCGTTAAAAACACATCGGTGATGTCATCTTTATGAAAGCCATGTTTTGCTAAGGACGAATCCAAGGTGTCGTTACCATGTAAATAGTAGTATCCAAAAAACTTATCATCTTGTTTATTACCCATACCATTATCTACTAATATCAAACGTTTGCCATCTTGTATTAATAAACAACGCATCGCCCAGCTACACATATTGTTTTCGTCAGCAGGGTTTGATCTTTGCCAAATTGATTTTGGAACAACGCCAAACATAGCGCCGCCGTCTAATTTAAAATGTCCGGTGTTTATAGAGTATAGTTGCATATTCACTTTTTTTATAAAAATAGTAATTAAACTTTATAATAGGAACACGGATGATACAGATTTCACTGATTATCACGGATTTATTTTCCTGTGTATTTTATCGGTGTAAATCTGTTGTATCCGTTTTATCAGTGTTCCATTTCTAATAATAATTAAATTTTAATTTTCCTTCACTGACTTCCAAATTAGGAAAAGGTATTTTAATAACATTGATACAGGTGAAAACAGATTTTAGAAAACGAGATTTAGTTTTAATACGAGTAAAATCAACATCTAAAGATAAATATCCTTGTCGATATCTATTAAATGTTCGAATGGTTCCATCAGCATCCTGAATTAAAAAATTATTGTCTCTAGCTCCAATCATTCCATTGGCACCATAACCAAATGCTACATTTAACCATTTCGGAAATTTTGATTCTTGTTTCATAAAAGATGATGGATTAATACTTAACCAATAAATCTGTCCGTTATAATCTTTCAAAATCTGACTTGCGAAAGATTCTCCTAATAAATTAGTTCTGTATTTTGCATAGTTTGATTGATAAAAAGAAAATTTTAATTGAATCCGTTGTTCGTTCCATAATGCTTTTTGTCCAATTGCAAAACCGCTTCCTAAGGCGTTTGCTCCCATATCTCCCCAACTAAAACCCCAGCCCTCGCTATATCCATCCATTACTTCAATAGCACTCATGTATGCAAAGCCGCTTAAGCCTCCTATTAATAACTGATTTTTTTTAGAGTAGCCTGCCCAATTCATAGCTTGCATCATTAATCTCCCAGTTTGATAAGTAGTAAAAATGTGTCCATATTTATCCATTTGAAACCATTCGTCGTTATCATTAAACTCATGAAATTTAGAAGTATTGTATTCTTGATACCAAGCTTGGTTTAGGTATATAAGTGAACCAGACGTTAAGGCTATGGAAGAAATACCTAATGCTAATTTTCTCTTTTTGAATATAGATAAAGAGTCAGATGCAAATCCAAACAGGTTTACAAATACTAAAAAGAGTATGATAATTTTTAATCGCAAAAAGGAGTCTTAAAAAACTACTCTAATTTACTAATAAAATTAGTAATTGCTTTGTTCACTTTTTGTGGGTGAGTTTCCATCGGACAATGCCCTGCATCTTCAATGATAAATGATTGAGTATTAGGTTTGTTTAAGTATTGGGTTGCATTCGTAATTGGAATCCATTGATCGTTTTTACCCCAAATAATTAGTTTTGGAATAGTATTAATTACAGAATCATTAGTGAGTGCATAACCAGAATGAGCAGCCATTCTAAAAATAGCAGAACCACTATTCTTGGTTTCAAAAGGTTTCATGTAACCATATACACTTTCATTATTCGCCTCTTGACTGTAGGCAGAACTTAACAATTCTTGAAAGGATTTTAAATTTAAAAATCGACGTTCTAAAATGACATCAGCCCATTTTAACAAAGGTGGATATAATGCTAATGATTGTAATCGTGAATATGTCTGAGAAAAAGGAAGTCCATCAATAAAAATTAAAGAATGTATTTGTTCGGGAAACCTGCTAGCATATTGTCCAATAAAAGTCCCTCCCATGCTGTGCCCTATTAAATACCATTTATTGGTGTCGGATAATTTATCAATATGGTTCAATAGAAAACGAATGGCTTGAGTTTTATTTGTATCAGTATAGTTTGCTTGCTCAGATTTGTCGCTATAACCAAAGGCGGGCATATCCATTGCCACTACTAATGTATTATTGTTCACTAAGCTATCTATATTGTTTCTGAAAGAAAAAGTGCTGGCACTAAATCCATGAATTAATAAGGCTTTATGTTTAATGTGTTTTGGGACAAATAATCTAAAGTGAAATTTGGTATGGTTGTAATTGAAAAAAAAAGAATTGTTGTAAGGTTTATCGGGAGCGTCTTTTAAATGATTAGAAAAGAAGTAAGGTAGGATACTTAAAATAAAAAAAGTTGAAATCAGTATAATAAAAAGCCATTTAAAAAAAAGTTGAATTATGCGCATGATTAAACTAGATCCTTCACTAGCATATTTCCTTTTGATGTATTCAATACTTCATCCATATCTTTCATCAATCTATTAACAGTATCTAGCTCTTTACCGCTTTCAATTGGCAGTTCGTTCACTCCTCGTTCGTCTAATTTATCGATAATGAATTTTATAGTTAACTTAGAATCTGAGATACCTGGTTGATATCCTATTTCTTTATCATTAGCCATCTTCACTTCATTAAAAACTCCAGTTTCAGTAAATTCATTAATTATTACTCGGGCTAATCTAACAGGTAAATCTAATTTTTGAGCAATTTCTATCGCTGTTAATGATGGGTTGCCTTCATTGAAATTCTTCACGACTAAATTGGCTATCATTAACGCAATGACGCGCTTATATCTATCGCTAATATTATTGATGTCTGTTTCTAATTCGTAATGATCTACATTTTGATGGGCAAAAGTTAATTCAGCTCCAAACAAAACAACAAACCAAGAGTATTGAATCCATATTAAAAACAAAGGAAGAGCAGCAAAACTGCCGTATATTTTATTGTACTGTGCAACACCTATTTGAGAAGAGACGTATGCCCATTGTAAAAATTCAAATAGGATAGCTGCAACTAATGAACCCATAGCGGCTCCTTTAAAAGTTACTTTTGTATTTGGTAAGGCCATGTATAAAAAAATAAACATTCCCCACATTAAAGCAAAGGCAAATAATTTTAAAAGTAAAGCGGTTGCCGGACTAATGATAGAAACATTGGAGGCAACTGTATCTAGACCTGTTTTTAACCAAACGGTTAATCCTCCTGAAAGAATTATAAAAACTGGACCAATTAACATAATTGATAAGTAGTCAGTAATTTTTCTAGTCCATGTTCTTCCGTTTTTGATTTCCCAAATTTCATTAAAGCTATTTTCAATACTGTTTAATAAGCTTATGATTGACCATAATAATAAAACAATTCCAACTCCTGCAATTAATCCACCTTTAGTGTTGGCTAGCATTTTATCTGCATAAACAAACGCTTGAGTTAAAATATCCTTTTGATCTTGAAATTTTAATAATAAATCTTGTTGTAAACTATGTTCAAATCCAAAACCTTTGGCGATAGCAAATGCTAAGGCAATAATAGGAACTATTGAAAATAAAGTGTAATAAGTTAAAGCGGTAGCTTTTAATAAACACTTATCTTCATTAAACCCATTAATAGCTAGAGAAAAAACACGCACTTGTTTTACCAAGAAGCTTTGTTTTTTACTGAGTTTATCAAGTCGAACACGCCATAAATTATGAGTTAAAAAATGTGTGACGCGTTTAAATAATGTAACTACGTTTGCCATATGATGTAAATATAAGCAATCTGCTGTTGATTTGAAATGGCTTACTTTGATTTTAATTCGGCACGCAATTGACTGGATGTTTTTCGGCTTCCATCATGGCTCCATCCTGGAGGGCCAAATACATACATGAATTTATTTTTGAGAGAAGTTTGTTTTTTTAAATCCTCAAAAATAGCTTTCCACTCGTGAAATACCATCGTAATAGGATTGAAAGTTTTGATATTTGCTGTTAGACCATAAACCACCTCTTCCTCTTCTTTTTCAAAAGTACCAAATATTCTATCCCAGATAATAAAAATCATTCCCATGTTTTTATCAAGGTATTTAATATTGCTAGCGTGATGAACTCTGTGGTGCGATGGCGTAGATAAAAACCATTCTAATGGACCTAATTTGCCAACTGTTTTTGTATGAATAAGGATGCCGTAGATTTGAGTAGCGGCATACATAAACATCACGTCTAATGGGTCAAAGCCTACTAAAGATAAAGGAATAAAGTAAATAAAACGATACAATGGCTGAAATACAGAAGAACGGAAACCTACTGTTAAATTAAATTCTTCAGAAGAGTGATGTGTGACATGCACTGCCCAAAAGAAACGACAATAGTGGTCGATGCGATGCATCCAGTAAAACATAAAATCTTCGGCAAACAATAATGCGCTCCAATACAAGATTGGATGAATTGTTTTATCAATGCTGGTGAATTTGAATTGATAAAAATACCAAAGTACACCTAAGCAGATTCCTCTGACTAAGATATCTAATGAAAAATTTAAAGTAGTTAAGTATAAATTAGATAATAGACCTTTTGTACTGTAGTAATGTTTATGCTTGAAATAACTGTATAAAATCTCAATACCAATTACAACTGTGTAAATAGGTATTGAAATTAAAACAAGAAGTTCTTCTCTAAATTCGTTCATGCAAGTTTAATTTAAAACTAGGCAAAGATAATAAGCCTTTCAGTTTTATAATTATCTTTTGCTTTTTATTTTAAAGTGATATTTATCAATTAAATAAATTCAAATAACCTTTTTCGGTAATAGTTTTGTCTAATTGGTCAGTGTAGTTGATAATATAATAGTAAGTTCCATCGGGAGCAATCCCAGTTCTTGCATTACCATCCCAAGAGCCATTTATACCATCCCATTCGTACATTTTTAAACCCCAACGATCATAGATAACACAATTTAAACTTTTTAACCCATTTGATTTTACTTTAAATACATCATTTTTTCCATCTCCATTTGGTGTAAAAACATTTGGAATAACAACTACCGCTTGGTTGATGATATCAATACATTTTGTGACTGTATCAGAACAACCAGATGGTTGTGACGCTACTAAATTAATACAACAGCTTCCAGTATCTGCAAATAAAGTATTTAAATCAGTAGACGTTGCTGTCTGTCCTGAGCAATTCACGCTCCATATATAGTTGGTGGCATTGGTACTTGTATTAATGAAGTTTACACCAGCGCCTACCGTTACTGTATTTCCTTGACTGATATTGAAATCTGCAACTGCTTGGGCTACTACATTAATGATAGGTAATGTAAAGGTGCTTGAACATCCTAATACTGAATTTGTAACCGTAGCTGTTACTGTATAGCTTCCTCCATTAGTGTAACAGTGATTAGGGTTATTTGAATTAGCTGTATTACCGTCTCCAAAATTATAAATAATGCCAGTAGCAGAAGCACTCACATTATCAGTAAAATTAGTGCAAAATGGAGCACAGCCTCCAAGTAATGTCGATGACGCAGTTATAGTTGGAGAAGGTGTTACCAAAATAGTTGTAGTGGCTGAAGCAGAACAACCTCCATTATCGCCAGATACAGAATAGCTTGTAGTTGTATTTGGATTGTCAACAATGCTTGCCGTATTTGCCGAAGTGCTCCACGTGTAATTGGTTGCGCCAGTTGCCGTTAAAGTAGCTGTTTGTCCTGCACAAATAGAAGTAGAGTTTATACTAATAGTTGGAGTAGCAGTAACATTAACTGTTGTAGTGGTTATACTTGAATTTACACAACCATTAGCACTTGTTCCAGTCACCGTAAATACCGTTGTAGTTGTTGGGCTAATAGAAATGCTGTTTCCATTAACTCCGTTAGACCAAGTATATGTATTTGCTCCAGTTACTGATAAAGTGGCTGTTTGTCCACTACAAATATTGGCATTATTTACAGTCAATGTTGGAATCGAATTAACAGTAACGGTTGATGTATTGCTTCCGTTACAAGAGCCGTTTGAGCCTGTTACGGTATAAATAGTGGTTACACTTGGTGTAACATTTAATGTATTAGTGTTAGCTCCAGAATCCCATGTGTAAGAGGTTGTTCCGCTAGCTGTTAAGCTTGCTGTTTCGCCTGCACAAATGGTAGCGCTATTTACTGTAATGGAAATACTTGAGCCAATTGTAATAGAAGCAGTAGATTGAGAAGTACAAGTTCCATTAGCTCCGATAACAGTTACAACAGTATTTGAAATAGGACTCAAAGTAAAAGTATTTCCTATACTATTACCAGGTGTCCAAGTATAGTTTGTGGCACCACTTGCCGTTAAAGTAGCTGTTTGAGCTGTACATATTGTTACAGAACTAACTGCGACGGTTGGTGTAGTGGTCACGTTAATTGTTGCAGTTGTTGTGTTTGTACATACACCATTTGTACCTGTAATGGTGTAAATTGTTGTTGAGTTTGGACTGTCAGTTATGCTTGCTGAAGTTTGTGCGCTTGGATTCCAAGTATAATTACTAGCACCACTTGCCGTTAATGTGGCGGATGATCCAGAACATATAGAAACTGACGAAACAGAAATTGTTGGCTGAGAAACAACATTAACAGTTGCTGTATTAATACCTGAACAAGCACCTGATGTTCCTGAAATAGTATAGACAGTTGTTGTGGTTGGATTAACATTTAAAGTGTTTGTGTTTGCTCCAGAACTCCAAGTATATGATGAAGCGCCGCTTGCTACTAATGAAGCAGTTTGTCCTGCACATATTGTGGCATTATTTACTGTAATTGAAATTCCTGTACCAATTGTAACGCTGGCTGTAGTGGATGCTGAACAATTTCCACTAGCACCAATTACTGTAACTACCGTATTGCTGGCTGGTGCAATGGTGTATGAAGAACTATTTATATTTCCAGGGCTCCAAGTGTAAGATGACGCACCACTCACATTTAAGGTTGCTGTTTGTGTTGGACAAATAGTAACTGAACTAACTGCTAGTGTTGGAGTAGCAGTGACATTAACGTTTGCAGTTGTTGAAGAAGAACAAACTCCATTTGAACCAGTAATGGTATAAGTTGTATTTACGCTTGGTGTAACAACCACACTAGATGTTGTTTGACCACCTGAAGCCCAAGTATAACTCGTTGCGCCATTAGCTGTTAATGTTGCAGAATTACCTGAGCAAATACTAGCACTAGTAACCGTGATAGTTGGTTGAGATGCAACTGATACAGTTGCTGTTTGCACACTTGTGCAATTTCCTAAACTTCCTGTTACTGTATAAATAGTTTGTGACGATGGGGAAACAGATATCGTACTTGTGGTTGGGCCTGTGTTCCAAGTATAAGTGCTTGCTCCACTTGCTGTTAATGTTACAGTTTGAGTTGGACAAATAGTTTGATTACTAACCGCAATAGTTGGACTTGGGCTAACTGTCACTGTTCTGGTAATTTGTGAAGTACATATTCCGTTTGCCCCAATAACGGCTACGGTTGTTGTTAAAGAAGGGCTAATCGTAAAAGTTGTTCCCGATATATTACCTGGACTCCACGTGTAATTTGTTGCGCCAGTTGCTGTAAAGGTTGCTACTTGATTTGGACAAACAGTATTAGAATTGGCAGTTAATGTTGGAGTAGTTGTCACATTGACTGAAGCTGTTGTTGAGTTTGTGCACGCTCCATTAGATCCTGTGATTGAATAAGTAGTGGTAATGGTAGGACTTACCACAATACTAGTTGTAGTTTGCCCACCAGGATTCCAAGTGTAGTTAGAAGCACCAGTGGCAGTTAAAGTAGTTGAATTGCCAGAACAAATACTAGTACTCGCAACCGCAATAGTTGGCTGTGAAGAAACGGTAACAACCGTTGTTCTTGTTCCTGAACATAAACCACTTGTTCCGTTAATGGTATAAATAGTTGTGGAAGATGGAGAAACATTTATAGTACTGGTTGTTGGTCCTGTATTCCAAGTATAGGTAGTAGCTCCACTGGCAGTTAAGGTAACTGTTTGGTTAGGACAGATTGTTGGACTATTTACGGTCATATTTAATCCAGCTGTAACAGTTAACTCAATAGGTTGACGATAAGTTCCCGAGCAAGCGCCAGCAAATAACGTGTAGGTTCCCGCAGTTGTATAACCTGATGATGCATAAGCTGTTCCAGTTGCAATAGCGCTTCCACCAACAAGCGTGTTGTACCAATTAATTGAAACGCCTGGTTCTGTGGATGTTGCCGTAACCGTAAATGCTTGATTGGTACAAAGTGTTTGACTAGCAGATGGTGTTAATGTGTAAGCATTTACTGAGCCTGAGCCTCCTGAGCCACCTCTTGTTGCTCCATTTGGAGGGAAATTATTTCCAATATTATTTGAATTACCGGTAACGGTTCCGTTATTTCCTCCTGCAATGGTATTACTTGGTAAAGTTCCTGTTGAGGCTATGTATCCGCCGCCACCGCCAGCACCGGGGCCATAAGCGGTATTATTAGGAAAGGCACAATTAAAATTTACATTTCCTCCGTTTCCACCAACGGCACTTAGGGCAGTTCCCGCAGTTAAATTGATTGTTCCGTTTACATTTAAAACAATAGCGCCGCCGCCTCCGCCGCCGCCAGCTCCATCATTGGCAGAACATCCAGCTCCTGAATTTGAAGCGTTAGCGCCATTTGCTAAAATTGTACCAGAGCCACTTACATTTCCGTAACAAATTAAATAAGCTAAACCTCCTCCGTTTGCCCCAGCACTTGCTCTACCATCGTTACCCTGACCAGCGCCGCCGCCGCCGCCTAAAAACAATCTTCCGTTTACATAATTGAGAGGCCTTCCTCCAAAACCACCAACTGCTCGTCTTTTATCTCCTCCCCATGGATTAGAGGGAGTGCTGAAGGTTCCAGGAGCAACCGTCGATACATTTTGATTACTGTTTGAAAAAGAATAACCACCTCGTCCGCCTCCAGAAGACGCATTAGTAGCCATACCCGCAAATTCTAAATTCCAAATGGCATTAAAACCAGTTGCTGGATTTCCTAAACTATTAAACGGAACACCATTATGCCCGTTAGCGCCGCCGCCGCCGCCTGAGTTATGCGAGTTACCGCCTCCGCCGCCATTAGCCATATTTCCTCTACTAAAAACAGAGGCATAGTTTCTATACATGGCTGAATCACCAGCAACAGATTCTCCTTTGCCGCCACCTTCTTGCGATCGGTTAGCCCCATACTTATCACTACTAATAATGGCTGTTGGAGTGTAATTAAATACAGCGCCACCTCTAAATCCTCTGCCCGACACATTAAATGCCCCCACAGAATTCAGTATGGTATTATTTTCAACTTCCACCACAGCAACGCCACCTGTAGTTCCGTTCCATTGCGGGCAGCTAATAGAACCAGTACCATTTAGCGTTAATGATGCATATCTTGGAACTCGAATAACTTGCACGCGGCCTAATAAAGTAACATTTCCAGAAGGAATTGCTACAGTTCTAGAGACGTCGTAACTATTTTTTAAATCGCAATCCACTACAATTGATGTTCCATCTGGAATGGAACTGATTTGAGCAAATTCGTTTAAACCACAATTATTATAATTAGTGATACGACCAAACGTTGTATCTGTTGGAAATGCTGAATTTGAATCAAAAAAAGGACCAGTAGTTCCGCCATGATAGGCGTTTATACTCGTTCCTTGCATTTGAATAATCATGATTAAATCGCCGACAGCAAAGCCAGTAGAGCTAACTACATTAATGGTACTTGAACCTGCACCAGCTATTATATTGTTGGTTACAGGTGTGTAAACATTTACAATGGTGTTTGCTGCACCAATCGTTGGGACGCCATCTTTTCCTCTTTGTGAAAATAAATTCAAACAAAATGCCAATAAGGTAAGACTATATATAAATTTCATTTTATGTTATTTTTTAGAACTCTACAAGATAAGAAAATTTCTACAAAAATGAAAAACTACAAAATTTCAACAAAATGGATTTTAGGTAAATACGTTAAAATGCAGGTATTGTAAACTTAAAGGTTATTTTAAGGAGGTAATGTTAATTTTAATCGCAGATTTTAACGAATCGACTATTTCATAGTTAAAATTTTTGAATAAAAGATGTTTTAATGAATCATTGGCAACAATGATTGTAGAATTATTTTTGATACTGCCTACATCTGTTGTGATTTGAAAATCGGAGCCTTTAGTGTTTTGTTTGTATTTGTAAAAATATAAAGCTCTATCATAATCAGTAGTTAAAAAAACAACATTATTTAGAGAAGTGTTTTTTGAATTTCGAAATGCATATTCTGTTAGTATCTCTAATTTTTTTTCGGCAGGATTGATTTCACTTTTATAAGCATTTCTAAAAGAAAAATAGCAGGGAATTGAAAAGACAAAACATAGAAAGAGAATACTACTTATTGTGGTTTTAACGAACTCTGTTTTAGAATAGATATAGTTCAATAAATAGGCTGAACAAACAGAAAGTAATGGGAATAATGGTAAATCATACCATTCTAATTTAGTTGTTGAGAAGGAAATTATTAAAAAGTAGGCTGTAAATAATAGTGAGATAAAAATTGCATCGTGCTTATGTTTTTTATTAATCCATAATAAAACTATACCAGGGAGAACTAATAAAAACCAAACAAAACGATTATTAAATAAGTTGTTGAAATAAAAATCAAAAGGTTCTTTGTGAGATTCAATGACATTATTAATTCTATTGACATCATTTTTTAAAAGGTAACTAATGTAGCCACTATTTTGAACATCCCTTAATAAAATAAAACTAATGGAAACGCTCATAAATAATACGAATCCTGCGTAAAACCATTTAGTGATAAATAGTTTTTTTGTTTTTTTGAAATAGAATGTAAGTACTAAAACAGCAGGTAAAAACAATAAGGAGGCAATGCTTTTGGTTAAAAAGGCTAGGGTCAAAAAAATAAAAAAATAAAAAATTGATTTTTGATTGTTTTCGAATAACCATTTATAAAAAGCAATACAATAACATAGCATGAAAAAAGATAATAATGCATCAGCATCTCCTGTTCTGCCAGCATGAAATGAAGATACACCTCCAGAACTTATAAAAACAAAAAACACACACAAGGCTAATATGTTGGATGTTCTTTTTTTGAAAAAGAAAAACAATAATAATGCTGAACCTGAACTAGCTATGGCTGAAGGCAAACGAATTGCTAATTCGCTATACCCAATTAATTTAATAAATAGTACTTGAAACCATAATTGAAGTGGTGGCTTCGAGTTCCACATGTCAGGCACGCTTTTATAAAAAGGTACAATAAAATTATTATTATTGTTCATTTCATAGGCGTTTACGGCAAACATTGATTCGTCCCAATTTCTGATATGAAAACTATCTAAATGCTGAAAAAAAACAAAGTATAGTGCCATAAATAATATACCGTATAAACCAGACGTATAATATTGTTTATGTACCATATTTTCTTAGAAATTATTTTGTTAAATTATCAGTTAAAACTTATTTCTCCAAATGAGTAATAATACCCCCGAAAAGGCAATAAAACAGGCAAAAACAGATTGTATGGTTATTTTTTCTTTATAAACAATTAGACTTATTGGTAACACAAAAAGAGGTAAAAGGGCAAAAATGGTTTGTGCTACTGCCACTTCTAATTTTTGGATGGCAAATAAAGAAAGGGTAACTCCCATCACTGGACCTAATAATGTTCCTAAAAACATAAAAGGCAAATTATTTTTTTCGTTAGTAAAGATGGGTTTACTATTTGATTTTAGTTTACCTACTAAAAGCGATACGATAAATGCAGCGGAAAAAGCAAATAACAATCGAATCCATACGGCATGCATGGTTGGTAATTTTTCAGCATAATAATCCATGCCGTATTTAGAAAGTACTAAGCCAGTGCCTTGACATAAAGCGCCAACAATTCCAAAAGCAATACCTTTTTTATCTCTGGTGTATCCAATTTTAGAAGCTGCCGCCGAATCTTTTTTGGATAGGGTTAACCAGATGACACCCGCAATCGTAATAAAAATCCCTATAATTCCAATCCAATTAATACTTTCATTTAAAGCAATGTACCCAATTACTAATGCAGCGCCAGGTGCAAATGTGGTGTACAAACTTCCTAGTTTTGGTCCCAATAATTTAAAAGAAGTAAAGCTACAATAGTCTCCAATTGAAAAACCAATAATACCAGATAAGCCTAAAAATACATAATGATAAGGTTGAGGTTTTGTAAATAAGTCAATGATGTTTAGGTCATTCCAAAAAAATAAAATAATTGAAATAATTATCCATGCCAATAATAATCGGTATTGATTAAGAGGCGCGGAACCTATTCGTTTGGCAGCTTCGGTAAATGGAAAAATACCTAAACTCCAACACAATGTTGTGAGAATGGCAATTAATTCGCCGCTTAAATTCACTATTTAGACTCTTTTTTTAATCCAACTAAAGCTAAAAATATCCAGCCAGCAATAAAAAATAAACCACCAATAGGTGTAATGGGACCTAGTGCTTTTAACCACTCAGCATCCAATAAATTTCGAGTACATAAAAAATATAAGGAGCCCGAAAACATGACAATACCAATTAAAAAACAATTAAAAGCCCAATTGATAAATTTGTGACTCATATTTTTGGATAATAAAACTAGTGCCAACATCGCTAGTGTGTGATACATTTGGTATTTTACGGCCGTATCAAAACCATTTAATTGATCGGGTGTAATTAAACCTGTGTCTAATTTGCTCTTTAAAAAGTGTGCGCCCAAAGCTCCTAAAGCTACAGCAATAGCGCCTGATAAACCAATAGTAATTAATTTATTGTTATTCATATTATTGTGAAATATATTTTAAAAATTCGTCTTTAGTTTCTTTAAATAAAAAGGCATCTGTTAATGTGTTTGCATTGGCTTTGTCGGTTAATACATTGCAGGCTGATTTTATTAATTCTAACTTTTCTCGGTCATGTGTAAATTGATCGCATAATTTTAAAATTTGAGAACTAGATAAACACACGTCAACTAATAATTTTTTAGATACAATGAGCTTGTCATTTTCATAAGGTGCTTTTTTTACTTTCGCATACAATTCCTCAAATTTCGAATCACTAACGGGCACTTGGCAATTCATATTTTTTTGTTTTACAATATCGGCTTGTTCTTTTAAGAAAGAGATATAAGATTCTTTCATAGCAGGATATTTAAATACTGTTAACAATGTATTTACGTTTTGCTGGTCGGTAATGTGTAAGTAGGCTTTTTTAGCGGAATTCAATTTATCCATATCAATTGGAGTAGATTCTAATAATTCTTTTAATTGTAAAGTGTTGTAGCAATTATTATCAATAATATTTGTTAAGTAACGATATGCCGCTTCTTTATCATTTGCTTTTTTAAATAAGTTCAGAGCGTACTTGATATCTTTATCCGTTAAATTCGCTTTACAAGTATTTGTTTCTTTATCATAGTTTTTGTAGAAAACAGGTTTGTTATTGACTGCCTGATACAAATTACCATAAATACTATTATCCACTAGTGGCACTTCTTCTTTTGGAGCTTCTGGAACAGGAGGTCTGGCGGGTCCAGATAATTCGGAAACAGATTTGAATTGTAATTCTAGCTGTTTGTCTTTTTCAATTAAAACATAAGTAAATTCTTTATTTATAAATTTAGATTTACTGTTTAATAAAATAGAATCCGTATAGCGTAACTCTTGATTAGTAATTGGCAATTTAATCTCAATTAAATTCCAGCCTGTTGCCAAATTAAATACTTTAATATTTGATTGTGGTATTTTATTAATACTCTCGTTATTAACAGATAAATGAAAAGGATGGCCAGATGCACTAAAAATAACTAAGGCGTTATTTTGAGAATGAATGGAAAGTCCACAAAAAAGTAAATACAATAGGACTTTCATCTTTTGAGCCATATAATCTGTTTTGATAACAAATTTAAGGTTATTTTTGTGCAGAATTTATTTTATGAGCAAAATATTAATCATTGGCGCTGGTCGCTCTTCATCTAGTTTAATCGATTATTTTTTATCGAACGCAAAAACGTACACTTGGCATATTACTATTGCCGATGCTAATAAAGCAGCTGTAGAATCCAAAATAAGTAATTACAAAGATATTGCTACAGCCGTAGAATTTGATGTGCATAATGTATCATTAAGAGAAGAATTAATTAAAAAAGCAGATTTCGTGATTTCGATGTTACCAGCCTTTATGCATGGTGATGTAGCCAGAGATTGCGTTAAGTTTGGAAAACATATTGCAACGGCTAGTTATGTAAGTCAAGATATGAAAGACCTAGATGCGGAGGCCAAACAAAAAAACTTATTGTTATTAAATGAATGTGGTTTAGATCCAGGAATTGATCATGCTTCAGCCATGAAAGTGATTCACGAAATACAAGATAAAGGTGGGAAAATCACGAGTTTCAAATCGTTTTGTGGAGGTTTGGTAGCACCCGAAAGTAATGATAACCCGTGGGGTTATAAATTTAGTTGGAATCCACGAAACGTTATTTTAGCAGGGCAGGGTACCGCTCAATTTATTGAAGAAGGAAAATTAAAATTCATTCCATACAATCGTATTTATTCTCAAATAGAAACGATTGAAGTGGATGGTTATGGTAAATTTGATGCGTATGCGAACCGCGACAGCATAGGTTATAAAGAGCCTTATGGTTTAAATGATGCACAAACCATGTTACGTGGAACTTTACGTTTCCCAGGCTATTGCAAAGCTTGGAATGTGTTTGTGAAATTAGGCTTAACAGATGATACTTATAAAATTAAAAACGCTAATTCGTTAACGTATACGGATTTATTAGAATCCTTTTTGCCTAAAGGTTCAGCTTCTGTAAAAGAAAAATTAGTAGCGTTTATGGGCGCTGATATTGATGCTGAGGTGATATCTAAATTGGAATTTTTAGAATTGTTTTCAAATAGAAAGATTACCATGAAAGAAGGCTCACCAGCCGAATTATTACAAAACCTATTAGAAGAAAAATGGTTATTGAAAGCTGGCGATAAAGATATGATTGTGATGCAGCATCAATTTGAATACGAATTGAAAGGTGCTAAACATAAATTAAATTCTTCCTTAGTAGTTATTGGTGATGATGAGGTTCATACAGCCATGGCAAAAACAGTAGGCTTACCGTTAGCGATTACTATTAAAAATTTCTTGACCGGTAAATTTAAATTGTATGGTGTTCAAATTCCTACAGTTAAAGAGATTTACGAACCAATGTTATCTGAATTAGAAAGCCTTAAAATTATTTTTACAGAAAAAGAGGTTTAGTTTTAATGAAATGTTGTTAAAATTGATTATTATCTGGTATTATAAGTATCGGCCTAACTTACATATGATAATAATGATGTAAATTCGCGGAAAATATAAAATAAGAATTATGATAAAAAAAATACTATTTAATGCTTTAATTTTTTCTGGATTATTAGCAAGTGCACAAACTACTTTTACAGTAACTTATGATTTTGCAGCAACAACAACTGTGTCGGGAACAACAGACCCAACGCCAAGCCCAACGGTTACTGGTATAACTTGTGGTTCATTTGTAGCAGTTGGCACTCCTGTTGCAAATCCAAATGCTGGCGGTCGTTTTTCCTTTGTTGATTGGCCGGCAGGTGGGTTAAATGGTTCAACTACTTATTCTAGTATGACAGGTTCTATTAGTACTTCACAGTATTATGAGGTAACACTAACCCCAGTAAATGGTTACACGGTTACGTTAAATTCAATTGGATTAAAATTTCAACGTTCAGGAACAGGTGTTAGAAGTTACGCTGTCAGATCTAGCTTGGATGCCTATAATGCTAATTTACCAGCTTCCGTTACTTCTGGTACAAATATTATCGTTGCTGGTGCAAATGAGTTTTTTGTTGTTCCTGATGCTAGTTCAGCATATACAGGAAGTTTAGTGGATTTATCAACTACAACTTTTGCTTTTACAAATACTACTTCTTTTCGTTTTTATGGATGGAATAGCGAAGCTGCAACTGGAACATTTAGTATTGATGATGTGATTTTTGATGGTTCGGTTGCTGGCGGAACAGTGGCTTGTGTTCCAGCTTCTATTTCAGCAATAACAGGTAATTCAGTTATTTGCACCAATCAATCTTTAAATTTGGCTTCAACTGTTTTAGGTGATGCGCCATTTACGTATACTTGGACAGGTTCAGGTGTGATTGGAACACCAAATGCATCTACTACAACTATTACGGGAGTAACTTCTAGTGATTATACATTAACTGTTAGTAATGCCTGCGGTACAGCTACATCAGTTATTACAGCAACAGTGAATGCATTACCAAATGTATCTGTAACATCTGCTACTATTTGTGCGGGTTCAACTGCTACATTAACGGCATCAGGCAGCGCATCGTCTTATACCTGGAACACTGGAGCAACAACTTCTAGTATTGTTGTTACACCTACCATATCTCTAGTTGATTATACAGTTACCGGAACTAACGGTAACAACTGTTCTTTTGATGTAGTAGCTACAGTAACAGTTAATGCTTTGCCTATTGTGACTTTTAGCTTAAGTCCTAATTTACAATGTGTAACTGTAAATAGCGTGGCGTTATCAGGTGGTTCTCCTGCAAATGGTACTTATAGCGGAACTGGTGTTACTGGTAGCGATTTTAACCCTGCAACAGTAGGTGTTGGTTCTTATACTATTACTTATATGTTTACAGACGGTAATAACTGTTCAAATATGGCATCTGATGTAATGACGGTTGATGCTTGTACAGGTATTCAAACTTTAAATGCTGAGCTTGTTTCTATTTATCCAAATCCATCAAATGGTTTAGTGGTTGTTAAAACCCCAGTGTTAAATGCTCAAGTAAATGTGTTTGATATCAATGGTAAAAAAGTATTTACTCAAACAACTTCTTCTTTCGAAACATCATTAGATTTATCACACTTAGCAAACGGTGTATATCAATTAAATATCGTTTCTGAAAATAGTTCTTTCAATCATAAAGTAATGATTAATAAATAATCTTTCTTTATTAATATTTAAAAAGGCTTTGTGTTTTTATACAAAGCCTTTTTTGTTTCGTTATTGCGAGGAGGGACGACGAAGCAATCTCAAACAAAGTATGTTTTATAGTAATGAGTTACTTTTCAACTCCAACTTCCTTTGACAAATCATTCCATAAAATAAAAATATAATTTTTTTGAAAAAAATCAAATGCAGTAGTTTAATTGCAACGTGTGAGATTGCTTCGTCGCTGAAAAGCTCCTCGCAATGACGGCTATTTGCCTATACTCGCTAAATAATCTTGTAAAATAATAGTAGCACTTACCATATCTACAGTGTCTTTATTGGCTCTATCTTTCTTTTTTAAACCACCCATCAACATCGTTTGGTGCGCTAACACAGAGGTAAAACGCTCATCATAACGAGCAATTTTAATATTTGGAAACTTACGTGTTAAATGAGTCACAAATGGATCAATATAACGGGCGCTATCCGATGCTTCGTTTTGTAATGTTTTTGGTTCACCAACCACAATGCATTCTACTTGTTCTTTTACTAGGTACGCTTCTAAATAGCTAATTAAATCTTTACTATGCACGGTAGTTAAACCACTCGCAATAATTTGTAAAGGATCGGTAACGGCTATACCAACTCTTTTACTTCCATAATCTATTGCCATGATTCTTGCCATAGGGTAAAGGTAATCATTTTAAATTTTAGTTTATTTCTCAAAAAAAAGTTAAAATAAATTGCCACTATAAAAATTAATTATAACTTTGTACTTCAAAGTGCTTTTAATATGACAAAAGAAAACGCAGAACACCTAGAGGCCATACAGGATATTCGCCAAATGATGAAGAAGTCAACCCGTTTTTTATCACTCAGTGGTTTATCGGGTGTATTTGCCGGGATATTTGCTTTAGGCGGAGCCGTAGTGGCTTATGTGTATTTAAATTCTATTTACAACAGTTGGGTGAGGGGAGATGAAAGTGCTTTAAATAGAAATGAAATTTACTTAAACTTTATTTTAATTGCTGCCGTTGTTTTAGCCTTGTCTATTTCAACCGCTTATTTTTTCTCTAATCGTAAAGCAAAAAAAACTGGCCAGTCATTATTTGATCATGCCGCTATTCGTGTATTAATTAATTTAGCAATTCCTTTAGTAGCAGGTGGTGTATTTTGTATGGCTTTATTGTATCAAGGAGCTATTGTGTATATTGCGCCTGCCATGTTATTGTTTTATGGTTTAGCTTTAATTAATGCCAGTAAATATACGTATGATGATATTCGTTACTTTGGTATTTGCGAGGTAGTATTAGGCTTAATCAACGCCTTTAACTTAGGAAACGGTTTATTATATTGGGCATTTGGTTTTGGAGTGTTGCATATTGTGTATGGAGCAACCATGTGGTATAAGTACGAAAGAAAGGGATAGAAGGGACTGAAGAGACCGAAGGGATAAAAGGGATTGAAGAGATGATAGGTAGTCTTGATTCCCTTAGGTCAAATTGTCTCTTAAGTCATAATAAATAAAAAAGATTGTAATTGAAGTCATACATACATAATTTAAATAAAGCATTTGAAAATCGTATCCGCTTAGGAATTATGAGTGTATTGATGGTGAACGATAGTGTGGATTTCAGCACCATGAAAGAAACCTTGGAGTTAACAGATGGAAATTTAGCAAGTCATATTACCGCTTTAGAAAAAGAAGGCTACATCCATGTAAAAAAAGAATTTGTAGGAAAGAAACCATTGACTACTTATTCAGTGACTAAAGTAGGGATGAAAGCTTTTAACGATCACTTGGATGCACTTGAAAAATTATTGAAAGGACGTTAACCCCTTTTTTTTGAACTTAAACTTTGTAATTCAAAGTACTTTTAAATATATGTAGACATGAAAAAAATAGAAATCAATTATCAATCCGAAAACTCCTACAGAGGCAAAGCCGTGTTATGGTTGTTGGAGAAAGGTGTCCCTATTCATGCCAAGTTAAATGCACATCGCGTAGCTTGGAATTTAAGTTCAGATGATTTCTTAAAATTTACGCCAGGAAGTTTAGGAAATACCTTGGGACAGTTTTATAAATCACAACAATTTGAACCAATTCCAAAAGCCGAACGCCATGATGTGTTCCATGTCTTATTTGGTTATTCAACCAATGTGATTGATGAAGCAGCCATGCAGTTTTTTTTATGGGGTAATGGCAAGCCATCCTTTTTTACAGTTGGTACTTGCATCATCACAACGGTATTATTTCCTAATCACTTTCAAGAGTTTAAAGCCGCGTATCAAAAAGGAAAACAATCCACGTCTATTCGTGACTGGAATTTTAAAGTCTTACTAAATGAAGATTTGCAACTTTTAAAAAACAGAGTATTCAATAAAAACCAATAGTTATGAAAACAGATTTTAAACAACCAAAAACGATCATCGATTATGCGATGTGGTTACATGTCAAAACATCATCTTGGGTAGCAGGAATGATTGGCCCAATGGTATTTAATTATGGTACAACCGATAAGAACTGGGATTTAAGCACTCAGCAATTACAGGAATTTCCTCAGGGGACTTTAGGAAAAGCTCTAGGAGATTTTTTACAAGAACATGATGTGGATATATTGAAGGGAGCTGAGTATCATGATATACAACATGTGTTATTGGGATACTCCATCAGTTTTAAAGACGAAGTGGCACTTCAGTTTTTTTTACATGGTAATGGTAAAAAATCATTTGCGTCGTTTAGTACGCGAATTGGTGCTTGGTTATTATTACCTACACAATGGAAATATTTGAATGCAGCTTACGAAAGAGGAAAGCAATGTAAGGATATTACCAAATTAAATTACAAAGCATTATTGTATGATGATGTATCGCATATTAAGGCAACTTTATTTCAATAAAATATTAGGTAGAATTTAAGGCTTCGACTCCGCTCAGCCTGACAAAATAAAAATATAAACTCAGCAATCTCTGCGATTAAACTTTGCGTCTTTGCGGTTAAACCTTAAAAAACAACGATTATGAAAACAAACGATTATTTATTGTTAACAGCCACAGGAGCTTATAGCTTTTTATTTTACCAGCAAAATGCAGGAATTAATTTTCTGATTTTTAATATTGTTTTACTAGCCATATTGGTTATTAAAAACAAGAAGTTATTGTCTTATAACAAATGGATTTGGAGTGCAGTGTTATGTTTAGTTAGTGCGGTGTGTGTATTTATGCATTCGAGTGCTTTGAGCATTATTGGAAATGTTTTAAGTCTGTTGTTATTATCGGCTGTGTCGTTTAATATAGCCACCTCAAGTTTATTTTCTTTTGCTTTTAGTTGTTATTCGGTGGTGTCAAGTGTCGTGTATATCATTATTGATTCTATTGTGAAATTTCAACCAAAAACAGAAGGAGAAACAAGTAGGAAAGGTTACAAAACTTTAGCAACCCTTATTGTTTTGGTGCTGAGTATATTGTTTTTCTCCATGTATAAAAACTCCAATCCTTTATTTGCCGAAAATACCAAATGGATTAATTTGGATTTCATTAGCATAAGTTGGATTTTCTTTAGCATTGCTGGTTTTATTCTGATGTATGCGTTTTTGTATCACCGAACCATTAAGCCAATTGAAACATGGGAAAACAATTTGCCATTAACAAATTCCTCATTCGAACAAAATGAGCAAACTATGAAACAATTTGAAACAGAGCGTTATGCAGGAATGTTGTTGTTTATTTTATTAAACGTGATGTTGGTGATTTTGAATATTGGCGACATTCAAACCCTTTATTTTAATGGTGGTTTACCAAAAGGAGTGACTCACTCAGATTTTGTGCATAGTGGAGTAGGAGTGATTATTTTATCGATTGTAATTGCTACCAGCTTAATCATGTATTTGTTCAGAAAAGAATTTACCACAGTAAAAAATAATAAAGTTTTATCAGCTTTCGTGTATTTGTGGATTTTTCAAAATGTGGTCATGCTATCTTCTACCGCTTTTAGGAATCAAATTTATATTCATGATTTTAATTTTACCTACAAGCGTATAGGCGTTTACGTTTGGTTAGTGTTAGCTGTATTAGGCTTATTAATTATGTTTTGGAAAATTTATAAAAAACAATCTAATTGGTATTTAATTAGAACAAATGTAGCGGTTTGGTTTACGGTGTTAGTGTTTAGTGGATTGGTTAATTGGGATAAACTCATTACTAACTATAATATTCAAAACAAACCTTTAGCTCAAGTTGATTTTTATTATTTGTTTTCGTTATCGGATGCTAATATTCCTGAATTGATTGCTATTACTAAGAAGCCAGAGTTTATTTCGTTTAATGGTAAACTTAAAAATTATACCAGTAGTTTTTATAGAGAACGTTATTACTCGGAAAGCTATACACAATTACTAAATCAAAAAATTACACATTACTTATCTGATTACACGAATGATTGGCGAAGCTTTGATTTAAGAGATAAACAAATTGTAGAAAGTATTTATTAATCCATTTAAAATTATGACAGCTTTATTTTTAGAATCACAAGTAAGCACAGACGGAGATTATTTAATCCTTCTTGCTCTTTTACAATTTATGGTTGGTTTTGTCCAATTATTAGGCGCTATTATCAGAACTATTGCGGCTTTGATAACTCGCCAACATTTAAAAAGAATGTTGTTTTATTGGGGCATGGTAATTTTCTATTTCACGGTGCTTTACCTGTTTATCTATTTACATTGGGATGCATTATTTTGGTTGCCTTTTGCTTGGATAATTGCCATTTGGTATGGAGTAAAAGTTGTTTTTGTTCACTACCAAACACCTTCAAATACAACTCAAACACCAATTATTAATTCTTAATTTATATAAAAATGAAATTAACTTTCAAACAACTCGTGTATTCGTTTACACTATTTAGTGTGACTCTTTTAACCTATCGCATAATTAAAAGCGAAGGTTTAAGTTATATCTTTTTAGCATGGAATTTATTTCTGGCTCTCATTCCTTGGTGGATTAGCAATTATCTTAAACAAAACAAATTGTTACAATTAAAACATGTTCCATTGTTTGGTATTTGGCTATTGTTTATTCCTAATTCGCCTTACATACTAACCGACTTATTTCATTTAAAGCCTCGTCCATATTTACCATTGTGGTTTGATTTAGTGCTTGTATTATCTTTTGCTTTAATAGGAATGATTGTGTTTTTGAAATCTCTGAAAGATATGTTGTCGATTTTAAAAGCTTATGTCAGTCCCATATTATTTACCTTAGTAACGCCTTTTATATTTTGGTTAATCTCTTTTGGTTTATACTTAGGAAGATACCTGCGTTTTAATAGCTGGAATGTGGTTAATCATCCTTTTCAATTGATGCGTCAAAGTTTTGATATTTTGTTTGAAAAAGATACGATTGGTTTCACACTTATTTTTAGTGTGTTTATGTGGTTTTTGTATTACATCACTCTCTGTATGAATCAAAATGAAAAAGCCTAATCTCTTAATTTGAAATCAGTTGTTTTTGGCTATCTTTAATCTCAATTAATTAAACGAATGAGTTCATTTTTTAAATCATTTACTTATGCTTTCAACGGCATTAAATTGAGCTTGCAACAACGCAATATGAAAATTCATGTGTGTTGTGCTTTTTTAGCTATTGTATTTGGTTTTATTTTAAAAATTAATTTAACAGAATGGTGTATAATTTTGATTTGTATAGGAGTTGTGTTAGCATTAGAAATCATTAACACTGCCATTGAATCTTTTGTTGATTTAGTTGAGCCAAATTATCACCCAGTAGCCGGTAAAATTAAAGACTTAGGGGCAGGTGCCGTGCTTATTTTTTCTATTATCTCAGCACTCATTGGGATTATGATATTTGGGAAATATATTTTAGTTTTACTAGGATATAACTAAAAACTTAACTCTTCAACTAATAACATTCTATATGTCTCAATTTCCAGAAACAGAATTAATCCTTACAAAGGAAAATCGCGTCTATCATATTAACCTAAAAGCCGAAGATATTGCTGATGATGTGATCGTTGTTGGTGACCAGCATCGTGTGGCTCAAATCTCTAAGTTTTTTAGTAAAATTGAATTTAAAACGGAGCACCGAGAGTTTGTGACGCATACAGGTATTTTTAATGGAAAACGCATTACCGTTTTATCAACGGGTATTGGTACAGATAATATTGATATTGTGATGAATGAATTGGATGCCGCCGTTAATATTAATTTAGAAACTCGAGAATTAAATCCTACCCACCGTACTTTAAATGTGATTCGTTTAGGAACTAGTGGTGCTTTGCAAGCTGATATTCCAGTTAATGGAATTGTGGTGAGTTCGCATGGTTTAGGTTTAGATGGCTTATTGAATTTTTATGATAATTGGGAAAGTGTTTGCGAAAACCCTATTAGCGAGGCTTTCATCAAACATACAGGCTGGAAATCGAATTTGCCTTATCCTTATTGTGTAAAAGCTTCGGATAAATTGATTTCTAAGTTTCAGGAGGGTACTCATATTGGAATTACAGCGACTGCACCAGGTTTTTATGGTCCTCAAGGGCGTCAAATTCGACTAAAAGCAGCTATGCCTAATTTAAACGAGTTTTTAACGGATTTTAAAATGGGTGATCACCGAATTACCAACTTCGAAATGGAAACATCTGCTTTATACGGTTTAGCAAAGTTATTAAACCACAATTGTTTAACAGCCTGTGTAATTATCGCAAACCGCGTCCGTAAGGAGTTTACAAGCGATTACACGAAGAGCGTTGAGATATTAATACAAGAAAGTTTACAACGATTAACAGCCTAATTGTTAAGAAAATATAATTTGAACCTTAAAATAGCTCCAATTCGGGGCTATTTTTGTTACTGTATGAGACCTAAGAAAAACGAAATGAACCTGAAAGAAGTAATTGCCTTAATTACTCTATTGGATGATCCGGATGACGGAATATATTCTGAGGTAAAGAATAGGTTTATTATTCTCGGTCCACCAGCAATTCCACATTTGGAAACTGCTTGGGAAAACAGTTTTGATGCGTTGATGCAAAAACGAATTGAAGGTATTATTCATACAATACAATTTAAAGCTTTGCAAAATGCTTTAAAACATTGGGCAGAAAATGAACAAGATGATTTATTTAAAGGTTGTGCTATTATTGCTCGTTATCAGTATCCTGATTTAGATGAGAATAAATTAAAAAAACAACTTCATCAAATAAAACAAGACGTTTGGTTAGAGTTACATGATGATTTAACGGCTATCGAAAAAGTTAAAATCATTAATCATATTATGTTTGAAGTGCATCAGTTTGGTGGAAACATCACAAACTATCATGCCCCTCAAAACTCTTTTATTAATGTTGTACTAGAAACTAAAAAAGGAAATCCCGTGATGCTAAGCGTTATTTATGCTTTAGTATGTAAAGAATTAGGTATTCCTATTTACGGTGTTAATTTGCCACAGCACTTTGTTTTGGCTTATGTAAATGACTTTGCAAACTTATTTGACCCATCCCACAAAACATTGTCAGATAATATTTTATTTTATGTGAATCCGTTTAGTAAAGGCTTAATATTTAACCAAGGTGATGTAGATGCTTTTATTAAGCAATTAAATGTAGAACCTGAAACTAAGTATTATTTACCTTGTTCTAATTTAGATATTATTAAACGACTTCTTAATAATTTAATTTATTCGTTTGATAAAATGGGATATGCCGAAAAGGTTCAGGAATTAAAAGATTTAGAAAAGAATTTATAGGTGTTTTTTTAATACGATTAAGCTTGATTAATTACATAAAAAAAGGAGATACATTGTATCTCCTTTTTTTATTTTACGAACCTGAATTTAACTTCCATTCGGCATCTTTTCTTATTTGCTCTTCCTCTGTAATCTTATTTTCTTTGGCTTTGATTCTAATACTCTCCATCCATTTAGCATCTGTTTTAATATATTCTATAATTGATTCAAGGCTCTCTTTTGGGTTGTTACTAGTAGTTTTTTTGTTTTCTAATTGCCATTTGGCGTCTCGTTTAAGTTGTTCTTCTTCTGTAATTTTATTTTCTTTTGCTTTTTGCTTGATCTCTTTCATCCATTTTTCATTGTTTTTGATAGATTCAATAGCTACTTCAAGATTCAATATTTCTTCACTTAAAATATACTCAGCGTCTAATTGAATTTGTTTTTCAATCGATACTTTGTTCTCATCAGCTTTCTTTAAAAGACTATTAAACCAATCTGCATTGTTTTTAATATCCGTTTTTATTTCATTTAGTCTTTTTGAATTATCGGTACAATATAATTTAAAGGCATTGTCAACAAAACCATAAGGGAACATATAAAAAGTAGCTTCAGTTGCCATCAATACTACAACATCTCTTTGTGAAAGAGACGAACTTAGGTTTAATTCTTTTACCTTGTCTTTTTGTTGATTATTTTGAAACACCACATCTTTATTATAAAACCAGTATTCATCTTCTCTAAAAAACTGTTTTGGTAAATTTTCTCCAACCATGCACCACCAATAACTGTCCCCAACAATTAATACATCTGGTTTGGTATAATCATTACCATCATTTTTAACTTTATAAACAGGATAAGGATTTGCATCTTTTTGAATTGGAGAAATAAAATTCATTAATATGCCAATATCAAAGTCGTTCCCTTTTAATTTTGAATTGTAATTAATGATTGGATAAGTAAAATCTGGGATATTGATGTTTCTTTTGTGTTCAATATATTTAATAAGTGTATCAAGTGCTAGAGTCATTCCATAATGATTCCAGTGTGTGCCATATTTTGGATAAACCTTATGCTTAAAGCTTTTTTTATTTTCGAAGAACCATTTATTAAGATCAATAAAATTAACCTTTTGGTTTTGTAAAGCTTCTGCATATGTTTTGTAATTGGTGCTATCTTTCTGTTTACTTAAGTAATAAATTGGTAGCAATTCAGGATAGTAAGATGCTTTACCTGGCGCAAATACAACAATTAGATCTTTTCCTCTTGATTTTAGAGAATCTTGTAAGGTTTTTATTTTAGTAACCGTTTCATGAGTTTTAGAATAGCCAATATAATTTTTGCCGATGTAATCATCTATATATGATTCTATAAATAGTTCACCGTCTCTTCCTACTACAACACCTGGGGCTTTTGAGTAATTGAAAATAGAATAACGAACTTGATTTATTAATTTTACATACCATGTTCTAAAACCAAAATTATCATTTACATATTTTCCAAATTCATCTTGCCAATTTAAGTTCCAATAGGTTTCTTTTTTAAACTCAGGTTTAGATGCAATACTTATGCCTCCTTCTAATTTCTGATGATCATCTATTTTTAATTTCATTTGAACCAACGGAACAAACAATGCTAGCGCTATTATAATTAATAAAATATATTTTGGAAATTGTTTCATTAAAATCTAAAATAAATAAATGGATTAAAAGTGCTAGAGGTTATTGAAGCTAAACACAAGGTGAAAAACAGAATTGATAATAATGTTGCAAAGGAATAGCCAATCAAGTTATAGTCTTTAAAATAAACAGTTGTTTGAATTTTTTCACCAAATTTAAATACAGTAAAAAATGAAAATACAAGTGCGATAACAAAAGTGTAAGAAAATTCATTATGTAAATAAATATAATTTATAGTGTCATTGAACGAAAATAAGGTTAAGATATATTGAAATCCGTAGGAGAATGTATCAGCCCTAAAAAATACCCAGCCCATTGCTACTAGCAGAAAAGTAATTGCCATTGGAATAAAAGAACCTAATTTTTCATATAGTTTCAATAAAAATAATCTTTCTAAAATTAAAAGAATACCATGATACACACCCCAGAAAATGAAAGTCCAAGCGGCTCCATGCCAAAAACCAGATAATAAAAACACAAACCATAAATTAAAAAATAATTTCATTTTGGAGTTTACTTTATTACCACCTAATGGAATATATAAGTAATTTTTCATCCAGCTACCCAATGTGATATGCCATCTTCTCCAAAATTCGGTAACGCTTTTTGAGGTATAAGGATTGTTAAAGTTTTCAGGAAATTTAAATCCTAGCATTTTTCCCATACCAATTGCCATATCACTATAACCACTAAAATCAAAGTATATTTGAAACGTATAAGCAAACATTCCAATCCATGCGTAACCGGAATTTAATTGATGGATGTTAGTTTTAAATACCTCGTCGGCAACTAATGCCATGGTATTGGCAATTAATACTTTTTTACTTAAACCTATTACAAATCTGTAAAAACCTAATAAGATATCATCTACTCTAAATTTGTCAAGTCTGCCCGTTATTTGGTCTGAAATTTCATGGTAACGAATAATAGGTCCAGCAATTAATTTCGGGAATAATAAAATATAAAGTTGATAATGCCAAAAGTTGGTTAAAGGTTTGTGTTCTTTACGATATACATCAATCACATAGGTTAAGCTCTCAAATGTATAAAATGAAATTCCTATTGGAAGTATAATTTTTGTCCAATGAATTTCTTTTGTGGTAAATAAATGTATTGCTGAATTAAAATTTTCGATAAAGAAATTACAATATTTAAAGTAGAACAACATTCCAACATTTAAACAAAGTGATAAGATAAGGAAAAGTTTTCTTTTTTTATCTGTTGATGCGTTATGCATGATTTTAACCAAAAAGAAATCGAGTGTAGTTGTGGCTAAAATAGCAAAAATGAATTTTGGTGCACCCCACATATAAAAAACAATACTTGCTAATAACAAGAAAATGTTTTTTAGTTTTTTTGGACACAAATAGTATAAGGTAAATACTATTGGAAAAAATACAGTAAGAAATATAGCGCTACTAAATATCATTATTCTATTTCAATTTCTAATAATTTCCCTTCCAAATCATTTTTTGGAAAAGGTATGTAATTTTGTAAAAAAGGCGCTGTTGGCCACCATTCTTGGTAATGAAATTCTTGTGTCAGTAACATAATCATTTGATTGTTTGGGATACTTGTCATTTCGTCATTCATTCTACATATTTCTTTCATATTGTTTTTATCCTTACCAATTCTCCAAATAATTCTTGTAGGTTGCCAATCTATTTCAAAGTAGTAGAAGTCATCATTAAACACTTCTGCATGTGGCGCAGGAACTTTTGATGTAATTAATTTATTGAAATAGTCCCATCTTCCAAAAGAGTATTTTTTACCTTCCACAACATAGTCTTTTGCCCCAAAGAAAAAGTTTTTAGGTTCATTACATGCCATATCCCAATTAGTACAACAAATAGTGATGTCACTACTTTTAGAGGCATCTTCTTTTGGGTAATCAGCTCTTCCACCATAGGATGATTGTGTCCAAAATTGAGACTCTTTTAAAATCTCGAAATCAATTTCAGAATAGTTGATTTGAGGTTTTGAACTTCTTACAGATTCAACATTGTCTTCTACATCTTTTGGAATGTAACCTATAGTTCCTTTACATGGACGTCTCACATTCCATTTGTCTTCACTTTGAAATAGTAACCAAAATGCATTGGTGAGTCCATTCCACACATTGTCTTTACTGATATTTTTCGGGAATCTAATTTTTGCGCGCCATTTACCATAAGTAAAACCTATTCTTGATTTAATACCAACATGTTCTTTTTTATATAAACCATCATTGTTTCCTGGATTAATGATAGATAAACTTTTATCAGTTGTATTAGTTTTTACTGTTTTACAAGGGCAATCTGTAGCGTTACTGTATGTGTGGACAAAATCTTTGCTATTAGCATACTCGCTAATCAACTGGCTATATTGTTCTCTCGTTAAGTTGTCTGCAACAACATTTAATACTTTTTTAACATTAACAAATTCCCAATTTTTATTGATATGATGAAAATATTGTGAAAATTGGGCGTCGTGATATAATTGATTTGACTCTCCGCATGTATTGTTAAATAAAGAGGTGTTTATTTCTGTTTTATTTGAAGATAAACGATCCACGTAAATTCCTTTTTCAAGATTTAAGCTAGACGATACAGTTAGTATTTTTTCAGATAGAATAATTTTAGTTGATTTTAATTTTGTTCCTTCTCCTTTAAGGAAATATGCAAAAGGATTAACAAAATTATCGGTTGTGTCTTTTTTTGAAATATTTTTTACTTCGTCTGAAATATTCCCTAAATCTTCTTCATTACATACCACAAGCATGAATTTGTAATTTCCCATTCTAGGGTTTCTTTTCCATCTATTATTATAATCTGATTGGTTTTGAAAGAAATTATTAATACCCCATAGTGCTTCTAAATAGATTTGATCGTTCAAAGATATTTTGTTCGAGAGAGATTTTTCTTGAGCGCTTTTTCGCCAATTGGCATCGTTTGAAACAACATCTATATATTTTTTTACTATAGAGTCAGTTAGTTTGACATTTTCGGGATTAGCGCCGTAATAAATTTTTTCATCTCTTGGATTTCCAACAATTTTAAAACTATCAATAATAGTTATTTCATCTTCAATGAACCCAGTCTCTTTAAATTCTCTATCAGTGTCTATCCAACTTCCATAAAAATTCTCAGAGTTTAAGCTAGTGTCATTTTCAAATTTGTAACTTTCATTTTGGTAGTATAGTTTGTAAAAAAAACGTTGCTTACGACCGGTATTATTTTCTAAGTGAAATGAAAAAGTGAATTTTCCATCAGGAAGTTGTTTTACTGTTGGTATCTCAATGCCATATAAAACGGCAGAACTTAAGTCAGTTTTTATAATATAAGTACTGTCGTTTTTTTTAGTTGAGTAATTAGCTAGAGGATTAAATTCTTCAATACTAAAATTACTATTGTTTTTACATCCACTAATAAAGAGTGAAAAAACAATGGCAGTAATGAGAATATAATAATTTTTGAGCATAATTTTTTAAATTATTAATCCATCAAATATAATTTAAATCCTAAGATTTAAATTGTTTATCTGTATAATGAATTAACATTTTGTTAAAAAACTATCGCTTGCTCACTTTCACTCTAATACCTTCGCTATGACTAGTAAATTCGGGCGCATACATGCATTGTATTGTTGTGATTCCATTACTAAAATCGCCATAATGGTTCACTACTAATGGATATTCAAATACATAGGTTCCTTTATTTAAATAAGAGAAGAAGAAATTAGTAGCTGCATCTCTGGTGCTTTCATAGTAACCTAATCCGTCTTGGTATTTATAACCACTAAATACATTGGTAGGTTCAAAACCTGAAGCTCTCATATCTTTCATGTGAACGTAGCTCATATCTCTGTCTACACGCAATTCAATTCTTACTTTTATTTTATCACCTAGTTTTAATTTGGTGGCAGAAGTAATAGGTTCAATAACTGGTCCGCTTAAAGTATTTTTTTGTAAGAATAATTGCTTTTTAATTTTCAATGGAGTTTCATGTGGTGTAATTTTATCTAATTGCTCAAAGTATTGCCAATACATAGCGCCATAACTTACACCCACATCTTTTTTCTCTACTTTGATTTTACCCATGTTACTGGGTTTTATATCAGAACCTGTCCACGTTTTTTTGAAATATCCAGTTCCTGGCTCCGCATTTAATGATTTATCATTTTTAGGATCTAATTTTATATCGCCTACTGTAATTTCTACATTTGGTTCAGTTGCTAACCAATCAGTTCCTTTTAATAATAAAGCATAAACTGCATCTGTTGTAGAACGAGTCGTTCCCCAATGTTGTGTCTGTTTGCTTTTTACTAACCACGTTTTTAAATCATCCACAGATTTAGTATCATTATTAATTTCATCAAAAGCTTCAATCATTAAAGCTTGCATTTCAATTGGAACTTCGTACCAGTAATAACCGTAGTTCTCTTTCCAATACATTCCCATTTCTTCGTTGTTGATACTGTTTTCTTTCAAAGATTTCAAAATATCTTTTGGTGTTTTTGCATCATCATAACGATGTAAACTTAAAGCAATCATCCCTTGCATGTATCTACTGTTTTGTAACCAATAAGATTGTTCTTGTTTTTTATAGTAATCAAAATGCTCCTTGTTACGTTTTTCTAATTCAATATCTTTAAAATTACTTCTCATATATAAATATTGAATAGCCATATAACTTAAGTGATTTTCGGTTTTGTATTTCGGACTATATTTTTTCATCCATTCATATTCTTCACGCATACGATTATCACAATACCTAACGGCTTGAGTAATCATATTCCATACTTCACCATTTTCTCTTGCTTTAATCACACCTAATTTATCTAAGTGACTAAACCCTGTTACAATGTGTTGTGTGATATACCAATCATCTGGACCTCCATCAAACCAAACAAAGCCACCATTAGACGATTGTTTTTTTTGTAATTTTTTGAAGGCTTGCGTTTGTTCATGACTCATTTTATTTAAATCAAATAATAAACCAACACGTTTTTTGTTTTCACTCTCGCTTTTTGCTTGCAATACCCAAGGAGTTTCTTCTAAAACAACGGCTTTTAATTCTTGATTTTTTTCGAGATTGGATAAAAAAGCATCAGGACTTAAGCTTTTCCATGAATCAAAAATAGCTTTGATTTTTGGTTTAGAATTAACCACATAAGTTGCTAAGCTATTTGCATAGTAACGAGCAAAAGTTTGCTCCGCACATTCGTAAGGATATTCCATTAAGTATGGAAGTGCTTGTACTGCATACCAAGCAGGATTAGCAGTAAACTCTAAAGTATAAGAATGATTTTTTAAAGTGTTTGAATTATTGTTTTGATTAATAAATTTTGTAAACGAAAACTCTTTAGTTTGGTTACTTCTTATTGGCATCGGCATACTTTCAGTCACTAACATTCGATTCGTTAAAACAGGAAGAGCCATTTCTTCACCATCGGTAAAATTACCTGCTTTAGCTACCACTTTGTATTTAATAGCCGAGTAGCCTTCTGGAATATGTAAGTTCCATTCGATAGCAGTACTTTGCCCTTTTTTTACAGTAAAATCTCTGTAACCAATGGTTGGGAAGTTGCCATGCATCGCTTCTATCACACTAGTAGATATTTCTTTATCTGTTAAGGCATCATATAATTTTAATTCGGCGTTGCCTATTAATTCATTTTCTGACAGGTTTGCTACTTTACTGATGAAAGTAATATTATCTCCTTCTCTAAAAAAACGTGGCACATTTGGTTGTATCATTAATTCTTTTTGAGTAATGACTTCTTTTTCGAACTGACCAATTTTTAAATCTTTGGTATGAGCAAGTCCCATCACTTTCCATTTAGTTAAACTTTCTGGAACAGTGAACTTGATAATGATTTCTCCTTTTTCATTGGTTTGTAATTGAGGAAAAAAGAAAGCCGTTTCATTAAAATTAGAACGTGCTTTGATATTTGATAAATCGCCACCTCGGTCACCTCGGTTATCTTGTTCTTTACCTTCTCCACTTTTTAATCCGCCTCCAGTGTTTTTACTTTCAGCAACGCTAGTTGCTCCTGATACAGTGGTCACGCTCTTGTCTTCTGCTTTCTTTTCACTCTCTTCTCTATTAGCCATCATTTTAGGGGCAGCAGCACTTTGTTCTTGACTAATTGACACTTCATCCAATAACATCCCCGCTGATTCAGAAGCAGGATAAGCCATATCGCCATCATAATCACTTCTGTAGTAGTTGTTATAAAATCCTAAGCCAAAGTAATTTAAGGCATCATAATATCGAGATGGTAACGAATAGTAATTTGACGGGATATCATTTAATTCTGTGGAGTTATTTATTTTAGCCAAACTAGAACTCCAATACATCCTTGCGTAATAGCTTTGATAAATATTTAAATACCAATTATTTGATTTAAAAGCATCTAATGATGCATCATACATAGATGCAACCATTTCTGCTGCTGCTTTTTCTCCTTTTTTATCTTTTAAAATCAATTTCCATTCTTCAGTTTGGCCAGGTAATAATTTATTTCTAAATGTCTCAAATTGTATGTCAAGTTCTTTGTTAGTATAAGGAACTGTTACAATATTATTTCTTGTATAAATTCGATTATGTTTTATGAAAGTTGTATGAAATGAAAAATTTCCTCGATGTATTTCTTCCACCATTAACTCATTTGCTTTCATGGAACAGGAAATAGTCTTTATAGTTGTAGATTTGCCCAACCATTCTTGTTCAAATAAGTAATTAACGTTTTGGTAGCCAGATGCCAAAATATATTCTATTTTTTCTCCTGGTTCAGCTTTTGTTTTTGGATAGTAAAACCATTCCGGTACTTGTTCGGGAATAGTATTAGAATTTTTATTAAACACGGTTATATATTCAAATGCTTTGATATCTTCTCCAAATTTATCTTTACAGTTTGCCTCAATTACATAAACACCTGGCGCAAATGATTTTAATTCGGTAGATAAGTCATATTCTTTTTCAGAACCGGTATCAAATGTTTTTTCTAAAATTTTCGACTCTTTTTCCCATTTGTATTTATTTGTCTCATCAGCATATAAATCATTCGGGAAAGTTTTGTAATATTCTTCTTTACTTAAGCTGTGCCTATCTGGTTGAGCCCATAAACGATTTCTAAATACTTTTTGAGGCTGTTTTAATTTGTGTATAGTAAACGTACCTTTTGTATTTTCATCCACTCCATTTAAATTAGTAGTTGAAATTCGTATTGGTTTTGCATTATTAATCTCAATAATATCATCACTTGAAATAGATAATTGTAATGCTTGATATCCTACTGTGACATTAGTTTTGGTACTATGTGTTTCTCCATTAATATCAGTTACATCTGCACTTACTTGATAATTATATGTAGCATAACTAGTTTTAGAAACAGATTCATCTGGCAAGGCTTTAAATTTAATGATATAAGCTCCAGTATCATTTGTTACGGTTTCTCCATTGGTAATTTCAGTTTCGGATGCTCCGTTATAATATGGTCTATACCACCAATACCAATAAGGATAATTGACATTTCTAACGACACGGTATTTTACTTGAGCGCCATCAATCACATTTCCTGCATAAGCTTTTGCAGTGCCCGTTAAAGTTACTTCATCATTTAACTTGTAGCTTCCCTTTACAGGACTAAAATCAGCTTCAAATTTCGGACGTTTGTAATCCTCAATAGAGATATAGGCATTACCATGATTATCAGTTATGCGCATTTGTCCATTTAACCCGTTTTGAGGAGCGATAAATGAACCAGATACTGTTCCATATTCGTTAGTGGTTAATTCTAATGAACTTACTTTTTGATGATTAACATCATATAAAGTAATTGTAACAGGATGGTTTGTTTTTAATTTATGATTTCTATTATTGACAGACTCTAAGACGATTGATTTAAAGTATACGGTTTGTCCAGGCCGATATATTGCTCTATCTGTATATATGTGAGATTGAATACGACTATAATTATTTTCATAAGGCTTATATGTGTAATAATTATTGTTGTTAAAATAGGAGTCGGAACCATTTATAAATTCAACATAAAATTGTTTTTCGTTTAATTCTTTATAACTCACATTAACAAAGCCTTTATCATCTGTTTTGTAAGATGGTCCTTTTTTAATAATATAGTCTCTAACCTTGTAATCGTAGTTTTCAAACCAAATTTGAGCAGTGATGTTTTTTAATGACTCTCCAGATTGTCTGTTTAAAGCATAAAAATCATATGATCCATCATCTTTTCTTCTTTCTGTGCTTGCGATATCAGATATAATGCATGTGCTATATGCAGTCATATTAGTATTATATTTAAAATCGTCAGTTAATGAATTCAAAATCACATAGTATCCAGCTGGTAAAGAAGGTAATTTTATTTCTGTGTGATGTGATTGATAATCTCCATCATTTTCAATTTCTTGAGAGAAAGAAGTTACTTGTGGAAATGTTTTAAATTTTTCGAATAATTCCTTGCCATATTTTTTTCTAAAGATTTCTCTTAATTCTGGACTTGAAGTTTTTACGATTTTAAAATATATTTTATTGATATTTTGAGATGTTACTAAAGCTCTAAAAGGTTTATTGGGTTCGTTTGCTTCTTCAATAGTTAGATTGTAATGTTTGGTGTTTATTGTGTTAATTAAATTTTTGCATTCTAAAGCACCATAAGAATTTGGGAATTTTTTTATAGCCAATTCACAAATTTCTTTGGCTGTTTTTTTATACCATTTATAATGGTCGCTTTCTAAGGGTTTATATTCAGATGCTTTTTGAAGATACCAGTTTGCAATACGAGAATCAATTTCTGTAACCCTAGAGCTTTCTGAAAATTTTGACTGAATAGCTTTTAGCGAATTAAAGTATAAGGTGTCTTTTTTTGCATTTTGAGAATTAGTATGTATATAGTCTAATCTTAATAATTCGATGTCTATTAAAGCATCAGGATTTTCGTCTTTTTTATGGAACTGAGTTATTTCTTGCATTAGTTTTAATGCATAAAATTTAGTTTCTAATGAATCTGATGGATTTATAATAGATACATTTAAAAAATCAGAGTATGGTTTTAAATAGTTTTCATCATTAACTGTAAAGCGATTTGCTGGGCGAGAAACATCTGTTTCAGAACTCATAAAATAACCCAACGCACGATGAGCTAAAAAATCATATAGAGTAGGGCGCCACTGACGACATTCGGTTGTGCCTTTTTGAAGAACGGCATCATAAAGATCAATTTTAGTGCGTTTTAAACTATCTATGTTTTGTAATGAGGCTTTGTAGCTTGTTATAATAGCGTAGTTGATGGCTTTTAAATCCCATGTTTCAATATCATCGTTTTTAAAATTAACGGTGGTTGTTCTATCGTAAAATTTCCATCGGTTATTTTGAAAATATTGATTAAAGGCATCAGCTAAAATACTTTGTAAAACAGGTTTAATAGGGAATTTTGCTTCATTTACTTCATCTCGAAGTTTAAAAATGGATTTTTCTAAAGAAAATTCTTCTTTATAACTCTCAAACTTCATACGATGCAAAATAGCTTTTACAAATTGAGGAGCATTATTTTCTATTTTGGCTTTAGTATAAATGCCATTTACAATTTTTAACGCCGATTCGGTTAATCCTTTTGTTTCGCAACTATCTACTCTTTTCCACAGTTTTTCATAGCTATCTCCTTTATTAAAACTTAATAAAGTATCACGATTTTTGGTAAAAGTATTTGAGAAAAATCCCAAAGAAATAAGCGCTGTTGCAACAAATAGTAGGGCAACAGTGGAAATGTTTTTTAGCGTCATAAAATTGATATTTAGTATTTAGATGCAGATTAAAGGTTATTCCATAAATACTTTTGAAATTATTCTGTTTTTTACTCTGGGGCTTCCATATTCCATGCAGCCCATTCTTCTTTACTTGGGCCATAAACTCCAGGGACTTTTAAATTGTTTAGTCGCATTAAAGTAGTTAATTGCCCTCTATGATGAGCTTCGTGTTTTATCAAAACGGTTAATACAGTGCCTTTTTTCCATTTTTCGCCATACATATCCACTTCTTCTAATAAAGATTCATCAGTCCATTTTTCAGCTACTTCTTTCAATACAGATTTCGCAGCTATTTCGTAGGTCTTACAAATTGCTTTTATATCGTTTAAGGGTTCCGAATGTTCTTCTGGACAATCAATTGTTAAACCGGCTTTACCCATCATTTCTCCTAATGTTATGGTAATATGCCAAACCAATCTTTGTATAGATCGAATAGAATCGTTTGGTTTTACAAGCAAAGCTTCGTCTGTAATGTTATTGAATACTTTTAATGTTGTTTCAAATTCGTAGCCGAATGATTCTTTAAAATCTTCTATTTTTCTAAACATAAATTTATTTTTTATTATAAATATCCTTTTATTTTGTAGGTTAAATAACCAACCATTTCATGTAAAATGAGGTTAAGACTCCAAACAGCTTCTGTATTTGGAATAAAACAGTAGTCAAATTCAAATTTTCTAATCCCTGTAATCTTATTTGTGACGTAAGGAGTTACGTTTTTGTATCCAGCTTTTTCAAAAATGGCTAATGAGCGACGCATATGAAAGGAAGAGGTGACTAATAGTATAGATCCCTGAAAATGTAAGCTATCTAAAACATGTTTTGTAAAAACGGCATTTTCATATGTGTTTTTCGAATTATTTTCGATAATGATACTACTATCAGGAATTGTAATATTTTCAAGATATTTTTTTATATATTCTGCTTCTCTATGATTTGGTTTACTAATGCTCCCCGAACCACCGGTTATGAGAAGTTTTGTGACACGTTTTTTGTGATACAATTCTAATGTTTGAAAAAGTCTATCTCCACTACTATTAAAATCAAAACGATCTTGCCGTTCATCAATCCGCCCCATTCCACCAAGTACAATAGCTAAATCATATTTGGTATCTTTTAAATAAATATCATCATCACAATATTCCCAAGCTCTAACTACTTCATCTACTATAAAAGAATTTGAAATCACATACATAAACACACTAAGTCCTAATACCCATTTTTTATAGGGCGTTTGCCATAGTTTTTTTAAAAGAAATATAAGCCCAAAGAACAACCATGTATAAGGCGCAATAAGAAACGCTAATATTTTAGAAAGAAAGAAAAACATACTCTAATATAAAAAAACTTTTGAATTTTGGATATCAAATCTTATAAACAAATAAGTATAAAACGTCAGTCTTTATGATTAAAATCAGACATTACGTCTATTTATATCATGTTTTTCAGACTTAATTTCAGGTAATTTCACTTGGACTCTAATTTGAGGAATCGTAACAAAAAAATACACCTATGAACTTAAATAACTTTACAATTAAATCACAAGAGGCTATTCAACAAGCCATGCAAATTGCAACCATTAATGGTCATCAAGCAATTGAAAATGGTCATATTTTAAAAGCCATTTTAGAAGTTGATGAAAATGTAACTCCTTTTATTTTAAAAAAATTAGGAGTCAATCAGGCTGTTTTTTCTAAAACGGTTGATGCTATCGTAAATTCATATCCTAAAGTATCTGGAGGGCAACCCTATTTATCTAATAATGCTAATCAGGCAGTAGCAAAGGCTACAAATTATTTAAAAGAATTTAAAGATGAGTATGTATCCATCGAACATTTATTGTTAGGTATTTTAGCAAGTGGAGATGCGGTTGCTCAATTATTAAAAGATAATAACATTAAAGAAAAAGAATTAAAGGCTGCTATTACCGAATTAAGAAAAGGTTCTAATGTGACGAGTCAATCGGCTGAAGAAACATATAATTCTTTAAATAAGTATGCCATTAATTTAAATACACAAGCTCGTAATGGCAAGTTAGATCCAGTGATTGGACGAGATGAAGAAATACGAAGAGTATTGCAAATCTTATCTCGTCGTACGAAGAATAACCCAATTTTAGTTGGTGAGCCAGGTGTTGGTAAAACGGCTATTGCCGAAGGCCTAGCGCACCGTATTATTGCTGGTGATGTTCCAGAGAATTTAAAATCAAAGCAAGTGTATTCTTTAGATATGGGTGCTTTAATTGCAGGAGCTAAATATAAAGGCGAATTTGAAGAACGTTTAAAAGCAGTTGTGAAAGAAGTCATTAGCAGCGACGGAGATATTGTATTATTTATTGATGAGATTCATACGTTAGTTGGTGCTGGTGGAGGCGGAGAAGGCGCTATGGATGCGGCTAATATATTAAAACCCGCTTTAGCAAGAGGTGAACTGCGTTCAATTGGTGCTACAACATTAAATGAATATCAAAAATATTTTGAAAAAGATAAAGCCTTAGAGCGTCGTTTTCAAAAAGTAATGGTTGATGAACCAAGCGAAGAAGATGCTATTTCTATTTTGCGTGGTATTAAAGAAAAATACGAGGCGCATCACAAAGTGCGTATAAAGGACGAGGCAATTATTGCAGCGGTTGAATTATCAACGCGTTACATAAGTGACCGTTTCTTGCCAGATAAAGCGATTGATTTGATGGATGAGGCGGCTTCTAAACTACGTATGCAAATTAATTCGATGCCTATTGAATTAGATGAGTTAGAGCGTAAAATTATGCAATTGGAAATTGAGCGTGAGGCAATGAAGCGTGAAAATGAAGATTCGAAAGTAGAGGCTTTAAATAAAGAATTAGCCGACTTAAACGATAAACGAATTTCTTTAAAAGCTAAATGGCAAAGTGAGAAAGACGCGATTGAAGGTGTTCAAAAAGTGAAGTTGGAAATTGAGGATTTAAAGCAACAAGCGTCTAATTACGAAAAACAAGGTGATTTTGGTAAAGTTGCTGAAATACGTTACGGTAAAATACAAGAATCAGAAGCTATATTATATGATTTAGAATCTAAATTAAGCGAAGCAAAAGCAAGTGGCTCTCAATTAGTGAAAGAAGAAGTGGACAGTGAAGATATTGCTGATGTTATTGCTGCTTGGACTGGAATTCCTGTTTCACGGATGTTGCAAAGCGAAAGAGAAAAATTATTACACTTAGAAGAAGAATTACACAAGCGCGTAGTTGGTCAACATCAAGCTATTGAATCAATTGCAGATGCCGTGAGAAGAAGTAGAGCTGGCTTGCAAGATGCTAAAAAACCAATTGGTTCTTTTGTATTCTTAGGAACAACTGGTGTTGGTAAAACAGAATTAGCTAAAGCCTTAGCAGATTATTTATTTAATAACGAAAATGCAATGACTCGAATTGATATGAGTGAATATCAAGAGCGTCATGCAGTGAGTCGATTAATTGGAGCTCCTCCAGGATATGTTGGTTTTGATGATGGTGGGCAATTAACGGAAGCAGTGAGAAGAAGACCGTACTCTGTTATTTTATTGGATGAGATAGAAAAAGCGCATCCAGATGTATTTAATATTTTATTACAAGTGTTAGATGATGGACGTTTAACAGATAACAAAGGCAGAACGGTGAATTTTAAAAACACGATTGTGATTATGACGTCTAATATTGGTTCTCATTTAATTCAAGAAAATTTTGATAAGTTAGATGAATTCAATAAAGATGAAGTATTAGCTAAAACAAAATCAGAAGTGTTTGAATTATTGAAGAAAACAATTCGTCCGGAGTTTTTAAATAGAATTGATGAAGTGATTATGTTTGAGCCTTTGAATAGAGAGGATGTGAATGATATTGTGAAAATTCAATTCAAACAAATTGCTGATAGATTAGCAGAACAAAATATGAAGATTTCAGCAACTGATGAAGCAATTGATTGGTTGGCACAATTAGGATATGATCCTCACTATGGTGCAAGACCTGTTAAGAGAGTCATGCAAAAACAAATCTTAAATGAATTGTCTAAGCAGATATTGGCTGATACCGTTAATAAAGATAAGGAGATAGTAGTTGATGTGATAGATAATAAGTTTGTCTTTTTGAATAAGTAGAACCATTGAATTTATAAAAGGTTAAGTAGAAACACTTAACCTTTTTTATTTTAAATAAACGTATTTAATGTGCTTTAATTCTTTATAAGATAAAGTTTCATGCTCTTTTTGAAATACAGTTGGGTTTTCATATTGCATTAAACTTGCTATGGGATATTTATTGTTGATGTATGTTATTGATCGTGTTTTAGGCTTTAGTAAGTATATATCACTAGGTTTATGATCATTATAAATTTCAATTAAATAAGTTACGACATCATTTTTAAGAAAGTATTTTTTTAATAAACGAGCTCTTCTTCCATTATTTATATCTGATTTAGTTTTAGCAACATCATAAACAAAAATGTCTTTCCCCATATATTTTATAAATTGAAATTCTTTTTCGTTTTCTCCTCTTATTTTTAAAGGTATTCCTAAAAGTCTAAAGTCTTCATCATCATTTCGGGTATAGTGTATAGGCATTTGAATTTTAATAGGGAAGTATTTTCGTTTATTTATTTTTAATCTACTAGCTCTTAATGCCACAATAATTAAAACAAAGCCTTCTCTTATCACACTCGCAAATACTTGTTTGATAGCCGTTTTTTGATCGAAATAGATACTTCCATAGATAAATTCAAAACTTAAAATTATGAAGTACCATATAAAAATGGCTTTATATAATTTAGTTGTTGATGCTATTTTTTGATAATTGAAAAAAGGCGAGAAATTAATGCCGTTATTAATCATTTGAATCCAAAAATTAATACCAATTAAATAGACAATCGTAGCTAAGATGGATGTAAAGTCTCCCAAAAATGGTTGTACTAAAAAGAAGTCAAATAAGCCATGTGAAAAAACGGCTGCACTTATTCCAACAAGTGTATTGATGTATTTATTTCCTTTATTAAATAATTGAAATCGATAAATGCCATACACGCAAATGCTGGTGTTGATAATATGTACTAAACATGAAATAAACGTTCTTCCTGATGCTATTTGTGCCCCATAATTATTATAATAAATAAAGTTCTCTCTTACCGAAAATCCTAATGCTACGGCTCCTGCAAAAACTAAGTAATCAATTGGCTCATTAATGCGTTTTTTGATAATTTTAAAGGTAATGACTACGCCAATTAATTTAGAAAGCTCTTCGGTTAATCCAACTCCAAATATGGAATAGAAGAAATCGTTAATTATTTCTCCATTAAAATTAAAGCCAAAAATTTCTAAACCATAATATATCCATAATGCAAGGGTAGGGGTTAGAAATCCTATGATAAATGCAATAATGGTATCTGTAATTTTTTCATGTTCTAAGATGTCTATTCGTTTAAAATATCCCAGCCATAGCATAGCTCCACAAATGGCGCCAATAATTGGAAATATTAAGTCTAGTTGATCTTGGTTGAACATGTTTGGTAAAAAAAAATCCCTCAGCATTAGCTAAGGGATTTTATATTTAAGATTGATGAATTAGTTGTTGATGCTGATTTTTTTATCTAATTCTTCAATGTATGCTTTAAAACGTTTGTCTGTATCCATTAAGTTATTTACCGTACGGCAAGCATGTAATACAGTAGCGTGATCTTTTCCACCACAGTGCATACCAATAGTTGCTAAAGAAGATTTAGTCATACACTTAGCAAAATACATTGCAATTTGACGAGCTTGAACTACTTCACGTTTACGAGTTTTTGATTTCATTAAATCGATGTTTAAATCGAAGTAATCGCAAACTACTTTTTGGATATAATCAATAGAAACCTCACGAGCAGTAGATTTAACAAATTTGTCAATCATTTGCTTAGCTAATTCTAGCGTAATTGTTTTCTTGTTTAAAGAAGATTGAGCTAATAATGAAATTAATGCTCCTTCTAATTCACGTACGTTAGAAGTGATGCTGTATGCTAAATATTCGCAAACTTCTTTTGGTAATTGAATTCCTTCGTTGTAAACTTTTTTCTCTAAGATAGCAATACGAGTTTCTAAACCTGGAGTTTGTAAATCAGCGCTTAATCCCCATTTGAAGCGAGATAATAAACGTTGTTCAATTCCTTGCATTTCAACTGGAGCTCTATCAGCAGTTAAGATGATTTGTTTCCCTAATTGGTGTAAGTGATTGAAAATATGGAAGAATACATCTTGAGTTTTTTCTTTTCCAGCTAAGTACTGAATATCATCAATAATTAACGTGTCTATCATTTGGTAAAAATGAACGAAATCGTTTTGATTATTGTTTTTGATTGAATCAATAAATTGTGCAATAAATTTTTCTGATTGAACGTAAAGAACTGTTTTGTTTGGGAAGTTCTTTTTAATATCAATACCGATAGCTTGTGCTAAGTGAGTTTTTCCTAAACCAACACCACCATATAATAATAGTGGGTTAAAAGCGGTTCCACCTGGTTTTTGAGAAACAGCATAACCAGCAGAGCGAGCTAAACGATTACAGTCACCTTCGACGAAGTTATCAAAACAGTAGTTAGGGTTTAATTGAGACTCAACAGATACTTTTTTAAGACCTGGAATAATAAATGGGTTTCTAATAGATCCACTATCAATTGGCATTGAAACTGGATTGTTTCTTAAATTAGTATTAATGTTTGGAACTTTCAACATAACAGCTTTCTCAGATTTACCTGTTCCGTTATCCATTACGATACTGTATTCAATTCTTCCTTCAGCTCCTAATTCTTTTCTAATTACTTTTTTAATAATTGTGATGTAGTGTTCTTCTAACCATTCGTAAAAAAATTGAGAGGGTACTTGAATGTTTAATACGTTGTCTTGAATTTTAATGGCTTTGATTGGTTCAAACCAAGTTGCAAAATTTTGAGGGCTTACATTATCCTGAATTACTCTTAAGCAATTCTTCCACACCGTTTCAGCTGTCTTTTCCTTCATAGTATTAAATAAGTTATTAAATATATAGTGTTTAGTATTATTAACAAGTCCGAGTTTGTAAATATATACTGATTATTTAATCTCGCAAGGAAAAAATCGATAAATAATTTCAAAAAATTTTCGTTTTGGGCTTGCTTTTTTAAATTTTTCTGTTATTTGAATTATGTGAGATTTTTTTCTTATTATAAGAAAAATACACATCAATTTTACCTAACCAAATTCCAGCCCAACCAACTTGTGTTACGTAAACTTCTTTGCCAATTCTATTAGCTAATTTTACAGGATGTTCTAAAAAAGTATGTGAATGTCCACCAATGATTAAATCAATGTTTTCGGTTTGTGGCGCCATACTCATATCGCTTAATTTTTTGTCATTGTAGGAAAACCCTAAATGTGATAAAGCAATAACATAATCGCAGCCTAAATCCTGTTTTAATAATTTTGCTGTAGCATTTGCAATTGGAAGTGGATTTTGGTAAACAGTGTCTTTATACATTTTTTTATCTACTAATCCTTCCAATTCAATTCCATAACCTAAAACGCCAATTTTGATACCTTGTTTTTCAAATATTTTATAAGGTATTATTTTATCATGTAAGCTCGTGTTACTAAAATCATAATTACAATTAATAAAAGCGAAATTTGCATGAGGCATTTGCTTAGTGATATTGTCAATTCCTAAATCGAAATCATGATTGCCGATGGTTGTGGCATCATAATTCATTAAGCTCATTAATTTATATTCTAGTTCGCCACCATATAAATTAAAATAAGGAGTTCCTTGAAAAATATCACCAGCATCTAATAATAAAATATTATCATTTTCTTTTTTTAATTCATCAATTACTGCCGCTCGTCTTGCAAAACCACCTTTCCCAGCAAATTTAGGATCGTTTTCAGGAAATGGCTCTATTCGACTATGAATATCGTTTGTATACAATATGGTGAGGCGAGATAAATCTTTACTTTTTAATACTTCTTTGGATAGGGCAGGAAATCCAGCTAATACAGCTGAAGTGCCAACAAAGTATTTTAAAAATTCTCGTCTATTTTGATAGTTGAATTCTGCCATCTAATTTAGGTTTAATCGTTTGATCTAGTTTGGTAATATCTTCACAATAATTAATAATCATGTTTCTTAAAAGTACATTCATGATTTTTCTTTCTTTCGCATTTTTAAAAAAGTTGTAGCTATCGCCTCCGTTTGCTAAATAATCAGAAGTTACTACCCAATATTCTTTTGTTTCATCAAATGCTTTTCCATTAATTGTAATATCCGTTGGTGTTGTGCCTTTCATTATTAAGCGCATTCCTCCAATTGGAATACCGCCCTTTTCTACAATTTTATAACACATGTCCTTAAACTGAGATCCGCTTAATTTTAATAATACCACTTCATTATCAAATGGCATTAACTCAAAAATATTTCCAATAGTAATATTTCCTTTAGGTAACGAATTTCTTAACCCTCCTTTATTAAAAATGGCTACATCTAACATACTTGAATCTTTTCCTAATAGTTTTTTAGTTTCATAAATAACGGCATCACAAAAAAAGTTTCCTAAAGTGCTCTCTACATCCGCTTTAACTAAAGCATCTTCGCTTTTAGCAATAACAGCATACATTTGTTCATCATGTGTTTTTTGTAAGGTGACATTACTTTGTAAACAGTGCTGTCAATTTTCGGATTATTAATAATGACATGCGATTCTGAAATATTTGTAACAGATGTTTTTTTTGAGCAAGCATATAAACTAATAAGTGCTGAAAAAAAGAGTATTTTAAATAGAAACTTCATGAAATAGAAAACTAAATTTGATGTTTTAAATATAAGAGATTATTTGTATGATTAAAACAGAAACAACGTTAAGAGTTCGTTACGGAGAAACTGACCAAATGGGCTTTGTTTATTATGGTGTTTACGCTCAGTACTATGAAGTAGGAAGGGTAGAAGCAATGCGCAGCCTAGGATTCAGTTATCGTGAGATGGAAGAAAGCGGCGTTTTAATGCCAGTTATTAATTTAACGGTTAATTACAAAAAGCCTGCAAAGTATGACGATGAAGTAAAAATTGTAACGACAGTTAACGAAATGCCTGGTGTAAGAATTACCTTTCATTACGAATGTTTCAATCAGCTTAATGATTTATTAAATACAGGTTCTGTGACTCTTGTTTTTATTGATAAAGAAAAAAATAGACCGATGCAACCGCCTGCTTGGTTTATGGAAGGTTTTATGAAGAGATTTAATTCGAATAGTTGATTACGAATTAGTACTAACATACGAATCTGGATGTGTTAACGTGATTCGTATATTCGTATAGTGATTCGTAATCAGAACCTAATCTCGCAACCAGGTAACATTGCTTTTAGCTCTTCAATATATTGTTTAGAAAAATTATTTCCTCTCACGTCTAACACCGTTAAATTTTCTAATTGAGAAATACTATCAGGCATTTTTTGAAGATGATTGTTTTTTACAGAAAGGAATCTTAATTTTTTTGCTAAATAGATTTCAAAAGGAAGACTCTGCAGTTGATTCGCATCTAAAACGAGTACTTCTAAATTCACAAATCGTTCGAAATGTTTGGTGATATAATATATATTGGTATTTGTTAGATTTAAAAAAGTAAGATTTGGAATTTTGAAAATTTCTCTTGGAAAGCTATCTAATACACAGTTTTCAATAGTAACATCTTTTAAATTTTTTAAATATTTTAATGTTGTTG
>Ga0315900_10000529_pt1 | contig 66213 bp, 83 predicted proteins | sample LakEriMetagenome_FD_203521 | JGI IMG/M metagenome (GOLD analysis project Ga0315900, IMG submission 203521) | Freshwater fungal communities from buoy surface, Lake Erie, Ohio, United States - Buoy 12 MA114 | ecosystem: Environmental > Aquatic > Freshwater > Lake > Lake biofilm | place: USA: Lake... | reverse complement strand
TGTTGAAATCACAGCAAGCACCACATTAAGCCCAGAAGCTCATGGCGGTCGCATTATTTCTGTTGGTGGCACATTGGCTGCTGCACTGACTTTGACATTGCCAGCCATTAACACATCGGCTAACTCCACCACATCTGGCCCCGGTCAAGACCCCAGCACAGCTAACAATGAAGGTGTTGTGTACACAATTTGGGTTCCTACAACAATTGCCACTAGCTCATTGAAGATTGGCACTAACGGCACTGACAAGTACGTTGGCACGATTGTTATGAACGATGCCGATACCGACGGCGCAGCATTGGTTGGTTTTAACGCCGCCGCCGCTAATGACTTTATTAACCTGAACGGCACTACCACTGGTGGTGTTGCAGGTTCATGGGTTCAAATCGTTGCCATTGCTGCTAACAAGTACATGGTTACCGGTATGGTGCTTGGTACAGGCACTGTTGCCACGCCATTCGCCAACTCCTAATCAACTCAAGGGGCTTCGGCCCCGTTTTTAAAGGAGATTGATTATGATGCAAACGGACGTAATAGGTAAAGATTGCGCGGCTGGTGCAACCACTACCGTATATGCAGGACGTGCTCGCTTTAAAGGTATTTGGTACAGTTCTTCCGGCGCTTCTACAATTGCCGTCAAAGATGGCGCAACTACTTTATTTACTTTCACAGTCGCAGGTCAAGCCTCGGATGACATCTGGATTCCGGGTGAAGGCGTGTTGTGTGAGACAAGTTTAGTCATTACTACCGGCGCGGGACTAACCGCTGTGGTGTTCTATGGCTAAGAGTCCAGCATGGCAGCGCAAGGAAGGCAAATCGGACGCGGGCGGTTTGAACGCCAAGGGCCGTGCTTCCTACAACAGAGCCAATCCGGGCAAGCCGGGGTTGAAAGCACCCCAGCCCGAGGGCGGCTCACGGCGCGACTCTTTCTGCGCTCGGATGAGTGGCATGAAAAAGAAGTTGACCAGTGCAAAGACGGCCAACGATCCGGACTCACGTATCAACAAGAGCCTGCGGGCGTGGAACTGCTGACATGAGCGATTCACACGAAACCACAAAGCATGTTGTTGATGCGCTGTCGATAATGACTGTTGTAGGAACACTAGTAGAAATGTTGCCGTCTATTGCCGCAATCTTTACAATTGTGTGGACGGTGATCCGCATCTGGGAAACCGAAACGGTTCAAAATTTGCTGGGTAGGAAAGGCAAACAAAGTGCCGAGTAGTTCTAAAAAGCAACACAATTTCATGGCTGCGGTGGCTAACAACCCATCGTTTGCTAAGAAAGTAGGCGTCCCACAATCCGTGGGCAAGGACTTTAATCAAGCGGACAAGGGCCGCAAATTTGCTAAAGGTGGCGACATGAAACACGAAGACGTAAAGATGGACAAAGCCATGATGCAGAAGGCCGTAAGTAAACACGAAAGCCGCTTGCATAAAGGTCAGCCCAAAACCAAATTAGCCGCTGGCGGCTATACCAAAGCCGCTGATGGATGCTGCTCAAAAGGCAAAACCAAAGGCAAAATGATTACCATGAACATGGGCGGATACGCCTGCTAAAAGGAGTTAACATGAAAAAACGTTACGAAGGCGGCGGTGACATAGACGCCATGGAAGAAGCCGACAAAGCTTATAGAGCTAACAAACCCCCACTTAAAGAAATGGGCGACGCTAGCGCTGCAGAAGAAGCAGGTCAGTTTGGCGATGCGGGTTCTAGTAGAACGGTAAAAGCTACCCCCAAGGCTACCCCCAAGGCTACCCCCAAGGCTATGCCCAAGGCCGCATCTAAGCCTGCCCCTAAAGCAGAATCTAAGCCTGCCCCTAAAGCAGCCGCAGCTTCCGATGATGTAACCAAGATGTCTTTGGCAGATCGCGCAAAGGCAAGCCGCGAACGCGCAAGAGCCGGTAGCGGTACGACTGATACACGATCTGTTGGCGAGCGCTTGCGCTCCGCTTTTGCCGGTAAAGATCGCGGTGGAAATAGCGTTGACTTTGGCGGTACGGGCTTAGGCATGAAGAGCGGTGGTTCTGTAAAGCCTTCTAAGATGGGTGGTGTAAAGACTGCTAAGCCTTCATTTGGCTCAGCTTCTAGCCGCGCAGATGGTATTGCATCCAAGGGTAAAACTCGCGGAAAGTACATCTAATCATGATGGCCAGCCGTGGTATGGGGGCTATCCTGCCCTCTAAGATGCCTAAAGGTGTACGTAAAGCACGCCGGGATGATACTGACTTCACGCAATATGCTGAAGGCGGTAAAGTCAATGAGGCTGGCAACTACACTAAACCTGATCTGCGTAAGCGGATTGTGTCTCAGGTAAAAGCCGCAGCTACCCACGGTACAGGCGCAGGACAGTGGTCTGCACGTAAAGCACAGCTTGTTGCTAAAAAGTACAAAGATGCTGGTGGGGGGTATAGAGATTGAAAGCTCCTCAGAAATCGCTCAAGGACTGGGGCGACCAGAAGTGGCGCACTAAGTCTGGTAAACCGTCAAGTAAGACGGGGGAGCGATATTTGCCTGAGAAAGCCATTAAATCTCTAACTCCAGCAGAATACGCTGCGACTACTAAAGCCAAGCGTGCAGGTAAGGCATCTGGTAAACAGTTCGTAGCGCAACCCAAGACTATTGCAAAGAAAACGGCAGGATTTAGATGACCACTACCGGAACCACACTGTTCAACATGGACTTCACGGAGATCGCCGAGGAAGCGTGGGAGCGTGCGGGCCGTGAAATGCGTTCTGGTTATGACTTGCGTACGGCGCGTCGTTCCATGAACCTGATGACTATTGAGTGGCAGTCTAAGGGTATTAACATGTGGACAATGGAGCAGGGAATCATTAACCTGACTCCGGGGCTTAGTACTTACGCCCTGCCAACGGACACGATTGATTTGCTAGAACACGTCATTCGTACTGGGTCCAACACTGCGTCTACGCAAGCGGACTTAACCATTACACGCATTAGCGTCTCTACTTATGCAACTATCCCAAACAAGCTTAGCCAAGCTCGCCCAATTCAAGTCTGGGTGCAAAGACTTTCTGGCGAAACTAACCCAACCAATTCGGTCTTGGTGGGCGCGATTACGTCAACGGACACCACAATAACGCTTAGTACGGTGGTTGGGTTAGCAAATGCGGGCTTTATCCGTCTTGGCACAGAAGACATTTACTACGGTTATGTCACGGGTAATACCTTAGGCGGCGTGTTCCGTGGTCAGAATAATACAACTGCGGCGGCACAAACTGATGGTACTGCAGTCTTTGTGCCCCAACTACCAGCCGTAACAGTCTGGCCTACTCCTGACAACTCAACGCCCTACCAGTTCGTATACTGGAGACTCAGACGTGTTCAAGACGCTGGCGCTGGGGTCAGTACTGCAGACATGAATTTCCGTTTCCTACCTTGTTTGGTAGCGGGCTTGGCGTATAACATTGCGGTTAAGGTCCCTGAATTGATGCCTCGTGTCGAAATGCTCAAGATGATGTACAACGAGGCGTTTGAGATTGCTGCTGGTGAAGACCGAGAGAAGGCGGCTATCAGGCTTGTCCCCCGTCAAATGTTTATTGGTAGCACATAATGGGAAATAGGTTCGCATCCGGCAAAAAAGCGATTGCTATGTGTGACCGCTGTGGCCAGCAATACTTGCTCAAAAAGCTTAAAACCGAAGTTATTAAACAGAGAAAGTATCAGTTGCTGGTTTGCTCTGAGTGCTGGGACCCTGACCAGCCGCAGTTGATGTTGGGTACGTTTCCTGTGGATGACCCACAGGCTTTGCGTAATCCTCGCAAAGACACAACGTATGTAACTTCCGGTGTTAACGTTAATGGGTACACCGCAGGTGGATCGCGGGACATTCAATGGGGCTGGAACCCGGTTGGTGGGTCTAGGTTTTTTGATAATTTACTAACGCCAAACTACTTGGCATTAGGTGTACAAATTGGTACAGTAACGATACAAATAGGAGCTTAATATGGCATACACACGATCAGCCGATGGCATCGCTAAAAAAGGCAAGACCGAGGGCAAAAACTTGGGCAATAGTGGCCCTACTCAAAAAGAAGTCATGGGCGGCAAGGGTAAAGGTAAGGGTAAAACCAATGCCGATATGTTGTCCATGGGTCGTAACTTGGCAAAAATTGCCGCACAGAAGCGAGGCTAATCATGGCTACATTTAGCAAAAAGATGATGGGTAAAGAAGTTGGCGATGCCAAAGTCTACGCCACACCGCATACTATGACGGGCAAAGTAGTTACAGCTTCTACCAACCCCGGCAGTGGCCCAGATCACAGCGATGCTGGCACAGTTAATATGGCTGTGGGTAATGTTTATCGTCGCGCACAACCAGCAGCTAAAACTTCTGGCATTAAGATGCGCGGCGCAGGTGCAGCGACTAAAGGCGTAATGTCAAGAGGCCCGATGGCATGAACTACACCCAGCTTGTCACGCAGGTAAGCGACTACTGCGAGAATTCTTTCCCAACTGACAATATGAATACGTTCATTCGTCAGGCGGAGCAGCGCATCTATAACACGGCGCAACCTGCTAATTTAAGAAAGAACGTGACAGGCTCTTTGAGTTCTGGCAATAAATATTTGGGGTGCCCATCTGATTTTTTGTCGGTATATAGCTTAGCCATATACCCAGCATCTGGTACCGGTGATTACCTGTATTTGCTGAACAAAGATGTGAACTTCATGCGTGAAGCATATCCAAATCCAACAACTACAGGTAAGCCCAAACACTATGCAATCTTTGGACCGCAATCTAACGATATAAACGAGTTGGCGTTTATTGTTGGCCCCACGCCTGATTCTGCGTATATGGCCGAACTTCACTATTACTACTACCCTGAGTCTATTGTTACCGCTAACACATCTTGGCTTGGTGATAACTTTGATTCTGTGCTTTTGTATGGGACTATCTGCGAAGCGTACACCTACATGAAGGGCGATGCGGAAATGGTTAAATTAGCGCAAGATCGCTATGTTCAAGCAATTGCTCTGTATAAAAATCTGGCTGATGGTAAGCAACGCATGGATGCTTATCGCGACGGTCAAGTAAGAACGGCGGTATCATGAGTATTCTTCAAACGGCCACAACAAGTTTTAAAGTGCAACTGCTTCAAGCAGTACATAACTTTGGCCCAACATCACCCAACACGTTTAAAGTTGCGTTGTTTACAGGCGCAGCCAATCTCAGTGCTGATACCACGGCGTATACAGTAGGTATGACTGGGGAAGTGTCAGGTACTGGCTACACGGCGGGCGGTAATACTTTGGTGATTTCTACATCGCCAACATCCGGTAACAACTCTGCTAGTGTTCCAACAGCGTTTATTTCGTTTAACAACTCAACTTGGACAAACGCATCGTTTACTGCGCGTGGGGCACTGATCTATAACGACTCTGTTGCAGGTGACCCATCTGTAGCTGTGTTGGACTTTGGTGCAGACAAGACTGTAACCAACGACACGTTCCAAATTATTTTCCCAACCCCCGATGCAAACAGCGCCATCGTGCGTATCTCGTAAGGACTAAAAATGAGCACAGAAATTTCAAAAGCACAAGACGTAGTATCTGCAGCATTGGTTGCGCGTCCCAACGGCACAGAGCGTGTGGGTGCAGGCGGTGTTTTTACAGTCACTTGCCACGGCTCTGATGGTCAGTTCAAGTGGTCTGACACGTTCCACAACTTAGTGGTAAACGAAGGTCTACAGGACATGAATGCCAAATATTTCCAAGGCTCAGGCTACACCGCTGCTTGGTACTTAGGCTTAGTGCAAGGCCCCGGTTCAGGCACTACATACGCCGCCGGTAATACTTTGGCTGTTCACGCAGGCTGGACTGAGTTGGTTCCCGGTACAGCATACACGGGCAACCGTAAGGCGGTTACATTTGGTACAGCCACAACTGCTGATCCTTCAGTAATTTCAAACTCTGCAGCACCATCGTCGTTTTCCATGTTGGTTAACGGTACTGTGGTAGCTGGCGCGTTGTTAACAAACGCAGCTTCTGGTACATCTGGTGTTTTGTTTTCTGCTGGTGACTTTACTGGTGGTGACAAAACTGTAGACAACGGCGATACATTAGCGGTTACATATACATTCTCGCTTGACGCAGCTTAAGGATGCGTGGTGTTTGGAGATGTTACATTTGCCCAAGCACCCTTTGCCGCTTTAGGCGGTAATACGTATAGCTTCGCCGTTTCTGAAAGCGCTGTAGCTTTGGCGTCTATGGATGCCGAAACCACACTAGGCGGGGTTGCGGAAGAAGCTGCTGCGGCCACTGACACGGTGTTTAACGCCAATAACACTTTACTGGCTACAAACAGTGAAACAGTTACTGCCACGTCTACACAAGTAGCGCGTACTGATGTATTGGCACAGATAGCCGAAATTGCAACGGCAGCAAATACTCAAACGGCGCTTGCAAGTGTTTTTGCCGCCCTATCGGAAAGTGCGACAGGAACTGCGTCCTTTAGTGTAAGTGCTAGTGTTTTAGCGGCCATCTCGGAATTGGCCACAGCTTTAGATGCGTCTAGTGCCACTATAGTTTTTGGTGCCGTCATTAGTGAAGGGGCTACCGGCACGGATACCCAAACAGCGCAAGTCGCGTTTATTGGTACGGTTGCTGAAGCCGCAGCAGCAGCAGATTCTTTAAGTGCTACCGCCACAATTAACGTATACCCTGTTGGGGTGCAAATTTATGTTTTGATTGGTGACGTACTTGTTTGGGGTTCTATTGATGACAACCAGAACCCAAACTGGCAAAATATAGGCAATACTCAATCGCCCGCATGGACAGTCATAAACGATGAACAATCTCCCGGTTGGACTAACCTGCCGTCGTAAGGAATAAAAATGGCTCTCGTACTAAAAGATCGGGTTAAAGAAACCTCTACCACCGCTGGTACAGGCACGATTACGCTTGCTGGCGCGGTCGCGGGGTTTCAATCTTTCTCGGCTGTAGGTAACGGTAACAGTACTTATTACGCCATTGTTGACCCCGTTGCGGGCGCGTGGGAAGTGGGTATTGGTACATACACATCTTCTGGGACTACGCTGTCTCGTACAACTGTGTTGTCTTCAAGTAATAGCGGGTCGCTTGTTAGTTTTGCGGCCAATTCTAAAGATGTTTTTGTAACTTATCCATCTGAACGGGCGGTTTGGCTTGACAGCGCAGGCAACGTTTTGGTGCAGTATGAGTTCAACACAATCAACGCTACCACTGCCAACATTACAACTGCAAATCTTACGTCCGGTACGATTTCTACGACTCCAACTAACAATACTGACATTGTTAATAAGCAGTACGCTGACGCTATTGCTTCTGGCATCCATTTCCATGAGGCGGTGGACTTGGCAACTACCGCAGCCCTGCCAGCAAACACGTACAACAACGGAACATCTGGGGTAGGGGCAACGCTTACAGCCAACGCTAATGGCGCTCTGTCTGTTGACTCAACGCTTACTGTTGTTAGCAACCGCATCTTAGTCAAGAACGAAGTTACGCAAGCAAACAACGGTGTATACACGGTTACGCAAGTTGGCGCTGCTGGAACGCCATACATCCTAACTCGCGCTACAGACTTTGATACTGCCGGAACCGGAGTTGACCAAATCGACGAAGGTGACTTTTTCTTGGTCACTAGCGGTACAGTTAATGCTAATACCGCTTGGGTACAACAGACCGCTCCCCCTATTACAATTGGTACAACAGCAATTGTGTTCCAGCAGTTTTCTGCCCCAATTACCTACACGGCTGGCACAGGACTTAGTGAGTCACCAACTTACACATTCAACATTGCCAATACAGGCACTGCTGGCACATACGGCTCGGCTTCTGCGGTTCCTGTGTTTGTTACCAATGCACAGGGTCAAGTTACTTCTGTAACCAACACCAACATTGCCATCAATGGTTCTGCTGTAACGGGCAATATCTCTGGATCGGCTGGGTCTGTGGCGAATGCGCTGACGTTGGGTACATACCTGACGGGCACAAGTTTTAACGGCTCTGCTGCTGTAACAGCAACCGTTGACGCGACTTCGGCAAACACTGCTTCCAAGGTTGTGGCGCGGGACGGTTCTGGCAACTTCTCTGCCGGTACGATTACAGCTACGCTAAGCGGGTCATCTACAAGCGCAACAACCGCAACTAACTTGGCTGGTGGTGCAGCCAACCAGATTCCGTATCAAACGGCAGCGGGCACAACAGCGTTTACTACGGCGGCGTCCGGCACTAACTACGTATTGAACTACAACGGTTCTGCGTTTACATGGGTGTCAGGAACAATTTCTGGTGTGGCTTTAGGTTCTAATTTAAACAGCCTTACCGCCGGTACATATTTAACCGGCACCGCCTACAACGGTTCAGCAGCACAAACATGGACGGTGGATGCCACCTCCGCTAATACAGCTTCTAAAGTTGTAGCTCGTGACGCATCGGGTAACTTTAGTGCGGGAACAATTACAGCCACGTTGAGTGGTACTGCAACTAATGTGTCTGGCACGGTTGCCACTGCAAACGGCGGCACGGGGCTTACATCATTTACATCAGGCGGTGTTGTTTACGCTTCTAGCACAAGTGCATTGGCTACTGGGTCTGCGCTTACTTGGAATGGGACTAATTTGGGAATTGGAACTGCAACCCCCAACAATTACAGTTCAGCGGCAAACAACCTTGTGATTGCTGGAACTGGTCAGCGTGGCATAACCATAGCCTCAACAGATTCAAATCAGTCTAATTTATTTTTTGCTGATGCTGATAGTGGAAGTGGTGAATACGCTGGTTATCTTGCATACTTTCATAGTTCTGACAGTCTTGCGTTTGCGGCAAATGCAACAGAAGGTATGCGCCTAACCTCGACAGGTCTGGGTATTGGGACAACTTCGCCCTCAAGCAAACTAGATGTATCTACAACAACAGGATTTACATTTGCGGCTACAGCAACTGCTGGTGCAATTGTTGGCGCAAGGGGCGTTACTGGCGGAAGTTTTGCAGTCAAAACTAATAGTTATAGTGCTTCCTATGATTCAGGACTTGCAATTGATGGAACATACCCAGCAGGCGGCGGTGCTCTTGGCGAATCCAATATCAATATTAAGGCCTTTGGCGTTTATTCAGGTGGTGGTTTTGGTAGTACTTTAGGTCTTTGGACTTCTAGCAATACAACATTATCTGAACGATTCCGCATTGGCTCTGCTGGTCAACTAGGCATCGGTGGCGCTAACTACGGCACAGCAGGTCAAGTACTAACATCAGCAGGATCAGGCGCAGCACCATCTTGGCAAACATCTACAGCCGCAGCAAAAGGTTTTGCTGTTGGAATGTCTTTAGTCTTCGGACGATAATGGAGAAACAATGACTTCACCTACCGCACTTCTTGGCCTTGCGCTACCCGTACAGGGCGACCTGTCTGGTACATGGGGCGACACCGTTAACGACTCCATTACATCTTTGTTAGATTCGGCTGTTGCTGGGGTTACCACACTTAGTGCTGACGCAGATGTCACGCTAACTTCCACCGACTACGTAGCAAACCAAGCACGGCAGGCGATTATTCGCTGGACGGCAAGTAATGGCGCAAGTACTAGAAACGTCACAGCCCCAGCTAAAAGCAAAACCTACGTAGTCATCAATGCTGGAACTGGCTCCATTGTGTTTCGCGGCGTAGGACCAACAGCAGGCGTCACAATTGTTTCTGGAGAGAAATGCGTTGTTGCTTGGAGCGATTCTGATTTTGTTAAGGTGGCCTCGTCTACTTCAAATGGTACGGTAACTTCTGTCAGCGTAGCATCAGCTAATGGTTTTGCAGGTACGGTGGCCACAGCAACCACAACCCCCGCCATCACGGTTTCTACCAGCATCACAGGTGTGCTCAAAGGTAACGGAACCGCGATCTCAGCGGCCACTGCGGGTACAGACTATGTGGCTCCGGGCGGTGCTCTTGGAACGCCTTCAAGCGGCACAGCTACGAATTTGACCGGCTTGCCACTGTCTACTGGTGTAACTGGACTTCTGCCCATTGCAAACGGTGGTACGGGTACGGCGACGCCAGCAATCGTGGCTGGAACTAACGTTACAGTGAGTGGCTCATGGCCTAATCAAACGATCAATGCCTCTAGTTCCGCGCAGGTTTATCCAGGCGCAGGTATTGCTAATTCAACCGGCTCTGCTTGGGGTACAAGCTACACAACCACTGGCACGGGAACGGTATTGGCTTTGGCCACATCACCCACGTTTGTAACGCCTGTCCTTGGCACCCCTTCATCCGGTACGTTGTCTAGCTGTACCGTGGACGGCACAAATGCTGTTGGCTTTAGAAGCATTCCACCCGTTGGCACAAAGACAAGTTCGTATACGTTGACTACCGCTGATGTAGGCAAATACGTGCAAGTCAGTACAGGCGGCTCCATCGTAATTCCCAATTCAACGTTTGCAGAAGGCGACGCCATTAGTATTTTTAACAACACCGCTGGCAACATTACGATTACTTGTAACACTACCACCGCTTATATTGCTGGCACTAATAGTTCTAACGCATCACTTGCTTTAGCCACCCGAGGCGTAGCAACCATTTTGTTTATCAGCAGTACAGTCTGCGTTGTCTCAGGAAACGTATCGTGAGCGGTATCCAGATGATGCTAGGTCTAAAGCCTAGAGTTACTGGGCTAACGTCTGTCCAATATATTGTTGTTGCTGGCGGAGGCGGCGGCGGTGCTGGCGATAACATCAACGGCGGTGGTGGCGGCGGTGGGGCTGGGGGATACAGAACCGGCAGTTCACTTGCTGTAAATCCGGGCGACTCTTACACTGTAACTGTTGGCGCGGGTGGAGAACGTAGTTTTAGCGCGGGTAGTGCTTCCAGTTTTGCGGCTATAACTACCATTTCGGCCACGGGTGGTGGGTACGGCGGTGACCCGGGTAATAATGGTCGTTACGGCGGTTCTGGTGGCGGTGGTGGTGGACGTATAGACGGCACGGGGGGGCCGGGTAATGAGGGGGGCTACTCTCCCGTTGAAGGTTACGCTGGCGGTAACGGTGGTTTTACAAGCGCCCCAGACAATGGGGGCGGTGGCGGTGGCGGCAACTCTAATTCTATTGGTGAAAATGGTAGCGGCACTGGCGGTGGCAGTTCAACCAACGGTACTCTAGGGTTTGATGGAAATAGGTATGCCGCTGGCGGAGGCGGTGGTGGCGGTGCTGGCGGTGCTGGTGGATCAGGCAGCGCTTCTGCTGGTTCCGGTGAAGGTGGTACGGGAACTTCTGGTAATTACCAAGGCGCTAACGGGGCTGCTAATAGCGGTTCTGGCGCTGGCGGGGGCGCTGCTGGTAATAGCGGTGGAAGTGACGGCGGTATCGGTGGTTCCGGCGTAGTTGTCATTAAATACCCTGACACTTTTGCTGCAGCTACCACGACAGGTTCTCCAACAGTCACAGTTTCAGGCGGATACCGCACATACCGTTTTACGGGTTCAGGTTCAATAGAATTTTGAGGTAAATCATGGCAGCACCTAATATCATCGCACCAACAACAATCCTCGGTAAAACCGCTGTGTTGGCAATTACGACAGCAGCTACGGCTATTGTCACTAACTCTGCCGCCAGCGGTAAGGTTCTGAAGATAGACCAGCTTCTTATCACAAACGTTAACGGCACCAACAATGCGACCGTAACCATAGATATTTTTCGGTCTTCGGTTGCGTACGATCTTGCGTACCTAATGACCGTGCCTGCGGGGGCTACGCTTGATATTATTTCAAGTCGTATTTACTTAGAAGAAGGCGATACCTTGCGTTTAACAGCCAGCGTTAACAGCTACCTTGAAGGCGTGTGTTCATACGAGGACATTAGCTGATGGCGGATTTTCCATCCCCTAGCAGCGCCTATGGGCGTTGGAACCTCATGGATGTGCGCGACGCCGAAATGGGCGATAACTGGCCTGTACCTCCGCCGCTAGTTACACCAACCGTTGAATACCTTGTAGTTGCTGGTGGCGGTGGGGGCGGTCAATGGGCGGGGGGTGGTGGCGGCGGTGCTGGGGGTTGTAGAACGGCTACAGGTTTTGCGGTTTCTTCCGGTTCAGCAATTACTGTTACTGTTGGCGGTGGTGGTACAGGAGGCGGTAATCAAAGCACCTTGCCTACCGCTGGTTCTAATTCAGTTTTTTCTTCTATCACTTCTACTGGTGGTGGTTACGGTGGATACAACGGCTCTAGTGGTAGTTCTGGTGGTTCTGGTGGCGGTGGCGCTACGGGTGCGGCGGGAAGTGCAGGGGTATCGGGTCAAGGAAATGCCGGTGGTACAGGCGGTAACTCTAATACTGGCGGCGGCGGGGGCGGCGCTTCTGTTGTTGGTCAAAACGCATCCGGAAACTCTTCGGGTAACGGGGGCGGGGGTTTATATTCCGAAATTAGTGGCTCTGCTACTTACTATGCAGGTGGTGGCGGTGGTGGACGCCACATGGCTGATGGCAGTGCTGCTACAGGCGGTAATGGTGGCGGAGGAACAGGTGGCGCTTATGATTGCGGCTCCACAGGTAACGGTGCAGCAGGAACAAACAACACTGGTGGTGGGGGTGGGGGCGCTGGCGGTGTAACTAACTCTTGCGGCAGAAGTGGTGGAGCCGGGGGGTCAGGTATTGTTATTATTCGTTACGCAGACACATACATTGCAGCAGTTTCAACAACAGGTGGCCCTACTATTACAGTGTCTGGTGGGTATCGTATTTATGTATGGACTAGCTCCGGCTCAATCACGTTCTAATCATGGCAACATTTCCATCCACCTCTAGTGCATCAGACGTCTGGAACATGACGGATGTCTATCGTGCGGAAGCTGGCGATAATTGGCCTGTAACGGCTACTGTTCCCGGAGCGCCAACAATTGGCACGGCTACTGGCGCTAGTGCTTCTGCATCGGTAACATTTACAGCGCCAGCCAGTGATGGCGGTTCCGCAATTACAGGTTACAGAGTTACCTCTTCACCCGGCGGTATTACTGCAACAGGCGCGTCATCTCCCATCACAATTACAGGTTTGACAAACGGCACCGCCTACACATTTACAGTGGCGGCACAAAATGCTATTGGTTATGGTGCGGAAAGTGCTGCATCTAACAGCGTTACTCCCGCATCGGTTAGAGCTTTTACAATATCCCCTGCGGTATCTGGTAAGAGTACGTGGACACTAGAGAGTGACGGAGCGCTTAATCTCGGTTCTGGCGGTACATGGACTATTGTCCCTACATCAAGTTATAACGTATCTGCAAAAGTTTGGGGTGCGGGCGGTGGCGGTATGACAACTTCCGGCGGCCCCGCTGGTGCGGCCACGGGCACGATTGCAATGACTAACGGAACCTCATATCAACTGATTGTTGGTACGGGCGGTCAAGGCACTTCGGTTAGCCGTGCAGCTAGTGCTGGCGGTGCGGGTTCGGGCATTCAATTTACTTCTGGCTCTACACCAATTATGGTTGGCGGTGGCGGTGGCGGTAACGCTGAGGGTGGATCAGGTAGATATGGTGGCGGCGGTGGTGGTACTACGGGTGAGACTGCTCCCGGAGGCGGTGGTTTTGGTGGTACTCAAAGCGCTGCTGGCGCTGGTGGTAATGGTGGTCGTCGTACTGGCGCTTCAGGTTCTGGTCGTAATGGTGGCGGCGGTAATACTGGATCAGCATATACAACAGGCGGTACTGGGTTTGGAACGGGCGGTGTTGGTACGTTCAACGGTGGTGATGCCGGTTCTGGGGGTGGCGGCGCGGGTTATTTTGGCGGCGGTGAAGGTGGCGGTGACGCTGGTGGTTTTGGTGGTGGCGGCGGTTCTGGCTACGTTAACGGCTCAGTTGTTACATCCGGAACACTATACAGCGGCAATGCGTCTACGGGTACAGTAGGTAATTCAAGTGATGCCAACCGTGGCACTGCGGGTAATGGCGGTTCTGCGGGCGGTGGTACAGGAGTTACCGGAAGGATATATCTATCGTGACTGCAAAATGTTCTTATGTGTTCCCCGTGCCAATGTTAGAACGAGATTCTGACGGCTTAATCACACCTGAGCTTATTGACTGCGCAAAACAGATTTTAAAAACGCATGGCGACAACCCGTTTTATAGCCCATGTAATAGCACCGTGCGAACATTTGGTACCGTGTTAGAACTGCCAGAGTTTGCACAGCTTAAAACGTTTGTAATTGAATGCGTTGCAACGTACTGTGACTTTGCAAAGATTAACAAAAATAACTTGATGTTCAGCGGCTCTTGGCTAAACGAATATCAAACTAACGGCTATCAAGATTTGCATACGCATGAAGATAGCGTATTGTCTGGCTGTGTGTATCTCAAAGCACACGGGGTCAAAGATTTTATTACTCAAGCGCCTTGGCACTTTTTTCAACCGTCTTACCCAAAACATACAGAGCTAACACCGCAGAATTGCCACAATCTTGAGTATGAAACGGTAACTGGTAGATGTTTTATATTTCCAAGCCACTTGATGCACCGTACAATTCCAACGACTCAAGAGCGAATTAGCTTGTCTTTTAACGTTCGGTACAGTTAACCATGGCTCAATTCCCATCACCAACAAACGCCAATGGCCTATGGACTGTAAAAAAGGTCAAGCGAGCTATTCAAGGTAGCAACTGGCCGCAGTTCCCCGGAGCGCCTACAATTGGTACTGCCACTGGCGGTAATGCGCAAGCGTCTGTTACTTTTACTGCGCCTACTTATGTTGGCTCTAGTGCAATTACGGGCTACACCGTAACATCCTCCCCCGGCGGTTTAACGGCTAGTGGGGCGTCTTCTCCTCTTGTAGTAACTGGACTGTCCAACGGCACGGCATATACTTTTACTGTACGGGCTACCAACACACAAGGTACTGGCCCTGCAAGCGCAGCATCAAATAGCGTAACTCCAGTGGCCCCTGCTATTACATCGACAGTCGAGTATTTGGTTGTAGCCGGTGGCGGTGGCGGTGGTAGCGCAAATAATTCACAAGGTACTGGTCACTACAACGGTGGCGGTGGCGGGGCGGGCGGCTATAGAACTGCAACAGGTTTTGCCGTTTCTGCTGGCGTTTCTATTACTGTAACTGTGGGCGGCGGGGGTACTGGCTCCAGCACAGGTCAAGGCTCAACCGGATCAAATTCTGTATTTTCAAGCATCACTTCTAATGGCGGAGGATTTGGCGGAACTTACCAAGGCAGTGGCGGCTCTGGTGGCAGTGGCGGTGGCGGTGGACGTGATGGAGGCGGTGGTGGCGCTGGTAATACCCCATCAACAAGTCCATCGCAAGGCAGTAATGGAGGCGGCTCTGGAGGTGGAGGTGGCGGTGCTGGGCAGGCGGGTAACACTGTAGGTTACCGAGGAGGTAATGGCCTAGAGTCTTCTATTACTGGAACAGCTACTTACTATGCGGGCGGCGGCGGTGGTACACAACTTGGACAGGGCGATCCAATCCCCGGAGGTTTAGGTGGTGGTGGCTTTGGTCGAAACGCTGAAAACTTCCCCGGTAATGCCCAATACGGAACCGACAACACTGGCGGTGGTGGTGGCGGCTGCGCTGTTCAGTATAGGGGCGGTAATGGTGGCTCGGGCGTTGTTATTATTCGCTACGCAGATACGTTCCAAGCCGCGACAAGTACAACCGGTTCTCCTACAATTACCGTTGCGGGGGGCTATCGCATTTATCAATGGAATAGCTCCGGCTCAATTACTTTCTAAGGTGACACATGGCACATTTTGCACAACTTGATGACAACAATGTAGTACTGCAAGTTATTGTGGTACATAACAATGAATGCTTAGGCGACAACGGAAATGAATCCGAATCTGTTGGAATTGCCTTTTGTCAATCATTGTTCCCCGGTACGCGCTGGAGGCAAACAAGTTACAACGGCAACATCCGTAAAAATTATGCGGGGATTGGTTTCCAATACAACCCTACGCTGGATGCGTTTGTTCCGCCAACACCCTACCCAAGCTGGGTTCTAGACGAGGTTACTTGCCAATGGATTGCTCCGGTAGCGTATCCGACAGACAACAAACAGTACCGCTGGGACGAAGCGACAACCGCTTGGGTGGAAATTCCTTATCCATCACCGTATCCAAGTTGGGTTAAAAACGAAACTACCGGTCGATGGGAAGCGCCAACCCCCATGCCTAATGACGGCAAAAAATATAGCTGGGACGAAGCTACAACTTCTTGGGTTGAGGTGATCCAAAATGTGGGACTGGGCTGAAGCGTTCATTGCCGCAGCCTGTATAGTGGCCTTCGTCATCTATGGCACTTACATAATTGCATGGAGTTTGGTTTAAAATGATTGACATTACCAAAGCAATTGGAGCCGTTGCCGCTACCGTTGCCGCTTTAGGCGGTAGTTACACGCTTGCCGATAAGTTTGGTTGGTTTGACCGCGCAATCATTGAATGGTCGCCAGAGAATTTTAAAATTGTGGCAGACGCTGGACAGCCTATCAACGTCACAGTTGCAAGAATAAAAAAACGGGACGATTGTTCTGTTGAGAGTTTTACGCCAAGCATCCGTGATGCGGCTGGTATGGTGCATGAGGCAGCCACCACCGCAAGTAAGTTTAGCGGCCCAGCCGGGCCAGAGATTGATACGTTCACCTACGAACTTACGATGGTAGGCAAGGAAAAGGTTACCAGCGGCAAAGCCACTTTGCTGGCAACGATCAAGTACAAGTGTCCTGAAGGGGAGCGCGTTGTGCAGTACCCTCGCCATGCGAATTTAAGTTTTGAAATGAAATGATTGATCCTGTTGCCGCGCTAGAAGGACTGCAAAGTGCCATAGGGCTAGTCCGTAAGGCGGCACAGGTGGCAAATGACCTAGGTGGCCTAGGCGTGATGGTTGGTCGGATGTTTGACGCTAAGAGTCAGGCATCCAAGGCGATGGTGGAAGCCAAGCGATCAGGCAATAAGTCTAACTTTGCGCTGGCGATGCAGATAGAAAACACGCTGATGCAGACCGCCAAGCTGGAGGCTGAGTTGCAGATGCTCTATATGCAGACGGGCCACATAGACGTGTGGAACAAGATCAAGGCCAGAGCCGCTGAGATGGACAGGGATGACGCTATAGAAGCCCGTAAAGCCAAAGAAGAAGAGAAACGCCGTAAAGAAAAAGAACAAGAAGAACTTGAATTGGCGGCTGGGTTGACCGCAGGTGCTTTTTTGTTAATGCTGCTGGCGTTTGGCTTGTATGAACTGTTTGAGTTTTGTGCTGTCAACAGGTGTGGAAGATGACTTGGTTTGATGTATTGCTTTGGTCTGCTGTACCTTTTAACTATTTCTTTTGGATAGTTATTTATCCAAGGTTGGGCAATGAATGAGTACCAAAAACAGTTTGACCTCTTCCTTAAAGTTTTTGTCAGGCTGTGTGTTGCGTGGTGGGTGCTTGGGTTTCTCCAATTCCTGCCAGATGAGTTGGCGGGGAAAATTGTCGATAAACTACTTGGAATGATAGGACTCGGATAATGCTTTCACTATTTTCAACCCTTGGTGGCTTGCTCATATCGGGCCTACCAAAACTACTAGACTTCTTCCAGAACAAGGCTGACCAAAAGCATGAGTTGGCTCTTGCCCGTGTGCAGATGGAGTTACAGCTTCAGATGATGGCGCAGGGCTTTGCCGCCCAAGAGCGCATGGAAGAGATTCGCACCGATCAGATTGCTATGGAAACAGACGCGCAGATGACTGTAGCGGCCTATGACCACGACAAAAAGATCATGGAAGAAGCCAGCCGCTGGGTGGTCAACTTTGTGGGTACTGTGCGCCCGATGGTCACTTACATCTTTGTGCTAGAACTATGTGCCATTAACGCTTGGATGGCTTACTACATCTACACTCGCCCCAGTTTGGTTACAAGCATGGACGATTTGGTTCGTTTGACTGACATCCTGTTCAGCACTGATGAGATGGCAATGCTTGGAGGCATCATTGGTTTTTGGTTTGGCTCACGTAGCTGGAGCAAGAAATGAAACTAGGCAAAGCTGGCGCTGATTTGATGCACCAGTGGGAGGGGTATCGCACTAAACCGTACCTCTGCCCTGCCCATATTCATACGATTGGGTACGGGCACGTACTCTATCAAGAGCAAATCCGCCTGCCCGTAGTCAGGAAGGAAGGCTACACAGGGATGATCCGCAAAGAGATGCCACTGAAACCGGAGGACAACCGTGTCTGGACTAAAGAAGAGATCGAGAAACTATTCACAGATGACGTCGGCCCTACTGAACGTGGTGTTCTACGACTTGCTCCCGCTTTATCTGGTCGTCAAGGCGCTTTCGACGCGTGTGTCAGCTTTGCCTTCAACGCCGGAGTGGGGGCTTTTCAGCGTTCTTCTATTCGGATGAAAATAAACCGTGGTGACTGGGAAGGCGCAGCCGATGCGCTCTTGCTGTATTGCATGGCTGGTGGCAAAATACTACTAGGGCTAAAAAAGCGCAGGGACGCTGAACGTGCCTTGTTTCTATCTTAGGACAACCGATGGCGCTGAAAAAACTTGTACTGAAACCGGGTGTAAACCAAGAAAACACCCGCTATACCAACGAGAACGGTTGGTATATATCCGACAAGATGCGGTTTCGCCAAGGTACGCCTGAAAAGATTGGCGGCTGGCAGCGCATATCTGCGAGTACTTTCTTAGGTGTTTGTCGTTCTTTGTGGAACTGGGTTACGTTGCAAAACTTCAATCTAATTGGAGTGGGCACTAACTTAAAGTTTTATATTGAAAAAGGTGGTGCGTATAACGACATCACGCCTATTCGTTCGTCTTCTACCATCAACAACAACCCGTTTTCTACAACCAATTTAAGTACCACAGTTACGGTTACTGATACTGCGCATGGTGGGGCAACGGGCGATTTTGTAACTTTTAGTGGCGCTACGGCTGTTGGTGGGTTGGATTTAAACAATGAGTATCAGATAACGGTACTGACTGCCAATACATACACAATTACGGCAGCTACTGCAGCCACTTCTACAGCCACGGGCGGGGGCGCTTCTGTTGTAGCCGCATACCAAGTAAGCGTTGGCCCAGCAATTGAAGTTGCCCTGACAGGTTGGGGTGCGGGCGCGTGGGGCGCAGGGGCTTGGGGTGTTGGAACTCCATCCACAACTGAAACAAATATTCGCATTTGGAGCCAGCAAAACTTTGGTGAAGATTTGATCTTTGCCCCAGCAGGGGGGCAGCTTTACTATTGGGACGCCACTAATGGTGTAACAACCCGTGGCGTATTGGTGTCTAGTTTGGCCGGAGCTTCCGATGTTCCAACAGTGCAAAACTTTATTTTTGTATCTGATATCAGCCGGTTTGTGTTTGCTTTCGGCGCTAATGAAATTGGCAGTGCTACACAAGACCCCATGCTTGTGCGCTGGTCAGACCAAGAATCCGTAGTTAATTGGACGCCATCTATTACCAATCAGGCTAATAGCATTAGGCTTTCGCACGGCTCTAGAATTGTGACTTGTGTTCAGACCCGTCAGGAGATTGTGGTTTTTACTGATTCTTCTGTGTATTCATTTCAGTACCAAGGCCCACCAGCTATTTGGTCAAGCCAACTGCTTGGCGATAACATTTCTATATTCAGTCAAAACGCCGCCGTTATTGCATCAGGTGTTGTGTATTGGATGGGCGTAGACAAGTTCTATAAGTACGATGGTCGTACTCAAACTCTGCGTTGCGATTTGCGCCAACACATTTTTCAAAATATTAATTTAAGCCAAGCGGCTCAAGTGTTTGCTGGAACCAACGAGGGTTTTAACGAAGTCTGGTGGTTCTATTGCTCAGCCAACAGCACCGTCATTGATAGCTACGTTATCTTTAATTATTTTGAAAACAATGGCGAGGGCGTGTGGTCTTATGGCACGCTGGGCCGTACAGCATGGCTTGACTCAGGGCTGCGCGATTACCCACTGGCTGCTACATATACATATAACTTGGTTAACCACGAATTTGGGAATGACGATGCGGAAACAGCCACGCCTGTAGCAATTAATGCAATCATTGGGTCTGCTGAGTTTGACATTGACGACGGCGATCACTTTGGATTTGTCTGGAGGATGTTGCCTGACATTACATTCCGTGGGTCTGACACAGCTTCTCCGCAGGTTACTATGACGCTAATCCCAATGCAAAACGCTGGCTCTGGGTATAACGACCCCATCTCGTTGGGCGGTAATGAGAACGCTACAGTAACCCGTACATCAACATCTGTTATCGAGCAATTTACCGGTCAAGTTTACGTCAGGGTTCGTGGACGCCAAATGATTTTGCAAGTTGAATCAAACCAACTTGGATGTGCATGGCAGTTGGGTAGCCCCCGTATTGACATCAAACAAGATGGCCGCAGAGGTAACTCATGATTGTTATTTCTGAATTTGAAATCCAGCAGGTAGTTGCGCCTAACTTACCCTTGGCTCCAACGGAGTATCAGCGGCAATACACCGACCAGCTTAACGACGTCCTGCGGCTGTATTTCAATCGGCTTGACGCAATTTTGGCTCAACTAAAAACAAGCGAAACCATTGATCCAGCTAACATTAACGTACCTAACGGTCTGTTTTTCAACACCGCAGACCAGACGCTGGCCGCTGTAGATACAGGCTACCCCATCACGTTTAACCAGACTTACCTTAATAACTTTGTGGCCCTCCAAGCCGCTAGTACATCCAAAATTGAAGTGGCTGTTGCCGGTGTCTACAACTTCCAGTTGTCGGCTCAGTTAAAAAGCACTAACGCATCTGCCAAAGATGTGCAAATTTGGATCAAACGCGGTACAACAACGATTGGATATTCTTCCCATAGGTACACGATTGAAGGTTCAGACAACCACATGAATGTTGTTTGGATATTTGACATTGACTTGGCGGCCAATGAATACATTGAGATGTACTGGGGCGCAGACGATACTGCTGTGACAATGGAAGCTATTCCTGCATCTGCGCCATACCCTGCTGTTGCTTCGGCGGTAATGGCTGTAAACTTTATTGCGCGGTTGCCTGACCCCCGCCCAACTCCCCCGTAAGGTAAAACATGGCAACAACAGTTAAATCTATTGCACAACAATATCTTGATGCCAATCCTGATGTGAACGCTGAGTTTGAGCGTTTTAAAGCACGAGCGCCTAGTAAATGGACGCCAGAATCTTACGTCGCATACCATTACCGCAACTACGGGAGGAATGAAAACCGTGCTGGGACTGAAGGCTTAACCAAAAATATTGACACTCTTGCAAACCAAATTCTTGGTCAAAAGCTGACCTCCCAATGGAAAGGTCAAGGCTACGGTTCTGCTGAAGCAAATGCCAAAGACATGGCTACCATCCTGACTGGTATTGGGATTACCGACATTAAGCAGTTTGGTAAGGTTACAGCGTATGAGCCGGTACAAGAAATGTACAAAACGTATAACGGCCAACAAGTCATTACCACGACTGATGAAGAGGGCAAAACTGTTAGCTATATTCGCCAACCAACAGGAGAATATCAATACGACTGGGACACTGGACAACAGTACCCCGTAACACAGTTTGCGCCAGTTCCTCCTGACGCAAAACTTGGGTCTGTTTATGGTCTGTATGTCGGCTTCGACACTGTTACTCCAGTTGATCAATCAAAAATTACATTTAAAGATGGAAAACCTGTTGTTGCAGTTGGTGAAACTTTTGGCAATAAAGCTACTGGTCAAGCAGTACCCAATACATACAGCGAGCGCCAAACAGGAAATGCTTGGGGCGGTACCTTTGCTGGAGATGGTAATACTGGCTATCGCGTGCAGTTTACGCCTGACGGCACCCCTATTTTCTACACCACGTACGCCTCGTCAAATGACCTTGCAAACCTACTAGAAGACCTTGGCCCTATTGGTCAGATTGGTTTGGCTATTGCTACGGGTGGACTGTCTATCCCCCAACAGATTGCTGCACAGATGGCAATTCAAGTTTTAAGCGGTGTAGACCTTGACGACGCAATTAAAAACGCGGCGGTCAGTTTTGCGGTAGCGCAGATTCCCGGCACAGACATCATGAAAGAAGCCAATAGCTTTATCAGTGATCTGGGGTTGCCAGTAGAACTAACTAAAACTTTGAACAACGCTGTCCAGACTGCAACAGTATCTGGCGCAAAAGCTTTATTGACTGGCCAAGACCTTAGCGATGCCGTGGTAAAAGGATTTACCAGTGGTGGATTGAACGGTGCGGTAAACGCACTGTTGCCCAATATAGAGGGGTTTAAGGAACTGAGCAACACTCAGAAAAAACTGATTTCCAATGCTGTAGTTGGCACGGTATCTGGCAAACCGTTGGATCAAGTTTTAATCAACACCGCTATTTCTGCCGCAAATGCTGAGATTGCACAGCAAAGAAAACTAAACGCTCCGTTAGACGCCAAAGCCATTGCCGAATTGACGCCCGAAGAAAAAGCCGTATACGACGAATACGGAACAAAGGGCCTCAAATATACAGCAGACATCACCAAATTACTAAGCGGTATTGATGCTGGGGCCAGCGAAAACAAAGACAGCGGCCTGAGCAACCAAGACATCTTGGACATGATCTACGGCGGCACTGACGCCGGTGGCAACATTACAGATACCACGGGTCTGGATACGGGGGAAACTATTCCCGGCGGCACAGATGGCACAGAAACGTTAAATGTTACCGGTAATAAAGACGTTACCGGTGTTGATACTTCCGGTAATAATCTAACCACAAAAGGTACCGATCTTGGTACCGTCAATGTGACCGGTTGTGGTGAGGGCAAAGTCCGTAACGCAGCAGGTATATGCGTAAATATTGACTGCGGCGAAGGTAAATACTGGGACCCCGTTACCAAGCAATGTGAACTGAAAAAGATTGAAACGGTTGATGTTACAGATAAAGGCACCGACAAGGGCACCGTTACTGTTACCGCTTGTGGGCCGGGTAAAGTGCGTAATGCTAAAGGCGATTGCGTCGATATTGATTGCGGAGAAGGTAAGTTTTGGGACCCAACTACAGGTAAATGCGAGCTAAAGAAAGTTGAAACTGTAGAGGTAAAAGGTGATGGCACCGATACCATTACGGTTACCGCTTGTGGCGAGGGCAAAGTCCGTAATGCTCAAGGCATATGCGAAGATATTGATTGTGGCAACGGCAAGTATTGGGACCCGGTTACCAAACAATGCGAGCTAAGGAAAGTTGAAACGCTTGTATGCGGAGCCAACCAAGAACTAAGCCCCGATGGGCTAAGTTGTTTAAATAAATGCGGGCCGGGATATACACGGGGTCCTGATGGTATTAGCTGCGTTAAAGACGATGAGATCGTAATTAAAGCCTGTCCAAGCGGCCAACAACGAAATGCTGCGGGCAAATGTGTACCCATTGATTGCGGAGATGGTAAGTACTGGGACCCAGTTACTGAACGGTGCGAGTTAAAGAAAATTGAAGATAGTACGCTTGTATGCGGAGCCAATGAAGAGAAAAGTCCTGACGGTAAGAGTTGCATACCCAAATGCGGCACTGGCTTTAAGCGCGGCCCAGATGGTATAAGTTGCGTTCCAATTGCTACTACTACTACGCCTCCCACGGTTGTAACCCCAACGACCGTTACGCCGACTATTACCCCTGCCATCTCGACTGCGGCGGTCAATACAGAAACTACAAGCCCTATTTATGCAGGCGCTATGGGTGATTTTGATCTGTTTGCAACTTTGCCAGAACTCTTATCTGACGACACAGATAAAAAAGACAACAAAAAATCCCAACAAACTACTAAAATGGCTACCGGCGGGCACCTTGATGACCTGCTGGCGGAGCAGATGACAGTAGACGACCTGCTTAACCTATTACGCTAAAGGACTCAAGATGAGAGTTTGTGAAGATATTATTGTTGGCTATGACCCAGACGATGGGTCTGCCATTGTTGAAGAACAATGTTACGACGACGGCACCGTTGATACCTCCGACTTTACTGGGGGAGAATCGCAAGATTATGATCTGACGTCATCTGAAGCCCTTGCTGGGCAAGGTTTTTTGCAAGACGAAACTGGCAACGCCTACAAGTTAGACGACTCTGGCAACCTAACTTTTAAAGACAGCAAAGGCACTGACTTTACGTACAACGCAGAGAAAGGCGGCTTCACAGATAAAGACGGGAACTTTGCTGGCGGCGACAATTCTTTGCTTAACTACATAAAAAAGTATGGTTCAAAAGCGATTGATCTGCTTAAAACAAACGGCAAATTTGACCCCAAAAAATTGTTAGTTGCTGGTATTGGCGCGTATAAACTTGCAACTAACAAAGACGAGGGTGGCTACAACGTCCCTGTCCCTAAGATGGATGCAGTTACACAACAGATTGACTACAACGATCCAAACCGCAGACCCGGCTCCGCTGGTCGCCAGTATACGACCGACCCGCGTTACGTAAAACAAGGCGATGCTGCAGGCTTAGCCGCAGCCCAAGCCGCTTCGGACGCACAGAAAGCCGGTATTTTGGCAGCCTATAAACCTGCCGCCGCCCCTCCAGCGGTTAACCCATACGCTGGGCAAATGGCTATGAAATACAACGCTCCTGCCGCCGCTGCAACTACTCCAACAGGAACCACTGCAGGCATAGCTGCCATACCAACCAAAGAACAGCTTATGGACCCCAACTTTAAAATTAACTCAATTGGCATGGCTGACGGTGGTATTGCAATGGCTAAAGGTCGCTATTTAGGTGGTGACACAGATGGCATGGCTGATAAGATTTCAACCACAATTGATGGCGACCAAGAGGCAGCACTAAGCCATGGTGAGTTCGTAATCCCTGCCGATGTGGTATCCCACCTAGGTAATGGCAACTCGGATGCTGGCGCTAAAAAACTGTATGCCATGATGGACCGCATTCGCGAAGCTCGTACTGGCACAAAGGAACAGGGCAAAAAGATTAACCCCGACAAATTCCTTGCTGCAGCTTCAGGTGGTTTGGCTGCGGCTTATGCCGGTGGTGGCTCCGTGCAGAAGTTTCAAGAAGGCGGGATACCGCTTGATACCTCTAAGACTTCTACTCTGTCCCCTTGGGCCGGTGACTACGTTACCAATATGTTGGGTAAAACCGAAGCTTTAACTAACGCCCCCATGCAAACTTACGGCGGTCCTTTAACGGCTGGCGCATCTAACTTGCAACAACAAGGTTTTGCAGGGCTTAGCGAAGTAACTAAGGGTGGGTTTAATCCAGCGACCTTTACCTCTGGCACATTTGACGCCAGCGCCGCTAACAAATACATGAACCCGTATTTGCAGGCATCATTGCAGCCGCAGATTGACGAAGCGCGTCGCCAGTCTCAAATTACCCAACAGCAGAACGCTGCTAAGATGACTCAAGCCGGTGCATTTGGTGGCTCACGCCAAGCTATTCTTGATGCCGAAACTCAGCGTTCTTTGGGCGCTAACTTGGCAGGTATTACCGGTTCGGGCTACAACAAAGCGTACGACACCGCCATGGGTCAGTTTAATATTGAACAAGGCCGTGGATTAGATACCCAGAAAGCCACCGAAGAATCCCGCCGGTACAGCGCAGACTACGGACTTAAGTCTTTGAGTGATTTAATGAGAGCCGGTGAAACTCAACGTGCAATTGAGTCTGAGGGTATTACCGCTGACAAACGGCAGTTTGAGGAACAGCAAGCTCGTCCTTACACTAACTTGGAGTTCCAGCGCAAGATGCTTGAAGGCTTGCCAATTGGTGCAGAAACTAAATCAACAGATCAAGACGCGTTATCTAAAGTGCAAACAGACATTTCTGGCTTAGCATCGTTGTATCAAAAATTGGCTAACTTGGGCATTAAGCCGTAAGTAAAGGTAAATCATGAATCTCGTTAAAGCGCAAGAATACGCACAATCGCTCCCCATACCGGACTTGCAAAAGTATGTGGATGGAATGAATCCAGCCATGATCCCACCATGGGTAGCCACTGGCGTTATGCAGGCTAAAACAAAACTTGCTGAGATGGCCAACAATAGGCAAGGCGCAGCGCAAGGAGAACAGCCTAGCGTCAAAGAACAGATTGAGCAAAAAGCAGGTCTATTAGGACTTCAGCAAGCACAGCAAGGTGCGCAGCAGCAGGCAATGATGCAGGCACGCCCTATGTCAGGACCTGTACCTACGGGAACTCCACAACCCGAAGCACAACCTCAACCCCCACAGATGGCCGGACTTGACCAACTGCAGTCCAATATCAAGATGGCCGGTGGCGGTATCGTTGCGTTTGCAACTGGAGACAAGGTTAAAGCTGGCCCTGAGTTTATTAAGTTCTTACAGAGCATGGGTATTGACTACACAGATTTTGTAAAGTCTCCCGCCGCCGCTCAAGACAGTATTAAGGACATGTTTCGTTCCGTACAAGGTTCACCGCCAGCGGCACAAGCAGCACCAACTCCGCAAACCGTTCAAGGCAGTGCGTCTCCAAAAGCTTTTGCCGCAGGTCAAGCCATGCGTCCCGCAATAGACGCAGCAAAGAACGCTGCAAAAACTAAACTGATTCCCGGCGCTAACATAGGCTTAGCGGCTTATCAAGGACTGGGTGAAGTAAGCGATGCCCAAGGGTTTTATGACGATCCTAACGTACCAATGGCGGAGAAGATTAAACAATTTGCCCGTACAGGCGCTAGAACGGCGTTGCCAATTGCAGGTGGTGCTGTGGGAAGTTTAATCCCCGCTCCTGTTGCTGGCACCATAGCCGGTGCTGCCGCAGGTACTGGCCTTGCCGCTTTGATTGACCAAGAAGGCGACGCGCTCAAGAAATATCGTGAATCGCAAAAAGGCGACATGGCTTCTGAAAATGCTCGGTTGGCTGCAAAAGCACCGGCTCCAGACATGGGTACCGAAGGTCGCCGTACAGGTCAGGTTGCTACGGGCAACGGCATCAATGTATCGCCCAACCTTATTCCAGCGTCGGCTAGACCTAAACCACAGGGCAATGTTCCACAGAACGTCAACCCTAACGCAGTTAAGGTAAACCCTAATGCGCCTCCTGCGGCACCCGCAGCGCCTGCTCCAGATAGCATGGAAGCTATGTACAGAACGTCACTGGAGGGTGGCCCTAAAGAGCGCAAAGTTGAAGACCTTATTGCAGAAGACCAAGACATTAAGAAACGTCTGGGCTTAGACGAACCCGCCGGTAAAGCCAAACTGGAACGTATTGAGGAAATGAACAAGCAGTATGCGGCAACGCAATTGTCTCCCATGGACGAGCTTATTGCCATGCTCGGTAAGTCTGGTCAGTACAAAGGGCTGTCTGGTTTGGCTCCCGCATACACAAGCATGGCTGAGAAGAAACGTGCCGCAGACGCAGCGCAGGCTAAGATGATTAACGAACTCATGGGTGGCGTTGAGGATACCCAACGTGGTGAGAAAACTACTTCTGCTACGGGAGTTAGAACTGCTCGTGAGAAAGACGTTGGGGATGTGCGGGCGTTTGATCGGGAAAAGCTGCAGTCTTTAGGCACCGCCCGTGGACAAGACATACAAGCAGACGTTACAAGACGTGGTCAGGATATGACATACCGCGCAGCTATGGCTGCTGCTGCCCAGCGTGGAGACAACCAAGAAATTGCCAAGATTAACGCGGCAAGTCAGTTGGCTGCACGGGACGAGACTATTAACAACTGGCAAGCTCAACTTAAAGAGTTGGCCAAGATGCCAATACCGTCAAACAAAGCAAAAATTGTCGCTATTGAGAAGCAGATTAACGACCGAACAAAAGCCATCTACGGACAGTTTGGTATTACAATTCCAGAAGCCCCCGGCGCAGCAAGCCCCGGCGGAACCAGTTCTACACCACCTCCCGGTGCCGTTCGCGAGGTGAAACGCTAATGGAGTGATATATGCCTAAGTATGAAGTCGATGTTGGTGGTAAAACCTACGAAGTAGATGCACCGGATTCCAACACGGCATGGCAGTGGGCTAACTACACTCATACTCAGGCACCCGCCGCACCCAAAGAATCTACGTTTGGTAGTGAGTTAGTCCGTGGTGCCAAACAGTTAGTATCTTCTGCTCGTACGGGTGTTGGTAGCGTTTTTGACCCTGAGGAGGCAGCTAAGGCTGGTGTTGCCCGTAGCCAAGCCATTGGAGAAGAAGCTGGTGTTGGACCCTCCTTAGAAGCCGTACAAAAAGCGTATCAAGACAAAGGCGTACTGTCTGCAGCAGGCGAAGCCGTATCTCAAATCCCCCGTGCGTTAGCTGGACAAGGCGCTAACTTAGCGTCTATGTATGCTGCCGGTAAAGCCGGTGCTGCTGCAGGTGCCCCGTTTGGGGCAAGAGGCAGAATTATTGGTGGTGCGGCTGGTGCCGCAGGTGCGCTTCTCCCCCAGTTTATGGGTTCTAACGTTGAGCGCCAAGCTTCTGAGCAAATGGAAGAAGGCAAAGACGTCAGTATTGACCGCACAAAAGCCTATACCGCTGCCGCAGGCCAAGCCGCATTAGAGAGCGTAGGTACTGCCTTTACGCTAGGCAAACGAGTTGTCAAAGGTATTCTTGGTGTTGCAGATGATGCCGCACTTGCTACAGCCAAATCGCAAGCTGAGTTAGTCAAAGCCGCCGAGCGTTCGCTGGCTGCATCTGCGGGGCGTGGTGTTGCCCGTGGTACTGCTGAAATGCCAGTTGAGGTTAGCCAGCAAATCCTTGAACGCTATCAAGCTGGGTTAGACCTAACATCCCCAGATGCCCTCAAAGAGTACGGCGAGTCCGCATACCAAGCTGCGTTGATTGGTGGCCCGCTAGGTGGCGCAGCGGGGGTTGTAGAACGCGGTCAAGCCCGTGGACAGGTAGAACAGCAACAACGTGCTGAAGAAGCGGCAAGACCCGCGCCTACACCCCCAGAAGAAGTAGTTCCCGGAGCCAAACTGCCTGAGGAAGCTCCTGTGGGTACGCAGGGTACGCTGTTCACGCCCAAAGAAATGGGCAAGCGGGTTCCAGAACCCAAAGAAGAACCCGCCCCCGCCCAGCCTGCTGCAGTGCAGCAAGGCGAACAACTTGGTTTAGGATTAGATTACGAGCGCGACTACGCTGACCTTGTTAAAGAACAAGAAACGCTTAAGATGCAGCCCCAAACCCCTGAGGTCAAGGCGCGTATCAAAGAACTGGCCGAGCAACGGGCGTCATACGACGAAGCCGATATTGGCAGACGTCAAGCCGAAAAAATCATTAAAGAACAACGACTTACGGAAGAAGCAGAGAAAAAAGCCGCTGACGAAGCCGGTGCGCAACGCTTTCCCGGATTGGCTGGTGCAACTACTGCACCTATTACACAAGCAGATATTGATGCCATAGGTCTGCCTTTGAAAACATCCGCAAAGTGGATACAAGACAATGTGCTAGGCAAAACCGTTGAGGAAATTAAAGCGCTGGTTCAGCGTGACCCTAAACTTATCAGTGGTACTGGGGCGCGTGCGGGGGTATTGAAAGCGTTGGTATCGCCACAACCTGCAGTTTTTGAGGAGAAGAAAAATGTCCCGACCCCTACCCAAACGGATCAGCCTCAAGGCGAGCTTGACCTCGGAGGAGGTGAGCCAAGCGTGGGAGTATCTGGTAAGCCTACCGGCACCGACGTGGTACAACCCGGAACCGGAGTTCCCGCCACCACCGGAACATCTGCAACACCTGACGGACTCGGATTGGCACCTGCTGGACAACCTGCTGGCACGGGAACTCAAGCTCAAGGAACTCAGCCCCCTGCAGTAACGGCTAATAGAACAGCCGACCAAGTTATGGATGAAATGCGGGTGCTAAGGGAAGAGCAACAAGCCCTTCTCACTAGCGCAGGGAAACGGCCCGCTGTGAAATCTAAAGCTCGTGCAAGATGGGATGAGATAACTGACCTGCTTTCTCAAAAGAAAGCGGAGTGGGATTCGCTAGACAAAGCAGAACGACTCGCTAAAGGAACAAATGCGCCTACAACTACTCCTGCTGCTACTGGTGCTCCTGCCACTACCACGACTACTAAGGGATCAAAGAAGGCTACTGGGGCAGCTACTAAAACTACCACTACCAAAACGACTAAAGCACCGGCTGCTACTGGCACTGCTGAAACTGTAGAAACTGACGCGCAACGCAAAGCTCGTGAAGATGCCGAGCGTAAAGCCAAAGAGGATGCGGAAGCTAAAGCGGAAGCTGACCGTAAAGCCAAAGTAGAAGCTGAGGAAGAGGCTGAACGCAAGCGCGAAGCAGATGAATTTGCAAAGCAGATGGAGGAAGTGGAGCGCAAGGAAAAAGAAGCCAGAGCCAAGGCAGACGCTGCCAAAAACGCAGCCGCTATAGCAGCCAAACCTGTGCATCCAAAGTGGGCTAATTCTGTAGCAATAAAATACAAAGGCGTTGTTACATACAGCCAAGGCAATATTGCGCTTGTTAAGTACGTAGACCCCGACGGCAAAATTGTTTACGGTGCAGCGCGTGACACGTCTCCCTACGTGTCAACTGATGTGTCTGTAATGGACCCAACAACTACCAGACGTTTTTCCAGCCAAGAAATTGCTGAACTGCAAAAAGCAAAACGGGAAGACGTTAAACGTGAAGAAGACTTAACCAAGAAATACCCCAACGGGCCGTTTACCAATGCCAAATCAAACGTAGTGGCTGGCGACAATATTAACCCACGATACGTTGCATATCTGCGGGATTTGATGGACTCATTGGGTTTAAAGGACATCAACACATTTTTCTTTACTGGTAAAGACGTAGAAAACTTTCCCGAGAAGTTTCATCTGCATGGTAGGTACGCTCGTCCATACGAAATGTTGGCGCGGGGGGACGAAACCAAAGGCGCTACAACGCGAATGGGGCCAAACTACCAAGAGTTCTTTCTCTATATCCGGGACGATATGGACCCGGACATGACCCTTGAGATTATTGCTCATGAACTTGGGCACATGATCCAGCATATTGCGTTTGACACCGCGTCTGTAAAAGAAAAAGAAGCGGTCTTGTATGAGTACGATGCATGGCTTGCCACCAACAAAGGCAAGAGCATGCGGGAGTTAGTTCCCAATCTTCGCAACCGCCGTGGTACGGAAAACATGGAACGGTCCGGTATTCCTGACGTAACTACAGATCAACTAAGAGCAAAGCAACAGCAATACTGGTTAGGATTTAGTGAGTGGTTTGCAGACAACGTGTCTCGTTGGGCCACCACTGCCGATAAGCCATTGACGATTGCCGAAAAGTTCTTCTCTAAAGTTGCGCAAATGATGCGTGACTTGGTTGCCGTGGTGTCAGGGCGTAAGTTCCCACCATCCAGAGCCGTTGCAGAATTCTTAGAAAACATGGGGCCGGGCAGTGCTGATGCTTTCTTATGGGGGTTTAACCCCGCTGGTACGCGTTCTGTTTCTCCAGCAGACACTAAGATTGATTTTGCCGTTACCTTTAGCGACGAGCAACTTATTGACTCCATGGGGCCGTTAAACCGTGACGACAAATCCGGATTAAAAAACTTACTTACCGGTGTTCAATCCAACTCTGACATTGGCTACGTGACTAAGTTCCGTACGCAAGTATCAGACATTGCTGCCACGATTGAAAAACGTTTGAGTGAGAAGTTTGATGGCGCGGTGCGTGACAAGCTGGGCAAGCTAAACCCCATGGGTCTGTACCGTCAAGCGCAAGACTACACCAAGATGCTGCTTGAGTATTTCCAAACTGGCACGTTGTATAAAGATAAAACAACAGGCTTGTGGAAGTCCGGCATGGGTGAAGGCGTACGCCCACCTGCAGAAGTTTATGGTTTGATTGACAAGTACGGAGAAAAAAACGGATACAGCCGTGAACGCGCCACACAAATTGCCAGCCGTGTGTTGGAAGGTGTGCGTTTAAATGAGATGCGCAGGTCTAATGCGCAAGACGGCACAACGTTCCTGATTCACTTAAAAGACAACGAGATCGACCAGTTAGTAAAAGCATACAACGCCGACCCAGACTTGCAGGAAATGAGCAAGCTCATGGACGAAGCCCGTAAAGCGATGGTTGACAACTTGGTTTCGGTAGGTAGATTGTCTGCTGAAGAAGGCAAGCTGTGGCGCGAGGTCGTAGGCTATGTACCATTTGACCGTGAAACAATTGACGAGGTAACCACCAACTTCAACAAAGCCAAAAAGATCAGTGGTAAAGGTTTGGCACAACTTGGCAAGCTACCTGAGTTGGTTGGTTCGCTCAACCGTCCGGTGGGCAATGTGTTCGATAACTACCTAAACACGCTCGGTTGGATGGTTGGGCAAACACTTAAAGCCGACGCTACTTTAACAACTTTGCGTAGCCTAGAAGACATTGGACAGGCTAAGTTCTTGGGGCGCACTAACCAAGGCAAACCAAACGTTGTTGGCGCTTATGTTGACGGCGAGATGATGTATTGGTCAGTGCCAAGCAAGTACGACGTCATGGCGTTTAAAGACTTGAACCCACCTAAGGCGGGTTGGATTCGGGCAATGGGTGCGTTCTCTAACATCCTACGCAAAACAGTTACTGTACTGCCGCCATTTGCGTTGAAGCAGGTAATGGACGACGTGCAACGTGCCATCATGACCTCCGGTGTAAGAAACCCCGGCGCATTGGTATGGATGTCTTTGACTAACTTTGGTAATTTAGTGTGGCACGAAGGGAAACAAACTGTGAAGGCGCTGTTTGGTTTGCCGGGGCTTGAACACCCATACGTCAGAGATTTTGGACGCCTCGGTTTGACTGGTGAGTACGACTTTGAAGCCGGTAAGCCTGCAACATCTTTGCTAAAAGATTTAGGTTACAAAAAGCGCGGTAGGTTTGAGTCACTGATTCACAAACTCGATGGCATTACCCGTGCGTCTGACTTGGCCGTTCGTAAGGCAATCTACGATCAGACCATGAAGGAAAGCAAGGGCGATGAGTTGTTGGCACAGACCCGTGCCCGTGAGTTTATTAACTTCCGTCGCCGTGGTGCGAATCAGTTTGTGACTGACATGATTACGGTCATCCCGTTCTTTAACGCTTACATACAAGGTATGGATGTGCTGTATCGCGCAGCGTCAGGCAAGGACTCAAGTTCTTCTGTTGATCGTGCGCAAGCTCGGCGATTGTTCTATAGCCGTGCGGTTACTGTCACGATGCTGAGTTCCCTGTATGCGTTGGGTAAGGGCGATGACGACGAAGACTACAACGAGATGGACTTGCGTACTCGGGACAGCAACTGGATTCTTGGTGGCGGATACAAGATCGGAGTTCCGGGCGAACTAGGTGCTATCTTTAAAGTCATTCCCGAGCGTATCGTAGAATACATGCGTCGTCAGGGTACACCAGAAGAGCAAACGGCATTTGAAGCCGTGCGTACAACGCTGAGCTATATGTTTGAGCAGTACTTAGGTCGTGCCGTGCCAATACCGCAAGCTATCAAACCGGTGATTGAGGCATGGGCTAACAAGTCATTCTTGACTGGCAAAGACTTGGAAGGCTATCACCACAGGGCGATGGACCCAAGCATGCGTATGACTGAGCAGACGTCTGAGTTGGCTAAAGCCATTGCCGTATTTAGCCGTGATGAGATTGGCGTTGAAGTTTCTCCAATCATGCTTGACAACGCACTGCGTGGATACTTCGGCTCAACTGCTGCAATGGTTACGATGGTGACGGACAGCTTACTTAACCCAACGCGAGTTGATCGCCCACTACATAAGTACGCACTGTTCAGCAACTACTTATATGACCCAGTTGGCACACGACGCATGACTGAGTTCTACGAGGAGCGCGAGAAGGTCGGCAAGGCAAACACTACGCTGAATGAGTTGATGAAAACCGACTTAACCCGTGCTGAGAAATACATTGAGGAACATGGGGATGAGTTAATGTTAGAGAGCGCAGTTAACTCTACGCTTGAACAACTGGAACGCACCCGTGCTTATCGCAAGTTCTTGAACAGCCCAGAGGGTGCTAATGACATGAGCAAGGCAGACCGCGAAGCAGAACTCAAAGAACTGAAACAGATGGAGATTGAGTTGGTTGGTTGGGTACGTGAAGCCAAAGCAGAACTACGCAAAGTTCAGTAGACCCGCCAAACTCGCGTACCGTACCGCCCGTACTCACAACGGGCGCGTACTTCTATTTTGATTTTAAGAAACCTAGTAGCCGGTAGGAGTGCGTTTCGCACCTGCGCGGGTGTTGCAGTGGTAGGCAAGAAGAACGAGCTACCGATAACAAACCGCTCCCAAAGGAGAAAATACTCAACCCCAAACAGGGTGAGTACTCTCATGTTGTCCGACAGCTTCGGCTTTGGCTTAGGAGCCTTCGGTGTCTTAAATGTCGGAAGCTTCCGCTTGCGCGAACGCCGTTTCGTCAATGCCAATTACGTCTCCATCAAAGATGTAGCAGCGTACTGCAATACCGCTAAGCCCACCAACGGCTCCCGCACCAATCCGAGTTGGATGCGACTTGCCACCGTGCTTTAGATACCCCGCAGTGGTTAGCCGTGCCAAGCTATCACGCACGTCCACCTGTCTACCGGTAAAGTATTTGCGTAAATCAGCCACAGGGATTGCAAGCGTCTTGGTGTCAGGGTCGTACCGCATCACCAGTTTGCCCTTGGGTGTTAGCGCAGGTCTCTCAGGCAAGCCACCCTTGGGGGTATATGCAGCCACCATTGCATTGTTGACGTTCTCGTTGATGAACGCGCCCAGTGTCTCTTGTGCCACAGTCATTGGATTACCAACGCTAGACAAGTTAGATGCAATCGACTCCCGAACTACGCCCAGTGCGTATTGGTAAATACGTGTAATGTCGATGTCAATTAGGCCAAGCTTTTTTGCAATCAAGGCACCCACAAAGGCACACGTCAACAAACAAGAATAGAAACGGTCAGTCTGATCTAGGTTCAGCGCCTTGTCCACCTTGGCTTGCATATCAGCAAGCAGCTTCATTACATGGTCGTGGTTGTCAATGATGTACTGAATGTATATCGGGCCTGCCAAGCCGTAGTTAGAATTAAGCTTGCCAAACGTCTCGTCAATCTCGGCCTTGGTTGAGCCTGTGTATTTGTGGAACGCAACCTCAAGCACCCGACGAAGCTCACCATCTGCCGTACTCTTAAGGTTCTGCAGGGCGTCAACAACAGAGGCATTGCCGGACGACAGGGTAAAGTTACACCATGTTGTGTTGTTCACACGCAGTTTATTACTCTGCGATTCCATACGGTGCTTGCCTCGCCCTGAGGTGAATCCATAGGCGTAGTCAGACAGAACCTCAGGCTTCTCGTTGGTGATCTCATCCACAGTAAACGCAATGCTGTTCATCATGCCAAGCAAGTGCATCTTGGAAGCGTACGTGTCGTCTTGCTTCAGCAGTAGGGTGTCAGGGTTGCCAAAGATAGAGTTGACCACCATCTGAGCCGTTGACTTGCCGGAGCCTGACCCGTTGTGTTTAAGGTGAATCAACGCGCCCTTTACGTTCTGCTTGGGGCCAATAAACTTCAACAGGGGTGAACCAAAGCCAAAAAACAACGCCAGTGCATGTGTCTCAAGTCCGGGCCGGTTGTAGAAGTTAGCGATCTTGCTCCACTCCTCTAACGTGCCAGTTGGTTTAAACTGCTCAGCCAACTCTCGTGTACCGCTTGCGGGGGGCGCTAGTTTAGTACCCGCTGCCGTGTATTCCAACTCACCTACAACAAAGCCAAGCCCATCCGGTGTCCACCCCATTTGATTGCGGGTTCTGTTTGCAGCGTACTGCGACTGCAGTTTGCGTAGTGTCGAAGCAAAATAAGCCATGATTGCATCCAAGTGTTTTCCGTAAGCGACCACACCGTTTTTAATCAGTAGGTCACGCATCTTATCTTTAGTGAACAGTGTTGTCACTGGGGCGTAGAACCTGCGGATACCGTCTTGCTTCATGTGCAAGTTCAGCCCCACCATCTCGCCTTCACCATTGCCATACTGGTCAGAGTCAAAGAACCTTTCTGTCAGGTATAGGTCGTATGGGTAAATTTCAACATCCTTTTCCTCACCATCAGGGGTACGTTCTTTCTTGTATACACCACCGTTAGCCCCACGGAAGTATGGGAACGGATATGCCGGTATCGACATGGTGAGTGCAGGTGCCGTCTCGTCCTTGGGCGTCTCAATGATGTACTGGTCATCCTCAACCACTGCCTGCTCTACAAACTTACCCAACAGAAGAGGTGTAGAAATCTTCTGTGGGCAACCCTCGCACAGTGATGGGTTGTTGTCCCGATACCACTCGCAGGTGTACGGGCCTTTGGTCTCAGCAGCTTTAGCTTCAGTCGCCTCTGCCGAGTACTCGGGATGCCGTTTGGACATGGTATGGATAGCCGTGGGGCCATCTTCACAACGCACAGCGATAGACAGCGCAGCCCTCCACAACGGCTCTTCCAGTGTAGGTGCTTGCTCAATGGCATGCTTCATCTGCGCACAACCGTTACCGTTAATGCTACGGATAGCTATGCGCTTAAACGAACACTTAGGGTAGTCGCCAGTGCCACCAATATCCTTAGACGTATCGTCCATGCCAAACTGTTTGGCAGCACTCAAGTCCATTGCAGGGGCGGGTAACGGCTCAATAAACTCAGCAAGGGATACGGGCGTACCCATTGCAATAATCTGTACGGGTCTCGAGGTTTCGTTCTTAAAGTTATGGGTGCCGGGTATGCGCAAGATACGTGCAGCATCTGCAGTTACGGCAGGGTCAGCAAATAGTTTCTTCTGAGCGCACAAACGCTTCAGTGATTTTGCGTGTCGTATCCACTCGGATACGGGCACGTCTTCGGTCAAGGGCCAATAGACATGTAGCCCACCACCTGAGTTAACAAGCGTTGGACTTGGGAGCTTCGTGTCAGCAACAAATATGGATAGGGCTTGGGCAGCAGCAGCTTGGTCAGCGTATGGCTTACCTGTACCGCAATCTAGGTCTAGAAAGAACGACCGCAGAAAGATGGCATTGTCCACCTTGCGACCTGAGTCATCTTCAAATGTGGCAAGCGCAAAATACGCATCCACGCCTTGAGAATCCATACCTGAGCCGACTGCCTCCACGTCTTCAATCGTCGCTTGGAACGACTGCTTGACGGCGTTTGACCGAATACCCACAGTGCAATACAAGCCCTGCGTAGGTAATACGGAGTTGAGAAAGTCAGTCACAGAACCTCACTGGGTTGAGGGGAAAAAATAGGGGTGACAGTGCTACCTGCCACCCCACGAGGGTTACTTACGTTTTGAAAGACGTGCAATAACTTTAGGCATTGCTGCCTGATGACGAGCGCGTGGCACCGATCTACCAGTCAGCCAGTTGTACACACTCGCACGAGTCACGCCAAACATCAGCGCTATCTCGGTAATCGGTGTACCTTTGTTGATGCAAACGTCAGCCAACTGCATAACAATCGGCCTCTGGTCTGCATCTTCAACTTTCTGAATGAAGAGGGTGTCATGCCCCCGTGGTCTATTACGCATCTTCGTCAGTAGCCCAGTCACTCAAGATGTCAGATACGTTCTTTGCTGCTGCAGGCGTCTCAGGCTTTGCTTTAGCAGGGGCACGTTTCACTGGCTCAGCCACGGCTTCCGCTTTCTCGACGGCAGCAGGGGCTTCCTTGAACGACTGTGGTAACGCAGGCATGCCTTCGGCTTTAGATGGAACCATCTTCAACTCGATAGCTTGACGAGCGTCTTCTGTCAGGCTCTGTGCTTTACCCAGTTCCCACTCTTCTTTCGACAAGGGGCGTACAGCACGGAACTTCAACACGGGCACTGCTTCGGCAGTGTCGAAGCGAGCTTCGGTCACAATGCCTGTAATCGGAATACCGTGTCCTGACAAGAACTTACCAAACGCTTGCAGTGGCATCTTCTCACCTTCAGCACGACCGAAGTATGACTTGGCGGGGACTGACAAGCGGTAGATGTTGCCACCAATGTCGTTCTCTAAAGCTACAGCCAAGCGCTTACTGTAACGGCAGGCACGAGCCTTACCATCGCCAGAGCCTTCGATGTTCTGTGGGCAGGTAGCGCAGGTCTTAGCCTGTGGGTTAGTCACTTCTTCGTTGGGCACTACGCCTTCAGCAGACCAGCAGGCAGGTTTAATGTCCTTGCCTTCTTCGTATTTGTCTGCATAGAACGTACGTGTCACACCCTTGCCGGATGCAATCACCACGAAGTTCATGGCGCGTTCTTCGTTCTTGGCGACTTCTTCACCGCCTACGACCATACGCCACACACCGCCCTTGATAGAGATTTGCTTACCGCCAGAGCTACCTGCAATGTCACGGGTAGTAGCGTCAGAAGCCTCACGTAAATAGTCAGGGATAACGGAACCGGATTTAAAAAGTGTCATGTTACTCATTTTGATTTCCTATTGGGAAGTTACTTGGATGAACGGCGAACCGTGATCGAGTATTTCGACTCGATATTCACACCTGCAGGCATGCTGTCCGGATTCTCTTTGACGAACTGTGCGAAGTTACCTTGCGCAATCCGACGTTCGAGTAAGTCAGGTGCATCATGCTCACGGATGAATTTGTACATACTGTCCCAGTCACTGGTCCAGTAGCGTGTTTTGACGGCTCGTGTGAACGAACCGAATTGTGTTTTGCCACCGTCTTGTCCAGTGGTCTTGCAGATTTCTAGAAGCTCTTGCTCGACTGCCTCAAGCTGAACATCAAGGTCAGCAATCTCGGCTTCCATCTGTTTCTTTTTTATTTCTTTGGCGTCACGTATCTTGATATACACATTGACTAACTGACTTGCATCCATAGGATTCCTTTGATTTACGTTGAACATTGGGTGAGGGTACTAACCGCTCGTCCGATTGATGCGATCTTAAAAAAGTCTCGACTTAACAATCAGTAGCAGCTTTCCCCCCGTTTTTTAGAAATTATACACTGTAAAATTTACGTGTCAAGCTCTTGTTTGTATAAATCTACCAAACTTTGATGTAAATCTATTTTATTTTGCAGCATGGTGTACATGCGTCGCTCGACCGGACTGCCTTGCAGGTGTGTGACTGTAACTTTGTTTGTCTGCCCTGCTCGGTGCGCTCGTGAGTTAGCTTGCAAATAGATTTCTGTGGACGCTACTGGACCCCACCACACAACTTGGTCGGCACGAGTCAGCGTGATACCGTGTGCAGTTGCCTGCGGTACTAAGAGGAGTATGCGTGGGTCATCTTCTGTTTGGAATTCTTTAATTATGTCTGCTCGTCGTGTTGACGCAACACCGCCATGAATTGTCTGCACTGTGTAACCTTCTTTGAGCAGAGTATTCTCAACCATTTGAAGCGTGTGTCGATATGGGATAAACACCAATATCTTATGGTCGGTCTGCTCGATCACGTTTAACAACTCACTCATGCGGTTGGTTACATCAAACTCAACAACGCCACCATCATCGGTATATACCGCCCCTTGCGCAACTTGCAAAAGTTTGTTAAGCATTGCTGCCGCATTCACCGCTGTAATTTCTGAGCCTGCTGCGATGGTCATCATTTGTTTTTTGAGCGCGTCATAGTACTTGGTCTGCTGAGCAGTCAAGGGAACCTCACGAGTCGAGTACAACAAGTCAGGCAAGTCCAAGCACTCAAGCTTTGTGTATCTAATGGCGGGTTGCAATACTTGGTGAACGATCTGTTGTGCGTCTTGTCTCGGCACCCACTTGTACTGCGTAAGCTTGAGCATCACCTTGTCACGGAACGCACCAAAGAATCTAGGCACCGCATCAGGTGCCACAAGCTTAGCCAGACCATAGGCATCTAGCGGTGACTGCGAGGCAGGCGTACCTGTCATCATCCATAGGCGTGTAGTAGGTTTAATCAAGGTTGCAAGGCACTTCCACCTATCGGTAGTCACGCTCTTAACTGCGTTAGCCTCGTCCACAATGATGAGGTCAAACCCACCGGCTTCTAACTCTTTATTGACTACCTTCACACCATCAAAGTTAATGATTACAAATTCGTAATCTCCTTGAATAACCTTCTGTCTTTGTGTGCGTGACCCCTGAGCGATAGCCACTGTGCGGTGCATGACTGTCTTAAATAAATCAGAACGCCATGCGGTGTCCATGATGGACACTGGGCACACAACAAGCACACGCTTAACTCTGCCTTGTTGCATCAGATAATCCGCAGCCCAAGCTGCTGCACTGGTCTTGCCTGTGCCTGCTTCGTTGAACACAAAGCAACGTGGATGGAGTGTAAGGAACTCTGCGGTAGTACGCTGATGATCAAACGGCGTAAACATTCCCGGCCACTGATAGCGTCCCAAAATGGGACTAGGCACATCACGTATACCTAGATTGCGTAGTAGTTGCACTTCGTCAAAGCCCCAGTTAACAATAACTTGGTCAACGTCTCCGTTGTTCTCAAGCACCTTGCTCTTAGGAATGATTGAAGTGATTTGATTTGCTTTACGTGTGTTAAACACCAATGCTTTGTTATCAATGATTTGCATATAAATTTGAATAGAGTTGACAAAAATAGCCCAGTAGCACTGCTACTGGGCAAACCCATTACTGGGAGGAGAACCAAATGAAACAACTTAGAAGTGGCAACCGCTAAGTGATTTCATCTTACATTATTTTTTACGCTCTCGCTTAGAAATTTGTGACTTCAGCGCACCAGTTTTGGTACGGGAAAAGCTTGTGTTTTCAGACTGCGGTGAGGCACGTAGATTGCTTAGTTTAGACGTACCGCCTTTGGACATAGCCTTCTTATGGTCTACGTCTACGGTGTCAGGCAGAGTGCCATGCTCCTTCTCGTATGCCCGTCTAGCTTTGTGTCTTTCGGATTGGGCAGCCAACTGTTTAGGCGTACCCTGATACCGTTCGTATTCTTGCTTATAGTTTCGTTTAGTGGCCATTGTGGTTCTCACAAGTAGTAACTGGGCAGAATTTGCATAGGGCAGAGCTTTTGGGATTCCATACCCCATGCACTACCGCTGCTTCGATTGCACTAGCCCTGCCAGCCCATTTAGACAGGATTTCAGGCAATTGTTTACGAGTGTACTCAGACTTAATCACATCGCCAACTACAACGAACAACAGTGCCCCCTTGACGGTATTTACGTTGGGATGGTGAATCATCACCATAGCTGCCATTAGTTCTAATTGAGCGCTGTCTGCGTACCGGCTTGACTTGCCAGTCTTATAGTCGGCTACCCTTGCAATTCCTTTGTCGTGGTTGATTGCAAGATAGTCGGGTATACCTCGGAACCATACATCTTTGTCAAAGAATCCACAGGGTGTGAAGTCTGCACGGATGCCAAGTTTTTCCTCGCAACGGACGTCGCCTTGGAAGTTGGCGAGGGGTTCCACGAATGGTTTGTAATTCGCATAACTCGCTGGAAGTGGTGTCTTATCACGGATGTATTCTTCAAATGCTTTGTGTACGGCAGTGCCGTACATGGTTGCTTCAGTGTCTTTAGATTTAAACTTTTTTAGTATCTTGACTTCGTGGTATCTGCGTGGACAGCCTTCGTAGTCTTTGATGCCTGAGTAGGAGTGTGCTAGCGTCATGGAAAGAACTGGGTTTGTTTTTGCAAGCCCTAGTGTACCAATCAACAGTCCCCATAGGAAGCCCCTACGCCTGACTCGCAGGCTAACGGCAGAGTTTGTGCCCACTTTGGTCGCCATGACATACACTCCTCAACATATTGTTTTGCTTCATCTTTTTCCTCAATCGGTGCAATGCAAGCCACGGCATCATGGACTGTCAACACCACTTTGTACTTCTTGCCGATTTTGAGCATCTGCTCCGCCACGACCTGCCTTGCTACGGCTTGACACAGGTTCTCGACTACCTTACCCCCGTAGATATACACGGGTATTCCCTTAGAGAAATAGCGTAGCTGAGTCTTGCCGGTCTTCTCATCTAACACCTCACCCAAGCCGGGGTACTGGATATGTAGCCCACTAGGTAGGGTTAACCCGCTCTTCGGTACGGCTCTAATCAAGCCTTGCTCGTCCACTTGAAAACCGTTGCCTGTACGCAACGCTATCAGCGCTTCATCAGCTTTGTGCCACAACTCGGGTATCTTGTAGTACGTTGTCCTGTATGCGTGGATGATGCGTTTTGCCTCGTCAAGCGTCACCTCAACCCCCGCCTGTGTCTTTAAGAATATCTGTAACTTGTTTGGTCCAACGCCATAGCCTGCACCAAGCACCACGGTCTTGCCCACCTGACGCTGACTGGCGGGGCCGGTCGTCACATGCTCGGGCGGTATCTGGTAAATCTGGCTAGCCATGAGGCGGTAAACGTCTTGTTTATCCTCAAACGCCTGCACCAAGTCATGCTGACCTGCTAACCAAGCCAAGGTACGTGCCTCAATCTGCGCTGAGTCGCAGTCAATGACCACATGCCCTGCCGGAGCCTTGATAGCCTTCTTGATCTTGCCTGCGTTGTCACCGCGTGACGGTAGGTTCTGCAGGTTTACAGAGTCTTGACCAGACCAACGACCAGAGTGTGCCCCGTAGTAACGTAGAGGTACAGGAAACCTGCCTCGAGTAGACATACCGATAAAGCGCTCAGTGCGAGTCTCTTCAATTGTCGTCTTGTTTCCAAGGCGGGCTGCGACAAGCATTTGTACTCGTTCATCAGGATGCTCCTCTAGTGCTTTAAATTCTTCATCGGTTTTGGCAAATGCCCATGCCGTCTTGCCAGTGCGCAGGCTTACCTTTGTGGGCGGTACAACACCGTAGTTCTCGAGTACCTTAGAGAACTTGTCATTAGACATTAGTAGCTTCTTGATGCCATCCATACCTTCGCTAAAGATAGCGTGTACGTACTCGGGATCAGCGTCTTTGAGCATGAAGTCCCGCACCGATTCCATCAGGGCTTCCTTGGCATCTTTCACGGCTTCCAAGTGGTCAACCAATAACTTCTTATCCAACTCAAGCACAGGCTCAATAAACATACGCAGAGTCATGTCCATCAGTTTCAGTTCTTGCTTAGGGAAACCCATCGCCATGTACATGTTAAATAGCTTGTACGTCAACTCAGTGTCGTTGATGCAGTACTCAGCGTAGCGTGCCAACTCTTCGGGTGAGAAGTCAGCGTAGTGCTTGCCCTTGGCATGAAGCACCTCATCACCCTTAGCTCCGATACCCATGCGTTCAGCTTGCTTGGCTAAGCCATGCGCCTTCTCATGCGGAAACAAAGCCCGTGACATACCAAGTGTGTCCAACCAAGCCAGTGGCTTTACGCCATACAGCCAGTCAAGTACCGCACCATCAAACGCAGTGTTCTGTGCAACCACCATCGCATCAGACCAATCAAACTCTTTCAGTATCCGTTCCACTTGCGGTTTGGGATACCAAACGGTTTCACCATCGTCCACCTTGATTGCAATGCCAATCATCTCAAACTGAGGCGACCGCACATACTCCTCGGTAGGAATCTTGGTCAGGGAATACTCAGTTGAGTAGAAGCACTCAAGGTCAAGCGTTACGATTTTCATAACATCCTATCTAATGTGGCTTCGAGGGTACCTCGTTTGAGTTCATCTTCGTTGATGACTAGCACCCTGCCCCCTGCGGTCAGGATGGCGTCTAGGTTTTTGTATTGCAATGCAGTAGGCACGCCCTTCCCCGCCTTGGCTTCAATGGCAAGAAACTCACCACCGTGGCACACTAGGAAGTCAGGCACACCACTGTTGCCGTAGCCAGTGCCAATAGGCATGGCGTAGTAAGCTCCGTGGGCTTTCAAGATTGCTTTGATCTTGGCTTTTACTTTAGATTCGGGTGTTGCTGCCATGTAGATTGGTACTCATAACTTGGTTGTAATCGAACCCCTCGTCGAGGCATTCACTGAGTAGCACTTCTTCATCCCCGTGTTTAACAACCGTGTTGTTGTATGTGTACACGCTACGTGGGACACGTATCAGCCCCGCCACAAATTCTTTACCTAACCGTGTAGTACGCCAGATGCCTGAGAACTTGGACTTGTGTGAGTCGTCTTTGCTTTTGCGTTCCACAAGGTTCCACCAGTGCAACGTAGCCAGTTGGTTAGATCGCACCAACCATTGTGGCCCCTTTACGGGAACGTTTACCCAACCGTCCTCATCGCCAGTTTGATGGTTCAGCCACACCAAACCTTGTGCCATTGTTTTGTTAATGTTGCGGATGTATATCTTGCCCCACCGATCACATATAGGGCAGTGCCCCCCGTCACCGGCAATCGTGCGACCCCAAGCGTCCCGCATTATCATTCTATTTTCCATTTGCCACCTCAATTAGTTTGGATAAGTAATGTTGGGCTTTCTTCAAGTCTTCAACACCGTTTTTGTTTTTCCAACGGGATATGTACTTCACCACGTTACCCTCGAGATACCCAAGGTCGTTGGCAATGATGTAGTCCCATGGCTGTATGGTTTTGTCTTTGTAATGCGACCCGCCAATTTGCGTGTCATCGGCTCTTTGAATCATTTGGTTTCTCCTGTAGTAGTGCGTCATAGTACTGCTTGGGCATCGGGGCTTTCTTGGTGATGATGGTACGTAACCATTCGGCACCGCCAAGCTGATTAAAAATAATCCACTGTCTGTCAGACATTCGTATCTGTCTTCCTATCAATGGCTCAGGGGGCTTTGGTCTTGGCATCTTCGGGTGACCTTTCGTGTTTGTTTGGTTGTCGTGCTTTGGTGTAAGTGCCAAATTGTTTGTAGCCTAGACCCTTCTCACTCTCAAGGGTTCCCGCACCTTTGGCACGGAAGTAAACATCTTTTAGAAAGATGCTAGGGCGGTCAACTTGCGCTAACTCTTCCCATGGGTTGAACACACGCGGGGGTGTATTGTCTTTCATAACGAAGCATCCTTTATCAGGGTCATACCTTACTAAATCTAAAACTTTCATTTCAGCGCACCCGCAATCTTTTGCAGTTTCCCTGCCTTCTCTAGGTCAGCTAGCGTAGTCATGGCAGTAGCTGCCCTCTCAAGCAACTCAACGTATCGTGTCAGGTTGTTAAAGTCCGCCTGCTTCTGCACCTTCAGTAACCCTTGCGCTAAATCATCGGCTGATTTGCGAATATCACCTGATACTTTTTTAGTTGATGTTTGTAGCTGTGCCGTTGTTTCAATTAAATCGCTGTAACTTTTCTTGAACATCTTGCTTGCGTCATCGGCAATCTTGGTTGCGGTTTCGTAATCTGTTGACATATCTTTAGCTCTCCGTGTTAAATTTGTTCCTGTTTCTAGCGTTAGTTCGTTTGCGGCAAACTTAGTGATTGTTTCTACCTTCCACCCAAAACCCTTTGCATCTACAACATCGGGCTTTAGAAATCCACTGTGCGCATAACTGTTAATCATTGCAGTATCCCCAACTGGCGTAACGCAACCTTCAGACCCTCAACACCACCAACACGTTGGTCGTTGATAAAAATTTGAGGCATCTGACGGGCATCAGGATACTCCGCTAGAAAGTTTTGCAATCGGTTGCCTAGCATGATGTCGACGTCTATGTATTCAATGTTCGCAGTCGAAAGAATACGTTTGGCTATCTCACAGTTCGGGCAGTTATCCCTTGTGTAAATTATTACGCGTGGGTTTTTCATCTTTCTTTTCCTTTCGGTATTTCAAAACTTCTTCCAGTAATTGTTCCATATCTTTGGCTGCTTGCAAATGAAATGGGCTGATTGGTACGTGGCTAGCGATTGAGCGCATCATGCCTATGGTTTGCCTTGCGGTTGTTTCGCTTAGTTGTCGCATACCGGTGCATCCTCGTGGTTATCAGGGTTGAACTTAGGGACTCGGTTGCCCTTGTCCTTGGGGTTTGGGAATGGGGGGAAGGGCCAAGTCACTTTAATTTCCTCCATTGTGTTCGTGGTGCGTCAGGTTGTTGAGTGCGTACTAAATAGAAATGAATCAGGTAGTCAAGCACTTGGTTGTATGTCATCTTGATGCCAGTATCCGCAGACAGTTGATCTCGTATCTTATCAATGCCCTCGGACACCGGTATCGTAATGCGTTTAGCATTGGGCTTCATTCACCCAACTCCTCAAATATTTCGTTGAGTACAGTTTTGATTTGGCTGACCATCTCAGCCTTTGTATAAGGTGCAGACATAACCATCTTGATACTTGCCAGCGCCTTATACATAGCTTGCCCCTTCAATGCGAACAGTAACGCATCCTCATCGTCGGGGTAATCAAACTCCAATATGGCTTTTGATCTCATTTACCCAAGCCACCGAAGTACAAGTGCAAGCGACGATACAACTCGTGGGCATCATTGAGGCTAATCGTATCCATGATAATGTCGATGTTTGTACGAATGTCAGGTTGGTGATTGAACGCTTTAGCTATTGGCTCGTTCACCAATGCAGCTAAACCCAATGCCTCTTGACTTGGCTTAGAAGTTATAACCTTATAACTTTTTGGTTTCTTCACCTTAGCTTCTCGCTTAGCAAGCGTCTTAGAAGATTTGATGGGTGTGTACTCTTTACCATTGGGGCGTAGCAAGCCGTCGCTATCCTTGTAGATATGCCCTTGGCGTAGCATCTGTCCAAGCAAAGATGACACAGATGATTTCTTATGCCCTTGCGCTACAAGGATTCGGATTGCATCGTTTCGAGCGCAACCGGAGTTGTCTCGAATAAAGTTAAAGGTTTCTTTTGTTACGTTGTTTGTAGGTTTAAACACTGTTGTTTCCTTAGTTGTTTCAGTTGTTTCGGGTTGTTCCCAAGCTTGCAATATCTTTTGCATTTCTGTTTGTATGTCAGGCATCGTCATCCTCGAATAGGTTAAGTTGTTTGGGGTCAGGCATGGTGCGTGATAAATCCTCCATGTCACGCAACCGCATCTCCAACCTTTCAGATAAGACTTTGATTAAACCCGTATGCCCATCGGCAAAACGGATTAGTTCCTCATCGGTCAAGTTGTCATAGTTCATGTAAGTTCCATAAAGTTAATTAAATTTCCATCGTCGTCGATAGTGAACCATACGATGTTGTCAGGGGGAGGCACGTTCACTTTCTTAAGATGCCCACCCACCGTCGCCACATCCCTGATTCTCTCTAGCCAATCAGGTAGGTCTGTTACCAGTCCACGAGATGCTTCCTCGTGTCCGTCACGCCATTTCTTTAGCGTGTAGTCAAGCCCACGTTCTTCGTATCTACATTCGTACATAGGATTGTCTTTGTGGTATCCAAGTTTATGTTCTAGCATTCGAAGGGCGTCTGACTTAGCTCGCCCATGCCTGTCTGCTACTTCCATAATCTCAGTTACCATCGCCTTCACTTTCCCCATCATTTATCCCCCAATCAAATGCACCAAGGATTTCATCCACCTTGATCTTGGTTAAAGCACGAGTGCTATCTTCTTCCCGCAATTCCTTAGGTGTTATGCCAGATAATACTTCCTCAAGCTTACGTGAAGCTTTCGTCAACGCAGGGTCGTTGGTAATGTTCATGACCTGCAACAACTCACACAAGTCAACGGCATTGGTCACCGTTGTGTCGTGGAACGTACGCTTCTTGCCATCCTCATCCACAGTCAAGCGATCACTCAACTTACTGATAGCGTTATACAAACGAGTCCATGAGTCTTGGTTCGCTGCCTTCAACTTAGCATCGAGCTTCTCTTCGTATTGGGCGATCAGGTTGCGTTGTACCTCGCTCTCCACATCAAGTCGGAAGTCACCGCCAGTAGGCAAGGGAGTGAACGATGCCTCCATACGAAAACGCTGAGCCACCTTGCCCCTGCTTGGGTACTCGTTGCGATCAAACAATGTGCCGAGTTGGAACGCTGCCCCTGCTACGAGTGTCTCGTACTTGTCCAAGAACGCATCGACCAAGCGATTGAACTCTGTGTTATGCCTACCCATAGTCTTCTGATACTCAAGCAGGGCTGCAGTGGGCAACAGTCTTGCACCTTGGTCATTCCAAGGAAGCGTCAAGCGATAGTGTTCGGCTCGGGCACGGGCTTGGAACTTGGTGATAGCTTCCAACTCTTTGCACTCAGCAAACAAGTTCTTGTACACCGACGCTGCTTTCTTGGAGCCTGACCCCTTGGCATTGGTGACCTCGGCTTGCGTACTCTTGTCTTGCTTGCGACCCGAGTAGACTGCGATGTTTAAGTCCACCATCATGGCGGAACGTGCGACGCCTGCGATAGGCTTTTCTGTTTCGATTGTGTAGTAGTTCATGGTTTCTCCAAAGTTATAAGGTTATAAGTTTTAGGTTGTTACTTGCATGGTTGATGTGTCATTTAGCTTCATCGTCAGTTTGATTGTGTCGATGTAGTCTTGGTTCACTGGTGCTACAGTGAATAGCTCGTGTGTTACGACTGGCTTGATAGCCGGTACGTATGCGTTCTGATACCCTTGTGACCCCATGTTGTGCCCAACGTGAGTTTCGGTTAGGTGTTCGGCAAACGACAGAGTATCTGTAAGGATTTGGAGTTGCCCTGCATCCACCAATACGTGATGCCCGTTGATAGTTAACTTGAATTTCATAAATTCACCTGTATGGTTCGTTCTACGTACATAAAGTTCTCGGCATCGCCTGTGCTATCGGACTCAACATCGTTGTCATCCTCGCCAATACGAATGAACTCATACTCGTACTCAAGGTCGCGCACCTCCTCCAAAAACTTAGTAAACCTAGCCACATCGGGGTAGCTGTCGTACCATTTAATAGAGTTAGCGGTAAACTGGAGTACACGATGATGGTCATTCCAATCAAAGTAATCGCCCCATGTATCCAACATATCCTTAAACGTGGTGTTCATTAGCGTTTTGAGCTTGTCGTACTCCAACAAGTTAGTGTCACCGTTCGCAGGGTAAATAAGTGCCTGCACATCTGATCTATATCCCATGGTTTTCTCCAAAAGTTATAAGGTTATAAGTTTTAAACTTCGACACGAATCGTCGTACCGAATGGTGCAACCACATCGGTTGTGATAGCCCACAAGGTAGGCACATTGGTGTTACCCCAATCACCTACGTAGCCGTCGGTAAACTGCACAATAGCTTGTGGGTTGATACGGTGTTCACGCAAGTATTCAAACAACACAGAACCATCTGTACCACCACCGCCCTTGGGTTTCATGTCGGCTACGGCAAACTGACCATCCTCGAATGTTTGATGCCCTGCTACTTGAGTGTCCCAATAGATGACGTGTGTCTTGGTTGGCTTGACCTCTTCAATGATGGTCTTGATGTTGGAAACAAACGCAGTCATTTCATCGCCACCGAAACATGAACCCGACGTGTCGAACCCGATGACAAGCTCTGTCATAGTAGTCCCCACCATAGAGGGCATGTAAACGTCGTAGCTCAAAAATCTACGATTAGGTTTACGCCATGAGGACTCGTCACGACCCGCACATGTCTCGGTGATGAAGTCACGCAAGACTTTCTTCCAGTCGATCTTGGGTTGCAACAACTCACCGAACGCACCATCTGCATCGCCTGCACCCTTGCCTTGCATCTTGCGACGCACGATCTCGCCTTGACGAATGGCTCGTTGTATCTCATTGCCACGCTCGGCATCCTTAGCAGGGTCACCGCTTGTTGCATTAGCCCAGTCATGCTCATCGAACCCATTGCCACCTTCGCCACCGCCACCACCCCCGCCTTCTTCTTCCTCTTGCTTGAGGTCTTCGAAGATTTGCTTGACTGACCACCCACGATACTTGGCATCAGGTTGCACACCTAACTCAGGCATCTTGATGAACCCCTCACCGTCATCCATATCCACTAAGGATAAGTTAACGAAGTGATCTGCTGCGATGTTAGCCAACTGAGCATCCTCGTCGTGCAATGCAGTCCATACTTGCAAGTGACGATACGCTTTGTGCTGACCCTCATGCAAGATGAGGAAGCGCAACTCGGGGTCGGTCTTCATGTGTTGCTCGATGAAGGCAGGGTTGTAGATAACATCCCAACCGTTAGTAGCTGCGGTAGGTACGTCGTTGTTGACATGCACCTTGCCACACGCAAGGATACCGCTATACACACAGAACTTTTTGTGTTGCATGATAGCGATGTGCGCTTTCTTGATTCGATCTGATACGTTCATTTGATTTCTCCAAAAGTTATAAGGTTATAAGTTTTCAAAAGTTGTAGTCCAATGGGATGAGAAACTCTCGATTCTCATCTAGTAGCGAAGCTATGCGCTCAGCCAATGCCACCTCATCAGAGGTTCGCAATGTAAGAAACAAGTCAACTACCTGCTCTCGTATTGGTTTGTTGCGGATTATGATTGAGTAGTGCGTGCTACCACCCACCTCTTGCAAACGTTTCATGTTAGTAACAAAAGTATCATCAACTCGTTCTACAAACTCATCGTATGTGATCTTGTAGTAGTTCTTCTTCTCTGTCTCGAAGTTCATCTTAGTCAACGAGCAGTCCGCCTCGAGCAGTCCAATCATCTCATTCTGAACGCTATGAGGTATAGGGCGTGGTGCTACAAAAGATACATACGGTCCATGCTCAGGCTTAGCGTGTATCACAGGTGCTTCACCCGCTAACTTAAAGATAAGGTTGCGCACTTTCTTTGTTTGACTTGACCACCCACCGCTATGCTTGCCTGACGCAATGCTCTTACGAGCAAGGTTGCGTAGCGACTTAGTCAAACGAGTTGGGTTAAAGTATGCCGTGGTGACTACACCGGGGGACTGCAGTTGTCTTGCGAGTTCGTACATATTTCTCATGATGGTTTCCTTAGTTTGTTTAGTAATGCGGTTTGTAAATTCCATGCATCATTTGACTGCACATGGTTAGGCAGTGGGCGTTGGTACGCCTTGCTGATTCGATTGGGATGCCAATCTTTCTTAATGACGACGATGGTCTGCCCGTTAGATGTTCGTTCTACGATAAGCATCATGGTCTCCAGTAGTAGAGGTCAAGGGCTAGCACAATGAGTGCTAGGACTAAGATAAAACGCTCGAAGCGTTCCCAAGGTGTAAACATAAAGTTATAACCTTATAAGTTTAGAAGAACTTACCAAGCTTGGCTGCTTGGGTCGTGAACTTACGGCTACCGCATGCCATACCTACCTTGGCTTTGTTGGATGCAAGTGATGTGATAAAGAGTGCATGTGCCTCGAATGATTCGTTAGCCATACGATCTGAGTAGTCCATCACTGCGTCGATAGTCTTAGCATCGACACGACCTGCCAACATAAAGGCGAGAATGAATAACGCACCCGCACTGCTTGGAACCTTAGCCTTGAATGGTTCCTTCACGATGTTCTCGAACAAAGGCAACTGATCTGCCAAGTGAATGAGTGCATCCATATCCCTAGCTGCTGCTTCACCCACAGTACCCGCCAATGCAGGCAACAAGGCATCACCCAATACATGACGCATCTTGATAATGTTAGATGCTTTCTCGAGTGAACGAGGCGAGCAGTATGCTTTCACGTTGCCCGTCAATGGGTTGAAGATGTAGGGGTTCTTAGCCTTGGGGTCAAGGTCTACATAGCAGTCGAACACTTGCGGATACTGCTTAGCAAATGCCATAACTTCGGGGGCAATGTTGTTGTCCGATGCCCACTCGAGCCACTGCTCAGTTGTTGGGTTGGCTAGGTTCACCACAGTCATGCGGTTGTAGGCATGGGCAGGGATATTGTCACCCACACCATCTGTATCTAGGTTGGTTGTTGCTAAGATGATTGACCCAGTACGATACTGCACATCACCTACACGATGCTCAAGGATAGTCGGCAACAACATGTTCATCACAGGGCGTGATGCTTTACCCAACTCGTCAAGCATAAGTATGACGGGTCGAGTCTGATTCTTACCTACACCGAAGCGCACATTGGGTGCATACGATGTGGTCATGTTCTCTCGGTCAATGACAGGCATAGCCAAGTCACCGAGGTCTAAGTTTGCACAGTCGATGTAGCAAACGTGATAGTCAGGTAGTTCCTTGCCTAGTGTTGCAAGAATAGATGACTTACCTACACCGGGCTGACCCCGCAGTAGGATTGTGTTTGTTGTACCCACATTGCGAATGAGAGTAGCTGCTTGTTTGAGGTTTACAGACAATTGCATTTTGATTTCCTTGGATTGAAAGTTATAAGGTTATAAGTTTACTTAAGTTGGCTTACGCCACGTTTACAAGACAAAGGTCTCAGAGCGAGACACAATGTACATGTTCTTTTTGCATGCAGCCATGATGGTTGCCCAACATGCTTTTGCATTTGATTTCTCTACGTATTGGTACTGCGGATATGCGTACTCACGTTGGAATTTGTTGCGAGCGATAATCATTTTCCATGTGTCGGCTCGGGCAGAGTCAGACAAAGCATCGGGGAGTCGTACACCAAACATCCCGTAGTTATCGGTTTCCATATCATCGGGTGTAGCTACTGCATACAGTAGATTGAACGCATCGGCAAACCCTGACTCTTTTAGGTCAACGGCTAGTTCTTTAGTCGCTGCTTTATCTACACGTTTCTGCTCAAACGCTTGAAGTGGCGTGATGACTTCGCCTTGGGCATTGAGTGTGATGCCGTCATAGTAATAATAAAGTTTAACGCCCACCCGAAGCACAGGTTGTGAATAACTGTAGATGCTACGCTTACCCATACCCACGCCCACACCCTCGAAGAAACCAAACGCTTCGTTGAGCCGAATGATTGTTGTGTTATGTGTGTAGTATCCGTTGGTGTCGATCTTCACATCGCCATTGGGGTAAGCGGTAATAATGTCGGTACTCCACATGCGGATACGCATTGTGTCGTCGTTACCCTTGACCACTCTGAAGTGATCCATGCCACGCCTATGTGCATTGGCAGGGGCGCTACCCTTGTTCTTGCCACGCTTATACATGTGACGTGATAAGTGCATTGAAAGTTTTGAGTACATGCTCATTGTGTTTCTCCAAAAGTTATAAGGTTATAGGTTTGTTGTTTGTTTAGGGTTGAGTTAGTGTCCCCAGTCGGGGTGCAGTTTGTACAGCATGATTGCCAATGTCTTGGCTTCTTCGAGTGTTGAGGCTTGTCCCGCCTCGATGTGATTTATAAAGATTTTCCACCCGTCTATTTCGGATGAATACCCAACACGCAGTACATCATGGGCATACAAGTCAGGTTTCGGTATTTCGTAAGCCCATGTTTTATATGCGTATTGATACCACTGGTATTGCGCTCGGTGTTTCCCATGAACGATTGCCATTACATAGCCCCTCCCTTGTGTGATGAGTTAAGCCCCTTCAATAAATTGCGGTCAGTCACTACGATGTAGTTGGACTTAGGCATAGGCACGATGGTGTGCTTGCGTGTCTTGGCTTGTATCTCGCCACATGACAGGCATGTTTTGTAACCGAGCGAAGCTCGGGCAGGGGGTATCCGTTCTGCGTAACAACAAGTGCAGATCGGCAGGTGATAGTGGGTCATACTCACTCCCACAAATGTTTCATTGCAGCTACGGCTTCTGCCATTTCTTTTTTGGTAGCCATGATGCGCAGGGCATCACGGTCATTGGCAATAGCAATGAGTAGGTTCTTGAGCAAGATGTAGTGTCTTGTCTCTGTGTAACTGGTTTCAATCATTTGCATCTCCAAAAGTTATAAGGTTATAAGTTACTCAATCACCACAACTTGACGAATGGGTTCGTCTTCCTCATCCTCAGGCTCGTCGAGGTCACGTTCATACAAGCGGTCGGTCTGGTGATACTCAGACTTCTGCACCGTACCTTGAAAGGTTCGGCTTACCCTTGGGGCTAGCGTTGTACGCCAGTAGTCACCAGCACCGTATGCCATGTGTACTTCGGCATCACCGTCGTAGCACTCCAGTTCTGCGATTAGTTCGGACACTTTCATATCATTCTCCAGTCTTAAAGTTAGGGTTAGGTTTAAAGAAAATCTATAGCGATCTCGTCGCGGTTTTTGCTGATCTGTATGGGGCATGTGACTACGCTTTTGACTGCGTTGTTGATGCGATAGATAGTCAGCGTGTCAAGGTTCGGCTCGTTGTCGATAAACAATGTGCCGTTGTAGAAGCTAGCTTGCAGGTGAGGGTCAACCTCTTTTAGTTTGTTAAGTACTACTTTCTCAAGTCCCATGGTGATCTCCCAAAGTTATAAGGTTATAGGTTTGGTGTGGTACACACCCAAGAGGGGACAGTATCCCCTCCCAGTTGAATACAACTTGTTGACACGGCTAATGCCGTGAGTAGTGCGTCGATTGATTTGGCTTTTTTACTACGATAGGGTTTGTCGTTCTGGCATATCCTGACCCTTGTCAGTTCCAGTTCCCATGGTTGTCTTAGCGGTAGCGACCCGAGGTGCTACATAAACTCCACTGAGCAGTTTGTATGATTGGCATACAAATACTGCACCCATTTAGGTAGTGTGCGTTAGTGCTGCATGTTGCTATCGTTTCGTTGACACTAGCCTATTGAAACTACACCACAACATACTGGGGCTTTAACCCAACGTCTATTCAAACGAGGAAGAAAAGTAACTTACATCTTTGGCGGTTTGGTATCTTTACTCAACAATAGCTAACTGGCATGGCACTACCTGCCCTTGGGGACTTACAGTAAACTCTCGGAATCAGGGAAACCCAAGTGAATGGGATATGAAACACGCATAAGAGGTGCGGTGGCTATTGAGGCATCGGGATACGACCAACTCTTGTATGAACTGGACACTAATCTATCGAGCTTCTGTATTTACAGCGACGGCTTGCATTTTTTGTGTACCCTATGTGGACTGGGCGAAAGTTATAAGGTTATAACTTTATAAGCTACACAAAAACCTATGTATAAATTGTTAAAGAACTAAACAAGCCGAGGCGTTACTCGACTTGATAAATCAATTATAACAGATTATAGGTATGTTGTCAAGCGTTTTCGTATGGGTCTGGAGTCCAATCCCGCTTGAGTTTTTCCTTGGCAATTTCTTTCTTTGCAGCAGCTACGATCTGATGCACCCTGATTTCTGATATGCCGTATTGGGTTGCAAGGTCTCTGCGTAGTGTTCCGCGTAGTGCGCGGTATGCAATGTCCTCATCTCGTGCCTTGCGTCGTTCGGCAAGGGTTAGGTCTGATTTGAGGTTTACATAGGCGGGGGCTTCGGGGTGCATTAGTTTTGCAATGGCTTTGCGTACGAACTCCGCCCGTGACATGCCTTCGGTGTTGGCTTGTGTGGCAATGGTTTGCCATGTGTCGTCGCCCAGTTGGAGCCAGAACTTGATGGCTTGTGTGGTGGCTGCTTCGATGCCGTCTTTGTGTGAGTTGGCAAGTCGGTCGGCAACTTCGGTGGGGAAGTTCAATTCGAGGGTGTAGAGGTCTTGTGTCATAGTAAGTCCTTGGGTTGGTGTGGAGGTGTGTAGTGTAGCAGAAGTTATAAGGTTATAACTTTGGGGGGGTCGTGTTACGGTGTTACGAAACGGGTGGGGAATGTTACAGGGGGGTCGTTACGAGGGGGTTTATAGGTCGGTCATTGCGAATCAACAACTTAGCCGATTTTATAGTATAGCTTTTGGGTTAAATGGGTCGTGGTTACGCTGTAACAGGGTATTTGGGGGTATGAAGGTCTAAAATCTTTTTCTTTTAGTTTGCTATAAGCGTCAGGGTAACCATTAAGGGAACTATACGTTTTGGGAATTTGACTCTCATAACCTAAAAAGACCGTTACAATGTAACAATATAATATATTATATATATATCTATCTCTCTCTCTTGGTTTTTGAAACGCTTAGTATTACTTTTGCGGGGCTATTTGCAAAAAAACAACGTTACGGGGTTTTGTAACAAATCGGGGGTGTTTTGTTACATTGTAACAAGCATGCCATTCTCCCTGCGTCATAGTTGTGCCATCAGCCCGTGGGGTAAAAGTTATAAGGTTATAACTTTTGGGAAGTTTTTGCCCCGAAGCTCTCCCGCACCCTCGCACACACGCGCACTCACGCTCGCTCTCCCGCACCGCCTAACTACTATGACGTTTTCCAAACGGACAATGGAAGCGCACGCATGGAAAAAATCAGGGCGAAAAAAAAGCCACCTTGCGGTGGCTTAGTGGAAACCCTAGGGTTTAGTCAATGTATCGGGTAATGACAAGTTCAGCGTGCATTTCAATACTGGGGTTTGCTTCGCGCCATTGATTCAAAAGGTCTTTTCCCATTTCGAACGTGTCACAAAAATGGCTTTTGTTTACGTTTAACCTTTTGCCCCTTTTACCCTCTGGTGCATTGACCCAAGTATAAATTGTGAGTACTCCAACAAAATCGGACATGATGTTAACCCTTAAAAGTACATTGAAAAGAACTTGTCATTGATGTATGCGAGTGCGTCTTTTTCATGACGGAACGAACGGGTTTCCCCATCGGAAAATTCAACTTTCCATCGGTTAACCAAAGGGTCATTGTAGATTTTCCATGTCAAAACATCGGATTCGGGTTTTGCTTTTGAATAGTGAAAATATTTGTTCATTTTAAAACCCCTAGGGTTTCCCCTAGGGTTTCCGTTGATTAGGTTTTTACTTAGCTGATTCTGTAAAATCAGGGATAAATTCAACTATTGCATCAAGCAAAGCGCCCTTCAGCAAAGTTTGATTCAACAAGGTGCATTGGTGCAAAGCCTTTTGTAATGTCAGCGTTAAAGCTGGCATATCGGTAACTTCTACTTTTCCAGCTTTAGCGGTAGCTTCAGCTTTTGTATTTGCTTCAGCTTTAGCTTCAGCTTTTTTGTTTACAAGGTCTCGGGAAAATGGCACGTTCGTTTCGAACGCTATCCAAAAACATTGGGCATACTGTTGCGCTGAATTTTTGCTGATGTACTCTTTTGATACTAGCGTATCAAATAAGGCTTTCACTTCGCCCCTTGCTTCGTTGGTTTTTGAATTGCCCTTCAAATACTCAGCTTTTGTTGTACTGCAAGCCAAAACGTGAGCATCTACTAACTTCTGAATTTCAGCGTTTTGTTTTGTGATGCTATCAGCTTCTAGCTTTTCAGCTTTAGCTTTAGCAGTTGCGAACGCACCAATAATTGATGCATGAAGTTTTGAGAATTGTGCCATTTCATTTCCTTTGAATAGCGTTTACTTACATATCGGCTAAACCGAATTGCTTAACCGATGGGTGAAATGTATATCAAACTATAATGTTTGTCAACACTTATCTTTAGTTATAACCTTATCTTTTTTTGACCCTGTTTTGACCCCACCGCCCCGCCACCCCAAGCTGTGGGCTGACGGAGTCCCGTCCGCTTTACGCTGAGCGCTGAATCCTCTGGCAGCAAAATAAAACTAAACCTATAACAAAAATATAAAAAATCAAGTACAATCCCACCCTACCCCCCACTAAGGAATCTTATGGAACAACAACGATTTGGTAGATTAATTGTGCAGAATTTACACAGCCGGGATAAAAAATCCAATGCACGCTGGACCTGCCTTTGCGACTGCGGCAATACATCGGTAGTGCTAGGGTTCAAGCTAAAGACTGGAGTTACCAAATCCTGTGGTTGTTACGCAACTGAGTTTCGTGCCGCACTAGTTACAGCCGCCGATGTGGAGCGCCGCACATATACCAAGCAGTCTTGGAAATCCATGATGAGCAGATGCTATAACCCAAAGCATCCCAAGTATAGTTTTTATGGTGGACGTGGGGTATCTGTATGTGATCGTTGGAGATTTGGGGAAAACGGCAAGACCGGCTGGCTATGTTTCTTTGAAGATATGGGACCCAAACCAACTGGGCATTCCATAGATAGAATAGACAATACAAAAGGCTATAGTCCGGACAACTGCCGATGGGCTACCATGCAAGAACAAATTGCCAACCGCAGGCCGTGGGGGTCCGTTAACGGAAGACGCCCCCTTGTTAAATAAAACACACAAGAAAAAAATTACATATATAATCCGCAAAACTAACGGCTGCTACTCCGCCTATGTACACACCTGTAATTGATTACGACATTCCGCTTGCGGACTACTCCCCGACATTCGAGTCGCTGGAGACCCGCGTGGCCGCAGCCATGTCTGCGTTAGTAGACACTAACAACCTGCCACCGCCAAACGAAATATCCGAAACGGACAAGCACAAGGCCCGCGAAGTGTTTCTGGGTAACGAGTTGGCGTCCGACGAGGACTTGTCTTCCCCCGGCATGGTGGTGTATCTGCAGTCCCTGCTATCTGAATACGATCAGGTGGTTGTGAAGTCGGCCCAACAACTGCGAACCTACGTAACTAATAAGCTGCTATCTGAGACGGCAAACCCTGACCCCCGCATACGGATGAAGTCACTGGAACTGCTCGGCAAGATCAGCGACGTTGGATTGTTCACGGACAAGACAGAAATCACGATGCGCCACCGGCCTACGGAAGAGCTAGAACAAATGCTGCGTGAACGCCTGACCAAGGTGTTGGAAGCCGAGGTGGTGGATAACAGCGCCAAACCAACCAAAGCCCAAGTACAGATAGATATTAGCGACGTCGAAGCAATCTGATGGACCAAACCCTAACTCCAGAGATCATTGACAGGATTTCTAAGAAGCTGCCTCCAGACGAGGCGGTGGAGTTACTTGCCATGTTTGCCGAATTGGATGGCAGAAAGCGCCAGACTCTGGCCCAGAACGACTTTTTGTCGTTTATTGCTGCCATTGATCCTAACTATAAGTTTGGTACGCACTTAAAACGGCTGGGTACTCTGCTGATGGAGGTAGAAACCAACATCAAGAACCGGATTGCGGTGTCTATGGCACCTCGTATGGGTAAATCCCAGATGATTTCTATCTACTATCCGGCTTGGTACTTGGGAAAACACCCCGATCACAAGGTAATTGTGGCCTCACACACTGCAGATTTGGCGGTTGTCATGGCCCGCAAGGTGCGAAATCTCATCAATACGCCTGAATACAAGGCAATTTTCCCCAATACAAGCATCGCAAGCGACGCAAAAGCGGCTGCGCAGTGGAATACGACCAAAGGGGGCGAGTATTTTGCAATTGGTGTGGGTGGTGCGCTAGCCGGACGGGGCGCTCACTTGATTATTGCCGACGATCCGCTGTCTGAACAGGACATTAAAGCTGGAAACACCACATCTTTGGACAACGCATACGAGTGGTTCAGTGCTGGTCTGCGTACTCGACTCATGCCAGACGGGAAAATCTGTGTTTTGCACACAAGGTGGCACCAGAGGGACCTGATTGGGCGTCTAATTAAGGATTCCGCCATGAATGAGGGCGGGGACAGCTACGAAACCTTTGAATTCCCTGCAATTTTGAACGAAGGCACGGATAACGAGAAGTCAATCTGGCCAGAACAGTGGTCAATCGAGTCTTTGCAGCAAACCCGGGCGTCAATGCACCACATCATGTGGCAGTGGTACGCTCAATACCAGCAAAACCCAACCGCAGCCGAAGCTGCGATCATAAAACGGGACTGGATACGCTGGTGGGAGAAAGATGATCCGCCAAAAATTGACTTTATGGTGCAGGCGTTTGATACGGCGCTTACGACCAAGGAAAGGTCTGACTTCTCCGTGTGCCATACGTGGGGCGTGTTTGAAAGTGAAGAAGACGGCACGCAGAATGTGATCCTGCTGAACAAAGTGAAGGGGAAATACGAGTTTCCTGAGCTAAAAGCCATGGCGCACGAGCAGTACAAGACATGGGAGCCGGACAGTGTGATTGTCGAGGCTAAAGCCAGTGGTCAGCCGCTGATTGACGAGATGCGCAGGTCAGGTATATTTGTACAGGACTTTAGCCCCGGTAAGGGGCAGGATAAAATTGCGCGGCTCAATGCCGTGGCAGATATGTTTGCGTCAGGGCACGTTTGGTTCCCCGAGAATGCGTGGGCTGCGGCCACTGTGGAGGAGATTTTGGCATTTCCCGCAGGCGAGCATGACGACGAGGTGGACACCATGACACTGGCGTTGATGAGAATTCGTAAAGGTGGACTCTTGCGCTTGAGCAGTGACCACGAGGATAATGACCCCTATTACGCGGCCCGTCGGCAAGCGTATTACTAAGGACTTTAAATGGCTACTAATATGTTCCCCTCCTTGAACCCAGCACCGCTTGGGTTAGATGCACTGGCTCCTGAGATGGACGAGGGTCCCGAGATTGAAGTCCAGATTGAGAACCCAGATGGCGTACTTGTCGGCATGGACGGCATAGAGATTGACTTGATGGAGATTGTTGCAGGCGATAAAAGCGACGACTTCGATGCCAACCTTGCCGAAGAGATGGACGAGGGCGAGTTGCAGAAAGTTGCCAGCGACTTGGTTGAGATGGTGGACAGTGACATTTCTGGCCGCAAAGAATGGGTGGAGATGTATGTCAAGGGCTTAGATGTCTTGGGGATGAAGTATGAGGAAAGAACGGAACCTTGGCTTGGAGCTTGTGGAGTGTTTTCTACAGTCCTTACCGAAGCAGCAGTTAGGTTCCAAAGCGAAACGATCATTGAGACGTTCCCGGCTCAAGGCCCTGTTAAAACGGAAATCATTGGTGCCATTGATCGTCTTAAAGAAGAGGCTGCGGAACGTGTCCGGGAGGACATGAATTACCAGTTAACCGAGGTAATGTCTGAGTATCGCCCCGAGCATGAGAAGATGCTGTACTCCCTTGGTTTGGCAGGCAGCGCGTTTAAGAAAGTTTATTACGACCCCGGTCTGGCTCGCCAGATTGCGGTGTTTATTCCTGCGGAAGACATCATTATTCCGTATGGTGCGTCGAGCTTGAAGACGTCTGATCGTGTAACCCACATCATGCGTAAGACCAAGAACGACATGAAGAAGCTGCAGGTAGCGGGCTTTTATCGTGACGTTGAGTTGGGTGAGCCACAGATTATCCACACGGATATTGAGAAGAAGAAAGCGGAAGACCAAGGCTTTAGCCTGACGGAAGACGACCGCTATCAGATTCTGGAAATCCACGTTGACTACGACTTGCCGGGTTACGAGGATGAAGATGAGATTGCACTGCCATACGTGGTGACAATAGATCGTGGCACTAACAAAGTGTTGGCCATCCGCCGTAACTGGAACCCAGAAGACAAGCGCAAACTAAAACGCGATCACTTCGTACAGTACACATACATACCCGGCTTTGGTGCTTATGGCTTGGGGCTAATCCACTTGATCGGCGGCTACGCACGCGCAGGTACTTCTATCATTCGTCAACTCGTAGACGCGGGTACGTTGGCTAACTTGCCCGGTGGTCTGAAGGCTCGTGGTCTGCGTATCAAGGGAGACGATACACCAATCAATCCCGGTGAGTTCCGTGATGTAGATGTGCCAAGCGGTGCGGTCAAAGACAACATCATGATGTTGCCGTACAAAGAGCCATCACAAGTCTTACTAGCCTTGTTAAATCAGATCACTGACGAGGGCAAACGCCTTGGCTCTATTGCTGACATGAACATCAGCGACATGAGTGCAAATGCTCCGGTAGGTACCACGCTTGCATTACTTGAGCGTCAGTTGAAGACAATGTCTGCTGTACAGGCCCGCGTGCACTACAGCATGAAGCAAGAGTTCAAACTCCTGCGTGACATCATCCGCGACTACACACCAGATCAGTACAGCTTTGATCCATCAAGCGGCGACCGCATGGCAAAGCAAGAAGATTACGACATGGTGGACGTGATCCCAGTGTCCGATCCGAACAGCGCGACAATGGCGCAGCGCATCATGCAGTACCAAGCGGTGATGCAGTTGGCGCAGCAAGCTCCGCAGATTTACGACTTGCCCATATTGCACCGCCAGATGATTGAAGTGTTGGGTGTAAAGAACGCTGAGAAGCTTGTACCTACAGATGACGACATGACACCACGCGATCCTGTCTCGGAGAACATGGCGTTCCTGAATGGCAAACCGACTAAAGCGTTTATCTATCAGGACCACGACGCACACATTTCTGTACATACATCAATGATGCAGGACCCACTCATAATGGCGCAAATTGGGCAGAACCCACAAGCCCAGAAAATGATGGCCGAGATTCAAGCGCACATTGCAGAACACTTGGCGTTTGCGTACCGCAAGAAAGTCGAGGAGCAGCTTGGCGTGCCACTGCCACCACCAGACGAAGAAATGCCAGAAGACGCAGAAGTTATGTTGTCGCGTCTGGTTGCCCAAGGCGCACAGCAGGTGCTGGCTGCGAGCAAAGGTCAGGCGGCAAGTCAACAGGCCCAGCAGATGCAGCAAGACCCAGTTATGCAGTTGCAGCAAGCTGAGATCAAGATTAAACAACAGGAAGCTGACACTAAAGCGCTCAAGGTCAAAGGTGACTTGCAGCTTAAGGCCGAGGAGTTGTCACTCAAGGCGCAGGAGAACGCGGCTAAAACTGGTGAAGACCCAGCCATGGCATCAATGCGATTACAGCAAGAAATTATGCAGGCGCAGGAGTTACACGGCATGGAGATGGCTGCCAAACAGATGGAGTTGCAGCAAGCGCAAGCTCAGCAACAACAGCAGATGCAGCAACAACAAGCTCAAGTCCAGCAGAAGATGGCTCACGGCGGACAAGTTCATGCACAGAAGTTAGAGCACGCTGAGATGGACAGAATTCAGAAGTTATTACAAGGTAATAAGGAGTAATCATGGCCTCACTGCTTGAAGTTTTAGACGGAAAACTCAATGAACACGTCAAGCAGTTGGTTGACGTAATTAGTGCTGGTGGAGCTAAATCCCACGAGCACTATAAAGAACTGTGCGGAACTATCCGAGGTCTGCAAACCGCGCAGTATGAACTTGCTGACCTCGTGCGAAAAACTAAGGATTATGACGATGACTGAGTTTGATGTTAAGGCTGTTAATCTGAGTGGGTTGCTAAATACATCCACTGAAGAAAAAGCCAAACAAGTGCCCGATCCGGCCACTTACCACATTCTTTGTATGCTTCCCAAAGCTGAAGAAGAAATTGGTGAAACAGGGATTATTAAATCCGCAACGATGATGTATCACGAGGAGCTTTTATCCCCCGTGCTGTTTGTCGCAAAGATTGGTCCCGACGCGTTCAAAGACGCTGCCAGATTCCCATCTGGCCCATCATGCAAAGTTGGTGACTTTGTTTTGGTTCGTCCAAACACTGGCACGCGCATGAAAATTCATGGCACCGAATGGCGTCTGATTAACGATGATTCCGTACAAGCCGTTGTGCAAGACCCTCGTGGTATCCAGCGTCCAACCTAAGGAGTAATCATGGCAGAAATTGAGAAAACAGAATTTGAGTTTCCTGATGAAGTCGAAGTCAACGCCCGTAAGGGTGGCAAGGTTGTAGAACCTGAGTCCGACGAACCGGAAATTGAAGTCGTAGACGACACGCCTCCCGAGGACCGTGGGCGCAAACCCATGACTGAGCCTCCTAAAGAGGTGACGGATGATGAGTTGGCAAAGTACGACGAAAGTGTTCAAAAACGCATAAAACACTTTACAAAAGGCTATCACGACGAGCGCCGCGCTAAAGAAACGGCGGAACGCGAGAAAGAAGAAGCCCTGCGGTTTGCCCGGTCGCTGGCTGAAGAAAACAAACAGCTAAAAGGTTCTGTTAGCCAGAACCAGACAGCGTTGTTGGAACAAGCCAAGAAAGTGGTGGCCAACGAGCTTGAAACTGCAAAACGTCAGTACAAAGAAGCCTATGAAGCGGGTGATTCTGATGCTCTGGTAAACGCCCAAGAAGCGCTTACCTCGGCCAAGATGAAATCGGAAAAAGTAAATAATTTCCGTCCAGCCCCTTTACAGGAAGAAAAAACTGAGGTACAACCCGCATATCAGCCCCAACCGGCTGCACCCGTGGACGAAAAACTGCTTGCATGGCAAGACCAAAATCAGTGGTTTGGTTCAAATAAACGGATGACAGCTTATGCCCTTGGCTTGCACGAGGACTTGGTAGGGGAAGGAATTCCGGCAGGCAGTGAAGAATACTACCGACGTATCAACACTGACATGCGCGAAAGGTTCGCCGACCAGTTTGGAGCCGACGAACCCGCTGATGCTAAACCTCAGCGAACCAAATCCAATAACGTTGCACCTGCAACGCGTAGTACAGCACCGCGCAAAATCGTGCTGACGCAGACACAGGTGAATCTCGCCAAGCGGTTGGGAGTTCCATTGGAACTGTACGCCCGTAAGGTTGCTGAAGAAATGAGGAAAACATAATGGAAAAAACTAAACCCCTATCACGGGAACTTGATACACGCGAAAAGGCGGAGCGTCCTAAACAATGGATGCCCCCCAAACTTCTACCCGATCCGAATCCGGAACCGGGTTATGCGTTTCGTTGGATCAGGATTGCCTCGCAAGGGAAAGATGACGCCACAAACTATTCCTCCAAGCTTGCCGAGGGTTGGGAACCCGTTAAAGCTTCAGATCATCCCGAGATTCGTTTGTTTAACTCTGCTGCGGCAAAGTTTCCAGACAGTATCGAGGTAGGTGGTCTCTTGCTTTGCAAAACACCTGTGGAGTTTACTGAACAGCGTAATGCGTACTATCGCCAACAAGCGGACGCGCAAATGCAATCGGTTGACAACACATACATGCGCGAGAATGATCCGAGGATGCCTATGTTCAAAGAACGTAAGTCCACGGTCACTTTCGGAAAAGGTATTTAAATTTTTTTGGAGACTTAAATGTCAATGACCAATACCCCCTATGGCCTACGAGCCATTAACCGTAACGACGGCATGCCCTATGCTGGCGCTACGAGTCAGTATTTGATTAACCCAACCAGCGGTGCTGGAACCAACTTGTTCTTTGGACAAGTAGTTCTTATCGACGCAGACGGTTATATCGCTTTGTCTACCGCTACCGGCGCAGACTTGACTACCAACAACCTTGGTGGTTCTAGTATTGGTGCTTGGGGCGTGTTTGTTGGTGCATCCTACATCAACGCACAAGGCCAGCAGATTTACGGTCAGTACTACCCCTCCGGCACAACCGGCGTGGTGACTGCATACGTGATCACTGACCCTAACGTGACATTCCAAGCTCAATTGGATGGTCAAGTAACTCAGGCCGCTCTTGGCGCAAACACTTTCTTTGCCGCTGCACAGTCTACTTCTACAGGTAACACCCGTACAGGTAACTCTACCAGCGCTTTGGAAAGCACAGTTGTAACAACTGCCGCTGCGTTCAAGATTATCGGTTTCGCTTCTCCATTGACCGACACATACACGGAAGTGTTTGTGAAGTTCAATCCCGGCGCTTCCGCTTTCACTAACGCCGTTGGCATCTAAGGAGCTAAATCATGGCTATTTCACGCGCACAACTGCTCAAAGAATTACTCCCCGGCCTGAACGCTTTGTTTGGTCTTGAGTACGCTAAATACGGCGAAGAGCACAAAGAAATCTACGAAACAGAGACATCTGAGCGTAGCTTCGAAGAAGAGACAAAGCTGTCTGGCTTCGGTCAAGCACCAGTCAAAAACGAGGGTTCTGCCATCGCTTATGACAATGCACAAGAAGCATGGACTGCACGTTACACCCACGAAACCATTGCGATGGGCTTCTCCATCACAGAGGAAGCTGTGGAAGATAACTTGTACGACAGCCTGTCTTCACGTTATACCAAGGCTTTGGCCCGTGGTATGGCTTACACCAAGCAGGTCAAAGCTGCTGCAATCTTGAACAACGGCTTTGCCGGTGGCCCCACTTATGGTGACGGTCAAGTTTTGTTCTCGACAGCACATCCTTTGGTCTCCGGTGGCACCAACAGCAATACACCATCTACCGCTGCCGACTTGAACGAAACATCGTTGGAAAACGCTGTTATTCAAATCGCTGCTTGGACAGATGAGCGCAGCTTGCTGATCGCTGCTAAGCCCCGTAAGTTGATTGTTCCCCCTTCTTTAATGTTCGTTGCTACACGTTTGCTCGAAACCGAACTCCGCGTTTCTACAGCCGATAATGACATCAACGCATTGAAGAACAATGGTTCAATTCCTGAAGGCTATACCGTTAACCACTACCTGACAGACACCAATGCTTGGTTCCTGTGTACAGATGTGCCTAATGGTTTGAAGCACTTTGTTCGTACCCCCATGTCTACAGGCATGGACGGTGACTTTGATACCGGCAACGTCCGTTACAAAGCCCGTGAGCGTTACAGCTTCGGCGTGTCAGACCCACTGGGCGTGTTTGGTTCACCCGGCGCTTAATATTTCTTTGGAAATATTTGAAAAGGGGCCTTGTGCCCCTTTTTCTTTTGTTGTATATTGTTCCCAATCCGGGCTTATCCGGTGTTCTGACAGTCCCGGCTGACGACATGCAGACAGAACACCCAAACTTGCATGTAAGGAATACATCATGGCACGCACTACGTTTCAAGGCCCAGTTCGTTCATTGGGCGG
>Ga0315900_10000526_pt1 | contig 66531 bp, 74 predicted proteins | sample LakEriMetagenome_FD_203521 | JGI IMG/M metagenome (GOLD analysis project Ga0315900, IMG submission 203521) | Freshwater fungal communities from buoy surface, Lake Erie, Ohio, United States - Buoy 12 MA114 | ecosystem: Environmental > Aquatic > Freshwater > Lake > Lake biofilm | place: USA: Lake... | reverse complement strand
GCTGATGGCGGGCGGGCGGCTCAATATCGGCACGCCGATCATGATCGCCATTGTGCTTGGTTTCATGCTGCTGATGGGGCGCATGCTGAAGGGGTTTGAAATCCGTCTGGTGGGCGAAGCGCCACGCGCCGCGCGCTTTGCCGGGTTTTCCGAAACCCGCTTGATCATCACGGTTTTCATGATCTCAGGCGCGCTCGCTGGTCTTGCCGGCGTGTTGGAAGCGGCAGGCACAGTGAAGCAATTACAGCCCGGCATTTCACCCGGCTACGGCTTCACCGCCATCATCGTTGCCTTCCTCGGGCGGCTTAATCCCATCGGCTGTTTGTTCGCCGGCATTTTCATCGCCATCACCTTCATCGGTGGCGAGAATGCGCAAATCATGCTGCGCCTGCCTTTGGATGCGACACGCGTGCTGCAAGGGCTTTTGCTGTTCTTCGTGCTGGTCTGCGATAGTATGCTTTTGTATCGCTTCCGCCTGCTGCGGGGGGCTGCGACATGACATTGTTCGAAGCCATTATCCTGACCATCATCACCGCCTCCACCCCGTTGCTAATCGCGGCGATTGGCGAATTGGTAGTGGAACGCGCCGGCGTCTTGAATCTGGGCGTTGAGGGCATGATGGTCATCGGCGCTGCTGCCGGTATTGCCGCCGCCATCGCCACCGGGTCTTCCAGTTTTGGCGTGCTGGTGGCCGTGCTGGCCGGCATGGCGCTATCGCTGGTGTTTGCCGCCCTCGTCCTGGGGCTTGCGGCCAATCAGGTCGCGGCTGGGCTTGCTTTGGCCATTCTGGGGCTTGGGCTTTCCGGCGTGATCGGTGCGCCCTTTGTCGGCGTGCAGCGCGCCGGCATCGGCAAGATCGAAATCCCCTGGCTGCCCGATATTCCCTTCCTTGGCCCGCTGCTGTTCCGCCAGGACCCGTTTGTCTATGCCTCTATCGCCTTGGTGGTGGCCGCCTGGTGGTTCCTCACCAAAAGCCGCGCCGGGCTTGTGCTGCGCGCGGTGGGTGAAAACCACGCGGCGGCGCATGCGCTGGGCTACCCGGTGCGGCGCATACGCCTGCTTGCCATCCTGTTCGGCGGCGGATGCGCGGGGCTGGCGGGGGCCTATATGTCGTTGGTTCTGACACCCTTCTGGACCAGCGGCATGACCGCGGGGCGGGGCTGGATTGCACTCGCGATTGTGGTCTTTGCCTCCTGGCTGCCCTTCAGGGCCATGGTCGGTGCCTATCTGTTTGGCGCGCTCACCATCCTGCAATTGCATGCGCAATCGGCCGGCGTGCCGCTGCCATCGCAATTTCTGGCGGCCTTGCCCTATCTGATCACGATTTTGGTGCTCGTGCTCATTATGCGGGCAAGGCGGGGCGGGGCGGCGGGGCCGGCCTCCCTCGGCGTGCCCTTCGTCCCCGACAGATAGCCCCTTCCGTCTTGGTATTAAATTTGCTTAATCCAGACCGCTTTTCAGGGAGAGCTTCATGAACATCACCCGTCGTCATCTTATGGCTGGTTCTGCTGGTCTTGCCGGCGCTGCGCTGGCCGGTCAGCAGGCCGAAGCGCAGTCGCGCCTCAACGTCGGCGTCGTCCTGATCGGTCCGGTCGGCGATTTCGGCTGGTCCCACATGCACGACCAGGGCCGCCGCCGCATGGCCGAGGTACTGGGCGACCGCGTCAATGCCACCACGGTGGAATCCGTGGCACCACCCGATTTCGACCGTGTGGTGACCCAGCTTGTCCGCACCGGCCATCGGCTGATCTTCACCACCAGCTTTTCCTATTTCGCCCCCACGCAGCGCCTGGCGCCGCAGCACCCGGGCGTATTCTTCGAAAACGCCACCGGCCCAACAACGCTGCCAAATATGGCGATCTACAATGCCCGCTTCTACGAAGGCCGCTACATCCAGGGCGTGATCGCCGCGCGCAAATCCCGTTCCAAGACCATCGGCTATGTTGCCACCTTCCCGGTGCCGGAGGTGATCAGCGCCATCAATACCGTTATGCGCGGCGCCTGGTCTGTGGACCCTTCCATGAAGGTGCGCGTTGTGTGGGTAAACGCCTGGTCGAACCCAGCGCGAGAGGCCGATGCCGCCCGTGCCCTGATTGACCAGGGCTGCGATGTGCTGTGCAGCCACACTGATGGCCCGGCGCCGCTGCAATTGGCGGAACAGCGCGGCATTTTCGGCTTTGGCCAGGCATCGGACATGACGCGCTTCGCCCCCCGCGCCCATCTCACCAGCAGCGTGAACAATTGGGGCGATTATTACGCCGAACGGGCGAGGGCCGTGCTGGATGGCACCTGGCGGCCGACGGATACCTGGGGTGGGCTTGGCAGCGGCATGTTCCGCATGGCCCCCTTCACCAATATGACGCCCGAGGAAGTGAGCGAGGCAACGCGCATCCGCGACGCCATCGCCGCCGGCACACTGCACCCGTTCGAAGGCCCGATCACACGCCAGGATCGGACGGTGGTGATCCCGGCCGGCCGGCGCCTTTCGGATGATGAAATCCGCGCGCAGAATTATTTCTATCAGGGCATTGATGTCGCGATGCCTTGAGAGGTTGAAAATGCACCGACCGGGTTAGGCAGCCCGGTCGGCCATCTTCATGCCAAGAAGATCACCCGCGCCGCGTGACTTGCACGCTTGATTCAAGCCCAAGCACGGCGGCAAGGGTTTCAAGCCGCCGCAACACGCTTTCACCTGCAAAAACCCCGCCGCCTTCAACAAGCCGCAGAATCAGCCGCCCACCACGGCGTTCCAGTGACGTGCCCGCCAGCAGCACCGGCGTACCACCGGAAAGCGTATAGGCAAGCCTGAAAGCCGCGCCCAAAATCTCCGCACGCCGCAGCGTGCCAACATCCAATAATAAGCGCGCTGAGGGTAAGAAGGGCGCTTCAGCCTCAGCCTCGTAACGCAGCGCTGCGGCAAGGGCCAGGAAGGCGCGGCCGTGATGATCAAAGCCAACACCAGGCTGGCGCAGCACACGATAAAACGCGTGTTCGGCGCGGTAATCCGGATGATCATGGCTGCCGATATCGCTCACCCAACAGGCCGCTTCGCGGAGCGCCAGGGCGAGGGGCGACTCATCCTCAAAAAGCGGCGCGGTCCAGGCGAAAAGCGCGGGCGGCATGGTCTGGTCGCGGCCGAAACGCAGCGCCATGTCGTACGCGGCTGCCAGAAGCGGATCCCGCTTGCGTTCAGCCGCATCAAGCAGGCGCGCATACCAGCCTTCACGCAAACCATTGGCGCTGAAAATCACGCGGCGCGCGCCGCTGGCGCGCAAGAGCCGGCGCAGCACCAGCGCGGCAAAGGGCAAATCCGCCAGGCGCTTGCTGGGCGCGCCTGGCATGCGTTCCAGCGTGCGGCGCGTGGCGGCCATCAATACACCGGAAAGATCGCGCGCTTCTTCGCGCGTCAGCGCGTAATGATGGACAATGGAAAGCGGATAGCCGGTTTGCGCCATATGCATGCGCGCCATGGCGCGCCAGGCGCCACCCACCAGATACAAATCCCGCCCCGCTGCGCCATGCAGCCAAGGGTGACGCGCCAATTCCTCGGTAACGATTGCGCGCGCCTTGCCGATATCCTCCTTGGCGCGATCGGCCAAGCGAATCGTGCCAATCGGCAGGCTGGCGCTTTTGCCCTGTGCGCCCTGGCTGAGCGCCACCAATTCCAGTGAACCGCCGCCGATATCGCCAAGCAGGCCATCCGCGCCGGGAAAGCCGAGCAGCACGCCATCGGCGGAAAGCCGCGCTTCCTCATCCCCCGTCAGGATATGGATCGGCACGCCGGGCAGATTTTCGCCGAGGGCCGCGACAAAAGCCGCGCCATTGGATGCATCACGCACCGCAGCAGTCGCCAAAACCTCAATTGGTGCGGCGCCCATGGCGCGCGCCACCGCATGGTAGCGCTGCATGATGGTCAGCGCCTGCGCAACGGCATCCGCGTTAAGTTGCCCCGTATCATGCAACCCACGCCCCAGCCCCAGCACGGCTTTTTCATTGAAGATGGCGGCGGGATTGCGCCCACGTCCTTCAAAAACAACAAGGCGCACGGAATTGGAGCCCAAATCCACCACGCCGCAGCGGGCAGCGGTTTCAGTGGCACCCTTTTGCGGGCTGAGTGCAGCGCCGTCCATCAATCCTGCTTCACACGATCTTGCCGCTGTCGCCGCGTACCGCGCGCCAAGGCGCTGCCACGTCCCGAAAGCGATGGGTTGGTCATGAAATACTCATGCGCGCAAACGCCATTCTCGGGCGCTTCGATGCGCGCCCAATGGCCATCCGGGCCAAGCTGCCAGCTTTGCAGCGTGTCCTTCAGATTGATCACCATGATTTGATCCAGCACCTGCGCATGCACGGTGGCGTTTTCCACGGGCACCATGGTTTCCACACGCCAATCCATATTGCGCGCCATCCAATCGGCGGAGGAGATATAAACCTTGGCGCGGCGCGATGGCAGCCTATGCCCATTGCCAAACACATAAACGCGCGAATGTTCCAGAAAGCGCCCGACAATGGATTTCACGCGGATATTGTCCGAAAGCCCAGGCACGCCAGGGCGCAGGCAGCAAATGCCACGTACAATCGCATCCACCTTCACGCCGGCCTTTGAAGCCTCATACAGCGCATCGATCAGCGTTTCATCCACCAGCGAATTCATCTTGATCCAAATCGCCGCCGGCTTGCCTTCCTTGGCGAAGGCAATTTCCTGTCGGATCAGCGCCAGCAAGGTGGGCCGCGTGGTCAGCGGTGAGAAGGCAAGCTTTTCCATCGTCTCCGGCCGCGCATAGCCGGTCATGTAATTGAACAGCTTGGCGGCATCGCGCGTCAGCGCCGGATCGGCCGTGAAATAGGAAAGATCCGTATAGATGCGCGCCGTGACCGGGTGGTAATTCCCCGTGCCGAAATGCGCATAGGATCGCAAATGTGACCCTTCGCGGCGCACCACCAAACTCACCTTCGCATGCGTCTTCAATTCAACAAAGCCGAAAACCGTCTGCACGCCAGCCGCTTCCAATTCGCGGGCCAGCGCAATGTTGCGTTCCTCATCAAAGCGCGCCTTCAATTCCACAATACCGGTGACACTTTTGCCCGCCTCGGCCGCTTCAATCAGTGCCTTGGCAATTGGGCTGTCGCGCGTGGTGCGATAAAGCGTTTGCTTGATCGCAATCACATTCGGATCGCGCGCCGCTTGCCTCAGGAATTGCACCACCACATCGAAGCTTTCGTAAGGGTGATGCACCACAATATCCTTGGCGCGGATGGCGGCGAAGCAATCACCGCCGAAATCCAGGATGCGTTCGGGAAAGCGCGGCGTATAGGGTGTGAACAGCAGATCAGGCCGATCATCCACGATCAATTGCGTGAGATCGGAAAGCCCGAGCAGCCCATCCACCACGAATACTTCTGACCGCGGCGCATCCAATTCCTCGGCCACGAAATCAAGCATATCGGAAGGCGTATTGGCAGTGACGGAAAGCCGGATGGCGCGCCCGCGCCTGCGGCGCTTGAGCGCGCTTTCATAGGAACGGACAAGGTCTTCGGCCTCTTCCTCGAATTCCACATCCGTGTCGCGGATCAGCCGAAACAACCCGCTTTCCGCCATGATGAAGCCTGGGAAAAGCCGATCCAGGAATAGCAGGATCACATCTTCCAGCAGCGCGAAGCGCATCGCACCCGACCCGCGGCGCGATGGCAGGCGAATGAAACGCTCCACCTGCGGCGGCAGCGGCAAAAGGGCGCGCATGGTGCCGCCATCTTCTTCGCGCACCAGCTTGAAGACCAGGCAAAGCGCGAGATTGGCGATGAAGGGAAAGGGATGCGCAGGGTCAACGGCCAGCGGCGTCAGCACTGGAAAGACACGGTCCATGAACCATTCGTCCAGCCATTGGCGATCAGCCTCGGTCAAATCGGACCGATCCACCACCATCAGATGCGCCTCGCGCAGCATGGTACGAAGCGCCCGCCAGGAATCCTGCTGGCCATCAATCAGCGCGCGCGCACGTTCATGAATGGCGGCAAGCTGTTGCGCCGGCGTCAACCCATCAGGTGAAGGTGTCACCACCCCGGCGCGATCCTGCCCGACCAGACCCGCCACGCGGACCGAATAGAATTCATCCAGGTTATTCGCTGAAATCGCCACAAAGCGCAGCCGTTCCAATAGCGGATGGCGCGCATTGCCCGCTTCTTCCAGCACGCGCTGATTGAAGGCAAGCCAGGAAAGCTCCCGATTGCTGAAGCGCGCCGGGCTTTCCGCCAGCGGGAAGGCTTCGATATCGGGCCTGATGTCACTCATGACCCAAGCCTATAGCAGAGGTGCCAGGGAAGGCGAGGGCGGGCGCCGTTCAGTCTCTGAATCTTCACATACACCCTGGTCCGCCAGCCAGCGATCAAGCGCCAACCGCGCCAGCGGGCGTGTAATGCGCCCGCCCATGCCAAGCGCGGCGTGATCAAGCCGCGCCACTGCCTCAGCCAGGCTTGCTGCATCGCGCGGCAGGCGCGTGAGCAGCCAGGCTTGCACATCCCCATCCACGCGCAATTGCCGATCAGCGAAGAACTTGCTGAGCAAGGCGCGCAGCAGCGCATCCGATGGCGGGCCGATGCCGACTGCCTGTGTGGCGCGCAGGCGGCTAATCAGATCGGGCAGGCGCACGGGCCAGCGCGCTGGCGCTTCGCGGCCAATCAGCAAAAGCGTTTCGCCACGTTCTGCGCAAAGGTTGATCAGATGCAACAGCGCAGCCTCATCCGCCACGCAATCCGCGTCATCAATCACGCTGCCCTGCGGTGCCGGGGCGGGCAGGCCGCGCAAGCCCATGCCATCCAGCCATCGCCAACCAAAACGCGCGGCAGCGGCGCGCGCCAAATGCGTTTTGCCCAAGCCCGCTTCGCCGAATAGCGCGAGCCTGCCGAGCGGCCAGGCTTCCGGCTTCGCCAGCCAGCTTCGCGCCGCTGCATTGCTGGCATCCGCAATCACATCGCGCGCATCAAAGGAAGCCGCAACGGGCAGCGGCAGGGCCAATTGGCGCATCATTGCCCGGTCCGCGGCGGGTCGAGATAAAGCGGGCTTTCCAGATATCGTCGCAGCCAATAGCGCGCGACCACACCAATTGCCGCCGCCATGGGCACGGCGAGCAAAACGCCGAGGAACCCAAAGGCAACGCCCCCGGCAAACAGTGCGAATATCACCCACACCGCATGCAGTTCCACCCGATTGCCGAGCAGATAGGGGTAGATGATGTAGCCTTCGATGCCCTGGCCAATCACGAAAATCGCCACAATGACCAGCACTTCCTCCCATGATCCGAATTGCCCGATGGCGAGCAATACGGCGGTGGCAAAGCCGGTCAGTGAACCGACATAGGGGATGAAGGTCAGGAAGCCCGACATGATGCCGATGGTAATGCCAAGCTCAAGCCCCGCGAAATGCAAGGCGAAGGCATAGAAAATCCCAAGTCCCAGACAGCACAGCAATTGCCCGCGCAACCAGGCGGATAGCACGCGGTCCGTATCGCGCGCGATTTGCCTGATCACATTGGCGCTGCGGCGCGGCAGCCAGCTTTCAATGCGCGTCAGCATGGCCTGCCAATCACGCAGCAGATAAAAGGCAACAACCGGCGTCACCACCACAAAGGTGAAAACACTGAACAGCGCAAAGCCGCCGCCAATCAGGCGCGTTGCGGCACTGCCCAGCCAGGACAGCATGGACCCTGCCTGGTTGATCGCCAATTCGCGCAAGCGTTGGTCCATCATCTCAGGGCCCAGCGTGTCTTCAAGCCTGGTCAGCAATTCGCGCAAGGCCTGCCCGATACCGGCAATATAGGCCGGCAGGCGCTGCACCAGCACGCCAAGCTGCGCGAGAATGAGGGGGTAGAGCAGTAGCAGCGCCATCAACGTCACGGCGGATAGCAGCGTCACCAAAAGAAAGGCGCCAAGGCCACGCGGGATGCCAAGCCGCGCCAAGCGTGTCGCGAGCGGATCAAGAAAATACGCAATGGTCGCCGCCAGCACGAAGGGCGTCAGAATGCCCTGGAAGAGCCAAAGGCTGAACAGCAGCGCAAGGCCGCAGCCCAGAAACAACGCCCAGCGCTGCCCGCGTGTTGCCGTGCGCGGCCCTGTTGGGGGTGCGATCACGGGCCGCGTGATAATGGGCGGGCGTTGATCGCTCATGGAGCTCCGCCGGCGGTGCGCCGCGCTGCCTGCGCCACATAGGCCGCACCCGAAGCAAAAGTGGTGGCCGCGACAAGCAAGATCATCACGTCAAGCAAGACAGGCGCGCTGAAGCCGAAACCGGCCAGCAGCAGCACCAAGGCAGCCAGCAGGATCTGTGCTGCCGTATTCGCCTTGGAAATGAAAATCGGTTTGATGCGCGGCGGCAGCCCAACCGCCCACAAGACCAGCACACCACCCACAATCAGCAAATCACGAAACACCACCAGAATCGCGAGCCAATCCGGCAAGACCCCAATCGCCGCCAAAGTCACATAAACCGAAACCAGCAAAGCCTTATCCGCAATGGGGTCAAGCACCGCACCAAGCTGGGATCGCGCATTCCAGGCGCGCGCAATCCAGCCATCCAGTGCATCCGAAATCCCCGCACCAATGAAAACCAGAAAGGCAAGATCAAGCCGATGCTGCAACATCAGCCAGATCGCCGCCGGCACGGCGCAAAGCCGGCCGAGCGTGATCAGATTGGGCAGGGTGAAAAGCCCCGCCCCCGCCAGATTCAGCGGGGTTTGCGGCAGCCGGCGAAGGTCAGGACCGTCCGGCAAGGCCAAGCCGCCATTGATCATTTCGCGCGCCAGTCCCGGGCGTAAGCTGCAAACCATGCTGGCCGAAAGCCTCTGGCGCAATTCCAACCGGAACACGCAGCCCAATACTCAAATGCGCGCGATCCGTGGTGATGGCCATGACATCAAGCTTGGCCCCCGCCGCAACCACGCGCCGCCGAATTTCCAGCCATTCATTCAGCGACCCATACCGCGCCGTCGCTTCCAGTGACGCCAAGACAGGTGTTGCCGGTGTCATGCTGATCGGCGATTCGCTTGCCGTGCCGGAAGGCAGGGTTGCGGCGCGTACCTCTGCCCCTTCGGCGAAGCTTTGCACCGCATCGGCATCGAATTGGATCGTGAGCCGCCCGCTATAGCGCTGCGGTCCGGTGTTTTCCTGCTCGATCACAATGGACCGCACCATCCGATCAAGCTCCGCATCAGTCGGTCTGCGCGGTGCATTGACCATGCCCTGAATGCGATCCCAGGCGGCGCGACGCCCGGCGGCGAAGGCGCGTTCCTGCGCGACAACGCCATTCTCTGCGGTTGCTTCCGCCGCCACGTTGCGCTGCGTGAGCGCGCCCATATCGCTGAATTGCGCCAAGGCCGGCAGGGCAAGCAGGCTCAGCCAGAAGCTTGCGCAAGCCGCCGCCACATGTTTCTTTCCGGCCAATCGCCAAGCGCGGCGTTTTGTCATCAAAGCCTTCCCTTCGCGTTTTCGCACGCTATAGCACGATGGCATTCTATCAAATCGGAGGTCGCCCTGACCAGTTCCAATCCCCAAAGCCTCACCTACCGCGATGCGGGCGTGGATATTGAGGCCGGCGACGCCCTGGTTGAAGCCATCAAGCCCCTGGCGCGCGCCACGAACCGGTCTGGCGTCATGGGTGGCTTAGGCGGTTTCGGCGCCTTGTTTGACCCAAAGGCGGCCGGCTTCAAGGACCCCGTGCTGGTATCTTCCACCGATGGGGTTGGCACCAAGCTGCGTGTGGCGATTGAAGCGGGCACTCACGACACGGTCGGCATCGATCTGGTGGCGATGTGCGTCAATGACCTGGTGGTGCAGGGCGCTGAGCCACTGTTTTTCCTGGATTATTTCGCGACCGGGAAGCTCCGGCTGGATCAGGCGCGGGCGGTGATTGCGGGCATTGCGGAAGGCTGCCGGCAAGCGGGCTGTGCCCTGGTGGGCGGTGAAACCGCCGAAATGCCGGGCATGTATGCCGCGGATGATTATGATCTGGCTGGGTTTTCCGTGGGGGCTGCCGAACGCGGCCAGCTTTTGCCTGCGGGCATTGCAGCCGGCGATGTGCTGATCGGTCTTGGGTCATCCGGTGTTCATTCCAACGGCTTTTCCCTGGTGCGGCGGATTCTGGCTGCGCGTAGCCTCACGCTGGCTGATCCCGCGCCTTTCGCGCCTGGCCAGAAGCTTGGTCAGGCGCTGCTGGCGCCAACGCGCATTTATGTGAAGCCGCTGCTTGCCTTGCATCGCGCGGGCTTGCTTCATGCGGCGGCGCATATCACCGGTGGCGGCCTACCCGGCAATCTGCCGCGCGTGCTGCCAGCGGGCATGACGGCAGTGCTGGAGGCCGGAAGCTGGCCCGTGCCGCCGGTTTTCGCCTTCCTGGCCGAAGCGGGGAATGTCAGCGCCGATGAAATGCTCCGCGTCTTCAATTGTGGGCTTGGCATGGTGCTGGCGGTGCCAGCCGCGGGCGCGGAGGCAGCCACGCGCATGTTGACCGACGCCGGAGAGGCGCCCTTCCACATCGGCCATCTGGAAGCCTCCTCCGGGCCGGCCGGCATTCATATTCAGAACCTGCCCCAGGCCTGGCCGCGCGCATGAAGCGGAAAAGACTCGGTCTGCTGATCTCCGGGCGCGGGTCAAATATGGCGGCGATTCTGGCAGCCGCCGGGCCGGATTACCCGGCGGAACCCGTGCTGGTGCTGTCGAACCGCGCCGATGCGGCGGGGCTTGGGGTTGCGGCGGCGCGCGGCGTGCCGACAGCGGTGGTGGAAAGCCGCGCCTTCAAGGGGGATCGCGCCGGGTTTGAGGCCGCGATGGAAGCCGAATTGGCCCGACACGGCGTTGAAATCATTGCCCTTGCCGGCTTCATGCGCGTGTTGACGCCTGATTTCGTGCGCCGTTGGGAAGGGCGGCTGATCAATATCCACCCATCTCTGCTGCCGGCCTTTCCGGGGCTTGATACCCATGAACGCGCCTTGGCCGCCGGGGTCCGGCTACACGGCTGCACCGTGCATCTGGTGACCGCAGGGGTGGATGAGGGCCCCATCATCGCCCAGGCCGCCGTGCCAGTTTTGCCCGATGATACGGAAGCAAGCCTGGCCGCGCGGGTATTGGCGGAGGAGCATAAGCTCTATCCCGCCGCGCTTTCCTGGCTGGCGGCGGGGCGCCTGCGCCTGGAAGCGGGGCGCGCCGTGATCACGGGGGCGGAATATACAGCGGATTCCCTGCGGAACCCCTTGCCCCGCGCGGCATTGCTTTCTACACAATAGTCAAACGCCGAGATTTGGGGAAAGCCATGGCTGAGAAAGAATATTATGATTTCGTCGAAGTGACCTCCGCCGATATCCTCGCGGATCGCCGTGGCGGCTGGGAAGGCTTCACGCGCTTTGTGACCTGGTCCACCGGCGCTACCATTGTGGTGCTGGTGCTGATGGCGATTTTCCTGGTCTGACACCAGTCGCTTCGCGGGAATGAAAAAGGGGCGGTTTGGACCGCCCCTTTCCGTTTCTGCGTTTCGCTGCAACGGCGCCTATTCAGTTAAATTTGGCACCTTACCGGGCCGCCCCAGCAGCCAGCCCTGCATCGCATCACAGCCGGCTTTTTCCAGCGCACGAAGCTGCGCCAGGGTTTCCACGCTTTTCGCCACCACAATGGTGCCGAGCGCATGGGCGGTTTCCACCTGCCCGGACGTCAGCGCCAGCGCCCGCCGTGCCGCCAAATGTTCCCCATCCAGCCCAGCGCAAAGGCTTGGGTGCAACTTCACCATGGGGAAGGGAATCGCGCGCAGGGCCAGGATGGTGCCGCGCGCCACGCCGAAATCATCAAGCGCAGCAACAACCCCAAGCCCGCGTAGCCCGGCCGCGAGGTTAGCCGCCGCATCATGCCAAAGGGATACCGCATTGGCCGGCATCTCCACCACCATACTACGCGGGTCCGTATCGGCATCATACAAGGCACGGCGCATCAGGGACGTGCCATCGCCGCGCAGAAATGCCTCGGCCGTGATATTGACAGAAATATACGGGGCGGAACGCGGCCAACGCGCCCTGATCCGGCAGGCTTCGGCGAAAACCCAGGCGTCGAGGGCGGCTGCCATGCCCGCCTGGGTTGCGGCATTGACTGTTTCCATGGCGAGGATGGGGCCAAGATCAGGATGAACCCAACGCAGCAGCGCCTCATACCCCACGGTTTCCAGCCCATTGGCGCTGCACACGGGCTGCAAATCCAAGCGCATCCCGGCGCCATTATTGGCCAAGGCTTCGGCGATACCCTGGCGAAGCTCCGCCGGCGAATGGGCAAGATCAAGCCCCGCCGCTGCCCGATCGCCCTGACTGCCAAACCCGTCGCTCATGCCTGCACCCTCAATTACTTGGGGGCGCATTAAACACCGGAACTGCTTACGGGCTGGTTACCAGCCGCGCGGGAAGTGAAAGCGGCTCAGCCGACGATTTCGCTGCCGGCGAAGAAATAGGCGATTTCGATGGCGGCGTTCTCGGCGCTGTCGGACCCATGGACCGAATTCGCCTCAATGCTTTCGGCGAAAAGCTTGCGGATGGTACCAGGGGCGGCATTGGCGGGGTTGGTGGCACCCATCAATTCGCGGTTCCGGGCGACCGCATTTTCGCCTTCCAGCACCTGCACCACCACGGGGCCCGAGGTCATGAAGGACACCAGATCCTTGAAGAAGGGGCGTTCACGATGCACGCCATAGAAGGTCTCGGCCTGGGTCTGGGTCATGTGGATGCGCTTTTGCGCAACAATGCGAAGGCCGGCTTCTTCAAACACCGCATTGACCTTGCCGGTCAGATTCCGGCGCGTGGCGTCCGGCTTGATGATGCTGAAGGTGCGTTCGATGGCCATGGTGGCAAACCCCTGAATGTCTGAAAAAGGAAGGCGGCGGATAGGCGGGATGGGCCGCCTGCGCAAGCCCTGCCTAGTGGTCCGATCGCCGCTGTCGGTTTCCGACAGCGGCGTGAATCGGCCCACCAAGTATACGGCTAGTGGTGCGCGGGGGCTTTTCGGGCAGGGGATAGGTCAGCATGAATCGCACCGCTAGCCTTCCCGGCGCGCAGCAATGAGGAATTCCTTATTCCCCTCAGGCCCCGTGATGGGGCTTTCGGTAATGCCAAGCACCTGCCAGCCGGGCAGCGCTGCCCACCAATCAGCAATCATGGCTGAAATGCTGCGATGGAGCGCAGGGTCGCGCACCACGCCGCCCTTGCCAACCTGGCCTGGCCCCGCTTCGAATTGCGGCTTTATCAATGCCACCGCAAAGGCGCCAGGCGCGCAGAGCGCGAGCGGTGCCGGCAGAATGGTTCTCAGCCCGATAAAGGATGCATCGCAGACCAGGGCGCCAATCGGTTCCGGGATGACGGTGCTGTCCAAATACCGGGCATTGGTCTTTTCCAGCACCACCACGCGCGGGTCCTGCCGCAGCTTCCAGGCCAATTGCCCATGGCCGACATCCACCGCATAAACCTTGGCCGCGCCATGCTGTAGCAGCACATCGGTAAAGCCCCCGGTGGAAGCGCCAAGGTCCAGACAAACCAGCCCTGCCGGATTCAATCCGAAATGCGTGAGCGCATGCGCGAGCTTGAGCCCTCCGCGCGAAACCCAAGGATGGTCCTGCCCGCGCACTTCAAGCGGCGCGCCATCGGCCAGCAGATCGCCCGCCTTCTCCACCCGCTTGGTATCGCTGAACACCTTGCCGGCCAGGATCAGCGCCTGCGCCCGGGCGCGGCTTTCCGCAAGGCCAAGTGCCACCAACAACAGATCGGCGCGCTGTTTTGGCGGGCGGGTCATTGAATCGCGCGTCCTTTCTGGCGAGGAGGGCAGAATAGATTGGCACAGGGATCGAATGACTGATAGCTTGCCGGCAACCTGATGAGTGGGACCCCGATGATTTTACAAAAACTTGCCAGTGTTATGCTGCCCACCCCGCATATGCGCCTGAAGTACTGCCGTCATGGGGTGATGCTTTACGATACGCGCGATGAACATATTGGCTTGGCGCTGGATCGCTATGGCGAATATGCAGAGCTTGAGGCACAGCTTTTCTCGGGATTGATCAAGCCCGGCATGCTGGTGGTGGAGGTTGGCGCCAATATCGGGGCGCATAGCGTGCACCTTGCCAAGCTTGTCGGCGAAAATGGCGGGTTGGTCGCCTTTGAACCGCGACGCATGATGTACCAAATGCTCTGCGCCAATCTGGCCTTGAACGGTATTCAAAACACGGATGCGCAATGCGTCGCCATTGGCGCCGCCCCCGGAGAGGCAGCTTTGCCGCGGGCCAGGTCTGGTGGGAATGCAACTTCCGGCACTGGGTCATCCGGTGCTGAGGATGACGAAATCGTCGACATGATCGCCATTGACAATCTGGCACTGCCAGCTTGCCATATGATCAAGATCGGCGCGGGCGGATCGGAAAAACAGGTGCTGGACGGCGCAGGCAACACCATCGCCCGCTTCCGACCATTTCTTTACATCACGAATGAGGTTCCGGCACGTCATCCTGAACTGGTCGCGACCCTTATTGATCTTGGCTATCGCATGTGGTGGCACAAACCCTGGCTCTTCAATCCTGGGAACTTGGCCGGTGAAGGTGAAAATCTTTTCCCTAATGCCGCTTCCTTCAACATGATCTGCCTGCCAAGTGAAGGCGCGCCCGAAGAGATCCTGGGCGGTGTCGAGATAAAGAGCCCCGATGAACCGCATCCCTCTGAGGGGCTGCCATAGCGTCTGGGTCTCCTGGTGATTTCGCTTGGAACTAAAGGCTTCTGCGCCCGGTTGCTGAAGCTTACAAAGGATACTGCGCGGCGCCGGATCGTGCCGTAGAAGGGGCGCATGAATTCTGTCCTTGCCGGCGTATTGTTGCAGCTTTTGGCGCTGGCGCTATTCGTCGCCATGGATACGCTGCTGAAGCTGATGACGCTGAGCTTCGCCGTGCCGCAATTAATGTGGGCGCGGTTTCTGTTCAGCTTTATTGCCGTCACCATCGCCATGCGGCTGATCACGGGCAGCCTGCCCTGGCGGTCCCGCGCGCCGGGGCTGCAAACCTTCCGCAGCCTGTTATTGGCGGCGTGCAATTTCCTGTTCTCCTCGGCGCTGGTGCATATCCCGCTCGCGGATGCGACCGCGGTTGGCTTTGCCTCGCCGCTATTCACCCTGGCGCTGGCGGCCATTTGGCTTGGTGAGCGGATCGGCCCCTTGCGCTGGTTCGGCATGGGGCTTGGCTTTGCCGGGGTGGTAATCCTGCTGCGCCCGCCCTTCCTACTCGCCGGGGAGCCCGCGCATTGGGCTATGGCCTTGCCGCTCGGCGCCGCCGCGCTTTTCGCCTTCTACCAGATCCTGACGCGCAAGCTCGCCGCGCTGGATGACCCGCGCACTACTATCCTGCATACGTCTTTTGCGGCGACGCTGCTGACCTCGGCCTCGCTCCCCATGGTCTGGGTCTGGCCGAGTGCGCTTGATTGGGTGGCGCTTGTACTGCTGGGGCTGCTTGGCGGTGCCTCCCACGGGCTTTTGGTGCTGGCCTTTGCGCGCGCGCCGGCCAGCCTGCTGGCACCACTTTCCTATACGCAAATGATCTGGGCGGTGGTGGCGGGGGTGCTGGTTTTTGGCGATGCGCCAGATGCCATTACCTGGCTTGGTATGGCGGTGATTGCGGTCAGTGGCTTGATGGTCGCCATGACCGGAAAAGACAGGAAGAATTGACACATTTTGTGTCAGATTTTGCGGGCACTCACAAACCCTAGCAAAAAGATTGACGAGACCTTATTTGCGGTGTTCATGCCCTCGCATTCAGGCGCAGGGAATCAGGATTCCAATGGCAAATATCGGTCTCGCCAAGGGCGCAGAAGAACGGGGTCACGCGCGTGAAGCGCTGGATGCCGATAGTGTGCGCGAAGCCTATCGCCGCTGGGCGGGTGTTTATGATCTGGTCTTTGGTGGTGTTTCCGCCTTTGGGCGTCGTCGCGCAGTTGAAGCCGTCAATCGTCTTGCCGGGCCGCGCGTTTTGGAAGTGGGTGTTGGCACTGGCTTGGCGCTGCCGCTTTATCGGCGTGATTTGCAGGTGGTGGGCATTGACCTGTCGCGGGAAATGCTCGCCAAAGCGCATGAACGCGTGGCGGAAGACAAGCTTTCCCATGTGCGCGGCTTGGTTGAAATGAACGCGGAAGAAATGGCTTTCGAAGACGCGTCCTTCGATATTGCTGTTGCCATGTTCACGGCCAGCGTGGTGCCAGATGCGCGCCGGCTTTATGCCGAGATGTCGCGCGTGGTGCGCCCGGGCGGCCATCTACTTTTCGTCAATCACTTCGCGGCGGAAGGTGGCCCGCGCTGGTGGGTGGAACGCGCCATGGCGCCGCTATCGCGCCGTTTGGGCTGGCACCCGGATTTCGCGCTGCGCGATTTGCTGAACCCGGAAGATGTGACCGTGGAAGCGATGGAGCCCTGCCAACCAGCCGGCATCTTCACGTTGCTCAGCGTGCGCAACAATCTGCCGCTCCGCGTATCATAAGGCAAATAAGGGCCTCGTGGTGGCGGTATGACAGTAGAAAAGTCACTGCCCTTCGCCGGAAAAAAGGTCTTGATTACGGGCGCCGGCCGGGATTTTGGCCGTACACTTGCAATCAACTTCGCGCGCCTTGGGGCCGACCTCTTGCTTTCCGCCCGCAATATTGAGAATGCCCGCGCGACCGAGACGATTGTACGGAGCACGCAGCCTGCTACGAACATAGCGTGCTTCCCAATCGATCTCGCTGATATGCGGCAACTTGCTGGAGCTCGGGCTCAGATCGAACGTTTTACGGACCGGATCGACATTCTCATCCACAATGCGGGCTTTTGGCTCCGGAATGATTTCGTCGATACTCCCGATGATGACATCGTCAAGGCGGTGGCATCAACCGCCACCGGCCCATTTATCCTCACCAAGCATCTCTTGCCGTTGATCAATCGTTCTTCGGCTGCCGATGTGGTATTCCTCAACGGTACCACCGCGTTGCGTAACAATCTGCGTGCGATCAATGAAGCGTTCAGCGCCGCAAAAGCCGCCCAAGCTTTGTTTTCTGAGCGGCTGCGGCATCGTTTGCGGGAGAGCGGCGTGCGTGTGCTCACGATCTATCCTCCGGACTTCCACAACACCTCACCGCTTGATCCCGCAAAGTGGGAATATCGCCGCGACGCATTCGAAGACCGTACTCTGACCGCCAGAAACGTCTTCGACTGCATCCGCTTCGCATTGCTTCAGGATCGCATCTGCTCGATCGACGAGATCGTGCTCAGCAATAACAACGGGCGGAATCTCGGCAATTAAACCTTCTACGGCAGGCGCAATACCCGGAATTGACGATCGGGTAGGGAAGATCGTTACGCGAGCCGCCCCGGCACGGCGGCAATCACCGCTTCTTCGGCATTGGCGAAAGCGAGCCGCAAATGCCTCTCCTGGTCGGGGCCGAAAAAGCTCCCCGGCAGCCCAAGCAGGCCACGTTCCACGGCAAGCGCCTCGGCGGTGGCTTCAGAATCTCCGGCGCCATCGGGCAGGCGCAAATACGCGAAATAAGTGCCGAGTGCATCAATCCGCCAGGCATTGATCGGCGCCATGGCAGTGCGAAAAGCCGCAGCACGTCCGGCCATGATGGCGCGATTGCCCGCGCGCCAATCCCGCAAGGCTTCCACGCCCCACGCCAGCGCGATTTGCGCCGCACGTGGTGGGCAGATTTGCACCGTATCAATGGCCTTTGCCAATTCGCGCTGAAACCCCGCACCAGCCGCAATGGCGCCGACACGATGGCCCGGCACGCAATAGGCTTTCGAAAAGGAATAAAGATGCACGACATGATCCTGCCATGTCGCATCCTGGAACAAACCATGCGGCGCGCCAGCGGCTTCCGGGATGAAATCGCGATAGGTTTCATCCAGCACCAGCCAGGCGCCGTGATCGTGGCAGAGCTTGGCAAATTGTGTGACGAGTTCTGGTGAGTATGTGGCGCCGGTTGGGTTATTCGGTGTCACCAAAACAATCGCACGCACGCCTTGCATCAGCGTTGCCGCCAAGGCGGGATCGGGCAGGAAGCCATCCTCTGCCCGGCAAGGCAAAACGCGGCAGGGGATGCCAAGCGCTTCGATCGCCATGCGATGGTTGAAATACCAGGGCGCGGGCAGCATCACCGCATCCCCCGCACCAGCGAGCGTCATCATGGCCAGCGTAAAGGCCAGATTGCCGCCGGCGGTGATGGCGATATCGCCAGCCCCGATCCGCGCCCTATAGGCGCGCGCCATATCGGCCGCTAGCGCCTCTCGCAAAGCGGCTTCGCCTTCAATCGGTCCATAGCCGGCGGATTTCGCATCCCCCGCCGCGGCAGCGAGCCGCGCGAGCAGATCAGCATGCGGCGGATAGCCCGGCACGGCCTGGGTCATGTCCAGGACCGGACCGGCGCCGCCCTGATAGCGGGCGGCCCAGCCGCGTACGGCGGGAATGGGCGGGGCGCCGGTGGCGCGGATTCGGGGGGAAAGCGGCAAATCCATCAGCGCAAGGAACCATCACTGCGTGGCGCCGTCCATGGGCGTTTTTGGGGCCGCAGCCGGGCTGGCTATCCAGCCTCTCCAGCGGGGCGGCCCGTTACATGCCGCCAATGATGCCACAAAAGCCGCGCCGCCATGGAACGCCAAGGGCGCCATGCCTTCGCCAATTCGGCCAATTGCTTGGGCTTGGGGCGCTCCGGCATATCGCGCAGCGCAGCGACCGACGCCGCCAGGGCAAGATCGCCGGCGGGGAAGATATCCGGGCGACCCAGACCAAACAGCAGATGCACCTCCGCCGTCCAGGGGCCAAAGCCTGGAATGGCCGCAATGGCCGCAACTGCCGCCTCATCTCGCAAATCCGCCAGCACCGCCGCCGAAAGCCGGCCATCCGCGAATGCCTCGGCCAGCGCGCGGGCATGGCGGAGCTTTGGGCGCGATAGCCCCGCGCCCTGCAATGCCTCATCGCTCAGCGCCAGCAGCCCATCCGGGTTAAGCGCCCCAGGCAGGGCAGCAAGCCGCCCCCAAATCGCAGTGGCGGCCTGATTGGAGATCATTTGCCCGCAAAGGCTTCTGAGCAAACCGGCAAAGCCTGCTTCCCGCCGGCGCCAAGGCAGGGGCCCGGCGCGTTGCGGAATGGTACCTAGCAATGGATCAAGCTGTGTCAGCTCCGCCAGGGCGCGACTGGCCCATTCAGGCGCATCAGCGGCAAGCGTGGCGGAGGATGGCTTTTCCATGCCTGCTGCATAGCGCCAGCTTGGCCGTCACAATAGTGATGCGCCCCAGCGGTAAGGCCGGGGCGCACCAGCGGAGACAGGCCGTGGTAGTTTAGGGGGGCAAGTCAGGCGCTGTTCCGATACGAAATATCTTGGTGCGCGAATATTGCTGGCAAAAGGCGTGCGGCATGGCAAAGTGAAACGAACAGCAACGGGCACCGCGCCCGATACACTTCGCAACATGGGCTGATGAATTAGGCGATGAAAACACGCATGTAACAGGGCATGGAAAACGCACCCCACATCCTGATCGTCGATGATGATCGCGAAATCCGCGATTTGCTCTCGCGCTTTCTCGAAAAGCAGGGCTTGCGCGTGAGTGCCGCACGCGATGCCCGCGACGCCCGCCGGTTATGGCCGCGTGGGCGGTATCATCTTGTGGTGCTCGACCTCATGATGCCGGGCGAATCGGGGCTTGATTTTGCCCGCTGGCTGCGCACCCAATCCGATGTGCCGATTGTGATCCTTACCGCGATGGGGGAAGAAACAGACCGCATCGTGGGGCTGGAACTCGGCGCCGATGATTATTTGGCAAAGCCCTTCAACCCGCGCGAATTGCTGGCGCGCATTCGCGCCGTGCTGCGCCGAGCATCCGGCGATGGCGCCGCCGCCAAGGAACCGCCCGCAAAGGTAATCAGCTTTTCCGGCTGGACTTTGGAGCCTTCGCGCCGGCGCCTGCTCAATCCGGATGGGGTAGAAGTCCCCTTGACCGGCGGCGAATATGAATTGCTGCTGGTGCTGCTGGACCGGCCCAATCGCGTGCTGACGCGCGATATGCTGATGGATTTGCTGCGCGGCCGACAGGCCGGGCCTTATGATCGCGCCATAGATGTCGCGGTTTCGCGGCTCCGCCGACGCCTGGAAGATGATGGTCGCAACCCTGCCTTGATCAAAACCGTGCGCGGCGGCGGCTACGTATTGGCCACCACGGTGGATCGTGGCTGAAGCCACCCCTGCCGCCGCCCCCGTGCGGCGGCGCTGGTGGCCTGGCAGCTTGGGCGGTCGCACGGCGGTCGCCCTGATTGTCGCCCTGATGCTGGTGCAGGCGGCGGGGCTCACCATCCATGCTTTGGATCGCGTGGACCTTCAGCGCTTTGTCCAGGCGCGCGAAATCGCTGGCCGCAGCCTGGGCGCTTGGCGCGCTGCGGTGCTTTCCGCGCCGGATCGCCGCGCGCAGATTATCGCCGATCTTGATCTGCCCGAAGGGCTCACGGTGGATTTGGATTTGGCGCCGATTGTGCGCGTGGGGGCGCCGCCGGTCTCGCCGCATATCCTCAGGCTGTTCAGGCTCGACCTGCTCGCCTCCGGCCCACCAAGGCTGCGCCCGCGCGAAATCCGCATTGCGGAATTGGGGTCGGCTGGGTTTGCCGCTTCACTACGTTTGCCGGATGGCCCTTGGCTCAATCTACGCGCATCATTGCCTCCGCCGCGGCCATGGCATTCGGATACTTTCCTCGCCGCGTTTTTCGGCATGACCTTGGCAGCTGTCCTGCTGATCCTTTGGGCGGTAGCGCGCCTCATGCGCCCGGTGCGGCTTTTGGCCGAAGCGGCGAATAGGCTCGGGCGGGATGTGAATGCGCCGCCCTTGCCCGAAAATGGTCCGACCGAAGTCGCCACCGCAGCCCGCGCCTTCAATGAAATGGCAGCGCGAATCAGGCTTTTCGTGGCGGACCGCACGCAAATGCTGGCCGCGATTGGCCATGATCTGCGCACGCCGATCACGCGCTTGAAGCTCCGCGCTGAATTCATGGATGATGATGAGCAGCGCCGCAAAATGCTCGCTGATTTGGATGAGATGGAGGCGATGATCGGCGCGACACTCGCCTTCGCGCGGGACGATGCCGCGACGGAGCCCGCGACCCAGATGGATATCGCCGCGCTTTGCCGAACCGTGGCTGATGAGGCGAGCGACGCGCATCCCGATCAGGCGGAAAAGATCAGCTATGAAGGCCCGGAAAAGCTCGTGATCCGCGCCAAGCCCTTGGCCTTGAAGCGCGCCATCGCAAACCTGGTCGCGAATGCACTGAATTATGGTGGCGCGGCGCGGCTTACGCTCGCGCAGGATGGGGCGGGTCTGGTGCGCCTTGCCATCGCCGATGATGGCCTCGGTATTCCTGACGCGGAGCTGGAGGCGGTATTCACCCCCTTTCGCCGGCTGGAGGCCAGCCGCAATCGCGAAACCGGCGGCACCGGGCTTGGGCTCACCATCGCGCGCAATATCCTGCGCGGCCATGGCGGCGATGTGGTGCTGCAAAACCGGCCAGAGGGCGGCTTGATCGCCGTGGCAAGCCTGCCGGTTTGAGCATTTCCTCGCCAAGCGGGATTGCTTGGCTCGATAAATCGATCAATAGCGCAAGGTAATGGCAAGCTTGGTGACATGCCCTGCGGCGACGCTGAATTTATTGGCGTCAAAGGTTGGTGCCGACATTCTGGGCATCACATTATTGCTGACGCCAACGCCTTCGGTCGGCATACCGAGAAAATTCGTATCGGCTCGCCCATTGCCATTGGTGTCATGCACCACGGCGATGGCATAGGTTCCTGGTGGCACATTGTCAAAGATGCAAAGCGCCGCGCCGGCTGCCGGTGCCACGCGCAGAATCCTGACGCTGGGCTTATCCGATTCCAGCGGAAATCCAGCCGCTGAGGAGAATAACGCGCAGCCCACCATGCCTTGCGCATTCGAAACGCCCGAGACCGCAGCCTCAATCCTGCCGCCGGATGAGGCGGATGCCGTGGCGGCGATGCCGATCATGGCGCAGGCAAGCAGTAGCGAGATATGGTGCGGGGTTGTCATGGCGATGCTTCCTTTCTTGTTGTTGATCATGGATTTGATCATTGATTTTTGCCGCCTTGCTTCAGCATCGCAGCGCTTAGCAAGGCCGTGAACATCCGTGGGGAAAGCCGGACCATCTGCGCCGAAAACCAATTCATGGTTCCCACAATGCTGGACGGGCCGGAAGCATCGAGCGCCTTCAGGCAGGCCCCGACCGCTGCTTCAATCGTCATCGGGTTTCGGAAAATTGATGTCCGGCGTACATCAGCGCCCATGGCATTGATGAAGGGTGTCTCGACCGGGCCTGGGCAAACCGCCGCAACACGCAAGCCACGATGGCGATATTCGGCCCATAAGGCTTCCGAGAAGGACAGGACAAATGCCTTGGTCGCGCCATAGCTGCTCATGAAGGGGGTGGGCTGGAAGGCCGCCGTTGAAGCGATATTGAGAATGGTACCTTTTCGCAACAATAATTCAGGCACGAATAGCCGCGTCACCTCCGCCAGTGCGACGATATTCAGTTGCAAGGTTTGGGTCAGACGCTCCAAGGGCTCGGCTTCGAAGGGGCCGTAATAGCCGGTGCCGGCATTATTGATCAGCGTATCAACCGGCAGGTCCAGGGTGCGCACCGCTGCATGCAGCTTTTGGGCAGCGCCAGCTTCCGTAAGGTCCATCGGCAGCACATGCGCAATGCCGCCGGCGTGCCTGAGGCGCGCGGCCAGTTCTTCAAGCCGCGGCGCGGATCGCGCCACCAAGACCACCTGCGCCCCACGCGCCGCCAGCGCTTCCGCCAAGCCGGCCCCGATACCTGATGAGGCGCCTGTGATGACCGCCACTTGTCGTTTCATGAATGCTCCTTTCCGGGGGGGCGCGCAGGGGTTACGAGATGGCCGTCATCAAAGCCCGATGCCGCGCGCCATCAGGGCGGCGAAGATCGGCAGGGCGAGCAAAAGCCCGGCCTGAAGCAGTACCCAGCGGCGCGTCGTTGCGATTTCAATGGCTGGCGGTGCGCTGCCTTCCGCCCGCGTCAAACGGCGCCAGCGGATGAAGGTCATGGTTGGCCGGATGGAGACCAGCGCAATCAGCAGGAATAGCCCGAGCTTCAGCCAAAAAACGGGGTTTTCCAGGTAAAAACCGCTTCCGCGCGCACCCCAAAAAACCCGCGCAAGCCCGAAGCTGAGCGCTGCCCCAGCGCTCAGGCCATAAGCAAGATCAATGCGCGCCAAGATTTCGGCCCCGTGACCGGCGGTCCGCAGGGATAGCACGGCAAGTTCCGCAGCCAGGCAGCCGACCAAGATCAGAACGCCCAAATGGTGCAGTACCGCCAGCAGCAGATCAAGGGTGAGAGGCATCGGCAATCCCGTTTCCCGCATTCGGATCAGCAAATGTGTGCAATGCACACACATTGGTAGGCGATCAGAGTGGACATTGTCAACATCAAAAATTAGAATGCACGCTGGCGGAGTGAATGATGAAAAAACCCTATCATCACGGGAATTTGCGGGCGGCCCTGCTGGAAGCAGCGCGCGCGCGCCTGGCCGAAGGGGCCGAGGCGACGCTCAGCCTGCGGGATTTGGCGGCGCGCGTCGGCGTCAGCGTCAATGCCACCTATCGCCATTTCGAAAGCAAGGAAGCCCTGCTCATGGAATTGGCCGCTGAGGGCTTTGACGCCTTGCGCGCGCATATGCTCGGCGCGGTGGCCGAGCGTGGCGCCGCTAATGCCATCGAAAGGCTGCGCGCCACCGGAGAGGCCTATGTCCATTTCGCACAGCAAGACCCGGCCCTTTTCCAACTCATGTTCGGGCGGGAAAGACGCTTCGCGGAATATGAGCGCTTCCGCCACGCCGCCGAAGCGGCCTTTGCCGTGGTGGTTGAATGCGTCGCCGCGGTTCAGCGCGTGGCGATGGATGAGCCTTCCGCGACCAAGGCGGCCATGGCGGCCTGGTCCCTGGTGCATGGTTTCGCGATTTTGAGCCTTGGCGGCTATCTGGAGGCGCTGCCGGAAGCGCTTCGCCCCAACGTGCGAGAGGTTGTGAAAATGCTGGAAGTCGGCATCACCTAAAGCATGTTGCGTTCACATGGGTTCACGCAACCCGCTTTATAGCTCTGTTTTTCGAGTATCTTCACGCGTTCAGATGATTCCATCTGAACGCGATCTGCTCTAAGGCGCCTGCCTCAGGGCAGATCAAAGCGCACGGCAATAGCGGCTGAGGCGATCACGGCCTTGTCATGCCGGCCTTCTTCCGGAACATCCAAGCCACCCTTCACCGCGCGCGCGGTGACCACGCCATAGGGCAGGGATTTTCGCACCGCTTCGATATCCACCTTGTCGGGCTGCTGCACGCCGATGGTGACTTCCACCTGCATGGTCTTGATATCAAGCCCAAGCGTGCGAATGAACGCGAGCGACGAATGATGCAAGGCATCCTGCACCGCCCGCAAGGCGGCCTTGGTGTAGTCGCCACCATGCAGATCATTGTCGTGGCCCATTTCAAGGATGATGCGCTTCAAGGCCATGATCGGTCCGCCCTCACACATCCAGCCGCACAATGGCGCAGCAATTGGCAATCACGGTGCTATTGGTGCCCTCATCATTCGGAATCTCGAGGCCACCTTCCACCAGGGTCACCGTGCCGGTGCCATGCGGCAGAATGGCGAGCACCTGATCCTTATCCACCAGATCGGGCTTGGACACACCGATCAGCACTTCAACCTGCATGGCATCCACATCCTGACCAACGGCGGCACCGATGGTGAGTGAATTATGCCAAAGGGCATCGCGAAGTGCCCGCACCGCTGCCTTGGTGTAATCCGCACCACGAATATCGGTGCCCATGCCAATTTCAAGTACCATGCGTTGCAGGGCCATGATCCGGTCCTTCCCTCGTTCCGAATCAGCCTGATCCATTTCCACGGATCAGGCTACAGGGCGCGCTAACGGCGAACCAGCGCGGCAATCGCCTCCAGCCCGCGGTCACGCACGCCCATTTCGCCCAAATGATCGAGCGTATTGAACAGATAATCCCGGTTCGATCCCATCTGCCCATGGCCCGTATCAATGGCGCGCGCCAAAACCTCGGCGGGTTGCTTGCCGCAATAAAGCCGGCAAGCGCGGTTCGCGACATAGGCAATGGCCGGCACACGCCGTCGATGATCCAGCAGCGTCAACGGCAAAAGCTGGCGGCGATAGACAACCTCCCCGCCATCGGGCAATTCGCGCGCATCCAGATAGGCGAGTGTTTCCGCCGCCGCGCGGCCTGGCACGCGAAACACGGCACCGCGGCAGGCGCCGCCGCGATCCAAGCCCAAAACCAGCCCTGGGCGTTCCGGCGTGCCGCGATACCGGTGGCTCCAAAGACAAAAGCGCCGGTGAAAGCCGCGCAGCAGCGCCGGATGGCGCGCGGCATGGTCAAAGCCTGGCCGCCAGATCAGCGAACCATAGGCAAAGACATAAAAATCCCCATCAGGGGCGAGGAGTGCTGCGATATCGGTTGTCATGGCGGGCGCATCCAAATCCCGCTATATCGGCGCGCAGCATGAACGCCAAGCCATCCAAACCCCCGCGCGCGCCCTTGCTTGGGCGTTTTCTGTTCGGCGCGCTGGTCTTGCTCGCTGCGCTGGTCGCTGGCCAAAGCCTGTTTTGGCGCTGGAGCACGGGGGCGCTGGCAGAAGGTTTTAGCGATTGGGTGATCAAGCACCGCGCCCAAGGCTGGAGCATCCGCCACGAAACGCCGGAACAGGGCGGCTGGCCCTTTGCCGCGCGGCTTTCCATCCCGCGGCTTTCCATCGAAAGCCCAGGCGATGAGACCTCAGGCCAGGGCCTGGGCTGGGCGACTGAGGCGCTGACGCTGACGACCCCCCTTCCCTTGCCAGATGCGCTGCGCCTGGAAGCAACAGGCCAACAGGCGCTACGCATCGGCGCCACGCAAATCCCCTTCACCGCCAGCAGCTTCAAGGCGTTGCTGCCGCTTGAAATGGGCCAACCGCCACGCCGGGCCAATGCGCTGCTGCAAGGCATGGTCGCGCAAACCCCCGATGGCGCGCTGAGTGTGCAGCAGCTTGGCATGGATGCGAATTGGACGCGCTCGGCCGAAGCGGCGCTGACGCTGCAATTCGCCGCCGAAGACGCGGCGCTGCCCCAGGCTTGGCTGCGTGCGCCCGCCCTTGCCGGTTTTGGCCCCAGGCTGACGCGGCTTGAATTCGATGGCGCGCTTTACGGCAGTGTCCTGCCGCTGCCGAGCCTGCGTGAGCAATTGGATGCCTGGCGGGCTTCGGATGGCAAGCTGGATGTACGCCAATTGCGCCTTTCCTGGGGGGATTTGGATGCGGGGCTCAGGCTTTCCGCGCGGCTTGATTCCGCTTTGCAACCAGCCTTGGGGGGCACGCTTTCGGTCACCAATCCGAATGCGGCACTCGATTCATTGGCGCGGTCCGGCCTTATTCAGCGACGCGCTTTGGATGGTACGAAATTCGCCGTGGGGATGCTGACGCGTCGCCCGCCCAATGGTGGCCCGCCGGTCGCGGAGATTCCGATCGGCCTGCAAAATGGTGTGGTGAGTGTCGCGCAAATCCCGCTGACACGCCTGCCGCCGATTGTCTGGCCGCAGCATTGAATCCGGGTAGTTATACCCGCGCCGCATCCACAATCTGAAACCCAACGCTCACATCGCCATTCCAGCTTTCCGCACGCAAATGCCCGCAGAGATGCAAGGGCGTGCGGTCGGGTGAGAGCAAAGCTTCAGCGAGCGGGCCTTCCTTGGCACGAAAGCAAATGGTCTTGAGCCGCCCGCCGCCTTCGCCTTCGACAAAGGCGCGGATTGTCGCGCCTTCCTTGCCGATACGATCCGCGCGCACCACGCGCGCCCGCGCCAGGGCAAAGATCGGCTCCTCATTCCCCGCGCCGAAGGGCGCAAGGCGGCTGATATCCTGCGCCAGCGCCGTGGTTGCTGCGGGCACCGTCAGCGCGCCTTCCACCAGCAAATCCGCCGCACTCGGCAGCCGCGCGGCGTGCGACAGGCGTTCTTCCAGGAAGGCATGGAAGGCTTCGCCCTTCGCGACATTATAGGAAAACCCCGCCGCCATCGGATGCCCGCCGCCAGTTTCCAGCAAGCCTGATTCCCGCGCGGCAATGATCGCCGCCCCCAGATCAACGCCGGTGACAGACCGCCCCGAACCCTTGGCGATGCCGCCCGCAATGCCCGCCACACAGGCCGGGCGATTGAATTTTTCCTTGACGCGGCCTGCGACAATACCAACAACGCCGGGGTGCCAGCCTTCCGCCGCCACCAGCAGCACGGCATGGCCGGCCTTGACCTGCGCTTCTGCCATGGCCAGCGCCGCGCCCAGCATATCGCCTTCCACTTCCTGCCGGCGCTTATTTACCTCATCCAATTTTTCCGCCATGGCTCGCGCTTCAATGGCATCTTCCGAGAGCAATAGCCGCAAGCCCAAATCCGCTTCCGCAATACGGCCAGAGGCATTGATGCGCGGCCCCAACATGAAGCCGAGCGTGTGCGCGCTTGGCATATCCTTCTGCCCCGCCACATCCAGCAACGCCGCAAGTCCAATCCGTCCGCGCTTGGAGAGCACCTTCAATCCCTGCGTCACCAGGGCACGGTTGAAACCCGTGAGGGGCATGACATCGCATACCGTCGCCAATGCGACGATATCAAGCAGCGCCAGAAGATCGGGTTCTTGCCGGCGCGTGAACCACCCGGCACGACGCAACACGCGCAGGCTTGCCGTGGCCGCCAGAAACGCCACCGCTGCCGCGCAAATATACCGCAAGCCGGACGGGCAATCCAACCGATTGGGATTGACCACGGCCAGTACCGCCGGCAGCGCGCCTTCGGCCTTGTGATGGTCCAGCACAACAACATCGGCGCGGCCATCGGCGGCGGCCAAAGCGACACCCGCCGCAATGCCGCAATCCACGCAAATGATCAGCGAAGCGCCGCCATTACAAAGTGCTGCAATCGCCGGCGCATTCGGCCCATAGCCTTCCTTGATGCGATCCGGCACATAGGGTGTGACTTGGCAGCCAAGATCACGCAAAAAGTGCGTCATCAGCGCGCCAGCGCAAGCACCATCCACATCATAATCGCCGAATACCGCGACATGCTCGCCGCTCCGCACCGCAACCGCAATGCGATCCGCCGCTGCTTCCATATCGGCCAGTCGCGCCGGGTCCGGCATCAACGCGCGCAGCTTCGGTTCCAGAAAATCCGCTGCATCATCCAGGCCAATGCCGCGTGCGGCGAGCAAGCGCCCCAGCATCTCCGGCAATTCAAGCCGCTGCGCGATGCCAAGCCCAATCCGCGCATCGCCGGCGCGCCATTGCCAACTGCGGCCAGTGACGCTGCGCGTGACACCCAATACGGGACCTGTCAGCGCGCTATCATCCATGAAATATGCGCGCCCTGATCAAGCGATGAAGGCGCTGGGCTTGCGCGCGAAATTATGATGCCCTTCCACATAGCGCACCGTGCCGGATTTGGACCGCATGACGATGGAATGCGTGTAAGCACCACCCGCAAAACGCCGCACACCGCGCAACATGGCGCCGCTTGTCACGCCCGTGGCCGCGAACATCACATCGCCCTTGGCCATTTCCTCGACACTGTATTTGCGGTGGGGATCGGTGATGCGCATGGAAAGCGCACGCGCGATCTGTTCCTCATTTTCGAACATCAGCCGGCCTTGCATCTGCCCACCAATGCAGCGCAGCGCCGCCGCAGCCAACACACCTTCAGGCGCGCCGCCCGAGCCCATATAGATATCCACGCCCGCTTCCGGCTGGCTGACGGCAATAACGCCGGAGACATCACCATCGCCCAGCAGCATGATGCGCGCACCAGCCGCGCGGCAGGCGCGGATCATTTCCTTATGCCGGTCACGATCCAGCGTGCAGACCATCAAATCGCCAATCTCGCATTTCTTGGCGCGCGCCAATTCGCGGAGGTTTTCCTCGGGCTTCGCATCCAGATCCACAATGCCGTCCGGCAGGCCAGGCCCGACCGCGAGCTTATCCATGTAGATATCGGGCGCGTGCAAAAATCCGCCCTTTTCCGCGAGTGCCACGGTCGCAATCGCATTCGGCCCGCCCTTGGCGGTGATGGAGGTACCCTCCAGAGGGTCCACCGCAATATCCACTTCCGGCCCGCCGCCGGCCTTGGCGTAGAGGCCGACCTTTTCGCCGATATAGAGCATCGGCGCCTCATCCATCTCGCCCTCGCCGATCACGACCGTGCCGGTGATGGCGACCGTATCGAAGGCCTTGCGCATGGCTTCCACCGCGGCGCCATCGGCGGCGTTCTTGTCACCCCGGCCAATCCAGCGGGAAGCGGCGAGTGCCGCGGCTTCCGTCACGCGCACCAATTCAAGCGCGAGGTTGCGGTCAACCACCAGGCCGGGCGAGGAGGCGGGTTTGGACATGGGCGGGGGTCTCCGATTCGTTCAAACAGGATTTAGCATGGTGTGGGGCAAAACGCGGCGTCAGGCAGAAGCTTCCGCCAGGAAGCCCTGCACCGCCTGGAATAGCGCGCCGCGATTGCGTTCCATCACAATGGTATGCGTGCCTTCCCCCAGCACCACCAAGCGCTTGCCCGGGCTATTCGTCAGCAGCGGGAAAATCGCGAGCGCCATGCTGGGCGGTGTATCCCGGTCCCATTCCGCCACCACCAGCAGGGTGGGTGCCGTGACCTTGGCCGGGTCCCAGAAGGGCCGGCCGGCCTGCGCATATTCCCGGCTATCCAGCAGCACACCATTCGGCGCGCGCAGCGTTTGCGGATTGCGCCGCATGCCTTCCGGATCGGTCGCCCAGGTGACACCTGCCCAATGTTCAAACCAGCCGGGCGGGATCAGGCCGGCGCGCTTGGCCTCCGGCACGCCTGTCATCCAGCGTTCGCGCGCCTGCGCCTGGGTCACTGTGCGATAGGCACCAAGCGTGGCAGCGGCAGGGCCGGCAGCGAGGCTCGGCCCATCGCGCAGCCAGGGCGGCGCAAATAGCACCAGGCGTTCCACCAAGCCGGGGTTATCGGCGGCGAAGCGGCCCATCAACGTGCTGCCCCAGGACCAGCCGATATGCACCAGCTTCCCGACATTGCGCCTTTCGCGAATGAAGGCGGCCGCGGTGGCAATATCCTTCACTGCCGTCTCACCGCGCACGATGGGCGGATTGGCCTCTGGCGGTTGGCTCATTTCCGGGGGGCGGGTGCTGCGGCCATAGCCGCGAATATCCAGGCACCAAACATCAAAACCCTGCCCTGCGATGTAATCCATCCAGGAAAGGCCACCGAGCGGCAGGTCAAACGCCGTATGCGCCGGATAGGTCGCACCATGCACGAAAAGCACTGTCCGCGCGGGGGTAAAGGCGTTCAGGTTTTCCGGGCGCTTGTTGCGCAGGAAAAGCTCAATCCCCGCATCGCCGGCCGGGATCATGAATTCTTCCGTCACCAGCGCGGCCTGCGCCTGGGCCACTGAGGCTGCCAGTAACGGCGCGGCCAAAGGTGCCGCCAGCATGGTGCGTCTATTCATCGGAAACTCCCAATTGTCTTTCCGCCTATATAACGCGCCATGCTGGGGAAATCAGCCCAGTTGATCAATCAGACTCGGGCGGGATGACATTGGTGTCCAACCCTTCCACCAGCACATCGCGCATGGTCTCGGCGCTTTTCAGGCGAATATCATCCCAAGCCTGCGGCGTATGGAAGGCGATATGCGGCGTGATGATCAAGCGCCCCGTGAGCCATTCTTCCTTGTTGCGATAGGCTTGCAGCAGCGATGGCACGGGCTCCACCGGCGGTTCCACCGGGATCACATCAAGCCCCGCCGCCGCCACATGCCCATCGCGCAACACACGCTCCAAAGCATCAATATCCAGAATCGGGCCGCGCGCCGTATTCACCACGACAGCGTCCTTCGGCAGCAGGCGCAATTCACGCTCCCCAATCAAACCCCGCGTTTTGCGCGTGAGGGGACAATGGATGGAAAGCACATCGGCTTGTGCGAGCATCTCATCCATGGTGCGGCAGCGTGTGACGCCAATGGCGCGGTCCGACCCATTGGGCAAAGCCGGATCGTAAAACACCACGCGATAGCCAAGCGCCTTGGCGCGCAAGGCAGCGGCCGTGCCAATGCGCCCAAGGCCCAGAATGCCGAAGGTCTGCACATCCTGCCGGCGCAGGGCCGGGTGCGGCATCACCGCCCATTTCGCCGGGTTCGGGCCGCGTTGTGTGTCATGGTAAAGCGTCAAGCCCCGACGCAGCCCAAGCGCCATCAGCACAGCAAATTCCGCCACTTCCTGCGTGCCGTAATCCGGCACATTGCAGACCTTGATGCCCCGCGCCGCGCAGGCCGCGCGATCCACGCGGTCATACCCAACGCCCATGCGGATCACGACCTTCAACTTTGGGAAACGCGCAATCTGATCCGCCGGTACGGCCATGCGCAGCGTCATCAAGCCTTCCGCCTGCTGGCAAAGCTCATCCGGCAATTCCGCGAGGGATGCCTTGCACGCCCCCTGCAGGATGCGCACGCCTGGCCCCATGATGTGCTGTTCCAAATCCGTTTCGGGATAGAGCCCTTCCGGTTCAAGCACGGTCAATGTCATTTGGCATTCCCTTGGATGATTGATTGAGGGCAGGATGGGGCGGGCGAGCGGGGCTGGCAATGGCGCCGCGCTGGCTTATCCTGCCCCCAAACAGGAAAGGCGCGGGACCATGACGGCAAGACGCATTCTGATTACCGGGGCAGCCAGCGGGATAGGTGCGGCCACCGCCCGCGCCTTCGCCGCGCCAGGCGTCGCGCTGATGCTGCACACCAGGGCCAATCGCGAAGCCCTGGCACGCGTGGCCGCCGCCGCACGCGAAAAGGGCGCGCAAGTTGCCGAAGCCTTCGGCGATTTCACCGAAGCCGAAGCCCCGGAGCGGCTGGTTGCGGAAACCATCACCGCGCTTGGCGGCTTGGATGTGCTGGTAGCCAATGCCGGCTTTGCCGACCGCACCCAAATCAGTGCGCTGACCGATGCCGGCTTTGCCAAAAGCCATGAGGCCATCACCTTCAGCTTCCTGCGCCTGGCCCGCGCCGCCGCGCCGCATCTGGCAGCAGGGCAAGACCCGCGCCTGATCGCGGTTTCTTCCTTTGTGGCGCATCTTTTCCGCAATGATGTCACGACCTTCCCCGCCTCAGCCGCCGCCAAGGCAGCGGTGGAAGCGCTGGTGCGCGCCCTTGCCATTGAATGGGCGCCGAAGGTCACGGTGAACGCCGTCGTGCCTGGCTATACGCGGAAAGACCCCGGCGCCCATGCCGCACTATCGGCAGCGCAATGGGAGGAAATCACCGCGCGTATCCCCCTCAGGCGCCTTGGCACACCCGATGATGTCGCAGCGACCATTGCATTTTTAGCTTCAGCGGGCGCTGGCTACATTACCGGGCAATCCATCCATGTCAGCGGCGGGGTGGTGATGTGATGCGCCGCCTGTTCTGGGTATTCCTGCTGCTGGCCGCGCCGACGCTGGCGCAGGACCTTTCCGGCCATGGAGGCCCCGTGCGCGCCGTTTTGCCCCTGCCGGATGGGCAGCACATTGTATCTGCCGGTTTCGATCACGCTGTCATTCTTTGGGATGCCCGCGCCGGGCAGGCACGCGCGGTGGCGCGCTGGCATCGCGGCAGCGTCAATGCCCTCGCCCTTTTGCCCGATGGGCGCGTGGCCAGCGCCGGGGAAGGTGGGCGCATCGCGCTTTGGGCGCCGGAACTTGGCGCGGCGCCCGCGCAAATCCTGGAAGGGCATACGGGGCAAATCGCGGGGCTTGCGGCGCGCGATGGGTTTTTGGCCTCAGCCGCCTGGGATGGCTCAGTGCGGCTTTGGAACCTTGTCGATGGCAGCGCGCAAATCCTGGAAGGCCATCGCGGCAATGTGAACGCTGTCGCCTTCCGCCCCGATGGCGCGCTGATCAGTGCCGGCTTCGATGGCACCATCCGCCTTTGGGCCGCCAATGGCAGCAACCAGATCATCGCCGAAGCCGGCCTGCCGCTGAATGCCCTTGCTGCCCTGCCTGATGGCGGCCTCGCGGCCGGCGGCGTGGATGGCGTGCTCCGCCTGATCGCGCCCAATGGCGCCATGCGTGAAGTGGAGGCTGGTAGCCGACCCATCGTGGCGATCAGCCTTGATGGCGCGGGCGCGCGGCTCGCGGTCGCGTCCCTGGGGGGCAATGTGACGATCTGGGGGCTGGAGACAGCACGCCTGCTCCACACGCTGGAAGGCCCTGGCCTGCCGGTATGGTCCGTGGCCTTCGCGCCCGATGGGCGGCTGCTGTGGACCGGCGGCGCGGACCGCCAAGTACGCCGCTGGAATGCGCTGAGCGGGCGCGCCATCGGCCCCATCGCTGCGCCCGCCACCACCGACCTGCCAGCGGGGCTGGATGCGCATGGCGCGCAAGTCTTTCGCGCTTGTAGCGCCTGCCATGCGCTGACGCCCGATGCCGGCCCCATGGCCGGGCCACATCTGCATGGCATTTTCGGCCGCCGCATGGGCTCGCTCCCCGGCTATGTCTATTCGGAACGCCTGGCGCGCGGGGATATCATTTGGGACGCAACCACCATCGGCGATCTGTTCACGCGCGGCCCCGATGTGGTGACACCAGGGACAAAAATGCCGGTGCAACGCGTGGATAATGCGGAAGACCTGGCCGCGCTGCTGCGGTTTTTGCAGCAGGCGACGCGGTAGACGCGGCGTTACAAGTATCGGAGGCTCTGCCGAAACCGCCAGGATGGCGGCGTTGCAATCGGATGGATTACCTGTTTGCACACTACGGGCCGAGCCGATTTTTAATGTGGCCTTCCCAAAAAAAGACACTTTCCCAGCCCCTAATCTTCTGGTCATCTACGGAAAATGTCTCAGTAGGGGGTGGAGGTGAGCGTTCGTCATTTGCCGCAGATCAGCCTGGCGCTGGGGATGGGTTTATTTTTGGCCGGGTGTCAGCAAAACACCAATTGGGCCAACGAATACGCCATGGTGGCTGGCGCCCCCCCAGCCAACGCAGCACAAATACGCGAACGCGAAACCGCGCGCTTCGCCCTGCGGGATGAGACGACCCTGCTGGTAGAGGCGACTGCCGTGCTCCAGGATCTCGGCTTCACCATAGAAGAAAGCGCACCTCGTCTGGGGGTTCTTGCCGGCGCCAAGGATCGCGACGCCACGGAAGTCGGCCAAGTCGCCGGTCAAATTGCCATGACGGTCGGTTTGGCGCTCCTGGGGGTCCGCTACAATCCCGTCTGGGATAAGGATCAACTCATCCGCGTAACGCTGACCACCCTGCCTCTAAGGTCGGAAGGCGCAGTCCAAATGCGCGTAAGCTTTGAGCGAATCGTCATCAATACTCAGGGCCTTGCCAGGGCGGAACGGCTCATTGCACCGGAATTCAGCTCGGGGTTCTTTGAACAAGTCCGCAAAGGCCTAGCAAGCCGGGGGATCAGAGCATGAGGACACCCTCATTCGCCGCTTTGGCTGCGCTTTTGGCACTAGCCGCCTGCGCGCCGCAACAAGCCGCCGATCCCTTCGTGCCCAGCACAAAACCAGCCACCGAACTTCGCGCCATGCAGACGCGGATTGTAGATGCTGATCGTCAGACAACCGCGCGTGGTGTGGTCGCCACTTTGCAGGATCTGGGGTATCGCATCACCCGTGCTGATGCGGATACAGGCACGATTTCTGCAACCAGACAAACGGGGTTACGTTTGGCCGCGACCGTGGAAGAAAGGGGGCGCAACCAATCCACCGTTCGCGCCAATGCGAGTGTTCTGGGAGTAGGCCGGGAAACACAGGTGGATGATCCCAATTTCTATCAGTCCAATTTCTTTGTTCCGCTTGGCAATACGATGGCGCGCACCTTGATGGCTGCTCCACCTGGTGGATCAGGCCGCGCCGCGCCGCGCCCTGCTGCCGAACGCTTGCCAGGGCAAAGGCAGGCGCCAGTTGCCCCCGCCGCGTCCGGCGAACCGCCGCCAGCACGTCCTTGAATGTTTTGGAAAGGGTTAGATCTCATGGCATCGCTCAAAAAGACTTCCTTACTTTTGGTGTGTGGCTTCAGCGCCGCATTGGTGGGGTGCCAATCACCATCCCAGCAGGCTGCTGAAGTTGCCGCGGCGAGCGAGGCTGGCAGCCGTTTGACCGTTGGCACCGTGCAGCGTGACATTCGTGTCGGCATGAGCGGTGACGAAGTTGCGTCTATTCTGGGTTCCCCGAATATCGTCACCACAGATGAACGGCGCCGCGAGACATGGGTTTATGATCGCGTGTCCAGCGATCGTGTATATTCGGCCAGCGGCGGAGGAGCGGGTATTCCACTCATAGCCGGCGTCAGCGGTAATTCCGGTGTTGCACGCACATCGCAACGCACTCTCACGGTAGTGATCCGCTTTGATGAACGGCGTTTGGTGCGCGATTTCTCCTATCGGTCCAGTAGCTTCTGAACATCATGAAATTGGTTGGCATCATCTGCGCCATTCTTCTGATCGGCCTTGGGGGCACTGGTTGCGGCCCCCAGGGCGAAAGGCACGCAGCAGCGCTGGCGCCGACTGAGTCGGTTAGCAATCTGCGCGCCATTCAGTCCCGCCGCTTTGATACCGTGAATACCAGGCTGCTGATGCAAGCTTCCATCGGTGTCTTGCAGGATATGGGATATACGGTGACCGAATCGCGTGAGGAATTCGGGGTGGTCGTCGGATCAAAGGCAACACCTGTACCTGTCAGGGTTCAGATCGTCATACGTCGCGTGCCGGACCAGGCGTCAAGCATTGCGCGCGCCACCTTTCAATTCCCGACGCCACCGCAAGTCGCGAGCTTCATGCCGGAGACACGAACAGATGCGCTACTTTACCGCGAATTTTTCGATAAGCTCTCTCAATCGGTGTTCCTGACGGCCCATGACATCTAAATTTATTCGCCCAAAGATACTGTGCGTCCTGCTATTGGCAGCCGTGGCGCCGCTCATAGCGGGGTGCCAGATGGATAGTCGGCAACAGGTATTGGCAAGTTCAAACACCCAAGCGGCGCAACGGGCAATTTCGACGCGAAGTTTTGATACAGGGGATCAAGGGCGCGTCTTTCAAGCAACGATCGCTGCGTTGCAGGACCTTGGCTTCGTGGTTGATCGCGCGGATGCGGGCCTTGGCACTGTCAGCGCCACGCGTTACGGCAGCAATCTGATTCGTCTGACCATCAGTCTTCGCCAGATTTCACCGCAGCAAACTGTGGTGCGTGTTTCCGGACAAATCAACCAAGTCGCTCTCTCGGACCCGGAGCCGTTTCAGCGCTTCTTCGAAGCGCTTTCGCAAGCATTGTTTTTGGCAGCCAATCCAGTGTGATGTTGGCAAAAATGCCGGTACAACGCGTGGATAATGCAGAGGATTTGGCCGCGCTGCTGCGGTTTTTGGAGCGGGCGACGCGGTAGCCTTACCCCACCTCCATCGGCAGGCTTTCATCCTTCGCCCATTCATTCATCGAGGCATCATAAACCGCGATATCCTCATGCCCCAACTGATGCAGCAGGAAGGCATCAAGGGTCGCGGCAATGCCGCCGCCGCAATAAATCAGCTTGCGCTTGGCCTTATCCGCACCAATCGCGGCAAAGGCCGCTGCCACCTGGTCCGGCGCCTTCAGCTTGAAGCTGCCCGCTTCAAACAAGGATGCCGCCGGTAGATTGACGCTGCCAGGAATGCGCCCTGGTCGGCCATAGCGCGGGTTTTCCCCGCTATGCAGATCAGGCGCCAGCGCATTGATGGAACATGTGGCGCCATCACCAATCGCGGCCAGCATTTCATCCCGCCCGACAAACAAGCCCGGCCGCGGCTTGGCGTGGAGCGTCGCGGGGGCATAGCGCGTCTCGGTCGTGGAAATCGCGCGGCCTTCGGCTACCCAGGCATCAATCCCGCCATCCAGTATCGCGGCATTGTCAAAGCCAATCGCGCGCATCATCCACCACACGCGTGTCGCCCATTGCGGGGTCTTGCGAGAATACAGCACCACACGCGTGCCATCCCCAATGCCGAGCGCCGCGAGACGTGCCGCCAGATCATCGGGTGCGGGCATGGTGAAGTTGAAGCGGCTTGAGCGATCGGAAAGCTCACCCTGCAGATCTAGAAACCCGGCGCCGGGGATATGGCCGGCATCGTAATCTTCTCGCCCGCTTTTGATCGTATAAGGGCGGCCCGTCCCGGTTTCGTACAAAAGATAGGTGGTACAATCGAAGATGCGGAGATTGGGGTCACCCAGATTGGCAGCAAGCCATGCGGTGCTGACAATCGCGTCCGGGTGGGCGTAAGCGGCCATGGGTTCCTCCTGATCGGTTGCAGCCAGCCTGCAACGATAGCGGCGCACACCGCAAGCGCATCACGCAAGCAAGCGGTGGATCGTTACTTCGCGCAGCTCACGATCTTCCAATTCGCGCGTGGTCGGCACGCTGTAGCGCGCGATGGGATCAAGCCCGGCTTTGGGCAAATAGGCGCGGCCCGGATCGGCGATCAGCACATCCGCCCCCGCCGCTACAAGACCACGCAGCCAGGGCAGGATATGCGCGGTCATCGGCGCTTCGTAGCAGACATCGCCTGCGAAAATCACATCCCATCGGCAGGGCGCGCCCACCACATCACCGAGCGGCGTCGCCACCACCACGCCATTCAACGCCGCATTCAGCCGCACGGCCGCCAACGCCAGCGGGTCAATCTCAGCCGCTTCCGCCAACACCGCACCGGCCTGCATGGCGGCAATGGCGGCAATGCCGCAGCCGGCGGCGAAATCCAGCACGCGCTTGCCGGCGACCAGAGTGGGTTGATCCAGCACCGCCCGCGCCAAGGCCTGCCCGCCCGGCCAGGCAAAGGCCCAAAAGGGCGGTTCGATGTTTTGTTCGGCCAACCACGCCTCGGTCGCTTGCCAGATCGGCGTGATCTCGCTCGCCAAATGCAAAGCGATTTCCGGCACCAGGGGCGCGCGAGACACCACCGTCTGCGCCGCGACAAATTCCTCTGCCGTCACAGCCGGCCCAGCAGCAAGGCCGCAGCAATCGCGAGGCCAACATCCCGATTGGCCTTGAACAGGCGCAGGCAGAGCGCCGGATCGGCAATATCAAGCTGCATCACCTGCCGCGCCAACATCGCGCCCGGCAAAGCAAGCCCCAGCAAATACCAAGGCGCCAGCCCCGCAAGCCACCCGGCCAGCACAAGCAAGCCCATCGTCAGCCCGTAGCAAAGGATCAGAAAGGGCCGGGTCTTCTCTCCAAGTCGCAGCGCGGAGGAACGAATGCCAACCAGCGCATCATCTTCCCGATCCTGATGCGCGTAGATCGTGTCATAGCCCAAAATCCAGAAGAACCCGGCGGCCCAGAGCGCGAATGCCGCCGCATCAAGCCCGCCTGTCACCGCCGCATAACCCATGGGCGCCGCCCAGGAAAAAATCACCCCAAGCACCGCCTGCGGCCAATCCGTTACACGCTTGGCCAAAGGGTAAAGCACCACCGGCACCAAGGACGCCACCCCAAGCATCTGCGCCGCGCGGTTCAATTGCAGCAGGATCAGCAAGGCCGCCGCCAGCACCAGCGCCAGAAACACCAAGGCATGCCGCGCCCTCAGCGCCCCGGACGCGAGCGGCCGCCCCGCCGTGCGTTCCACCTGCCGGTCCAAATCCCGATCCCATAGATCATTCACCACGCAACCCGCGCCACGCATCAGCACCGCACCCAGGCCGAATAGCGCGGTCAGCCACAGTCCCTGGCGCCAATCCGGCGCCACCATGGCAAAGGCCCAAAGCCCCGGCAGAAACAGCAGCCAGGACCCGATGGGCCGATCGAGGCGCATCAGCAGCGCGTAGGGGCGCCATGCCTGCGGCAGGCGCGCCACCCAACCACTCGTGCGGATATCGGTATGGCCACTCATGGGGCTATAAGGGGCATGGAACCCCGCCATGTCCACCCCGCGCCTTCATCTTGAAACCCACCTCGCCGCCGGCCTTGAGATCGAGGCTGAACCCGGCCAGGCGCATCATTTGGGCGCCGTGCTGCGCCGTGGCGTGGGCGATGCCGTGGCCGTCTTCAACGCGCAGGATGGCGAATGGGCTGGGCGGATCACGGCGCTGCGCAAGGATCGTTGCCGCATCGCGCTGGAAGCCCAAAGCCGCATACCAGCGCCAGAGCCTGATCTTCGTCTGATGGTTGCCACCCTGAAACGCGATGCCATGGAATGGCTGGTGGAAAAGGCGACCGAATTGGGCGTTGCTGCTATTTATCCTGTGCTGACGCGCCGGTCCGTCGCGGATCGGGTGAACCAGGCGCGGCTGGCCGCCATTGCCCGCGGCGCGGCGGAGCAATGTGAAAGGCTCAGCCTGCCCGTCATCCACGCCGCCATGCCGTTGCACGCGGCGCTTGGCGCCTGGGATGGCACGCCGATCTTCATGGCCGCCGAACGCAGCCACGCGCCCGCCTTGCCGCAGGCGCTTGCTGGGCAGCGCCTGCCGCTTGGGCTATTGATTGGCCCGGAAGGTGGCTTTGACCGCGCCGAACTTGACGCCGCCCGAAGCTACGCCTTTGTTAAGCCCATCGGCCTTGGCCCCCGCATCCTGCGGGCGGAAACGGCGGCGGTTGCGGGGCTTGCGGTCCTTGCCGCCCTGGCGGGTGACTGGTCCTGATACTGTTTCGCGCCGTCCCGGCGGCGCCCCTGGAAGGTTTTAATGTCCAATCCCGGCGAGTCCGATCCCACCCCCATCACCTCCACCCGCCAAATGGCGGAATGGTTCGCCGCCGGTTGCAAGCCCAAATCCGCCTGGCGTATCGGGACCGAGCATGAAAAATTTGGTTTCCGCCTGACGGATTACGCGCCGCCGCCCTACGAACCCCAGGGCATCCGCGCCATGCTGGAAGGGCTGATGGCCAAGGGGTGGGAACCCATTCTGGACCGCGGCAACCCGATTGGCCTGAAGCGTGGTGCTGCCTCTGTCAGCCTGGAACCGGGCGGGCAATTCGAACTCTCCGGCGCGGCCTTGCCCAACCTTCACGATGTTTCCGCCGAGCTGTTCCAGCATTTGGATGAGGTACGCGAAGTCGCTGCCCCCTTGGGCCTGGGCTTTGCGCCAATTGGCTTTCATCCACTCGCGAAGCTCGAGGATATGCCCTGGATGCCAAAAGGCCGCTACGAGATCATGCGCCAATACATGCCGCGCGTCGGCGCCATGGGGCTTGATATGATGCTGCGCACCTGCACGGTGCAGGTGAATCTCGATTTCGGCGATGAAGCGGATATGGTGGAAAAGCTGCGCGTCTCGCTGGCGCTGCAACCGCTGGCGACCGCGCTATTTGGCAATTCGCCGATTTCTGAAGGCAAGAAGAACGGCTACCGGAGCCTGCGCGCCCGGGTCTGGACAGATACGGACCCGGACCGCACCGGCATCCCCGCCGTTGTGTTTGAAGATGGCTTCGGCTTTGAACGCTTCGCCGAATGGGTGCTGGATGTGCCCATGTATTTCATCATGCGCGATGGCCAATGGCTGGATGCGGCGGGGCAGAGCTTCCGTGCCTTCTTGAATGGCAAGGCAGAAAAACTCGCTGGCCAATCTGCCACCATGGGCGATTGGGCGGATCATGTGACGACCGTTTTCACCGATGTGCGGCTAAAACGCTTTCTGGAAATGCGCGGCGCGGATGCTGGCGCACCTTCCATGCTGAATGCGCTGCCGGCCTTTTGGGTTGGCTTGATTTATGATGACGCCGCACAAAAGGCAGCACGCGCCCTGACGCGGGGTTGGAGTGTCGCCGAGATCCGCGCGCTCCGTGAAGCCGTGCCGCAACACGGCCTGACCGCGACTATTCAGGGCCGCAGCTTGCGCGATGTCGGCCGCGATGTGCTGGCGATTGCGCGTGATGGGCTGAATGCCCGCGGTTTGGATGAGACGCTATTTCTTGACCCGCTTGATGCAATTTTAGCCAGTGGCGAAACCCAGGCGGATCGCTGGCTGCAACGGTTTGATAAGATTTGGCATGGCGATGCACGGATGATGCTGCGGGAAGCGGCAATCTAGCTGATTTTTGTGCAGAGCGTGCGCGTGTCACAAAACTGAAACTTTTCCTTCACCACCTTCAGCGATGGTGTCTCCAGGTTTTGATGGAGAATTTCCTGTGGCTGATGTAGCGTGTCGATTTTCGGGATTGCGCCCCCGCTTGCTCATGCTGGGTCTTTTGCCTGCTATTTTTGCTGGCTTGCTGGCGGCCACTGGCGCCTTCTGGGCGGTCAAGAATGACCATCAGGCGCAGATGCAAGACGCTTTGACCCGCGCTGTTGGCTTGGCCGAGCGTGATCTGCAAAACACCGCACAGCGCATGGCCGGCTATACGGCAAGCTTCGCGCAACGGCCCGATCTGGTCACGGCACTAGCCGCAGGTGATGCCGCCAAGTTACGTGACATTCTGGTGAGCGGCTTGGCAGCCATGCGTGCCACCGACCCGACGGTTTCCGTACTGGAAATAACGGATAAATCAGGCCGTGTCGTCATGCGTGGGCATGATCCGAACCGCGTAGGCGATGACAAATCACGCCTGCCCGATGTGGCTTCCGCGCTGACGGGTACTGGCAAACTGGGTAGTGAGGTTTCGCCATCCTCAGGCCAATTCGCCACCGGCGCGGCGCTGCCGGTAAAGGATCAAGCAGGCCAGATCATTGGCACGCTGAAGGTCGCAACGCGCCTGACGCCCGCTGTGGTGGCGGAACTTGGCCAGGTGGTGGGCGGAGAGGCAGCGCTGTTTGGCGCGGGCCGGCTGGTGACCTCCACCGTTGAAGGGCTGACCATTGAAGCCCTGCCCGGCACGATCGTGAATGCGCAGCGCGAAGGCCAAGCGATCACTGGCCTTGATCTTGTCCTGCCAGGGCGCGGCGCGCATGTGCTGGCGGTGCAGCCGCTCCGGGATTTGAGCGGCAATGCCGCCGGCGCCATGATGATTGCACTGCCACGCGCTGCTTTCGATGCGGCGATGGACAAGGTACTTTCCATCATTGGCTTTGCCGCGCTTGCGGTTCTTGGCATCACCATTCCGGTGGCGCTGTTTGCGGCGCGGCGCATCGCGAATCCATTGAGCGACATGGCCGGTGCCATGGGCCGTTTGGCCAAGGGTGATACCGCGCTGGAAATCCCCGGCCGTGGCCGTAGTGATGAGGTCGGCACCATGGCCGAAGCACTCGAAAGATTCCGCGAACAGGCCGAAGCCAATGCCGCCTTTGAAGCCGCTGCTGCCATTGAGCGCGCGGCGCGGGATCGGCGCCAGGCCATGGTGGAAAGCCTGACGCAGGAATTTGGTGGCTCGGTCGCTTCCATCATGGATCGGCTGCGCGATTCTGCCGGCGGCATGCGTGAAGCGTCGGTCTCCATGTCCTCGGCCACGGAACAGACGCGCAATCGCGTGGCCGATACGGCAGAAGGCGCCCAGCAAAATTCCAGCAACCTCGCCGCAGTTGCCGCCGCGACTGAGGAAATGACCGCGTCAGTCACCGAAATCTCCCGCCAGGTGGCGGAAGCGGCGCGCGCGGCGCAGGATGCGGTGGAACGTGCCAATGCCACCGGGGCAACGGTGCGGGGCCTCGCGGAAGCGGCGGATCAGATCGGTGATGTGGTGCGGCTGATCACCGATATCGCGGGCCAGACCAATCTTCTTGCGCTGAATGCCACCATTGAAGCGGCGCGTGCTGGCGATGCCGGCAAGGGCTTCGCGGTTGTGGCATCCGAAGTGAAGGCCCTGGCATCGCAAACCGCGCGCGCGACGGAACAGATCAGCACGCAGATCACCGCCATTCAGGCGGCCACCGGCGATGCGGTGGGCGCCGTGCAGGAAGTGGCCAATGCCATTCAGCGCGTGAATGGCGTGGCGGGTGCGATTGCCGCCGCCGTTGAAGAACAGGATGCGGTGACGCGCGATATCTCGGCCAGCGTGCAATCTGTCGCCAAACAGAATGACGAAGCCGCGCGCGCGATGCGTGAGGTTTCCGATGTGGCCGAAGGGGCGCGCGCGTCCAGCAGCACGGTGAAAGTGGCGGCCGAAACGGTTGCCGATGTCACGGGCCGATTGGGTGAGCAGGTGGATGGCTTCCTGACCGGCATGCGCACCGATTGGGAAAGGGTGGATGGTGGTGGCGTGTCGCTGCTCATCGCCAGCAAGGGCGGCAAGGCCGAGGAAGCGGGGCTGATCGAAATCGCGCGTGATGGGGCGAGCCTGAAGGGAGAGGGTGCCTTCACCCCCGGCATGGCGGTGGAACTGGCCCTGCCGGGTGCGGGCGCTGCCTTGCCAGCGCGCGTGGTGCTGGCGGAAGGCGGGCCCATCGGCCTTGCCTTTGCGCAGAGTGCTGAGAGTATCGCGGCGGTGGATCGGCTGATTGCGGCGGTGCAGGCCGCTATCAAGGCCGCTGGGCAGGACATGAAGCGCGCGGCCTGATCAACCGCGCCCTCAACGCCAGAAGCCCGCCCGCAATGGCGGGCTTCTTTTTTGCCCTCATGGGCAATCAATCCGCGGTCGCGCCGGAACTCCGCACCACCTCGGCCCAGATTTGTGCCTCACGCCGCACGAAATCCGCCGCCGCCGCGCCGGCAAGCCCAGGATCGGTCAGCGAAAGCGTGGCCAACCGCGCCTTCAATTCTGGGTCCGCCATGGCGCGCGGGACTTCGGTGGCGAGCCGTGCCAAAGCCTCGGAGGATTGCCGCGCCGGGGCGAAAAGCCCGAACCAGGTGGAAGCGGCAAAGCCGGGAAAGCCCTGTTCTGCCACCGTCGGCACATCGGGGAGCGTCGGGTCACGCTCGGCCCCCGCGACCGCAATCGGGCGCACCCGGCCTTCGCGGATCAACGGCAAGGCCGGCGGCAGGCTGGTGCTGCCGATGGGTGCCTGATTGGCCAGCACCGCGGTCGCGGCCTGGGCAGGGCCGAAGGCAACGGGGGTTGCTTCCACCTTCGCCAAGGTGCGGAACAGCAATTCCGCCCCCAGATGCGGCGTGGTGCCGGTGCCGGAATGGGCATAGGCCATGCCGGGATTGGCCCGCATATGGGCCAATAGCTCGGTCAGGTTGCGCGCCGGGACGGTTGGATGGACGAAAAACGCATTGGGCGCGGTCGCCACCACGGCGATGGTTGCGAAATCATCCAAGCCATAGCCCGCCGCGCGATAGAGCGATGGATTCACACAAAAAGCCGTGCTGTGCATCAGCAGCGTATGGCCATCAGTGGCGCCCTTGACCGCCTGGGTGCCAATATTGCCCCCGGCGCCGCCGCGATTCTCCACCGGCACCGCGTGGCCCAACAGGGTCTCCAGCCTCATCGCCAAAGCGCGGGCCACCACATCCGTGGAACTGCCGGGCGGGAAGGCCACAATGATGCGCACGGGCCGTTCCGGCCAGGCGGCGCGGGCCAGGCGCGGCGTCGCCAAAAGCGCTGCACCGGTGATCAGGGCCGCGCGGCGGCGCAATAGTGTCGTGGTCATGTTTTCCTCCCCTTTTCTGTAGCATCATGCAGTTCGACCATGACGGTAAAGGCCAAAACACCGGAATCACGCCCAATTGCCAGCCGGGGGCTATGCCGATCTTGCGCGTCCCTATAGCCTTGTTCCAGTGTAAGAGACTGAGGAAGAATGGCCCCCTGACCCGGGGTGTCAGAGCAAGGCAAGGACGACAGGAACGCTCATGACGGATACTCGATATTTGGCGCCGCAGACGCTTGATGAAGCGGTCAGCGCCTTCGCCGCGGCCCAGGGGGCCGCGCGGATTCTGGCTGGTGGGACCGATCTGCTGGTGCAGATGCGCGCCGGTATCGCAAGCCCCGGCTTGATCGTGGATATCAAGAAAATCGGCGAAATGAACCGCATTACGGAAAACGCCGATGGCAGTTTTACGATTGGTGCCGCGGTATCCGCTGCCGCGCTCGCGGATCATCCGCGTTTTGGCAAGGTCTGGCCTGGTGTGCTGGAAGCGGTGAACCTGATCGGGTCAAAGCAGGTGCAGGGTCGCGCCTCACCGGGTGGGAATCTCTGCAATGGTTCGCCCGCGGGCGATAGCGTGCCGGCGATGATCGCCGCCGGCGCGGTGGTTTCGGTGCAGGGTCCGAATGGCCGCCGGCAGATGCCGGTGGAAGCCTTCCCCGCTGGCCCGGGCAAGACCAACCTCGCCCCCGGTGAAATCCTGGTGAGCTTCACCCTGCCCGCGCGCCCCGCCGGTTCGGGTGATGCGTATCTGCGGATGATTCCGCGCACGGAAATGGATATCGCGGTGGTTGGCTGCGGTGTCAGCCTGACCATGAAGGATGGTGTTTGCACCGCCGCCCGCGTGGGGCTTGGCGCTGTGGCGCCGGTTGTCATGCTGGTGGAAGACGCCGCCAAGGCGCTGATCGGCAGCCAGCTTGAACCCGCCGCGGTGGCCGCCGCTGCTGCGGCTTGCAGCGCCGCCTGCCGCCCCATCAATGACAAGCGCGGCACCATTGCCTATCGCACCAAGGTTGCCGGCGTGCTCTTGAAGCGCGCCGTTGCCATCGCCGCCGAACGCGCCAGCCGGAGCTGAACAATGTCCAAAATGCATGTTTCCACCACCATTAACGGGGAACCGATGGAGTTCCTGTGCGACGCGCATGACAGCATGCTGGATGCGCTGCGCGGCCCGCTTGGCCTGACCGGCGCCAAGGAAGGCTGCGGCACCGGCGATTGCGGCGCCTGTTCCATCACGGTTGATGGCCGCTTGGTTTGCGCCTGCCTGATGCTGGCGGTGGAATCCGAAGGCAAGTCCCTCGGCACCATTGAAGGCATGTCGCAGGGCGGTGATCTGCACCCGCTGCAACGCAAATTCCTGGAGATGGCCGCGCTGCAATGCGGCATCTGCACGCCGGGCGTGTTGATTGCCGCGAAATCCCTGCTGGAAAAAAACCCTGATCCAACCGAAACCGAAGTGCGTTTCGGCTTGGCCGGTAACCTGTGCCGCTGCACGGGTTACGACAAGATTGTTCGCGCCGTGCTTGAAACCGCCGCTGAAATGAGGGGGGCCGCCTGATGAACGATATGTCCAACAAATGGATCGGCAAAAGCACGATCCGTCCGGATGGTGCGGAAAAGGTGACGGGCCGCGCTGCCTATGCCGCCGATACCAATATGCCTGGCATGATCTGGGGCAAGGTGCTGCGCAGCCCGCACCCGCATGCGCGCATCATTTCCATCAATACCGCGAAGGCGGAAGCACATCCCGGCGTGAAGGCCGTGGTGACGCATAAGGATGTGGTGGATTTTCCGCTCGACAAATCCGTGATGCTCGGCATTCAGGATATGCGCTGGATGTGCCGCAACATCATGGCGCGCGAAAAGGCGCTGTTCCATGGCCACCCGATTGCCGCCATTGCTGCGATTTCCGAAAAGGTGGCGGCCGAGGCGCTGAAGCTGATCGAAGTGGAATATGAAGTTCTGCCCTTCGTGATTGACGCGGAAGACGCGATCAAGCCTGATGCGCCGATCCTACATGATTTCATCAAGTTTGATGGCAAACCTTCGAACATCGCGGGCAAGCTCGAACACAAGCTTGGCGATGTGGATGCCGGTTTTGCAGAAGCCGAAGTGGTGGTGGAACGCAGCTTCCGCACCGCGCCCGTGCATCAGGGCTATATTGAAACCCATGCCTGCCTGGTGAGTGTGGCCGATGGCAAGGCGACGGTCTGGAGTTCAAGCCAGGGCCAATTCATGGTCCGCGCGATGTGTTCCTACCTCACTGGCCTGCCGCAAAGCGATATCCGCGCCATTCCGGCGGAAATCGGCGGCGGCTTTGGCGGCAAGACGATTGTCTATCTGGAACCGGTGGCGCTGCTGCTGGCCAAGAAGTCTGGCCGCCCGGTGAAGATGGTGATGACGCGCGAAGAAGTGATGCGCGCGACGGGCCCGACCTCGGGCTCCTTCAGCACCGTCAAGATTGGCGCGAAGAAGGATGGCACCATCGTCGCGGCACAGGGCACTTTCTATCTGCAAGCTGGCGCGCTGCCGGGTTCGCCCATTCGCGGTGCGGCGGGTTGCGCCTTCGCGCCCTATAATATCCCGAATGTGCATTCGCTGGGCTTTGATGTGGTGTCCAACCGCTCAAAAGTTGCGGCCTATCGCGCGCCGGGTGCGCCGATTGGCGCTTACGGCGTGGAATGCGTTCTGGATGAAGTGGCGGAAAAGCTGGGCATGGACCCGCTGACGCTGCGCCTGAAAAACGCCGCGCAGGAAGGCACCAAGGCTGCGCATGGCCCGGTCTATCCGCGCATCGGCTTCAAGGAAACCATCGAAGCGGCGATGGCGCATCCGCATTACAGCGCGCCGCTTGGCCCCAATCAGGGTCGCGGCGTGGCAAGCGGCTTCTGGTTCAATGCGGGTGGTGAAAGCTCCGCGCAGGTGAACATTACGGAGGATGGCAATGTGGTTGTCACCACCGGGCATCCGGATATTGGTGGCTCACGCGCGTCCATCGCCAATATCACCGCGGAATTGCTTGGCATTGATTACAAGCGCGTTTCTGTGCTGATCGGCGATACCGCGACGATTGGATATTCCAACCTGACCGGTGGCAGCCGCGTGCTATTCGCTTCCGCGATGGTGGTGACGCAATCTTCCGAAAAGGTCATCACGCAGCTCAAGGAACGCGCGGCGAAGATCTGGAAGATCGACCCCGAAGCGGTGATCTGGGACAATGGCGAAGCCCGCCCCGCCGGCGCCAATGCGGGGCAATTCCCGCCGCTTAGCCTGAAGGAAATCGCCGCCAAGGCGTCTGAGACCGGCGGGCCGATTGGGGCTGGCGTGCAGTTGAACACGACCGGCGCTGAAGGCGGTTTCGCGACCCATATCTGCGATGTGGAAGTGGACCCGGAACTCGGCACCGTGAAGGTGTTGCGCTACACTTCCTTCCAGGATGTTGGGCGCGCGGTGCACCCGGCCTATGTGGAAGGGCAGATGCAGGGCGGTGCCGCGCAGGGCATCGGCTGGGCGCTGAATGAGGAATATATCTACAACGCCAAAGGGCAGGTGGATAACCCTGCCTTCCTTGATTACCGCATGCCGGTCTGTTCTGACCTGCCGATGCTGGATGCGGTGATGCTGGAAATCCCCAATCCGAAGCACCCGCAAGGCGTGCGCGGCGTTGGTGAAGTGCCGCTGGTGCCGCCGCTGGCCGCGATTTCCAACGCCATGTATCGCGCGACGCATAAGCGCTTCTACGCGCTGCCCATGTCGCCGCCGCGGGTTTTGGAAAAGCTGGAACAGGCGGCTGAATAAGCCGCCTTTTCAAACCGGCTATCAGGCCCGGAGGCTTCGGCTTCCGGGCCTTGCTTTTTGTGAGAGGATGAAATGGAGAAAACCATGATTGACACGAAACTCGGCACCGGGGCCGAAGCGACACCTGGGCAGCATATCACGGTGCATTACACCGGCTGGCTGTTTGATGGCGCGGCACCCGAAAACAAGGGCCGCAAATTTGATAGTTCTCGCGACCGGGCTGAGCCTTTTTCATTCATGCTTGGTGCCGGCCATGTGATTGGCGGCTGGGATCAGGGCTTTGCGGGGATGAAGGTGGGCGGGCAGCGCACGCTGATTATCCCGCCCGAGCTTGGCTATGGCGCGCGCGGCGCGGGTGGTGTCATTCCGCCGAATGCGACGCTGATTTTTGAGGTGGAGTTATTGGGCGTTGGGTGAGGAGCATATCGGCGGCCTGCGCCATCCCAACCCATTACTTCAGCGCCTGATCCATTCCCAGTAAAGCGGTTGGCGGCCCTCGCGCAGCGCCTTGGCTTCGTAGCGTGTTGGTGGCCAGCCGGCGGGGCGTGACTCCACAAGACTTCCAAGGGTGAAGAAGGTCTGCGCACCCAAGCATTCGCGCACCCATGCCTGATAGGTCGGATCGTCAGAGGCGATGCGCCAAACCCCGCCTGGCTTCATGGCGCGCGCCACCATGGGCAGCAATTCCGGATGCACAAAGCGCCTTTTGGCGTGCCGCGCCTTGGGCCAGGGGTCGGGGAACATCAGGAACAGGCGATCCAGACTGGCTTCCGGCAAAGCGCGCAGCAAATGCCGCGCATCCTGCGGCCAGAGCCTTAAATTGCGCGGCAAAGCGCCGGTTGCTTCCGACCCTTCCGGCACGAGCCGCGTGAGCAAAGCGCAAAGCCCGTTCTCGAATACTTCTGAGGCTATATAGGCAACCTCAGGATGCGCCGCGATTTGATCGAGCGTGTGTTCGCCCCCACCAAACCCCACTTCCAGCCAGACCGGCACATCACCCATCCCAAAGGCTGCACGCGGATCAGCCGCTTGTGCCTGGGTTAGTCGAAGGCGTGGCAGGGTTTCTTCCAACAGACGCTGCTGGCGCGGACGCAAGGGATGGCCGCGACGCCGGCCATAGAGCCGGTCAGGCACACCATCAGCCAAGGGGGGACGATCAGCCGTCATGCACTGCCCTGAAAAGAAAAGGGCGGCAGGCTCACACCCGCCGCCCCAAAGCTCATCCGATCAGCGCCTCAACGCCCGAAAGCGCGCTTCAGCTCATCCGCCAGATCGGTCATTTCCCAGGTGAAGGTGCCCCTGGCGGTATCCGGCACGCGGCCGAAATGGCCATAGGCGCTGGTCGGCACATAGATCGGGCGGTTCAGCTTCAGATGTTCACGAATGCCGCGCGGAGAGAGATTGACCATGCCATCAATCACCTTCGCGAGCTTCGCCTCATCCACATCCTTGCCTGTGCCATGCAGGTCGAAATAGACCGAAAGCGGCTTGGAAACGCCAATCGCGTAGCTCACCTGAATGGTGCACTTATCCGCGAGGCCAGACGCGACGACATTCTTCGCCACATAACGCGCGGCGTAGGCCGCCGAACGGTCCACCTTCGTCGGATCCTTGCCGGAGAATGCGCCACCACCATGGGGCGCCGCGCCGCCATAGGTATCCACGATGATCTTGCGCCCGGTCAGGCCGCAATCGCCATCCGGGCCGCCAATGATGAAGGTGCCGGTGGGATTCACGTAGAATTCGCTATCTGGGCACATCCAGCCCTTGGGCAGCACGGATTCCACAATCGGGCGCAGCAGTCGCTTGATGTCTGCCTGTTCCAGCGATTCCTCGTGCTGGGTGGAGACAACGATGGAGGTCGCGCCAACCGGCTTGCCATCCACATAGCGCAACGTCACCTGGCTTTTCGCATCCGGCAGCAGCCCGGCCACGGCCTTGTCCTTGGCGCGGCGGAGCGTGCTGACATGGCGCAGAATTTCATGCGCGTAATACAGCGGCGCCGGCATGAGTTCCGGTGTTTCGCGGCAAGCATAACCGAACATGATGCCCTGGTCGCCCGCACCTTCGTCCTTATTGCCGGCGGCATCCACGCCCTGCGCGATATGCGCCGATTGGGCATGCAGATGGCAGGCGATATCGGCGTGCTGCCAATGAAAGCCTTCCTGCTCATACCCAATGTCATGGATCGCGAGCCGTGCCAGATGGATCAGATATTCCGGCGTGATTTCAGCGGGGCCGCGCACTTCGCCCGCCAGCACCACGCGATTGGTGGTGACCAGCGTTTCGCAAGCGACGCGGGCATAGGGATCGGCGGTCAGGAATGCGTCCAGCACCGTATCGGAAATGCGGTCCGCCACCTTGTCCGGATGGCCTTCGGAAACGGATTCCGAGGTAAAGAGATATTCGCCCGTATCGCGCATGGCGTGGTTCGGCCTCTTGTCGCGGGATTCGCCGGTTTAGCCCGACGATGCTCTGCCCCGGAACACCCTGGGCGGGGGGCGTATTGCAGGGGGGTGTGGCAGGGTCAAGGCAGGAAGGGGCCACAACCCCCCTTTATTTTCAGCGCGGCGGCAGCACCTGGGCCGCGCGATAGCCCTCAATCTGCTCGGCAAACATGGCCCAGCTATCCCGCAAACCGGTAAAGCCCGCCTGCCGCGCCGCCGTCATGGAAGCGAGCACATCGTAATCCATGTTCAGCGCGAAATCCGCGAATTCCCAGCTGGCCACTTGTTCAATCGGCAAAATGAGGCCGTGGCGGGCGCGAATACGCTCCCAAACCGGGGCCTTGTCGGCCATCCAGCGGGCCATGGACAGGGTGCGCACCCCACCCGCCGCCACGCCCAGCAACCCGGCCAGATGGGGCCACATGTCGCACCAGCGGAAGGCATCGCCATTCGTGACATTAAAGGCACGGTTGGCCGCGCGCGGTTCGCCCAGCATCCATAAAATCGCCTCGGCCAGTAATTTGGCGTCCGAGACCTCATGCAGCGCCGTGAAGGCGCCAGGCTTGCCGGGAAAATCAAAGGGCACACCCAATTCGCGGCAAATCGCGGCATAGGCGCCAAGGGTCGAGACCATGTTGCGCGCCCGGCCAGGTGCGACATCCAGCACGAAATTGGGCCGGCTCGCGGACCAGGACCAGGCTTTGCCGCGCTGGCGTTCGGCCACCATATCCTGCTGGTCGTAATAAAAATTGGGCGGCAAATGCCGTGGGTCATCTTCCCGCGCCGGGGTGCGGAAGGGGCCGATATGCAGCCCGTACCATTTCCCGCCATGGATCATGTGCAGATGCTGAAAGCGCGGTAGAGATGCCTCGGCCGCGTCCAGCAAATTACGCAGCATCGTCACATTGCCGGGTACATCCTCAACGCCCGTCTCCCCATGCGGCGCGCGGGACGCATAGACAATATGGCTAATATCCGGCCGCGCGGCGATGGCGCGCGTCAGCGCCGGCCCATCCCAGAGATCGGCGGTGATCCAGGGAATGCCCATGCCAGGGTCTCGCCTGGTCAGGCCAATCGGCGTGAAGCCAGGATCGCCTTGCGCGGCTTCCATCACGCGGCTGGCAGCCGCGCCGCTGGCGCCGACAATCAGGGTGACGCGGGTATTGGCCATGATGATTTCCTCCGGATCGGATGAACCCATGGGCGCGGCTGCGATGCAAGCCATCCTGCATTCTTGACCTGCGGGCGCATCACGCCTTATGACTCAATTATCGGTTGCGAAACTGATCCTCGCGATTTGTCCGGTCTTCTTGCGGCGAGGTTCCGAAAGGGCGTGGGTGGCGACATCCGCGAAAACAAACGCGCTAAAGGGCCGCGGGGTCATCATGCCCCGTTCCCGGTAGGGGCTGGACGCCATCATTGTGTGAGAGGTTCCAGCCGTGCCGAAAAAATCTCGCCCCACCCGCCCCCTTCGCCCCGCGACGCAGCTTGTCCGCGGTGGGCTCATGCGTTCGAATTTCGATGAGCTGGCGGAAGCGATGTATCTGACCTCGGGCTTTGTCTATGACAGCGCAGCCCAGGCGGAAGCGACTTTTGCCGGCACGGAAGTGCATTACCAATATTCGCGCTTCGGCAACCCGACCGTCAGCATGTTGGAAGCGCGCTTGGCGGCCCTGGAAGGGGCGGAAGCCTGCCGCGCGACAGCGACCGGCATGGCGGCGGTGCATTCGGCGATGTTGTCCCATCTGAAAGCCGGCGACCGCGTGGTGGCTTCCCGCGCGCTGTTTGGTTCCTGCCATTGGATCGTTTCAACCCTGCTGCCGCGCTATGGCATCTCAACCGAATTCGTGGATGGCAGCGATCTGGCGCAATGGCGCGCCGCGCTTTCGCGCCCAACGACCATGGTGCTGTTGGAAACGCCGTCCAACCCCATGCTGGAAATTGTGGATCTCCGCGCCGTGTGTGATCTGGCGCATCAGGCAGGCGCCTTGGTGGTGGTGGATAATGTCTTCGCCACCCCCTTGCTGCAAAAGCCCATGAGCTTCGGCGCGGATATCGTTGTTTATTCCGCGACCAAGCATTTTGACGGACAGGGCCGCGTTTTGGGCGGCTGCGTGATGGGGTCAAAGAAATGGGTGGATGAGGTCTTGCAACCCTTCATCCGTAATACTGGCCCTTCCATCAGCGCCTTCAATGCCTGGGTGATCCTGAAAGGGTTGGAAACGCTGTATCTGCGCATCCCCGCCATGTGCCGCAGCGCTTCGGCCATTGCCGATATGCTGGCGGAACGGGCGGAGGTTGCGCGCGTGCTCTATCCCTTCCGCGCGGATCACCCGCAGCAGAAGCTCGCCATGGCGCAAATGTCGGCCGGCGGCACCTTGGTGAGTTTCGACATCAAGGGCGGCAAGGAAGCCTGTTTCCGCTTCATGGATGCGCTGAAGCTGATTGATATCGCCAATAACCTTGGTGATGCGAAATCCATGGCAACACACCCTGCCACCACCACGCATATGCGCGTTGGCGCGGAAGAACGCGCCAGGCTTGGCATTACCGATGGCACGGTGCGGCTTTCTGTGGGGCTTGAGGATGTGGCGGACCTGATTGACGATTTGGCCGAAGCATTGGATGCTGCGGCTTCATGAGGGCAAGCCCATAAAAAACTTTACAAAACGCCCGGTTGCTGTGCTGAATTGGCGCCGAGGAAGGCTAAAATGAACAAAGCTGATTCATTCATCGCGACGACGCGGGGGATCAGGGTTGCCGTGCGCGCCTTTTACCTTGCGGAGCAATCAATGCCTGAGAATGCCCAATTCGTTTGGGCCTATCAGGTGGAAATCGCCAATCTGGGGCGGGAGACGGTGCAGTTGATCCGCCGCACCTGGCAGATCACCGATGGCACAGGGCGCACGCAACAGGTGCAAGGTGCCGGCGTGGTCGGCGAACAGCCCATCCTGGAACCGGGTGGGCGGTTTGAATATACCTCCGGTACGCCACTCGGCACGCCATCGGGTTTCATGCGCGGCGCCTATCACATGGTGGTGCGCGAAACAGGTGAGGCGTTTGATGTCGCCATCCCGGATTTCAGCCTGGATAGCCCGCATTTGCCTTCAGCGCGGTTGCATTAGCACCGGTCTGATGCGCCTGCGCGCATCAGCCTGTTCGCGCTTTCCAATCCGAACCGCAGAGACAACACATGAGCGCCGCTGATGATCGCTTTGTCATTCGGGCACGCAATGCGTCCGATGCCGTGGGGCTGGCTGAATTGGTCAATCTTCCCGGCTATCGCTACGGGACGATGCGTGTGCCGTTTCATTCCGTGGATGAAGTCGCGGGCTGGATTCAGAACACCCCCTCCTCGAATCTGGAGCTTGTGGCGGCGGCTGAGGACCAGATTATCGGGCAGGCGGGGCTCCGCAGGCTAAGCGGCCGACAGCACCACTCTGCCTATTTAGGCATGGGCGTGCACGATGATTGGGTAAGGCTCGGTGTGGGCACGGCGCTGTTGGGGGCGCTGCTGGATGCCGCCGATAATTGGCTCGGCATCCGGCGCATACAATTGACTGTCTTTGTGGATAATGCGCCCGCGATCCATCTCTATCAGCGCTTTGGCTTTGTCATTGAGGGCACGCATCAAGCCTTTGCCTTGCGGGATGGTCGTTATCTTGACGCCCATGTCATGGCGAGGATTTTTACCTCGCCTTGAAGGCCACCGCTTGGGTCAATTCTCCATTAGCTGGTATGATCTGGCGCGGGATCGGACACCAGTGACGCATCTCATAATTGTCGGTGTTGGCCAGCTTGTCACTTCGAGTCTTTAGGCCCTTAAGTCGGCATGCTCTGAACGGTTGGCAGCTTATAATTGCACCGACCCCGATTGGTGCGGCAGTCTGTCAGCAGTTGCTCGCCTTCCCCCGTCAGCAGCAGGCGGCGACCGACGCGGTCAAACAGCTTGATCCCAAGCTCCTTCTCAAGGTCGCCGATCTGCCGGGACAGCGCCGGCTGCGCGATGCGCAGGTGTTCCGCCGCGCGGGAGACTGTGCCCAGTTCGGCAATGGTAACGAAGGTCCTGGCGTGGCGCAGATCCATCTTTTTTGTCTATGCCGAACCGGCATGAGTTACCAGAAGAAACTTGTATTGGACCGCATGAGTCGTTATGAGTCGTTGTTCGCCATACCACCCCCAGAAAGCGAAACGCCGCCGCCGCTGGAGGGCCAGATGATCTCATCTTCGACATTCTCCGCCACCGATGGCGCTGCCTACGAACAGCAAATGGGCCGCTGGAGCCGACGGCTGGCAGAGCCTTTTCTCGATTTTGCAGAGCTTGGCGATGGCGGACAAATTCTTGATCTTGGGTGTGGCACCGGTAGCCTGACGCTCGCCCTTGCGGGCCGGCTGTCCACCAGCCGGATTGTCGGACTGGATGCTTCAGGCGCTTATATTGATCACGCGCAGCGATACATCAGCGACCCGCGCATCGAATTCCACGTGGGCGATGCCTGCGCCATGCCCTTCCCTGACGCCAGTTTTGACCATGTGCTTTCCATGTTGGTTCTCCCCTTCGTGCCAAACACGGCCGATGCGCTGGCAGAGATACGTCGCGTCGCGCGGCCTGGTGCCGTGGTCGCTGCCGCTTCGTGGGATGCGCGTGGCGGTGTCGTCGCGCAGCGCCTATTCGCGGATACGGCCGCGATGCTCGATCCAAAGGCCGATGCGCTGCGCGCCAAGAATTTCACAAGGCCCACCACGCGCCCCGGCGATTTAGCTGCTGCCTGGCGCCATGCCGGGTTCCTGGACATTCGTGAAACCATGCTGACGATCCGCATGGAATATGCAGATTTTGATGATTATTGGGGGCCGCTCATCGGTGGTCAGGGGCCGGCAGCCGCGTATGTGGCCACCCTCGACGCGTCCATGATTGCCCGGCTGCGCGAACATGTTCGCCGCGCCTACCTGGACGCCGATCCGGATGGTCCTCGCTCCTATGCGGCGACAGCTTGGGCGGTGAAGGGTCGTGTGCCCGATGCATAATCGCCAAACAGCATTGCCGAGGGTCTTCCATGATGCAGGAACCCAGCGCCCGCTACAGCGCATGGACGGGCGACCCCGCCCGGTATGCAGATCTACGAAACCCGCTCAGTCAGAAAAACACCCAATGAATGGCATGACGCGTCGATCAGGCTTGGCCCTTGGTCTTGGCATGGCGAGCGGCGCCTTTCGCGCCGCCATGGCGCAGGATGCGGCCTACCCGACCCGCGCTGTTCGCCTATTGGTCGGCTTTGCACCCGGCGGGCCGCTCGATTTTGTCGCCCGCGCCCTGGCTGAGCGGCTCAGCGAACGGCTTGGACAAAACTTCATCGTCGAGAATCGGAGCGGGGCGACAGGCAATATCGCCGCCGAAGCGGTCGCCCGCGCGGCGCCCCCGCGGGATGGGCACCTGCTGCTGATGGGCAATGTACAGAACCTCGCTGTCAATGCCGCGCTGCAGCGCGACTTGCCCTTCGATCCCGCACGCGACCTGCAACCCGTGGCGCAAATCGCGACAGTCCCCTATGTGATCGTCGTGCCCGCTGATCTGTCAGCGGGATCACTTGCCGAGTTGATCGCTTTGGCGCGGCAACGTCCCGGGACGCTCAATGCCGGTACGCCAGGTGTCGGATCGCTGCAGCATCTTGCGTTGGAATTGCTCAAAACGCGTGCTGGCGGGCTGGATATCACGCATGTCCCGTTCCGCGGCGGGTCAGAGGTCGCGCGCGAATTGATGGGTGGTCGGCTGCAAATTGGCATTGATACTCTGGTGAGCTTTGGCCCGGGTATCGAGGCCGGTCACATCCGCCCGCTGGCGACGCTGCACTCGGCGCGCCTTCCGGGCCGCCCTGACTTGCCAATGTTTGCGGAGACGCCGGGGCTGGAGGGGGTGGAGGCAACCGGCTGGATCGGGATCGCCGGGCCATCAGGCATGCCGCAAACGGCCTTGGCACGCCTTGAGGCCGCCGCCGGCTGGGTGATGCGTGAGACAAACCTTCCCGCCCGGCTGGAGACACAAGGGCTGATCGCGAGCTTCACGGGTAGTGGAGATTTCAGCGCCCTGGTTGCGCGCGAGCGTGAGAAATGGGCGCGCGTTGTTCGCGAAGCTGGAATTACGTTGGGCTGAGTGGGAACCCTCAAAAGTGCCCACTTGGCTTGAAAATGCTTGTTTGTCTGGTCGCATTTTCCGAGTCGCCAAGTGTATCCACTTAGCTTGAAAATACTTATTTGTCTGGTCGCATTTTCCGAGCCGCCAAGTGAATCCACTTGGCTTGAAAATGCTCCGGCCCCTCAATTCTCCTTGTAGCGATACCCAATGCCGTAAAGGGTTTCGATCTGGTCGAAATCCCCATCCGTATGGCGGAATTTGCGGCGGATGCGCTTCACATGGCTGTCAATCGTGCGGTCATCCACATAGATGTTTTCGCCATAAGCGGCATCAATCAGCTGGTCCCGGTTCTTCACCATGCCCGGTCGTAGCGCGAGCGCCTTGACCAGCAGGAATTCCGTTACGGTCAATTGCACGGCCTTGCCCTTCCAAAGGCAGGTATGCTTCGTCTCATCCAGCATCAGATCACCGCGCGCCAGCACACCACCCGGCGGGGCGCCTGAACCTTCTGCCCGCGCGCCCTCATTCCGGCGCAGCAGGGCGCGAATGCGTTCCAGCAATAGGCGCTGGGAAAAGGGCTTGGTGATGTAGTCATCGGCGCCAAGGCGCAGCCCCATCAGCTCATCCACTTCCTCATCCTTGGAGGTGAGAAAGACCACCGGCATATTGCTGCGCTGGCGCAGCCGCTGGAGCAATTCCATGCCATCCATGCGCGGCATTTTGATATCCAGCACCGCCAGATCGGCCGGCTTGGCAAGCAAGCCCTGCAGCGCGCTTTCCCCATCCGTATAGGTGCGCACCTGATAGCCTTCCTGTTCCAGGGTCATGGACACGGAAGTGAGGATATTGCGGTCATCATCCACAAGGGCGATGGTTTGCGGCATTGCTGTGTACCTCTGACGCGGCAGTGACATTCTTTTGCCGCGACAGTGAATATAATGCGAGCCAATTATGGCAGCAGGCAGGCCGGAGAAGGGCGATGGAACAGTATGATGCCATAATGGAAGCGCGGCGGCTGATCCGCGCCGGGCGGGCGGCAAGCCTTGCGACCAGCCAGGCCGGCCAGCCCTTCGCGAGCCTTGTCACGCCGGCCAGCGCGCCGGATCTCTCGCCGCTTATGCTGCTATCGTCTCTGTCTGAACACACACGCCATTTGCAGGCCGATCCGCGCTGCGCCTTGCTGATCACTGGCGCGCCGACCGGCCCCAATCCGCAAACCGCGCCCCGTGTGACCGTGACCGGGATCGCTGAGCTTGTGCCGACGGAGCAGGTGGCCGCGCTCAAGGCGCGCTGGCTCGCGGTGCATCCCTATGCCGCGCTTTATGCGGATTTCGGCGATTTCGCGCTCTGGCGCTTGACCATCGGCGGCGCCTTGTTGGTCGGCGGTTTTGCCCGGGCGGTAAGGCTCAAGGCCAGTGCGCTACTGCCCGATGCAGCCGCGGTCACGGCCGTGGCGGCGGCAGAGGCTGATATCATCGCCCATGTGAACCAGGACCACGCCGATGCCGTGGCCGCCATCGCGACCGGGCTTTTGGGCGGCGCCCCCGGCCCCTGGCGGCTGGTGACGTTGGACCCGGATGGCTGCGATATGTCGGATGGCGAGGCATCGCGCCGTCTTGCCTTCCCGGCGCCGGTGGGCGATGCGGATGCCGTGCGCATGGCGCTGATCAGGGCAGCGCGGGAAGGGCGGGCAGCCCTGGCCGGGCAAGGCCCCTCTACCCCCTGATCTTGCCGCAATTCTGCCGCGAGCCAACCTGATAGAGCGCCCATAAGCCGTATGGGTGGCGCTATTTAAGGTTGGTGGAGGTTGTCCTTTTCATGAGTCCTGCTGCAAAAGCCTTGGCCGGTACCGGTGTGACCGGGAATGAAACCATTCACGCCAATCTGCTGCCGCCCGCGCTGATTGCCCATGCGCTGCGCCGCAATGAAGGTCGGCTTTCCGCCGATGGCGCCTTCATTGCCGTGACCGGCACCCATATCGGCCGGTCCGTGCAGGACAAGTTTGTGGTGGAAGACCCCGAAACCCGCGCCGATATCTGGTGGGGCAAGGTCAATCAGCCCATGGCGCCGGAACGCTTCGCGGGCCTGGCGGCCCGCGTGCGCGGTTGGCTTGGCGAAAAGCCCGAATTGTTCACGCAGGATCTTTATGCCGGCGCCGATCCCGCGCATCGCGTGCGCGTGCGCCTGGTCACCACCAATGCATGGCATGCGCTGTTTGCGCGCAATATGTTCATCCGCCCGGCGCCAGCCGAATTGGCGGGGTTCCAGCCCGATTTCACCATTCTGCACGCACCGGAATTTCAGGCTGACCCGGCGCTGGATGGCTGCCGTTCTGAAACCGTGATTGCGCTTTCCTTTGCCGCGAAAACTATTGTGATCGCTGGCACATCCTATGCCGGGGAAATCAAGAAAAGCATTTTCACCGTCATGAATTGGCTGCTGCCCGCCAAGAGCGTGCTGCCCATGCATTGCAGCGCCAATATTGGCGACAAGGGCGATGTCGCGCTGTTCTTCGGGCTTTCCGGTACGGGCAAGACCACGCTGTCTTCTGACCCGGAACGCAATTTGATTGGCGATGATGAACATGGCTGGTCCGATGCCGGCGTCTTCAATTTCGAAGGCGGCTGCTACGCCAAGGTGATTAAACTCAGTCGGGAAGCTGAGCCGCAAATCTGGGACGCATCACATCGTTTCGGTACGGTGCTGGAAAATGTGATCGCCGATGAAGCCGGCCGGCTTGACCTGAATGATGGCAAGCTCACGGAAAATACGCGGTCCTGCTATCCGCTGCCCTATATCCCAAACATCGTGGAAAGCGGTGCCGCCGGCCTGCCGCGCAATGTGGTGATGCTGACCGCGGATGCTTTCGGCGTGCTGCCGCCGATTGCGAAGCTTTCCCCGGCGCAGGCCATGTATCACTTCCTGTCGGGCTATACCGCGCGGGTTGCGGGCACGGAAAAGGGCATGGGCAAGGAGCCTCAGGCAACTTTCTCCACCTGCTTCGGCGCGCCCTTCCTGCCGCGTCGGCCGGAAGTCTATGGCCAGATGCTGGCAGATTTGATGGCGCGCCATGGCGCGGATTGCTGGCTGGTGAATACCGGCTGGACCGGCGGTGGTTACGGCACCGGCAGCCGCATGCCCATCCGTGTCACGCGCGCGCTGCTGCGTGCCGCGCTTGATGGCAGCTTGGCCCGCGTTGAATTCCAACGCGATCCCTTCTTCGGCCTGATGGTGCCGAAGGCGCTGCCCGGCGTGCCGAGCGAAATGCTCAACCCGCGCGATACTTGGGCCGATAAGGCCGCTTATGATCGCACGGCGCGTGATTTGGTGGCGCGGTTTGAGGCGAATTTCGCCACCTATGCAGATGCAGTGGGTGAGGATGTGAAGGCAGCCGCCATTCGCGCCGCGGCATGAGTGGCAGTTTCGATTGGCTGAAGCCGGCCTCAAATCAGGCCGGCAAGCGCAATGTGCTGGGCGGGGCTTTGCTGCCGTGTTCGGTGGCGCCGCTGACAGGGTTTTTTCGAGACGGCTGCTGCAATACGGGGCCTGAGGATATCGGGCTGCATGTGGTTTGTGCCGACGTCAGCGCCGAATTTCTGAACTTCAGCAAGGCGGCGGGGAATGATCTTTCCACGCCGCGCCCGGAATATGGTTTTGCAGGGCTTTCGCCGGGGGATCGCTGGTGCCTTTGCGCCGCGCGTTGGGAAGAAGCGCGCCGCGCGGGCTTCGCCCCGCCCGTATTGTTGGAAGCAACGCATGAAGCGGCGCTGCAAATCTGCACGCTGGATGATCTGATGGCGCATGCGCTGGATGCGCCGGCGTGACACCAACGCGATTTTTCCTGGTCCGCCACGCGCTGGTGGAACCATCCGCCCGCGCGGTGCTTTATGGCAGCATGGATGTGGGGCTGTGCGATCTGGCGTTGCAGGAAGAAGCCGCATCCTATCGCTGGTTGGCGCATCGCCTGCCGCAACCGGCGCGCTGGTTTGTCACCAACCTGTCGCGCACCCGCGCTACGGCAGCGGCGGTTTTTGCGGCGGGCTACCCGGAAGCGGATTTGGACGCAGAGCCCGATTTCGCCGAGCAGCACCTGGGCGAGTGGCAGGGCATCCCGCATGAGGCACTGCCCGCGCTGCTGACGCGCCCGGCGCATCCCTTTTGGCCCCATGCTGGGGAAGAACACCCGCCAGGCGGTGAGAGTTTCCGCGAAGTGCAGGCACGCGTCGCCGCCGTGCTGGAACGCCTGGCGACGCTTTTGGAAGGCCAGGATATTGTGATTGTGGCCCATGGCGGGTCCATCCGCGCAGCCCTTGCCCATGCCATGGGGCTCTCGCCCGATCAGGCTTTGGTCTTCAGCATCAAGAACTTGTCCCTGACGCGCATTGAAAAACATGGGCTCGATTGGCGCGTGGCATCGGTCAATGAGGAACCCTGGACCCCGCCAGCGGCAGAGGTTTGATTGCGGGTCCTGAAGAAACCCTTCCCCCGACGCGAATCCTTGGTATAGAGTCTATTGAAACAACGGGTTGGGAAATGTTTTTCATGCGCCCTATCATGCTTTTTAGCGCCTTACTCCTTGCCTTGTTTGGCTTTTCTGGCAGCGCCCGCGCCCAGGCCGAAGAACAGGCTTTGGTGGACCGCGCCACACTGACGCTACAGGAAATCATGGGGCCGGCGGATAATACCGGCGATGCGCGGGCGTTGCTCCGCAATGCCAAGGGGGTATTGATCTGCCCGCGGGTCTTCCGCGCCGGCTTTTTTATCGGCGGTGAGTTTGGCGAATGCGTTCTCGCCGCGCGCGGTGGTGGTGGTTCCTGGTCCTCGCCGGCCTTTTACAGTCTGGTCGGCGGCAGCTTCGGCCTTCAGGCCGGGTTGCAGGATGCGCAGGTGATTTCGCTCATCATGACCGAACGCGGGCTAAACGCCGTTCTGGACAGCCAGTTTAAATTCGGCGCCGAGGCAGGGCTTGCTTTCGCGACCCTCGGGCGCAGCATTCAGGGTGCGACGACCGCAGCAGTGGGCGCCGATATTGTTACCATCGGGCGCAGCCGTGGGCTTTTCGCCGGCATCACGCTGGATGGCGCGGTGCTTTCTGCCAATAGCTCCGCCATGCGCGCCTATTTCGGGCGAGAGGCGAGCGCGCGGCAGGTAGTGGTGGCGATGGAATTGCATAACCCAGGCAGCGATCCGCTGCGCGGCGCGCTCATGCGCCTGGGCGCGCCCGCCAGTGGCGGTGGCAATTCTGCCGCGCCCGCGCCATCCGGTGGCACCACCTCGGGTAGTGCAGCGCCGGGCCGTGTGCAGACGGAAAACCTGGCGCCGCCGCCGGCCAATCGGCGTTGAGGGGCTTTTTCTCTCCTACACCACGGCGTGACTGACAAAACGCCCTTCTGGAAAAGCAAAACGCTGGCCGAGATGTCTCGGGCGGAATGGGAAAGCCTATGCGATGGCTGCGGGCGCTGCTGCCTGCATAAGCTGCGCGATGAGGAAACGGATGCGCTGGCCTATACGGAAGTGGCGTGCCGGTTGTTGGATTTGCATAGCTGCCAATGTTCCGATTACGCGGGGCGCAAGAAGCGCGTGCCGGATTGCGTGAAGCTCACGCCGAAAAAGCTCGCGGCGATCGATTGGCTGCCGCCCAGTTGCGCCTATCGCATGGTGGCGGAAGGGCGGGATTTGGCCTGGTGGCACCCGCTTGTCTCGGGCGATCCGGAGAGCGTGCATCGCGCCGGCGTTTCCGTGCGCGGGCGCGCGATTGATGAACGCCATGCCGGGGCCTTGGAAGACCATGTGGTGCGCTGGCCGGGGATGATGCCGCGTAAGACAAAAGCGCCTGATTGACGGGCCGCGCAGTCTGCTTGATTGACGGAGCGCGCGTTCCGCGCGACGAAGCCCCCACAAGTTTTGCGAAGGATGCCTCTGATGAAGGACGCGATTTATGGCGGCGTAAATGCCGCAGTGCTGACGGCGATGAAGCCCGATCTGACCCCCGATCTGGACCGCATGGCGGCGCATGCGAAATGGCTGCTGGCCAATGGCTGCAACGGCCTTGGCGTGCTGGGCACAACCGGTGAGGCAAATTCCTTCGGCCTGCATGAACGCAAGGCCATTCTGGAAGGGTTGATTGCGCGCGGCATTCCGGCGGCGCGTATGATGCCAGGCACGGGCTGCGCAAGCCTGATGGATAGTGTGGAACTGACCAAGCATGCGCGCGATGCCGGCTGCCCCGGCGTGCTGATGCTGCCGCCCTTCTATTACAAGGGTCCGTCTGATGATGGGTTGTTCGCCTATTTCTCAGAAGCCTTGAACCGGATTGGTGGCGGGGTGAAGGTTTATTTGTATCACTTCCCGCAGCAATCGGCGGTGCCTTTCAGTCTTTCCTTGCTGGAACGCCTGATCAAGGCCTTTCCAGGCACCATCAAGGGCGTGAAGGATTCATCGGGCGATTACGCGAATATGCAGGCCATGGTACAGGCCTTCGCCAAGGATGGGTTTGAGGTTTATTCCGGTAGCGATGAATTCCTGCAGCGCATCCTCGCTGAAGGTGGCGCAGGCTGCATCACTGCGGCTTCCAACGCCAATTCGCATTGGGGCGGCATTGTCTATGCCAAGCGCACCGGGCCGGAAGCAGATGCGGCGCAGGCCGTCTTGAACGCCACCCGCAAGGCCGCGACTTCCGTGCCGCTGATTCCGGGCCTGCGTGAGATTATTGCGCGCAGCACGGGTGATGCCGGTTGGCGCACCATTCGCCCGCCGCATCTGCCGCTGAATGCCGCACAGGCAGAAGCGGTTTGGGCGGCTTGGGGTGCGGCGGGGGCGCTGCCGCTGCCGGGGCTTTCGCCCGCCAAGGCAGCGGAATGAATTGTGCTTGCATGAAGGTCTTGTTGACGCTATAAAAAGTCCCTGTTCCAGAGGAGATCAATGACATGAATCTTAAGACGGGTGATGTTGTGCGGCTAAAGTCGGGTGGCCCCCAAATGACCGTTCTTTCCGTACAAGGCCAAACCGTCGATTGCAGTTGGTTTGGTCCGGATGGAAACGTTAAGCTATCTTCCTTCCCTGCGGCTGCTCTGGAGAAAGAGGAATAGTCGGAAGAATCATGAAGGAACCGCTGCGCTGCCGCCCGCCAGCGGTCGCGACCATTCAGATTGATGATGCCAATGTGCGCGTCACGCGCTGGGATTTCGAACCCGGCGCGGAAACCGGCTGGCATCGCCATGGCATGGCTTATGTGGTGGTGCCGGTGACGGATGGGACTTTGTTCGTTGAACTGCCGGGCGGTGAGACGCTAACGGCCGATCTTAAAGCCGGTGTCGCCTACGGGCGCGCCGCAGGGGTTGAGCATAATGTCGTGAACGGTGGAACCGCGCCGCTATCCTTCGTGGAAACCGAACTCAAGCATTTGATCGGCTAGGCTTCGAAGGCAGCGTCACCAGCGCAAGCCCGATAAAGACCAAGGCCGCAGCCGGGATGGTGAGCCAACCCGGCACCTCGCCAAAAATCGCGAAACCCCAGATCAGGCCAGTGATGGTGACAATATAGCCCACTTGCGATGTCACCACGCCGCCTTGCGTCGCGAGTGATCGGAAATAGATCAGATAGGCCAAAGCAAGCAGTACGCCTTGCGTCATGGTAATGGGCAGCCCGGCAATATCCACAGCGCGTATCTGCCCGGTTGAAAATGCAATCACCGCCATGATCAGCGCTGCCGCGCCGCAAGTACCCGCCGCCAGCGCCAAGGGCGCAGCACCGCGCGGGGCAAGTTTCACACCCGCAATATTCGCCACCGCATACCAAACCGGCGTGCAGGCCGCGAGCAAAGCCCAGGGCAGGGCCTCGGGGTCCGGCAGCGCGGCCCCTGGCGCCATGGCAATGCCAATGCCGACCAGCCCCAAGATACTGCCGCCAATGCGCCGCCACGACACCTTTTCCATCCTGAGCAGCATGGCACCAACCACGGTCAGCATGGGTGACAGCGGGATCAGCAGGGAAAAGAAGCCTGCAGGAATATGCTGCAAACTTGTGAAGCCAAACAGGTTGGACAGCACAAGCCCGGTCAGCCCAGAAACGCCATAATGAATCAGATAAGGCCGCTTCAGTGCGGGGATTTCGCGCCGCGCGAAGCACACCGCAAGCAGGGTAATGGTGCTGAAACCGGAAGCGCCGAGTGCGATCATCAAGGGCGGCCAACCCATGCCGCCCAAGGTCTTCACGAAAATCGGCGTGGCGCCCCAAATGGTGCCAAGCAACAACAGCGGCAGAACGGCGTTGAGCGCGAAACGCATGGCGACACTCGCGCGCGAAAGCGCCTGAGTGTCAAGCGGTTGAAAATTGAAGCCTTCTGAAGGCATGGTGCGGTGATGTCTCTGCCCGATTCGGAAATGGTGCCGCTTCGCCCTGGCTTGCTGGGGCCGGCAGAGCTTTGCCCGGTGCGCTGGCGACGTTCAGAACGTGCCCGTTCGGTCAGTTTGCGCATTGATCCACGCGCCGGTGATGTGGTGGTGACACTGCCCATGCGCGCAAGCCGCCGTGCAGGGCTGGAGCTTCTGACGGCGCATGCCGCCTGGGTGCTGAAGCGCATCAAGGCCCTGGCGCCGAGCATTTCCCTAGCGCATGGGGCCGCAGTGCCTTTGGGCGGCGTGCCGCATCCCGTGCTGCATGATCCAGCGCGGCGCGGTGGCGCCTTCGTGGAAAATGGCGCGATCATCGTAACAGGTGCGATGGAATTCCTGCCTCGGCGCTTGCGCGATTTTCTGCGGACTGAGGCAAAGCGGCGTATCATCCCCTTGGCTGCAACGCATGCCGAAAAGCTTGGCGTCGCCATTAAGGCTATTCGCGTGAAGGATACGCAAAGCCGCTGGGGGTCCTGCGCGCCGGATGGCACGCTCGCCTTTTCCTGGCGCCTGGTCATGGCGCCGGATGCGGTGCTGGATTATGTTGTCGCGCATGAGGTCGCGCATTTGCGTGAGCTGAACCATTCTCCGCGCTTCTGGGCGCATGTGGCAGCGCTGGCCCCGCATCGTGAGGAAGCCGAGGCCTGGCTGCGCGAAGAAGGCCCGGCCCTGCTGCGCGTGGGCTGAAAAGCAAAAGGATCGAGGATTGCGATGAAAGCCGTTGGATACCGGAAATGCCTGCCGATTGATCAGGCAGATGCGCTGATTGATCTGGACATGGTGGCCCCCGCCGCACCCACCGGGCGCGACATGCTGGTGGAAATCCACGCGGTGTCGGTGAACCCCGTTGATACCAAGGTGCGCCGCCGCGATGACCCAGGTGAGGCGCCGCGCATCCTGGGCTTTGATGGCGCCGGCGTGGTGCGTGCTGTGGGACCTGATTGCACGCTATTTCGCCCCGGTGATGAGGTGTTTTACGCCGGCGTGATCAATCGTTCCGGTACCAATGCCGAATTGCATCTGGTGGATGAACGCATTGTTGGGCGGAAGCCACGTAACCTGACCTTTCCTGAAGCCGCCGCCGTGCCGCTGACGGCGATTACCGCCTGGGAAGGCTTGTTTGATCGCCTGGGCGTGCCGCAAGGCGGCGGCCAGGGGCAGGTTTTGCTGGTGATTGCGGGTGCGGGCGGCGTTGGTT
>Ga0315900_10000525_pt1 | contig 66536 bp, 61 predicted proteins | sample LakEriMetagenome_FD_203521 | JGI IMG/M metagenome (GOLD analysis project Ga0315900, IMG submission 203521) | Freshwater fungal communities from buoy surface, Lake Erie, Ohio, United States - Buoy 12 MA114 | ecosystem: Environmental > Aquatic > Freshwater > Lake > Lake biofilm | place: USA: Lake... | reverse complement strand
CGCTAACTGGACTTATACCACTAAACTGCAATGTCAATTTTTTCATTGCATTATTGCTTGGTTCTCTGTATATAAGCCAGTAATACCAAGCAGGTTGATCAAGGGTTGAAATAATTCTTGCAGATTTGTTTTTAAGTAATTTGTCCCACCATACAGAATTTTCTCTTTTCTGGAACGCAAAACCTGGTAGAAAAACCCTGTCTATAAATCCTTTCATAATTGCTGGAATTGAACCCCACCATACGGGATAAATTATTACTAAATGGTCTGCCCATTTTATTTTTTCTTGTGCTTCAATTAAGTCAGGCTCAAGTTCAGTCCTTTTACGGTAACCAAATTGCAAATTTGGATTGAATTCTAAATTTCGAATAATAATTTCTGTAACCTCTGAACCTGATGAAATTGCACCTTTTTTGTAGGCTTCGGCAAGTCCAAAGTTGAAACTTTCCTTGTCAGGGTGTCCATTTATGATAAGAATTTTCTTCATTTAATAGTCATTATTTTTTTGCACGTCTATCTTTTTACAATGCCTGCTAACTTACTTATAACCCTCACAATCTATCTTCAAGCCAACAACCATTTGGTTGCTAAGCCTCATAACATGAGGGTTTGTCTAAGTTATAAATAAATTCTATAAATCATCAAAAGGAGAACGGATTTGTTGTAAATTTTTGGTGCTTATGTGTGTATAAATCTCTGTTGTTCTAGAACTAGAATGACCTAAAAGTTCTTGAATGTATCGCAGGTCTGTCCCATTTTCTAAGAGATGGGTAGCATAACTGTGTCGCAACCAGTGTAAACTAACTTTCTTAGTGATTTTAACCTTGGTTAAACTCTGTTTCAAGACATTTTCAAGGCTTTTTTCGGAGTATTTCGTGTTCGGAAATTGTCCTTCAAATAACCAGGTATTTGGTTTAAAGGCTTTATAATAATCACGTAGCATTTCAATGAGTTTGTTGCTAATTGGAACAACTCTGTCTTTTTTGCCTTTTGATTGACTTATGAAAAGTAAATTGCGATCGGAAATAACGTCTTTTAATGTAAGGTTTAATAATTCACTTCTTCTTAAACCACAGGCATAAATCAAACTAAGCATGGTGCGGTGTTTAAAGTTAGTTGGTGCCTCTAAAATTGATTTTACCTCCTCTTTACTCAGAACATTTGGTAAACGTTTTTCCCTTCGCGGTCGTTGAATGTAATCTACCTCCATGGTTCGGTTAAAGCGATTTCTGTAAAACAATTTGATGGCATTAATTACTTGGTTTTGATAGCTAGAAGAAAGATTTCTCTTGAGTATATATTCGGTATTGAACTGAATAAGGTCTTCTTTGGTAAGGTTTTCTATCGCTTTGTTTTGAAAAAAGCGAAAAAATACGTCCAATGCATCAGAATAGGTTTTGATGGTATTTTGGCTATAACGCCGATAGTTCATGTAGTTTTTGAAAGAGAATAAGTGTTGTTGTGTGTTCATGACGAGATTATATTTATTCGATTTATTTTATTGATCTGTTTATATCTTGAAATCAGTCACCCTCCATAGTCCTCCCTCGAGGGAGGAAATCATTTTATATATCCGACTTGTTTTCGGGTTGCTTGCAGTGTTTTCTGATTGTCTTTTTGGATGAGGTAATTTAAAACTTGTTCGATGTCGTCAAACTTTTGGTCGTATTGTTTTTCGAGTTCCATAAGTTTTTCTGCTAGTTCTTGATAAGTTAAAGCAAATTGTCGCATCAATACGAAGGCGCGCATAATTGCGATATTGACATCGATCGCGATTTCTGAATTTAAGACACTTGATAACATGGCCACACCTTGTTCTGTAAACGCAAAAGGTAAATATCGTTTGCCTCCCCAACTTGAGGTCGCAATTTGCGTCCTCAAGTTTCCCCATTCTTCTGCTGTTAATTCAAACATAAAATCAGCAGGAAATCTTCTTAGATTCCTTCTCACTGATTCTTTCAATCGCTTTGTCTCTGTCTGATACATTTTTGCCAACTCAAAATCGAGAATGACTTTCTTACCTCTAATTTCAAGAATGCTGCTTTTAATTTGTTCTAGTTCCATAATGTTATTTTATTTGAATATACGAAAAAATAATCAAAAAAATGATTAAAATATAATCAAAATATATATCTTTGAAAACCGAACGATTTGCATACAGCTCACTTTTATTATTTTTTTTATACGACATTACGATGGCTGTTTTGCGCTCTATTGTACACATGGATTTGGATACCTTTTTCGTTTCTTGCGAACGAAAGTTGGACAGTCGCCTTGAAGGAAAACCTATTCTTATCGGTGGCACAAGCGATCGGGGAGTAGTTGCTTCTTGCAGTTATGAGGCGAGGCGTTTTGGCATTCATTCAGCTATGCCGATGAAAATGGCAAAAGAACGTTGTCCGGAAGCAATTGTAATTAAAGGGAATTCACAAATTTACAGCGATCAATCGCGCATGGTAACGGATATTATTCGCGAAGCAGTTCCTGTTTTTGAAAAGACTTCCATTGATGAATTCTACATGGATTTGAGCGGTATGGATCGCTTCTTTGGTACATTTAAGTATGCAAAAGAATTGCGCCAGCGGATTATTCGAGAAACGGGTCTTCCGATTTCTTTTGGTCAATCACAAAACAAAACGGTTTCAAAAATCGCAACGGGTGAAGCAAAACCGAACAACCAATTGCGGGTAGATTATGGAGAAGAGAAGGTTTTTCTAGCGCCTTTGTCGGTGAAGAAGATACCGATGGTTGGCTTGAAAACCTATCAAACACTTTGTAATCTCGGTGTTAGAAAAATTCACACCATACAAGAAATGCCTGTGGAGATGATGGAAAGCGCCCTCGGAGAGAATGGTGTTTCCATCTGGAAAAAAGCGAACGCACTGGATTTTTCCCCTGTGGAGCCTTACAGCGAACGTAAATCCATTTCCACCGAGAGAACCTTTGATTACGATACCATTGATGTTGTAAAATTGAAAGGTATCCTAATGGCTATGGCGGAAAATTTGGCGTTTCAATTGAGGAGGGGGAATAAGCTCACGGGCTGTATAACGGTGAAAATACGTTATGCCGATTTTCAGACCCAAACTTTACAAAAACAAATCCCTTACACGGCTGCCGATCACGAGTTACTTCCTTTGGTTGCGGAATTGTTTGAACGCATCTACAACCGCAGAATGCTTGTTCGTTTAATAGGTGTGCGCTACAGTACGTTGGTCAATGGCCATTTTCAGCTGAGCTTATTTGACGATTCTACTCAATACGTATCCTTATACCACGCCCTTGACCGTATTCGAAACCGCTATGGAGACAGGGCAGTGATTCGTGCTATTGGATTAGAAGCGAGAACCATCGGAAGGTGGAATCCATTTTCCGGCGAACCACCACCCTTATTAGCCAACAGAAGAGTTTAATACCGTTTTACAAAATAAGTGAAAACACATTCTCATTTCAGTCTACACTACGGGATTCTTTCTCCGGAGGAAATTGTTCAATGGGCGAAAAGTGCCGGTTATTCTTACGTTGTTTTAACCGATATAAACGCTACAGGTGCGGTATTGGCCTTTGTAAGAGAAGCGCAGCGTTTGGGAATAAAACCAATTGTGGGGGTTGAACTTCGTAATGGAATGGAACATATTGCCACCCTCATTGCGCGCAACAACAGAGGCTTTCATGAAATGAATCATTTTTTGAGTCGCTACTTGCAAACTAATACACCATTTCCCCGACGATTGCCTCATTTTACCAGTTGCTACACGTGCTATCCAATAGAAAGGGTAGATTTTAAGTTAAATCAAAACGAATATATTGAAATTCAAGGAGAAAAAACAGGTAACTTAATGTATAAGTATACTAATTTTTCACGTGAAAAAATGCTGTTTTTACAGCCTATGACCTTTCGCAACAAACGCGATTTCAATACCCACCGTCTCTTGCGTGCTATTCACCTAAATACCTTGTTGTCAAAATTACCAACGACGCAACAAGCACCTTCTACGGAGCTTTTTTGGCAGCTCTCTTTGCTAGAGGAAAATGTAGAAAATCATGCAGATATCTACGAGCAAACACTGCGTTTATTCGATACCTGTCACGTTTCTTTTGCTTTTGGTGACGAAGCTATGCCGCAAAACCCAAGCAGTTACACCGGTAGTAAGGAAGAAGACGAGCTTCTACTTCGTGAATTGTGTGCGGAAGGACTTGATTACCGTTATCCGAAGGTTACGGATGAAATTGTGGCGCGTATTGAGAAAGAAATTGCGATTATCTCTGAAAAGCATTATTTGTCTTATTTCTTAATCACCTGGGATTTTTGCTCCTACGCAAGATCCAAAGGATATTTCTATGTGGGAAGAGGGAGTGGGGCTAACAGTATTGTGGCTTATTTACTCCGCATCACCGACGTAGATCCTTTAGAGCTTGATTTATATTTTGAGCGATTCATTAACCTTTATCGGAAAAATCCTCCTGATTTTGACATCGACTTTTCTTGGAAAGATCGAGACGATGTGGTGAATTACCTTTTTGAAAAATATCCAAATGCTGCTTGGTTGTGCACGTATAATACGTTTCAGTTTCGCGCTACGATAAGAGAGTTGGGGAAGGTTTTCGGACTGCCAAAATCAGAAATTGATGTCCTTTGTCGTGGGAAATTTAACATCGAAAACTTGGATGAAATTTCCAAATTGGTAATTAAATACAGTGAACAAATAAAAGGATTGCCCTCTCATCTTAGTGTGCATTCTGGGGGAATTGTCATTAGTGAGAAACCAATGACTTGGTATTCAGCACTTTTTTTACCACCAAAGGGATTTCCAACTACACAATTTTCTATGCTTGAAGCGGAAGATGTTGGTTTGTATAAATTCGATATTCTTAGTCAGCGTGGCCTCGGGAAAATACACGACACCTTAGATGTTATAGCGTATAACCAACCTGAAAATCCGCCACACGATATTCACGACATTCACTATTTCAAACAAGATAAAAAGATAGAACAGCTATTAGTTGAGGTGAAGGCTTTAGGTTGCTTTTATGTCGAATCTCCTGCCATGCGCATGTTGATGACAAAGCTGCAAGTAAAGACATACTTAGAGCTTGTTGCTGCAAGTTCGATTATCCGTCCAGGAGTTTCGCAATCGGGAATGATGCGAGAATATATTGTACGGCACCGAAATCCGTCCCGAAGAGCAGAAGCCAATCCGATATTAGTTAGTATTATGCCTGAAACTTACGGTGTGATGGTATATCAAGAGGATGTTATTAAAGTAGCGCATCTATTTGCCGATTTATCACTAGCAGAAGCAGATGTGCTGCGACGTGGTATGTCAGGGAAATTTCGCTCGCGGGAAGAATTTCAACGGGTGCGTGATGCATTTTTTGAAAATTGCCTTCGGAAAGGTTATTCGCTAGAGCTTACTGCAGATGTGTGGCGCCAAATCGAAAGTTTTGCTGGGTATGCATTTTCCAAAGGACACTCTGCTTCGTATGCGGTAGAAAGTTACCAGAGCCTTTACCTAAAAGCGTATTACCCCTTGGAATATATGACTGCGACTATCAATAATTTTGGTGGGTATTACCGAACGGAAATTTACGTACACGAAGCAAGGAAGTTTGGGGCAAAAATTGAAGCACCATCCATAAATTTTGGAGCTTTTGAGTGTACCTTAATTGGCCAACGTCTTATCATTGGATTTAACCTAGTTGCAGGTATTGAAGTTCGCTTAATTCAACAGCTAATGCAAGAACGAGATAGGCGAGGGGTGTTTTTAGGTTTTGATGATTTGATGAGGCGATTGGTAATCCCCTTAGAACAACTCTCGCTGATGATTCGTATTGGGGCACTACGCGATTTTCCGGAGTCTCGAAAAGAATTACTTTGGAAGGCACATTTCTATCATCATAGCCTTGGCAAGAAACCAAAACTTCCAGAATTGTTTGCGGTTCCGGAGAAACGATTTAAACTCCCTGAGTTGGATGAGCAGCTTCATGAGCAAGCATTTGAACAAATGGAACTCCTGGGATTTCCTTTATGTAATCCGTTTGATTTACTTGCTTATCCGCTTCCGAGTCATACGCTTGCCTACGAGATGCCGAGTAAATTTAGTGCTGTAGTGGAAATGTATGGTTATTTAGTTACCATCAAAAACTCTAAAACGGCTAGTGGTACGGTAATGAATTTTGGCACCTTGATCGATAAAAATGGTGACACTATCGACACAGTGCATTTTCCTGAGTCGGTAAAAAAATACCCCTTCTTTGGTAAAGGCGTTTATTTCCTAAAAGGACGAATTACCGAAGAGTTCGGCTACTATTGCTTGGAAGTCGGTGAAATGCGAAAAATACCTTTCAAAGAAGACGTTAGGTTTGAAGAGCTCAATACTCAACGAATACCATCTTAAAATTGAAAGTTATTCCTTTAGATAAGATAGAATCGTTTCAGCACCGTTTTTTACTTTAATACGAACGAAAAATAAACCTTTTGAAGCGGATAAAATCGTAATTGAATTTCCTTCAAAAATAAATTCTTGCTTCCGACCTGTTACATCAGACACGGCAATGTCAAACGAATTAGACAGTTCAGAATCTATTGAAAATGTTCCATTTCCTGGATTTGGAAATAAGCCTAAAGAACTGACTTGCTCTTGAATTCCTAAATCGCTAATCACAATACAATCCGAAGTATCAGAGCAGCCATTCGCTAGCGTCACTATTACGGCATATTCACCGTTGATTGGAGGAGTGTATTCCACCGATGTTGCACCCGGGATGATTGTTAAAGATGGACATAAAAGCCATTGATAAAGGGCATTTGGTTGCAAGGACGTAATTTGACCATTCAAAAATTCTAATCCCGTAAATGGTGCTTGTAACACCGTTACGGTTTGCGATGTTGTGTCGCATCCTTGATTATTACAGGCAATTAGGGTAATTACATATTGTCCAGGCAAATTAAAACAAAGTGGTTGCGGATTTTCAAGCGTTGAAGAATTTCCGTTTCCAAAATCCCACGAATAGGTCGTTGCATCTGAACTGGTATTGGAAAAAGTAATACAATAGTTTTGACAGATTTGGTTGTCGTTTAAGGTGAAATTAGCAACAGGATCTGGTGGAATATTGGTAGTGATTTTTACATTGTTAATAGCAAGAGAAGGATCTGTTCCTGCTCCATCGTTGCTGTTTTTCCAATTAAATCCTATTCTCAAAGTAGAGCTATTTTCACAGCTCACAGGTAACGGAATTGACAAATGCGTCCACAACCCTTGTCCATTTGCACAAGTAGTAGAAGGAGTTATTGTTTGAAGATTAGTCCATGTTGTACCACCATCTGTACTATAAATAACAGTTCCAAAATCATCATTTGCTTGTCCAATACCTAAATAATCAAACTCAACACTCAAATTTTGGGAATTTAAAGTACTAATGTTTGAAGCGATAACTGCACGTTTATTGGTTGTTGCTGAGATAAATCCTAATCCACCATCACCAGCATTATAGGTTGCGCCGGTCCCAACACACCAAGCTCCTTGACAGCCAACATGTAAGGTTTTATTTCCGTTTCCAGCCACCCCACAACCCCCGGCAGCAACACCTCCCTCGGCATCGGAAATAACCCAAAGGTTTGCGTCAATGTCATTTTGTCCAGTTGAAACATTTAGCGTCCACTCAGCAGGATTTTCAAAATCATTTTGCCATATTGTCGTTTGTGATGTGCCGTAAAAATCTAAGGCAACAAAAAGAATGGCGATGATGTAACGGTAATTCATGATTTTTTTAATGAAAATACTAAAAAGTTAATTCAAAATGAATAAATTAAAGAAAAAATATTCAAAAAAAATAGTTACAACTGAATGATCTTCAATCTTTTTTGATTGTCAGGCAACAAGATTTCGAGCAAATAATTTCCTTTTTTGAGTTGTGATAAATCGATGAACGTATTTGGTTCGAATTCAAGTGATTTTACAATTTTACCAAACATATCAAGTACATTCACTTGCGTGTTTGAAGGAACATTTTGAATGGTAAAAGGGCCATTTGTAGGGTTTGGATATACCACTAATTCTTTGTTTTCCTTGATTTCGGATAGGGAAAGAGAATTATCTTGCGTAACACTCCCGGCGTTGTTTATTATCCAGTTATTTGGATCTATGATAGCAGTTGCACTTGTGCTCAACGTACCAAAATTTTGTAAATAGAACGTTTCTTGATTTGAATTTATTGCAAATCGAACGGTAGTATCCTGAAGTGGAGTGCGATTAAATTTAATCTCAATCGGATTGGTAAATGTTGGTGTTATTGATGGTTTGGATGCAGAATGATTAATTTGAACAATTACATCATTTCCTTCCTGTTTCCATTTTAAAGAATAAGTAGGATAACCTTCTCCAAAGTACCATTGCTCAAACATTTCTGTAAAATCTATCGAAGACAACTCATTTAATTTATCTCGAAAATCAATTCCATGCGCCACGCTATCTTTAAATGATTGCTGAAAGTCTTTAAGTACTTCAAAAAATAAACTATCATCATTTAACATGAAGCGTATTGTATGAATAATGCCAGCCCCTTTGTCATAAGTTAATCTACCACTAAAAATGCGTGATTCGTTCAGGCTGTCAAGCACCCAAACACTACCTCCCGTTTGTGTCTTTACGTTGTCGTGCACGTCTAACATATGCTGATTTTTATCTGCTGGATATAAATTTTCTAGCATAATATATTCACTGTATGAAGCAAAACCCTCGTTTATCCAAATGTCAGCCCATGAGGCACATGTCACATTGTTTCCCCACCATTGATGTCCTAATTCATGTGCAGTAAGCGTATTATTGAAAAATCCTTGTGTAGTCATCGTTTGATGTTCCATGCCACCAGAAATTGGCGCCATACAATGCCCATATTTCTCATCTTCAAACGGGTAGGGGCCGTACTTTTCGTAAAATAGTTCGATAAAATCAGCCGTTTCATTGATGTCGGCAAGGAAATTGGGCAATGTATTGGGATTGTCGTAAATGTAATTTTGAATTAAAATAGGGTTAGGAGCGCCAACCGGATTAGCAAAAATGGAATAATCGACATACTTTGCAACTGATGCCGAAATGAGATAATAATCAATAGGATGACGATGTTCCCAATTAAAACGCAAGAATCCGTTTCCTAACGTGTCAATGCTTGCTAATTTTCCATTTGATCCAGCTTTTAAAGTGTCCGGAACTGTAATAGAGAAAAAGGAGCTATCTGCTTTATCTGATAAGCTTTGCTTGCAAGGAAACCACTCCATTGCTGAAAAAGGTTCAGAAAGTGTCCAAACAACTTTGTTTCCCCAGCTTGGTGAAGATGCCGCGGTAATTCCACTACCACCTAAAGGATTTGTTTGTGCCGTAGGTGGATTGCCTGCGTAGTCAATTTCTAAAGAAAATAGCTGATCTGAATTCGCATTCACCAATGCCTTTACAGCCGTTCCTGATCTAGAAAATGTGGTAGACACACCATTTAATCTGATTTCAGAAATCACCAATGTTGGATATAATTCAAATAGAGCAGAGTCTATATTCTGTTTGGCTTTGACATCAATTCTTACGGTTCCCGAAAGATAGGTTGATGTGTTTGTCATGTTTAAATCTAATCCATAAAAAACAACATCGTATTTTTCAGTTTCTTCGATTTGAGAAACGTTTAACGTGTTGCTTTTTACTTGATTGTTTTTAAAACGGTCTCGTTTTGAACAATTGGTAATATGCTCTTGTGCACTTAAATTGAAAGCGAACAAAAGTAAGAGAAGTAAATTTTTTTTCATGAATGGTTTCTTAAAGGTATTAAATAGTTAAAATCGTTACCGTATTCTGCGCTAAAATATAAAATTTATTGACCCTGTTCTTTTAAGACAAGATCAATAGTCAAAGCTGCGGACAATACCAACATGCGCATTTTCTCATCTTGCACACTTGGGTCAATGTTAACAATGTATTTATCGGCTGTGGTAAATAACTCCTTAGCGATTCCAGCCCATTTCTTAGAAACATGTCCAAGTTCAATTCCTTTATCACTTGTGATATCAAATTGCCAATGCGACCAATTTCCTTTGATAGACCCAATAGGTTGATTATTATTGTCGTAAATATCAAATTTGGGTTTGATAAGTTTAAATCTCTGATGAATTACTCCAATTACAGCACCGTTCATCACCAACTGAATTTTAGGCAACCAAAAGGTCCATCCTTTCTTGATTTCAGCAATTATTTCTCCATGCGAATTCCTTATTTCATAGTTGAAGGGAGTGATTTTTTGACTAATTAATAATTTTCGGATTTTTTCCCAAGTACTCAAAAGTTGATGAATAGAGCCAACAACCTCCCCGGTGTCATTGTAAAGTGAATATTCGTTTTTGAATTTAAACGCATTCACTTTTTCATCTACAAATAGTTGTTTTTCAAGATGTGGTTTTGACATAGATTTTAGGGTTTATTGCTAATAAAGTTTCAATGAAGCGTAGTTCCTCATCTGGTGAAATTAAAAGTTCATCGTATGTGTTGTATTTAACGATTATGCATTTCCATGCTGTATTCATCTTTCGGCCAACATACATGCCGTTTGCTTTTTCAATTGACCGAATTGAATTTATTGGAATCGATTTTTTTAAAAAGAACATCCTACAAATTATTTCATGGTTACCTATTCTGTAAGAAGTTGTTTTTTGAATAAGCCAAAAAAGAAAAGTCAATAGACAAAAGACAATTGCCAAGCCATAAAGAGCATTTAGATCATCTTCTGTGAATAAAATAATCAGCGAAACGCCACCATAAATTAACGCAACAAAAAGTAGAACTACAGGAAAAAACCAATCCTTTTTGGCGTAGAATAACATTTACCAAGTAAATAAAGGACGATGAGTCATTAAGGCATTGACTTTTTTTCTAATGTCAGCTAAAGTGGAAACGTTGTCTTTGTTCATTAATGCTTCATCAATCAAACTAACAATTGTGGAAATTTCATTCTCCTTTACACCACGTGAGGTGATTGCAGGTGTTCCCACACGAATTCCTGATGTAACGAAAGGGGATTCTGTATCATAAGGCACCATGTTTTTATTAACGGTTATGTCTGCTTGAACCAATGTGTTTTCCGCATCTTTTCCGGTAACTCCTTTCGATCTTAAATCGATTAACATACTGTGATTGTCCGTTCCTCCAGAAATGATATGGTAGCCAAGTTTGATGAATTCATCTGCCATAATGGAAGCATTCAACTTAACTTGCTTCATATATTCAGTGTAAGCCGGTGATAAAGCTTCTCCAAAAGCTACTGCTTTAGCTGCAATTACATGTTCCAATGGTCCACCTTGAATACCAGGAAATACGGCTGCATCTAACAAGGCGGCCATAGATTTTAAATTTCCGTTATTCCATTTCAATCCGAATGGGTTATCAAAATTATGACGCATCATAATGACCCCTCCTCTTGGACCTCTTAGTGTTTTGTGCGTGGTAGTAGTTACAATGTGGCAATATTCCAAGGGGTCATTCAGAAGTTTTGCGGCAATTAAACCTGCCGGATGCGAAATGTCAGCCAATACCAAAGCGCCAATTTCATCTGCTACTTTTCGTATTCTTGCATAGTCCCAATCGCGAGAATATGCAGAAGCACCACAAATGATCATTTTTGGGCGTTCTCTTGTTGCGGTTTCTTCCATTAATTCATAGTCAATAAGACCAGTTTCTTTCGAAACTCCATAGAAAAATGGTACGTAAAGTTTACCTGAAAAATTGACAGGAGAACCATGTGTTAGGTGGCCTCCGTGTGATAAATCGAAGCCCAATATTTTATCACCAGGATTTAAGCAAGCTAAAAAGACCGCAGCATTTGCTTGTGCTCCAGAATGCGGTTGAACATTTGCCCAGGTAGCCCCAAAGAGCTCACATAAGCGATCAATAGCAAGTTGTTCTACTTTATCGACAACTTGACATCCACCATAATATCTTTTGCCAGGAAGACCTTCAGCATATTTATTTGTTAGGACACTTCCCATGGCTTCCATAACCTGCTCACTGACAAAATTCTCTGAAGCTATGAGCTCTATTCCGTGTAATTGTCTATTCTTTTCTTCGTCAATTAATTGAAAAATTGTATGGTCTCTCATTTATGCGTTGATTTTTTCTGCGTAATTTATTTGATAGATTTGTTCTAACCCTGATTTTAAATTTGTTAAAGGTTTGTAGTTTGTGAGTTCATATAATTTTTCAGAACTTCCCACCCTGCGTTCAACCTCATAGTCGTATCGTTTTTTTGGAGCTTCAATATAGGTGAGTTTTGATTTTGAGCCAGTTACAAATTTAATTTGCTCCGCAAGGTCTGTAATGCACCACTCGGCTTCATTTGCAATATTTACGATATGACAACCTTCAACTCCCATTAGACGAAAACACGCCTCTACCGTATCATCAATGTAAGTAAAATCTCTTGTTTGATTACCCGTTCCAAAAACCGTGATGTCCTCATTATCCAAAGCTTGCTCAAAAAACCTAGGAACAACCATTCGATTATCTTGATTCCAGCCGTATACATTGAAAAATCGCAAAGAAATTACGTTTAACTTTCGCTCTTCGTGATGTGATGCCAAATAAATTTCATTGTACCTTTTCGCCATGGCGTATGAGGTTCTGGGGTCTACTAGCACTTCCTCAGTTAGCGCATTTTTCACAATAGCAGAATGACTGTAAATTCCACTTGTTGAAGCATATAGAACATATTTCACATTGTTTTTTTCAGCAGCCTCAACGACATTTCTTGTTCCAACAACCTCAACATCCATTGTTTCTACGGGATTGTCCGCAACAATATCTACTCCCAATACAGCAGCGAAATGAAAAATGACATCGCAACCTTCAGAACATTCGTCAACAAGTTTTCTACTTCGGACATCACCTTTAACAAATTTTATTTTTGAAAAGGTCCATTTATCTAGCTTATTGCCTCTTAAAAGTGAATCTAGGACAACAACTGAGTGCCCTTCTTTTACGAGTCTATTGGCAAGGTTACTACCAATAAATCCGGCTCCTCCTGTTATTAAAATTTTCATGTGTGTAGTTAAGTGTTAAATCTAATATCCGAAATTACGACAAAACCATCAAAAAAGTTTAATATTCCTAGTCAATATTTGAGAATTCCATGCGGAAAACTAAATATTGTGCTTTTATTTCATAGGTAAGTTTTGCATGGTGCTCCTCTAAAATTGATTTAAGAATGCTCAAACGGACGCGCAGTGAATGATTTACACCGGCATATGAATTGAAGTCTGTCGAATTGTTGAAGAAATTTATATCTACTGTCTTCGTGGGAATTTCCACTTTTAGCACCGAATTCTTTTCTTTCGGGTAACTGTAAAAACATACGGGTATTTCATGATTAACTGAACTAAATTCGTCGACAACTTTCCATATACCATTCCAAAGTTGAGTTAATTTCTCAGGTTCACCTTTAATTAGGATAGATTTATCTTCGTTTTTGCACAAAGTCTCATTAAAATTTTGTTTCAGGTTGCTAAAAATTACATCATGTAAACATATTTCCTCCTTCTTATTTGTGGTCTCTAATGATTTCAATGATTTGACCTCTTCAACAACACGTGTAATATCATCAACCCCTGTTTTTAATATCGCGATAAATGTGGAGATGCTCTTTTCGTAACAGGCCGTTTTTAACAAATGCTGAACCTCTTCTAGTTGGTTAAGAAGCATTAATATACGTTCTTCTGCAAGATTGAGCCTAATTAATTCTGGCAATGATTCAGATAAATTCAATAACCCCTTTTTTTCTATGATTTCCCTAATGATCTGCTGTTCTTTTAAAAAATTCTTAGTGGATAAGAGTCGGGCAGGTTCAATTATACGTTGTTTTAGTGTATCTTCAAGTTCAATTTTAAAGGATTCATTTGTTGCAATTGAGAGATTTTTAATCGTCGAATGTTTCTTGATAGTTTCATGTAAAGCACTCGCTGAATTTTGAATATTTGCTAGAGGAGTATTTAATTCATGTGCAAGAAGCGATGACATTTCTGCCATTAAAAAGCTTTTTTCTTTTTCAGCAATTTCTTTGTTTAATTGAATGTTTTCCTTTGTTTTTTGTAATACTTGTCTTTCAAGAGATTCATTCATTTGCACGATTTCCTTCTGTAAACGTTCTTTATCTTCTTGTTCTTTGAGTTTATCAATTCGGTTAGCAACCAACTTAGAGATAGTGGTTAATATGCGCAAATGACGATCTGTGTAAAAGTCTTTTTTGGGGTGTTCCGAGTCTATAACCCCAATTACTTTTTCACCCAATTTGATAGGAACAGCAATTTCGGATAAGCGCATGTCGTCGTCCAAAATATACCGTTCATCTTTGGATGTGTCTGAAATTATTTCCGCTATCCCAGATTTTGCTACGGAACCGACAATTCCATTACCTAAAGTTATAGTAATTGGGTTATGAATATCAAAGTCAATAGGGTTTTTTGGTCCATGTGCGGCCTTTTGAACGAGTATGTTTGACGCTTCATCGATTAAGTAAATAACACAATCTACAAATTCTAGTCTTGAAATACAATCTTTCGCCAACCCCCAAAGTACTTCATCAACAGAATTGGCTTTAAACAGTGATTGTGCAAAATAATTAATAGTGATTTCAGTTTCTAATTCCTTCTTCCGATTCTTATCTGCAAGTACTTGTATGGTAATGTCATTTATAAAAGAAATCCCCTTTTTTTTGTTATCGTCTTCAACCTGTGTAAATGATACATCAAGAATTAATTCATTTCCAGCTCTTGTGTGATACATTTCAAATTCAAACTTCAGGTTTTCACTTGTTTCAGGAGTAAATAAATATGATAACACTTGTTCAAATTCCAAATGATCTTTAAAGAATAAATAATCGGAAATGTTTGTTCCGAGCTTCGTTTCAAGTAATTTACCGGCAGAAGGATTAAAATCGCTGATGATACCTTCCTCATTAAATACGATTATTGCATTTCTTGCTGAATTTAGAATTTTCCGATTTAATAATTCTTGTGCGCTCAGTTCTTTTAAGGTGTTTTCCAATTTAGAAGTTCTTTCACGCACTAGTGCTTCCAATGAATTTTTCTGGGATTGAAGTTCGTTGATTTCAACAGCATGCTGAATACTTTTTATTTCTTTTTGTTGCTTTGCTGTTTTTATTTCGTGCTCTAAATGATAAAATGCTTGGAAGTGGTAAATTGCCTCTTTAAAGTTCTGTGTTTGTTCAAAGTAATTCCCCAATTGCTTGTGTAATTGAGCTCTTTCTTCATTGGCATAACCAAGTTTATTGACGGTTTTTTCAGCTTCCTCAAAAAAAAGCTTAGAGCTTGGAAAGTCATTGATTTTCAAATAAATCATTCCGATAAATAGTTGACAATTGAAAGTTATCGGATGAAAATCAATGGATTCACTCAATTTCAAACATATATCAAAGTGTTTTCGTGAAGAGGAGAATTCATTTAAATGATACAATGCTTCTCCCATATTTGAATTTGCTACACAAAGCATACGCACATTTTCTTCTGGCGTTTTCGTTAGGCATTCACTTAAAAACGGTAATGCTTTTTCATACGCTCCGAGCTTAATATAGGTGTCGCCGGTGTTATTTAGGGACCGTGAATATCCATCAATATCGCCCGTTTTCTTTCGCAATTCCAAGCTTTTTAGGTTTACTTCTAATCGACTCTGATGATCGTCAAAATAATTATAAATAAATCCTAACGTATTCAACACGTAGCCAACTTGATACTCGGCTTTTTCATTTTCAAAATAAACCAAACAGTCATTTGCTAATTGATAGGATAAGGAATAAAGTCCAAGAAATTGTCCGGCATGCGCCATAACCATTTTGGCCTCGTTCGACGAAAATAAATCCTCTTTACGTGTGTATTCTTGATAAATCTCTTCTGCTTTTTTATATGCTAAGTCGGGTTCTGAGGCGCATATGTCAATAGCGTATTGCAGTTCCTTATTCATGATAATTAATAGAAACGTTTGATACTAACCAATGAATGAGTAAGCTTTTCAAAATCATCGTTCCAGATTCCATCAGTTATTAATTTGTCAATTCTCACTCGACCAGATGCGTGGATAATAGAGAATTCATGGTCCAAAATCCCTACGTGGATAATTTTTCCCTGCGCATTTGAGAAAAAAGCTACATCGTCATTATGTGCGTTTTCATAGGAAATTTCAATCCCAATTTCCGCTTGCTGATAAGCATCTCTTGGTAAATTAATACCATGTAATCTGAATACTGACTGAACCAAACCAGAACAATCAATTCCAAGAACTGACTTTCCTCCCCATAGATATGGAGCATTTAGGTAGCCCATTGCCGTTTGAAAAGCAGACTTAATAGTTTCATTGGTAGGAAACGATACATTAAATGAAAAAGGACCGATCTGAAATGCAGTATCACCAATGAAACTTGCAGGCAATAACGCTTGTTTTCCCCAAGGTGTGGTAATTGTAGTTGAAGAAATAGGAGCGTATTTAAGTTCAGCCAACCACTTCCGCATTTCTTTTTCTGAAATTGCCAAAACATGTTTTCTATCCATCCAGCCTGAATAACCATCAAAGTAGGTTTCAATTTGAATCCAATTATCCTGAACCTGTAAAATATTCAAGGGCTCACCAAACAACAACTGAGAGATCATTTCAGATCCGTCGTTTGCATCTTTTCTCAAAGGCGAGCAACTTACCATACAAAAGGCAAACCGTTGTCCTGAAGTAATCAATTTTAGATTGTTCATATAATCATAACAAAGCTAAGCAATCTACGGCATTTATTGTGTAAATTTGATGCGAATGAAACCACAAAAGTTAATACTTATCACAAATGATGATAGTGTGCACGCCAAAGGAATACATGCCTTGGTTTCAGTGGCAAAAAAAATGGGACGGGTAGTGGTAGTAGCTCCAGATAAACCACAGTCGGGAATGGGACATGCAATAACCATTCATCATCCAATTAGGTTAAAAAAAATAGAGTTGTTTGACGGGGTAGAGGCTTATGCTTGCTCCGGAACACCTGTGGATTGTATCAAGTTAGCTATTTACGAAGTGCTACATAGTAAACCTGATCTAATTTTATCAGGAATTAATCACGGCGAAAATTCTTCTACGAATGTGCTGTATTCAGGAACTATGTCGGCAGCAATTGAAGGGGCAATGGAAGGAATATGTTCTGTTGGTTTCTCGCTCGCCGATTTTAGTGAAAACGCAGATTTTTCAGCTGCACAACACTATGCAAAAAAAATCATTTCATTTGCTTTATCAGGAAATTTGCCAAATTCAATTTGTTTGAATGTTAATTTCCCAAAGCGGCCTTTAAGTCAAATTAACGGCATGAAAATTTGTACACAAGCGCATGCCTATTGGGCTGATCGTTTCGAGAAACGTTTCGATCAATTTGGTGTTCCTTATTATTGGTTAACTGGTGAATTTTCAGATCAAGATCAACGCGCTGAAACCGATTTATACGCATTGAAAAATGCTTATGTGAGCATCGTTCCTACATTGTATGATCTCACTTCATATTCTCATTTGTCAACTTTAAAATCCATAGAAGATGCGTAGCTTTTATTCTAAAGAAACATTAATGGGTATTTTAATCGGACTTGTGTCGCCCCTAATTTTTTTACCATTGGTTTGGTTTATTTTAGGTCAAGCACAACATGTCTCAGTTCAATACATGTGGTTGCAGTTCGATATGAATGACATGATAAAAAGTAAACACCTTTCTCTTGCCTTAATTTCCAATTTGATTTGGTTTTATTATTTCTTGAATAGGGAGAAATACATGGTTACAAGAGGGTTAATTTTAGGGATGCTTGTGTACGCGCCATATATGTTGTATATCTTCTTCACCAATTACGAATTTCAGTAAAATGAAAATACAGCGCGTTTTTGTTCTTGCTGGTGAGGCATCAGGTGATTTACATGCGTCAAATCTTATAAAAGAGATGCTAAAAATTAATCCTGAGATCCAATTTACGGGTTGGGGAGGAGATAAAATGAAAAGCGTCGGTGTAGATATTTTGAAAGAGCTAAAAGAACTTTCATTTATGGGATTTCTCGAGGTATTAATGAACATTCATAAAATTCGAAAAAATTTTCGCGATTGTAAGGAGCAGTTGATTTCGCATAAAATTGACACAATAATTTTGGTCGATTATCCCGGTTTTAACCTACGGATGGCGAAATGGTGTAAAATGCACGGAATTCATGTCATTTATTATATTTCTCCGCAAGTCTGGGCCTGGAAAAAAAACAGAGTTTTTACTGTTAGTAAATACGTAGATTGTATGTATTGCATTTTGCCTTTTGAGGTGCAATTTTATAAATATTTTTCAATTGACACGCATTATTTTGGACACCCTTTATTGGACGAAATAAAATCTTTTAGAGAATCACCAACGATTGCTAAGATAGAGACATCTTCACCAATTTTAGCAATCTTACCGGGTAGTAGAAAACAAGAAATTGAGCGAAAATTGCCAGTTATGATTGCGGCTGCCAAACAAATTCACGCTTATCGTATTGTCGTGGCTTGTGCTCCAAACCTTCCTCTTGTATTTTACGATCCTTACAGGTGTAATGGCATTGAATTCATTCAACACAAAACATATGAATTGTTAAATACTGCTACAATGGCTATTGTAACCTCTGGAACAGCAACTCTTGAAACCGCTTTATTCAATGTGCCACAGGTGGTTTGTTACAAGAGTTCTTCTCTTTCCTATTGGATAGCTAAGAAATTGGTTAAAATAAAGTATATTTCTTTGGTTAATTTAATTTTGGACAAAACGGTTGTTACTGAATTGATTCAAAACGAATGCACAAGTGAAAGAATTTATCAAGAATTGCTAAAAATAGTTCCCGATGGTATTGAAACAAATAAAATGCTTGATGAGTATAAAAGATTGGTTCAATTGTTGGGTGATTCAGGAGCAAGTAAAAGGATTGCTACCCATTTGCTGAATTAGTTCAGAATATGATCAAAATATTTTTTGTACTTTTTATTCTAATACCATTATCGAGTTATACTCAAAAAATTAGGGTAGGCTTGTATTTTGAACATGTGGTAAAAAAAATTGATTTTAATCCAAAGGAAGGGTCTTTTCTGTTATTTATTGATTCGGTCTTTATTGGTAATTATCAGTTGAATGCTGTTATTTCAATAGAAGCTAAGTTAAATGAGCTACAATTAATTACTCAAGATAGTTTGTACAGTGGAAAAAAAGTAATGTTTATCCCAAATAAATACAAGGATTTCTTTCAAATAAATCCAACGCTTCCGGACTTAAAAGCAAGAAATTATGAAGGTGAATTGCATGTGGAATTGACAATTAAAAATAACCTAAAAATTATAAACGTTATAGAATTAAGCGATTACCTAGAGGGTGTTGTAGAAAGTGAGGCAGGAACTGGTCAATTATATGAGTATTACAAGGTTCAGTCAATTATTTCTAGAACGTTTGCGCTCAAAAATTGGAAAAAACACGAAGCTGATGGTTTCAATCTCTGCGACCAAGTGCACTGCCAAGCATATCTCCACAAGCGTAATGCCTCGATAAATTTGATTGACTCAGCTGTTTTAGAAACAAGTATGGATGTTTTACTTTCTCAGGATAGTTCTCTTGCACCTACTTTTTTTCATGCAAATTGTGGAGGACAAATTGCCGATCCTGAATGGGTTTGGAATAGTTCAATAAATGGCTTATGCAGTTTCGAAGATCCATTTTGTCGGCACACTAAACAAGCAACTTGGATCAAATCAATTCCATTAGAAAAATGGACAAATCATTTTTCTAGCACCTATGATTTTCCTGTGCATGATTCGATTTGTTTTGGTTTGTTGACAAATTTTAATCAGGAGCAACGTCGATCATTTTTTATTCACCCCATGTTCGGTATTCCTCTTCGTGATATTAGAGAATCCTTTCGGTTGAAATCAACGTTTTTTTCGGTAGCATTGTTAGAAAAAAATGTAATCCTAACAGGTAAGGGCTTTGGGCATGGGGTTGGGCTGTGTCAAGAAGGTGCAATGAATATGGCAAAAAAAGGGTATAAAGCGAACGAAATACTTGATTTTTATTTTCCAAATGCTGAGCTGCATACGAATTGGCTCACTCATGAGTGACGACAAAAATTTCTTCATCGTCTTTCTTAAAAAATTTTACCGATCGGGCGTAGTGCACCACGTTATCCATTGATTGCAAATCAGCTAAGGTTTCTTTTGTTTTTTTTAAGTTATAGTCAACCTCTTTATTTTTCGCTTCTATTGCTGTCAATCGTTGTTTCTGATTTATAATCGTAAATATGTCATAATCATCTAAAAATAAAGCGTATAAACTGAAAAGTACCGTCGAAATAACGTATTTATTTTTTAGGGAAGACAAAATTTTTCTTTTCATTAAAAACAAATCTCAAAAAAAAAAGAGAACCACAGGATTCTCTTTTCTAAAGTTTTCATTAGTTCGCTGTTGATTTACTCTTTACAGTTATTATAAATCTTTTCAAAAAATTGAGCGAAATCTTTTTGTTCACCAAACCAATCGTTTGCTTTTGTTAGAATTTCACATGCTTTAGTGTTGTTTTTATCTCTTACGGTTAATGTTTGAGCAGACAGCAATAGGCCTGTTTTGAGCACTTTTTTATCACTCTCTGTCAATTTATCCAAATTCTCTAACTTCATTAATCGAGGAATTTCTTCTGTGTAAATAGCGTTAGCAGTTTTAAAATCTCGTGCATTGTATTTTATTGAGGCCTCAATCCAACGAGCTACAAAAGGGAATTTAGAAATCGTAGAATAAATTTCAAGTCCAGTTGTCATTTCGTCGTTCATTTGATTCTTTTTTTCGACATCTTTTCCAGTGTAAAAAGCAGGATAACCATCAGCATCTTCTAGATTGATAAAAATAGAATTGGTGCTCACCTCTTTTTGAAATTGATCAAGCCAGGCTTTGTGTACATGTACATTAAAAAGTCCATTTTGATCCATCTCTATGGCCGCAGCAGTTGCGGAAATTGCTTCTTCGTAAGGTTCAGCAATTTGAGGATCTTTAAGTCCCTTCAAATACATTCCATAGTAACCCTTTGCTAAATAAATATTCGGTGTCGGATCATTAGCATATTTGGGTTTAACTTTCGTGTCTTCGGCTTTTTTTACCAATTTCACAAAACTTTGATCGGCATAAAGTTGCTGAAGGTCATCTAAATTATTTGATACAGTAATGAATGCCTCTTTTTCCTCTGAAACTTCATCCTCCTGTTCCTCACCTTTTTTGTCCTTATAGACATATCCAACTGTTGCGCTCACATCAAATGTACCTATTCTGTTAAATTTCACTTGTATTGATCGATCGGTCTCTTTTCCACTTACGAATTCCCAATCTTTTCCTTTTGTTCCGCTGATTGTCCATAAAACTGATTTTTCTTTGGTTCCGGCTGCAATAAAAGCGACGTCCATCTTCATCATTCTTGCTGAAGCTCCTTCTTTTTCATCATCGAGAATTAAGATGTTTTTATTTGCTTTTATTGTTACCGAAGGCTTCTGCGCTATAACTGTAGTATTTATTAGCAATAGAAGTAATAAGCTGCTAAATATTTTCATAAGATTATTTTTTAATGATTTCGGACTTTTCAATTATTGTGCCGAATTTACATAAATTTTATTGATGGCTTTTAATCAATAGATTTAAAATTTCTTGTGCAGCCTTTGCTATTTTTGTTCCTGGGCCATAAATACCGAACACACCTGCTTCAAAAAGGAATTCATAATCTTGTTGCGGAATAACGCCTCCGGCAATAACCATAATGTCTTCTCGATGGATAGATTTTAATTCTTCAATGACTTGGGGGACAAGTGTTTTGTGGCCAGCAGCAAGCGATGAAACGCCCAAAATATGCACATCATTTTCAGCTGCCTGCCTAGCTGCTTCTGCAGGCGTTTGAAACAATGGTCCCATATCTACATCAAATCCAATATCGGCAAACGAAGTGGCAATAACTTTTGCCCCTCGATCGTGTCCATCTTGTCCCATTTTTGTTACCATAATTCGTGGTCTCCTTCCTTCGAGCCTAGCAAATTCCTCTACAAGTTCCTTTGCTTTTTGAAAATCTTTATCTTGCATAACTTCCTTTAAATAAACACCGCTAATCGTTTTAATTGAAGCTGTATATCGCCCATATACTTTTTCTAACGCATAAGATATTTCGCCGAGAGTACATCTTGCTTTTGCACAACGAACAGCAATTTCAACTAAATTACCTTGTTTGTTTTTTGCAGCATAAGTTAATTCCTCTAGCAATTGACTGACGTGATGGTTATCTCTGTTTTTTTTGAGGTTTTTTAAGCGAAGCAATTGGTTATTTCTGACCTTGGAGTTGTCTACTTCTAAGATGTCAATAGACGTGTCTTCATTCGATTCGTAGCGATTTACACCAACAATAACATCCAATCCTGCATCAATACGAGCTTGTTTTTTAGCCGCGGCTTCTTCAATTTTTAATTTTGGAAGTCCAGTTTCAATGGCTTTTGCCATTCCACCCAAGGACTCAATTTCTTCAATTAAAGTTAATGCTTCAGTCGCAAGTTGATCTGTTAATGTTTCAATAAAATAGCTTCCAGCATAGGGATCAATAAAATGGGTTATTTCCGTTTCTTTTTGAATGAATAATTGAGTATTTCTAGCAATTCTAGCCGAGAAATCAGTAGGTAAGGCAATGGCTTCATCCAATGCATTAGTATGTAACGATTGGGTTCCGCCTAACGCAGCCGCCATAGCTTCAATGCATGTTCTAGCCACGTTGTTAAAGGGGTCTTGTTCAGTAAGTGACCATCCCGATGTTTGACAATGCGTTCTCAAAGCCAATGATTTTGGGTTTTTCGGATTGAATTGTTTCAAGAGTTTCGACCATAATAATCTTGCGGCTCGCATTTTTGCGATTTCCATATGATGATTCATGCCAATTGCCCAGAAAAAACTTAATCTTGGAGCAAAGTCATCAATTGCCAATCCGGCTTTTAAACCCGTTCGCACATACTCTAATCCATCTGCAAGAGTATATGCAAGTTCGATTACAGCTGTTGCTCCGGCTTCTTGCATGTGATAACCAGAAATGCTAATCGAATTGAATTTGGGCATGTGTTTAGCGGTATATTCAAAAATAGACGAAATGATTTCCATTGATGGAGTAGGAGGATAAATGTAGGTGTTACGAACCATGAATTCCTTGAGAATATCATTCTGTATAGTACCTGATAACGCAGATTTATCTACGCCTTGTTCTTCTGCAGCTGCAATGTAGAAAGCCAAAATCGGAAGAACTGCTCCATTCATTGTCATCGACACAGACATTTCATTCAACGGTATTTGATCGAATAAAATCTTCATGTCTTCTATTGAGTCAATGGCAACTCCAGCTTTTCCTACGTCACCAATAACACGCTCATGATCGGAATCATAACCTCGATGGGTTGCAAGGTCGAAAGCAACAGATAATCCTTTTTGTCCAGCAGCTAAGTTTCTCCGGTAGAAAGCATTTGATTCTTCGGCCGTTGAAAATCCTGCATATTGTCGAATTGTCCAAGGTTTTGAAGCATACATAGAAGCATATGGGCCTCTCAAATATGGAGGAAACCCTGAAACAAATGCTGCATGTTCCAACCGATTGAAATCTTCTTCGGCATAGGCTTGTTTCCAAGTTATTCCTTCTGCGGTAACAAAAGAATTGTTTGCCTTAGATTGAATCTTTTCTTCTTTTTGAATAATCTCTTTGAATACTATTTTTTCCATTTTACAATTCTTTTTCTAAAATGAGGTATGGGAGCCCTAAAAAATGAGGTATTTCACCCCATAATTCTTGCTCCTGTTTTTCATTTTTTAAAAACACATTGATTCCAATTTTTGAAAGTTGTTTGTTACGAAAAGCAGTTATTTTTTTTGAGCGGCATGTTTGAATTTTACTAATTAGAAAGTTATGAAATTCTTCTTCGATTTTTTCTTGATTTGTGGTAAATGTTTCCCATGACTTGTCAATGATTTGGTCAACAAGTTGCTCAAACACCTGAGCTCCATCCAACGGGTTAATAACACGATCGAAATAACTTTCTTCTTTCAGTAGATTTACAATATTTAATGCTAACCTCCAATCTGTTTTCGAAGCACGTTGTTTGCTTATTAATGTACTAGGGTTGTTGAAAATAGCACTCACATTACTGGCATATGCTGCCATGACTTCTGTGGTTTGTCGTAACAAATTCGTATCACGGTCTTTTAGACCTTTGTTCGTCCAACCTGTATGGGCGTGATATTCAAGTTTAATCGGTTGCACACCGTAGGCGTTGAAAAGTTGGTTGACTAAAAACTTCATTGCCCGAATTTTAGCCATATCGATAAAATAATTTCCTTCTAAGCCACACGTAATTATACAAATTTTGTTTTCAATTTCTGATTTTTTACTAGAAGCTAAATAGTTATTAATCGAGTATAATATGTACGAAATTTCAAGAAAAGCAGGTGCGCCAATTTGATGAATAGAAAAGCCATGAAAAGTATTATTGGTCAAATTCGCATGATTCATAAGAACTTCGCATTCATTGTAATCATGGATGTTTATCAACGCTTTAAGGTCATCGTATTGAGTTTTTGAAAGGGGTAAAAACCAAGACTTAATATAATTAAGCTCAATACCTGCGATTACCAAAGACCAATTTAATTTTTCTTTTTTTGCCTCAAAAAACAAGGCGTCAGCACCATAATTTAAGCAGTGTAAAGCCAATTTATTCGCCTCTCGTTCATCGTAAATCTCAATATATGTGGCATTTTTTGTTGGCGATGAGTCGTCGCGAAAAGCGCTGGTAGAATATTTTCGCGAATATTTTTTTAGAGCAATATCAATAGTTATTTCCTCAAACTCGTTTGAGTATCTGAGGTCAGTATTATCCTGCCCTAACTCATTTTTTATTTTTGCTCTCCAATCGGATAATTCTACAGGATTAAAGTCCCAATTTTTCATGCTTCATTGAATAGGTTGTCAAATATACAATACTTGCACTTGTTACGGAGATGTATTGGGAAAATTAAAATTACATTTCCCCTGTTTAAAATCACGAATTTTAAGTAAATTCGGCTCAAAAATTTGTTGTGAGAATTAGTCTGTTTTTTCTACTTTGCTTTCAAATTCATGTACTTATTTCTCAAGGTATTTATTCTTCCGGGGCACGTAATGTAGCACTTTCAAACGCATCGGTTGCATTATCGGATGAATGGTATTTTTTTAATAATCCTGGTGCCACACCTTCTAGTCAAAAAATGGCTTTTGGTGTAAGCTACGAAAATCGCTTTCTTCTGAAGGAGATGCAAAGTCAAACATTAGTTGGCGTAATTCCTTTGAAAAAGGGGGTATTATCATTCGGAAGCCAAGTCTATGGATATTCTCAATTTCGATCTTTTAAAACAGGTATTGGATACGCTCTTCCTTTAGCAGAATTTATCAGCGCAGGAGTCCAACTAAATTATCAAGGTGTGAGATTAAATCAAAACTACGGTTCTGTGAATGCAATGACTGCTGAATTTGGTCTTTTAACAAAATTGAATAAAAAAGTGGCTATTGGGTTTAGTATATATAATATAGGTAGTGCTTTACTTGATGAATACCAATATGATCGTTTTACAAATCTATTGAGGTTAGGGTTGAAGTATCAGCTCTCAGATAAAGTGATGTTTTTGTCTGAAATTGAAAAAAACAGTGAATACCCTTTAAATGTTAAAATATCTACTGAATACCTACCAACTGATAATGTTTACCTAAGGGGGGGGGGGTCTCTGCAGCCCGTTGCCTTTTCTTTTGGGTTTGGATATGTCTTTGAGAAATTTTTCATGTTGGATGTCGGCTCAACTTATCACCAAGTACTTGGATGGTCTCCAGCTATTTCTTGTTCGTATAAATTACACTAAATGCGAATTACAGTATCATTTTTATTCATTGTTTTTGCGCTAAAATTAGTTGCACAGCAAGAACAGAAAGGAGAATTGATTCAGCAGCGCATTGAATTTATTTCAGAACAATTACAAAGTGAAAATTTGGACCTGACAAATATAGTTGAGCAACTAAACTATTTTTACGATAATCCAATCAACCTCAATCAAACCAATGCTGAAGAATTAAATGAACTGAATTTATTAACTCCGATTCAAATACAAGATTTACTCATTCATAAACAGTCCTTTGGTAATTTTATATCTATTTATGAACTACAAAGTTTAACCTATTGGGATTTGTCGACTATACAATTAGTGTTGCCTTTTGTAAGAATCGATGATCGCTTAGATAATCTTCACATTTCTTTTAGAGAAGCTTTTAAAGAGGGAAAGTTTGAAATATTTTTACGTTATCAACCTACATTAGAGCTGAAAGCAGGTTACGAAAAAAATTCAGATTCTATAAATACTAATGCGAATTATCTGGGAAACGCTGATCGGTATTACTCGAGATTCAGGTATACCTATAAAAATAACATTAGCGTTGGTTTTACCGCTGAAAAAGATCCAGGAGAGGAGTTTTTTAAAGGTTCTCAAAAAAAAGGTTTTGATTTTTATTCAGGGCATGTGTTTTTTAAGGGAGGTAAATACATGAAATCTTTTGTAATTGGGGACTATCAGGTGCAAATCGGTCAAGGTTTAGCCATGTGGTCGAGTTATGCTTTTGGTAAAACTGTTGATATCGCTACCATGAAGCGCAATGCGATTCCAATTAGACCTTATACTTCTGTTGATGAATCCAGATTTTTACGTGGTGCAGCGGCTCTATTTGGATTTAAAAATATTTCTGGTTTGCTATTTGCATCCTCAAAAATGGTAGATGGAAACGTGAGTATAGATTCAACTTATGACGATTTGGAATTTATTTCCACCATTGATTTATCTGGATTACACAGAACAGACAAGGAGGTTTCTCGTAAAAACGGGTTTAGAGAAAATCAAGCTGGAGTGAATGTTAATTATGGCTTAGGAGCGTTTCGAATTGGAGGGGCATTCGTTTATCAAGGATATGATAAAACCTTAATTAAAGAAATTCGTCCCTACAATCAATTTGATTTTCAGGGTCAACATAATTTTGTTTCCTCCTTTGATTATTCATTTACTTACAAAAATTGGAATTTGTTCGGTGAATATGCAAAAAATATAAACCCATTTCAAGATTCCATAAGAGGAGGTCAAGCGAATGTGCATGGTTTCTTTTTGTCTTTGGACCCAAATGCGAGTGTTGGAATATTATATAGAAACTACAGTAAGGATTATTTTTCCTTTTATAATGCAGGATTTTCAGAAGGAAGTAACACACAAAATGAACAAGGTTTATATGCAGGACTAAAACTGAGACTAACTAAACAATGGTCGTTAAACTCATATCTGGACGTTTTCACATTTCCGTGGATGAAATACCTTGTGGACGCTCCCTCTAGGGGCCATGAATTTTTATCTCAGCTTACCTACAAACCTACGAAAACATTAGAGGTTTATGGTCGATATAGACTTCAATTAAGACAAAAAAACAGCAGAGATTCCGATAACACCGTTACAGAAATTGAGAATGTCTTACAACAGAATGTTCGTTTTAACTTGGCATATACCTTAAACGAGTTTTATACGTTAAAAAGCCGAATTGAATTTGTGCAAATTGATCGACCAAGTAATACGCGTGAAAAGGGTATGATTTTTACACAAGATTTTATTTACAAGCCAAAAAGTTTCCCAATTGATTTGGCACTAAGGTATGCGCTTTTCGATACGGATAGTTACGATACGCGTTTATATTCTTTTGAGAATAATGCCTTGTATGTTTTTGCTGTTCCAGCTTATTATTATCAAGGATCGAGAGCCTATTTTTTAGTTCGTTATTCGTTGAAAAAAGCAGATATTTGGTTTAGATATGGTGTATTTTTATACAATAACAGAAGCACCATCAGCTTTGGTTTAGAGGAGATTAAAGGACCGATAAAATCTGACTTAACCATCCAAATTCGATTCTCACTTTAAAAATTTTTTAAAAATAAGTGTTACTAAATTAATATACCTGCGTTATTGGTTTTTGAATTGAGACTGCAAGCTCGATTTTCTCCATTATCAAACTAATTAAAACCAAAAACTATGGCAATTAATGTATTGTATCACCAAAGCCCTATTCGTCTTGAGGAAGAATTGGGAATTATTGAGAAAGCAAAGGTAAATCCTGCGCACTTCGGACCTCTTTACTCGCGTTACCATGAATCTATTTTTAGGTACATTTATCGGAGAGTAGAGGATATTGAAGCAGCTTATGATATTACTTCGCAAGTATTTGTTAAAGCTATAGGTGCTTTGCCTAAATTCGAATATCGAGGAGTGCCTTTCTCGTCTTGGTTATTTCGAATTGCGAAAAGTGAATTGTATCAGTTTTTTCGCGATAACAAAGCAAACAGAATGGTGAGCATTGATTCTGTTAGAATAGGCCAAGTAATGGACGAATTCATGGAAGATCATTCGGAAGAGGATAGAGAAAGGCTATTGAAAGTGCTCCCGTTACTTAAAGAAGATCAACTTCATTTAATTGAGATGAGATTTTTTGAAAAACGATCGTTCAGAGAAATTGGTGAAATAGTTGGTCTCACAGAAAACAATGCAAAGGTTAAAACATTTAGAGCATTAGTGAAATTAAAACAACTCTATAATAGAAAATAATTATGATTAAAATTTTAGTTGACCGCCCAGAACCAGATACCCAAAGCATCAAAAAACGTCAAGATTTTGATAAGGTATTGAAAAGTTATGAAAAGCAACGACGAGTATTCCACAATCCCTGGTTTTTTGGGGTTGTGGGATTTTCGTGTTTGTTAATAATGCTTTCAATTTTAAACCCTCTTTAGGTTTTTGCATAAAACTTAGTGCTAAATTTGCACTTATATTATGTCAAAATATTTTGCTTTTGGTTTATTTTTTTCAGTGTCGACATATTTTGCACAACACGCGAATTTTAATTCCCAAAGTAATTGGTCATTAAATAAGCATGAAGTATTCATTGGATTAGGAGCGTCTCAATTTAATGGTGATCTTGGCGGTACACCAAGAAATGGCTTCGATTACAGCATTAAAGACATTGATATTGAAGTGACACGTCCATTAACAAAATTAGGATACAGGTTTAGGTTTTCTCCTAGATTTGCATCAACATCTTCGCTTTCAACATTTCAGCTCAGAGGTAGTGATCAGTTTACGGACAACATCATCCGAAATTCAAGAAACTTAAGTTTCAAATCAACTTGTTTTGAGTTGCAACAGCGTTTAGATTTTATTGTGTGGGCCAATGAGAAATTTGGTGCCCGGTATCGAGTGGTCGGAGCAAAATTTGAGCCAAGCAGGAATAATCAATTATATTTTTTTAGTGGAATTGGATTGTTGAAATTCAATCCCAGAGCAGAATTCTTAGGGCAATGGTATGAATTACAACCTTTAGGGACTGAAGGTCAAGGTAGAATTCCTGGTAAAGTTCCATATAAGTTATGGACTCCGACAATTCCTTTTGGATTTGGATTTCGTACAGGTATTTCTAGAATGTGGAGACTCGGAATTGAAGCTACTTACGTAAAAACGTTCAGCGATTATATCGATGATGTAAGCACTGTTTATCAAGATCCTACCGGATTAAATCCTGTTGTCGCACATTTCTCTAATCCGGCACAACAAAATATTCATTGGTTTAGGCCCGGTGATCAACGGGGTGATCCAACACATAAAGATGCATATTACCAGTTGAATGTTGTTCTTTCTAGAAACATTACATATAAGGAAGTAAGATTTCAACGTGTGTTGACTCGGAAAATTAAAATAAAGAAAACATCCAATAAACGGAAGGTTAAGAAATTAAGACATTTTAAGTAATGTAGGGTGCTTTTTCAAAATTTATTTTATCTTTGTAATCTATCCGAACTACAAATGAAGAATATATTCTTAGTTGTTTTTTCTTTAACATCGTTTTTTTTTATTGCGCAGCATGCTAATTTTAACACACAACGAAATTGGTCTTTGCACAAGAAAGAACTTCAAATTGGCTTTGGTGCTACACAATTTAATGGAGATTTAGGAGGTTCGAATTCAGTTGGTCAAGATTATAGTTTGCGAGATCTAGATTGGCCTGCAACTGGTTATGCAGGTTGGTTAGGTTATCGTCAAAGATTTCATCCTTATTTTGCTACAACAACAAGTCTTTGTGTGTTTAACCTACGTGCAGACGATGCTTACAGCGAGGAAGCCACAAGGAATGCAAGAAGTCTGAATTTTAGAAGTTTTAATATCGAAATGCAACAACGAATAGAGTTCATTTTTGCAGCAAATGAAAAATTTGGGTCAACATTTAATTTACCAGGAAATTATTCAAAGAAAAACAGAAGCCAACAATATTATGTGTTCACTGGTTTGGGCTTTATCTATTTTAACAACCAAGGTTACTATGATGATCCAAATGTTGGTGTAGAAAATCATAGATGGGTTAATTTACGTCCCCTGAAAACTGAAGGGAATACTTATTTGCCGTTTACTATGACAGTCCCTACTGGATTAGGATTTCGATTTGGTATGTCTAGAATGTGGAGAGTAGGTATGGAGTTAGCCTATGTAAAAACATTCTCTGATTACATAGATGATGTAAGTACCTTGTATAAAGATCCAAGTACATTTTCAGATCCTGTAGCAGCATATCTGTCTAACCCAGCTTATGGTAATTCCACGTTTTCACCAGGTAATCAACGTGGAGACTCAGATCAAAAAGATGCGTATTATCATGTTAATTTAATTATAACCAAAAACCTTACCTATCGTGATTATGGCCGACAGCGTAAACGTTTTAATGTTAAAGGTGCAGGTCGATACAAGGTGTAAAATCATAAAATAGAAAGAGTAAAAGCGAGCCATTCGGTCTCGCTTTTCTTTTTTAATTAATTTTGACTATGTATAAATTAATACGTTCCATATTTTTCTTGTTTGATGCTGAAAATGTTCATTATAAAGCAATGTCATTATTAGGACTCACATTAAGAATTCCTTTGGCGCCTTATATTTTCAAGAAATCATTTGTTATTGAAAACCACAAATTAGAAAAGGAACTATTTGGTTTAACTTTTAAAAATCCTGTAGGCCTTGCTGCTGGATTCGATAAAAACGCTACTTTTTTCAATAATTTATTTTACTGTGGTTTTGGGTTTATTGAAATAGGTACTCTCACTCCAGTTGGTCAGACTGGTAACGACAAACCTAGATTATTTCGATTGAAAAAAGACAATGCAATCATTAACCGAATGGGATTTAATAATGATGGAGTAGAAATTGCTGTTGAACAGCTGAAGTACAGAAAACACAAAGGACTTATTATCGGAGGAAATATCGGAAAAAATAAGCTAACGCCTAATGAGAGTGCAGTTGAGGACTACTTAAAAGCATTTAACGCACTTTTTGATTATGTAGATTATTTCGTTGTAAATGTTTCTTCACCTAACACTCCCAATTTAAGAGATTTACAGGAAAAAGAACCGCTAACGAACTTGTTACTCAAACTACAAGAACGAAATAATTCATTACCGAAACGCAAACCAATTTTACTGAAAATCGCCCCAGATTTAGCAGACAGTCAATTGGATGATATTATCGACATTGTAGCGATTACCAAAATTGATGGGGTAATTGCTACGAATACAACTATTGATAGATCGAATCTTTCTACATCAACAGAAGAACTAGAACTTGTTGGTGCTGGTGGATTGTCTGGAAAACCTCTAACAAATCGTTCAACGGAGGTAATTCGTTACCTATCAGTTAAGTCTAATAAGGCATTTCCAATTGTTGGCGTTGGAGGAATTCATAGTGAAGCAGACGCTTTAGAAAAACTCGAAGCGGGAGCAGATTTATTGCAGTTGTATACAGGCTTTATTTATGAAGGTCCAGGTTTAGTGAAACGAATAAACAAAGCAGTATTATCAAAATTATGAATGAATTACAGTTAGTTGAGTGTCCGAGAGATGCGATGCAAGGAATGCACGAATGGATTCCTACAGAACTAAAAATTTCTTACATCAATCACTTGTTAAAATGTGGTTTTCATACAATTGATTTTGGAAGCTTCGTTTCCCCAAAAGCCATTCCTCAAATGAGGGATACCGCAGAGGTATTAAAAGGGTTAGAATTAACTGGAAACACAAAATTATTGGCGATTGTGGCCAATTTGAGAGGGGCGAAAGATGCAACTTCTTTCCCGGAAATCGATTATTTAGGTTATCCTTTTTCAGTATCTGAAACTTTTCAGAAAAGAAATACGAATGCTTCAATTGAAGAATCGATACGTTCAGTTGAAGAAATTCAAAAGCTTTGTTTATCAACAAACAAAATTTTGGTTGTTTATCTTTCAATGGGATTTGGTAATCCATATGGTGAATCTTGGAGCCCAGAATTAGTCATGAAATGGAGTGAAAGACTTTACCGCTCTTTAGGGATTGAAATACTTGCCTTATCTGATACAATCGGTTGTGCAAAAGAAGAAGATGTTAGGAACTTATTTACCTTACTAACTAGCGAATTAACTGATGTAACCATTGGTGCCCATTTTCATACCAAACCTCATGCAGCATTACCTATAATTACAGCTGCATATCAAGCGGGATGCAGAAGATTTGATAGTGCGATTAAAGGTTTTGGTGGTTGCCCAATGGCAAAAAACGATTTAACAGGAAATTTACCAACGGAAGAATTATTGCGATTTTTTGAGCTAAATAATAATGAGCATCCTATTGATAGAACGCTTTTTGATAATGCCTATTCATTTTCATCAAAAATATTTAATTCATGAAAAAATCAGTTTATTTAGTTGCCTTACTGATGTTTTTTGTCGCTTGTGGGGAATCTTCTATGGATGAACAAAATCAGCAGAATTCGGAAAATCCCGCTGTCAGCGCCGAGAATAAAGTTGTTGAAATAGACTTTCATACGAATAAGTTTAAAAGTGTAGAAAAAAGATTGCTGAATGAATTAGATTCTCTGCAATTTTTCAACTCTTTGCCTCAACGGATTTTCATTGAAATTCCCAAGGATAAAAGGGATGTACTTTTATCAGAAAAGTTTTTCAATTTCTTGCCGCTTTATCAAAATAAGAACTTGCAAGATGGCTTTATTATGACGGTAAGTGGAGAATTGTTTTCGGACAGAAAATTTTCCACGATGACGAATCGATCGTTTATTTTTGAACGGGTAAATAATGAGCTTGTTTTGGTCAATTCATTTAAAGGATTTATCAAAGAACTGAAAAAGGTGAATGCCAACCTACCATCGGATATTGTTTTGGAATTTAATTCAGAAAATGAGAAAGCCTATTTTTATTGTTTGTATAGTTGGAAGGAAGGTAAATATCAATACGCTAAGTGTATTGGTTTTAGTGAGGATAAGGGCGTGAGTCAAATTAAATATACAGATGCGCAAAGTGAGGAATTTAGCCCGGATATAAAAGAAATCATTGACAAAGAGAATTTTGCGTTTTAGTAGTTTATTATTTCTAGTATTTTTTGTCACTTCTTGCTTTCATGGTAATCGATTGGATGAAGTGAAATATGATAAACTTTTTCATGGGGGACAGAGTAAGGTTTGGTTAACTAGTACTGCTTATACCAACGAAATTTCTAATGAAGTACTTTCGAAAGATGTGCTAGTATTCTATGCGAATGGTACAGTATGTTTAACAGATTTCTCGAAGTTATATCAGGGGCAAGGTAAAAAGGGCACTTACATGATATATTCTGAGAATAAAGAGCTAGATATTCGCTTTGGAGAAGAACGTTGGTTTTTCACATTTGAAGTAAAAGACGAACATCATATAATTCTACAGCCTAACGAAGGGAGCACTAGTAATAATGCATTACGTCTTACAACTATTCCAGAATTCAATCCTTAAAACTTTTCGAACGCTCCTAAACCAAAAAGAGCAAAATCGAATCTGGCTGGATCAATGGGATCTATTTTTATAAGTACTTCTTTTAATTCTTCATTTGATGTCCAATCATTTTGTTTTCGATTAAGAATTCCTATTTTTCTTGCAATGTTTCCGGTGTGCACATCAAGTGGAACATAGAGTTCGCTTGGGGAGATGTTTTGCCAAATTCCAAAATCCACACCTTTTGTGTTGGGGCGTACCATCCAGCGAAGAAACATAACCAATCGTTTTGCCGCAGAACCGCTTTCTGGATTTGAAACGTGTTTTGAAGCTCTTGGGTCATGAGGTAAGGAAAGGAAATTGGAGCGAAAAGAAATGATTCTATGTTTAATTCCTTGCTGAGTGTTACACATAAATTGTGCTTCTAACCCTCCGGTAAGATAACAATGTTTCAGTGCGGTGAAAAAGTAATTCAAGTCTTGTGAATTAAATGTTCGGTGAACAAATGAGAATTCATTACTTGGTTCATAATTCATAATAAAATCGTAGGGAGAATTGCCCATGATACGTATTAATTTTTCGGCACTTTTGATAATGGATTGTCGATTCCCCCAAGCGATTGTGGCTACTAAAAAAGCAACGATTTCAATATCTTCTTTTTGGGTGAAACGCTTTGGAATCTGAATCGGATCATGTTCAATAAAATTCGGATTTTCATAATAGTCACTTTTAAATAAAAGGAACTCTTTTAATTCCAAGTCCATTTTATATAAATATTCCGTCTTTCATAGTGAGTTGTCGATCTGCCATTCCTGCAAGTTCTTCATTGTGCGTAACGATTACAAAAGTTTGCTTAAATTCTTCGCGTAATTTAAAAAACAATGCATGTAATTCTTTTGCATTTTTTGTATCGAGATTTCCTGAAGGCTCGTCAGCAAGAACAATACTTGGTTCGTTTATCAATGAACGGCATACAGCAATTCGTTGTTGTTCTCCGCCTGAGAGTGCATTAGGTTTATGATCTTTTCGGTGATCAACAGAAAGTTTGTTTAATAAAAACATTGCTCGCTCATGGAGTTCATTACGATTATTACCTGCAATCATCCCCGGAATCATCACGTTTTCTAAAGCGGTAAATTCAGGCAGCAATTGATGGAATTGAAAAATAAAGCCTATATTTTTATTACGAAAAGCAGCCAAAGACTTTTGATTCAATGCAAAAGGAGAAATTCCATTTATTTGTAATTCTCCATTATCTGGTTTGTCCAAGGTGCCGAGTATTTGCAATAAGGTTGTCTTTCCTGCTCCAGATGACCCAACAATAGATACGATTTCACCACTAGAAACTTCTAAGTTAACACCTTTGAGAATTGACAGTTCACCATAGGTTTTTACGATATTCTTAGCAAGTAGCATTATGGATTTAATTTCAAATTGTGACCAAATTTATCTCTTTTGACTTTCAGGTAATTAGCATTATGTTCATTACTTTCTATTTCTAATGAAACATTTTCAACAATTTCTAAACCATAACCAATCAATCCCGTTCTTTTCTTTGGGTTATTTGACATCAAGCGCATTTTTCTTACGCCCAAATCCCTTAGCATTTGAGCGCCTACGCCATAATCTCTTTCGTCAGGCTTGAAACCGAGTTGAATATTCGCATCAAAGGTATCGTATCCTTCCTCTTGTAATTTGTATGCTTTTAGTTTATTTACCAATCCAATTCCTCTGCCTTCCTGATTCATATAAACGATTACGCCTTTTCCTTCTTTTTCAATCATCTCCATAGCTTTATGTAGTTGAGGGCCGCAATCACATCTACAAGAACCAAAAATATCTCCGGTTAAACACGACGAATGTACTCGAACAAGTATCGGTTCTTCCTCCTTCCATTCACCTTTTACTAACACCAAATGATCCATATCTGTATTTCGATCTTTGTAGGCGTATAGTTGAAAATTGCCTAGGTCGGTTGGTAAATGCACATCAACAACGCGTTCAACATGCGTTTCATTGGTGATTCTGTACTTTATTAATTCTTCAATGGAAACAATTTTTAGATCGAAGCGTTTGGCAATTTTTATCAACTGTGGTAGTCTAGCCATTGAACCATCTTCATTTAATATCTCAACGATAATACCAGCTTCTTCAAAACCTGCCATTCTCGAAAGATCAACAGCCGCCTCTGTATGGCCTGCACGACGCAATACGCCACCTTTTCTTGCTCTAAGTGGAAAAATATGTCCGGGTTTACCAAGCTCTTCTGGACGTGTTTCGGGATTTATAAGTGCTAAAATCGTTTTTGATCGATCACTCGCACTTATTCCAGTTGTGCATCCATGTCCAATGAGGTCAATGCTAACGGTAAACGGGGTTTCATAAGCTGCAGAATTATTTCTCACCATCATTTCAAGTCCCAATTGATCGCAGCGGTCTTCACTCAGTGGTGCACAGATAAGCCCACGGCCATGGGTAGCCATAAAGTTGATGATTTCTGGCGTTGCATTTCTAGCGGCGGTTAAAAAATCTCCTTCATTTTCACGGTCCTCATCATCAACCACAATAATTACTCTTCCATTTTTTAATTCTTCTATCGCCTCTTCTATTGTATTTAATTTGAATTCCATGAGTTAAAAATACGTTAAATTAAGTTGTTAATTGAGTGGGATTCGGGCTAATGTTTCAAGGTAATAACCCCAAAATTTTTGCACCGAACTTATTTGTACTTTCTCATCTGGTGAATGTGCTGCTCTGATGTTAGGTCCGAATGATATCATATCCACTCCCGGTAAATGTTTACCTAATATTCCACATTCTAATCCTGCATGACAGGCTTTAACCTTTGGTGATTCATTAAAGAGTTCTTTGTACAAAGGCTCCATTAGTTGTAAAATACCAGATGATGGATTTGGTTTCCACCCCGGATAATCTCCTGTTTGTTCAACATGCGCCCCCATGTTTTCGAATGCACATCGTATAACCATGGATACTTCCTCCTTTGTTGACTCTACGCTACTTCGCTGAAGAGATTGTGTTGTAAAGTTACCATCTTTTACAATTACGCGTGCCAAACTTGAGGATGCTTCAACGAGACCAACAATGTCTGGACTCATACGAAACACACCGTTATGAACAGCATTTAGAACGTTTAAAATTCTATTGAAATCATCTGAATGAACCGCTTGACTTTCACAGTAAATTGGAGCTATTTGAATATGAGTATGTGGTTCTATGCGTTGATATTCTTCTTTTAAACTATTTGTTATTCGAACAAAATGGTTTCGTACATCTTGTTCATCATCAAGCGCAATGATAGCAGTCGCTTCTCTTGGAATAGCATTACGAAGACTTCCTCCATCAAAACTAACCAGTTGAAAGTTATTCGTTTTAGCTAATTCCCAGATAATTCGGGCCATCCATTTATTGGCATTTCCTCGACCTTTATCTATGTCCATACCCGAATGACCTCCTAACAAGCCTCGTATGGTAATTTCGTAAGTTGTTGAATTTTCAAACAGAGGAACTTTTTTATAGGAATACGATGTATTTGTATCGATTCCACCTGCGCAGCCTACTGAAAGTTCATCGTCGTCCTCTGTATCAATATTTAAAAGTATTTTACCTTGAAATAATTTGCCGTTCATATTCATCGCACCTGTCATACCTGTTTCTTCATCAATAGTGAAAAAAGCTTCAATTGAAGGATGTGGGATATCGTGTGAAGATAAAATTGCCATGATTGCTGCAACACCAATTCCGTTATCGGCTCCAAGTGTTGTTCCATTTGCTTTTATCCAATCTCCGTCTATTATCATGTCAATACCTTGATTATCGAAATCAAAAACGGTATCGGAATTTTTCTGGTGTACCATGTCTAAATGTGCTTGAAGAATTACTGTCTTCCGATTTTCCATTCCGGATGTTGCTGGTTTTTTAATAACTACATTTCCAATATCATCTACAAGGGTTTCTAACTTCAATTTTTCTCCAAATTCAACCATAAATTTTCTAACACGCTCCTCTTTTTTTGAAGGCCTTGGCACACTATTTAAATCGGCAAAATGTGACCAAAGTGCTTTTGGTTCTATGTCTCGAATTGTCATCATTAAGGAAATTTAGGGTATTGAAGAAAATTAGGATCTCTTTTTTCAAGGAAAGCATGTTTTCCTTCTTGTGCTTCTTCCGTTAAATAATAGAGTAGGGTAGCATCACCGGCTAATTCCATCAGTCCGTGTTGACCATCTAATTCTGCATTCATCGCGCGCTTGATCATCCTGACGGCTAATGGACTTCTTTTCATAATTATATGGCACCATTCTACAACAGTGTCCTCCAATAGCGATAGTGGAACAACTTTATTTACCATTCCCATTTTCTCAGCTTCTTCTGCTGTGTATTGATTACATAGAAACCAAATTTCTCGTGCTTTTTTCTGACCAACGTGTCTTGCCAAAAAGGAACTTCCAAATCCACCATCAAAGCTTCCAACTTTTGGACCCGTTTGTCCGAATTTTGCATGGTCCGCGGCTATTGTTAAATCACAAACTACGTGAAGAACATGACCTCCACCTATAGCATACCCATTTACCATAGCAATAACTGGTTTTGGAAGGGATCGAATTGCTTTATGTAAGTCTAAAACATTAAGTCGAGGAACTCCATTCTCCGAAATGTAACCACCAATACCTTTAACATTCTGATCACCTCCCGAGCAAAATGCTTTGTCTCCTTCACCTGTAAAAACAACAACATTTATATCTTGGCGTTCACGGCAGATTACCATAGCATCGAGCATTTCAAAATTAGTTTCTGGTCGAAACGCATTGTAAACATGCGGCCTGTTAATAGTGATTTTAGCTATTCCTTCGAAAAACTCAAATTTTATATCCTGATATCCTTTAATCGTCTCCCACTTTCTCATATGTAATTCAAAATAGATTACAAAAATAACAAGAATGCCCCAAGAAAGGTTTAAAAAAGTAGTTAACACCCCATCTTCATCTTTTTTACGTTATATTTATTATAAATGCTCCATCTTGAACAATCATTGGTTACAGCGGTGCTAAAAGAGGACCGCAAAGCGCAAATTGCTCTGTACAATTTGTGTTTTCCAGTTTTGATTGGAATGGTTCGGCGTTTTCATGCCAATAAAGAAGATCAAGTTACGTTAGTTAACAATGCATTTATGAAGATTTTGGCTCATTTACACGCGTTCGACGGAAAGTATTTTGAATCTTGGATACGACGAATAATCACTAATGAAATTATTGATGATTTCCGAAGAAATAAAAAATATAAGGCCGCATTTACCTTTGGTGATAGCTATCAGAATGATGAATCCGTGAGTCCTGAAATTGATGAAGTTTTTACTAAACAATATTTACAAGAACTTCTCTATAGTTTGTCAACACCATGCAGAGCTGTATTCAATTTGCATGTGTTGGAGGGATATTCGCATAGGGAAATAGGAGAGATGTTGGGAATTTCGGAGCAAACATCAAAATGGCATGTTAAAATGGCCAGGAAAAAATTGAAAGAATTATTAAAAAAAGAAAATGAATATGAGGGCCGATAAGGATTTGGATTCACTTTTCAAGGAAAAGTTCGGTGAGTTTTCGTCTGAGATCCCGTCGGAATCTTTTTTGGAAGATTTGGATCGAAGATTAATGAGTAAAAACTCAAAAAAGAGATTAGGATATTGGAAATGGTATCTTTCATCACTATTGCTTTTAATTTCATTGGTAGGATGGGCAACCTGGTATTATTATTCGTCAGGACAAGTTAAATCTGAACCTAAATACCATCAATTACATCATACCAATGAAAAATTACAAAGCTCTGATATTAAAACAGATAATCCATCAAATAGAAAGATTAAGTGTAAAAATAGTTCATTGTTCAAACATGTTGCGGTAAGCATATCCAATACATACAACAGAATGAGTGGTGAGGAAGCTTCTTTAATTTATGAGAAGGGTTCTTTAATGGTTGATACTAATTTATCAGAAACCAATAACGAACAAATCATCAGTGAAATACCAATTGGAAATGAGACAAAAGTGGACACTTTAACGTTAGTGTCAGCTAAAGAGTTGGTTGATTCATCTGCAAAGGAAGAAAAAAAGAAGACTACCGAACGTTCTAAAAATAATCCACAACAAAAGAAAAAATGGCAATTTTCAGCTGCTGTGCTCAATGGGGTCAGTCAAATCTATTCGTCCAAAGGAACACCGAGTCTTTCTGCGGCACAACAAGAAGTGTTCACTTCAAACTATACAGAGGATGATCTTAAAAATGTTATCAGAAATAGGAAAGCAATAGAATCATCTTTAACATCATGGGACTTGTCCATTCGATTAGAGGCTAATAGATCTAACATGGTATTGTCAAGCGGTTTGGATTTTATTCGTTTGGGTGAGCGCATCACGTTTAACGATACGGCAGGATTACAGCAATTGAATTCTTTTTCCTATGTTAATTTACCACTAAACATGGGGTGGAAAAAGGCGTTTAATAAATTTAGCATTCAACCATTTGTTGGTGCGGCACTAGGATTCTCTGTAGGCAATTCAGTCGGCAATTATATCATTTCCAACAACCTATCATCCGATTACATGGTAAGTAACAACCGATCAGAATCTTTCGTGTTGATGGGTCAATTGGGTTGTATGTTAGAATACGTATCCATTTCGGGATTCAAAGTTATGTTATCTCCGATGTTAAGAAGTTCTCTATCTAAAGTTGTACACGATGGGCTAATTACGACTCATTATACTTCTTTTGGTGTTCAAATTGGTATTGGATATCAATGGTAATTCGTATACTTGTTAGATGAAATATGGAATGATTATGTTGTTTTTTCTAGGCGCTTGTGCAGCCGATGAAAAAGATTTTGATAACATGGCTAAAGATATTTGCCATTGTATGACAGATTCAACACTAACAGATAGGAATGCCTGTATGGATGAATTCTCCAAAAAGTATGAAAAGCTCAATAGTTATGATTCTGATGTAGAATTTCAAAACAAATTAGTTGAATCTATGAAGAAGGTAAAAGGATGTGAGCAATATGCAGCATTTTATGAAAATTCATTAGGGGAATGAAATTTATTTAAAGTTCCAGCAAACATTACCATTTCCAAGCTTAATGGTCAAGCAAGCTCCAGCATAAACGTACCAATCTTTTGTCGCTTCGTTCCCCCTTCTTTCGGTGCGAGAACCATCTATGGTTCTATTGGATAATGAATAGCTCAGCTCAGGCTCGTCGTGGTTGATAAAATCTACTTCACTTGCGTAGGTATTAGATCCTACATCGTCGATGTAATCTGTAAACGTCTTACGTATAGATACATCGAGATTAACTGCCATGATTTTTCCAATAGAAAATTTATATCCCATTCCTAGGGGCACACATAGTTGGTAGTTATTGTAACGTTTTTTACCAAGTTGACCTTCTGTTCCTAGGGGCTGAAGTTCTACCCAATTACCGTTTAATTCCGCTTTTGGGTTCATATAAAACATACCGATTTGTGCGAGGAAATAAAAGGTCTCCGGATAGCGCTCATTACCGAGCTGATAGGATTTAAAATAAAATTCAAGACCACCCACTACTTCGTGAATAGTAGTTTTGAAGTGAAGGTTTCTATTAACATTTTGCGGAATTTTCGAATCGGCGTCGTACGCTGCTAAATTTCCAAAGGTGTAATTGAATCTGTATGCCATTCGTGCATTCCTATTCAAACGATACATTAAGCCATAGGCATTTTGACTTTTGTAAAATGGCACGTAGGGGTTCAGCTCTCCAATGTAATACATTTGACCAAGATTTAAACCTAACTCAGATCTAGACCAAAAGTTGGCCTGTTGAGTAAATCCAACGGAATAAATGAATGAAAAAAGAAGTAGAATCCGATTCTTCACACCAAAAAAACGAATAAAAAAAAGAATTATTACAAAATTATGATTTGCCCGCTCTTTTTCTATCAGTTTCTTTCAATAAAATTTTTCGAATCCTTAAATTCTTAGGTGTCACTTCAACGTATTCGTCATCTTGAATGTATTCCAAACACTCTTCTAAACTAAATACTTTTGGAGGTGCCAACCTTACTTTATCGTCAGACCCTGAAGCGCGCATATTCGTTAATTTTTTTGTCTTTGTAACGTTTACACATAAATCTCCAGCTCTTGAATTTTCTCCAATTACTTGACCTTCGTAAATATCTTCATTTGGCGCGATAAAAAACTTCCCTCTTTCTTGTAAGTTATTCAATGAGAATGGAATAGACGTTCCTTGTTCCAAGGAAATTAAGGATCCATTTTGACGTCCAGGAATTTCACCTTTATACGGTTGATAATCTAGAAACCTGTGGTTCATTATAGCTTCACCAGCTGTTTGCGTTAATAAATAATTACGTAGACCAATGATTCCGCGTGAAGGAATATCAAACGTAATAATCATACGGTCTCCTTTCGGAACCATATTTTTCATTTCACCTTTTCTTTTCGTTACGGCTTCAACGGCAGTTCCACTAAATTCTTCCGGTAAATCAATAGTTAATTCTTCAATTGGTTCGCATTTTACGCTATTTACTTCTTTTATAATGACTTGAGGTTGACCCACTTGCATTTCATACCCTTCTCTACGCATAGTTTCAATGAGTACCGATAAGTGTAAAACTCCTCGGCCAAAAACCATCCATTTATCTGCCTTGTCTGTTTCGTGAACACGCATGGCAAGATTTTTTTCTAATTCTTTTTGAAGTCGATCAAAAATATGACGGGACGTTACAAACTTTCCTTCTTTTCCGAAGAAAGGCGAATCGTTTATTGAAAATAACATACTCATGGTTGGTTCATCCAATTTGATTGTTGGAAGTGGTTCTGGGTTTTCAGCATCGCATATGGAATCGCCAATTTCGAAGCCTTCAATTCCAGTAATCGCACAAATGTCTCCTGCTTGAACGGAACTTACTTTTTTGCGTTCAATCCCATCAAAAACAAACACTTCTTTTATTCGGTGTTTTTCTTGTTTACCGTCTGATTTTGAAATTATAATGGGTTGATTTTCGTTAATTATACCTCTTGTCAACCTTCCTATCGCAATTCTTCCCACGTAAGAAGAATAATCCAAAGAAGTAATCAACATTTGTGTATTACCTTCTTCAATTTTTCTTGGTGGAAAATATTCAAGGATTTTATCTAGAAGTGGAGAAATTGAATCCGTAGGTTTTTTCCAATCCTCCGACATCCATCCATTCTTTGCAGATCCATAAATGGTAGGGAAATCAAGTTGTTCCTCGTTTGCATCTAATTCGAACATAAGATCAAACACTTTTTCATGAACTTCGTCGGGCGTGCAATTTTCTTTATCGACCTTGTTTATAACTAAAAGAGGTTTAATACCCATCGATAGCGCTTTACCTAATACAAACCTTGTCTGAGGCATTGGGCCTTCAAAAGCATCCACTAATAAGCAAACTCCATCAGCCATGTTCAATACGCGTTCAACTTCACCACCAAAATCGGCGTGACCTGGAGTGTCAATGATGTTTATTTTTGTTCCTTTGTAGGTTACGGATACATTTTTTGAGACAATCGTAATTCCACGTTCTCTTTCAAGGTCATTGTTATCCATAATGAGTTCTCCTGTTGGGCGATCTCGTTCGTTTAAAAAGTTGCCTGCTTCTATCATTTTATCTACCAAGGTGGTTTTTCCGTGGTCGACGTGTGCAATGATTGCGATGTTTCTAATTTCCATGAGTTAAATGTTCTATCGTCGGTTTCGTTTGTTGCTAAAATCGTCTTTTCTTCGGTTATTTCCGCTTGAGTTGCTTTTTCTTGAATCACCACCAAAACGGCCTTTTCCACGAGGAGTTTCAAATTTTCTTCCTCCTCTTGAAGAACCTCCTGACTTTCCTGAAGCGGATGAGGAAACTTCGATAGAAACGTCATGCCCTTCAAAATTTTGACCATTAACATTCCGTAGAATGCGCTCTGTATATTCTTCGTCAGCTTCAAAAAATGAGAAGGATGCATTAAGGTCTATTCTTCCAATTTTATCGGATTTAAGACCAGTAGCATCACAAACGACGCGCAGCAGTGCTCCTGGATTTAGCCCATCGCGTTTTCCAATGTTAACAAAAAATCTTGTTTTTCCTTCTTCTCTTTCCCGTCTGCCTTTGTCTCTGTCTCTATCACCGCGATTTTCTCGAACATCATCTTTTCCAGCTTTTGCATTCAAATCACCAGCACGATGGTAATAATCGATAAACCGATTAAACTCTGCAGAAACAAACTTCTTGATGACTTCCTCTTTGCTTAAAGATTCAAATTCAGACAGGATTTTAGGCATGAATTTCTGAATGTCACGCTCTTTTACCTCCGTACTTATTGTCTTTTCAATTAAACGAAGCAATTGGATTTCACATATTTCCTCTGCATTAGGTATTGTACCGACAGTAAAGCTCGTTCGCATTTGTTTTTCAATGGCTTTGATTTTAAATAATTCTTTACCATTCACCAATACTAACGATTCACCTTTCTTACCAGCACGAGCAGTTCTTCCACTTCTGTGTGTATAGTTTTCAATATCGTCAGGCAAGTTGTAATTTATGACGTGTGTAATATTGTCTATATCTAAACCTCGAGCAGCAACATCTGTGGCTACTAAAAGTTGCAATTCTTTGCTGCGAAAACGTTCCATTACTTTGTCCCGCATGGATTGTGTTAAATCACCATGCAAAGGCTCAGCATTGTATCCTTCTTTCGCTAATTTGGCGGCAACTGTTCCTGTTTCATTTTTGGTGCGACAGAAAATTAAGCCGTAAATGCTTGGGTTAAAGTCAATCAGACGTTTTACCGCTTCGTAACGATCTCGCTCTTTTACCAAATAGTAAATGTGATCAATGTTTTCATTACTCTGGTTCTTATGTCCGATGGAAACCTCTAAAGGGTCCGTCATGTAGGTTCTCGCAATTCTTGCCACTTCATTCGGCATAGTTGCAGAAAATAGCCAAACGTTCTTATCAACAGGAGTAGTGTCCAAAATGGCATCAATATCTTCCTTGAATCCCATGTTGAGCATTTCATCTGCTTCATCTAATATTACGTAGCGAACTTGGCTTAATTGAACGACTTTTCGATTAATTAAATCAACAAGTCTTCCCGGTGTAGCAACGATAATAGAGGTTCCTTTTTTGATATCTGTAATTTGCCTTCTGATGTCTGTTCCACCGTAAACGGCTGTAATAGAACAATCCACAAATTTTGCAAACGTTTCAAGATCTTTAGAGATTTGTAAACATAATTCTCTTGTAGGACAGATGATTAGTCCTTGAGGTAATCTAGATTTAGTGTCTATATTATTAATTAAAGGCAAGCCAAAGGCGGCTGTCTTTCCTGTTCCGGTCTGCGCCAGACCGACAAAATCGCAATCTTCCTGCAATAGGTAAGGAATTGCTTGTTCCTGGATGGGGGTCGGTGCTTCAAAACCCAATTCTTTTAACGACTTCAGCACCTCTCGCCTCAATCCCAGCTCTTCAAATGTCATGTACTATTTTTAAAATTAGCTGCAAAGGTACGGATAATAAAAGGATTTCAATGAATCGGGTATTTTAGCGTTTTGTTAAGATTGAAAACATATCGTAATTTTGAAATTAAATATGTCAAAAATAATCATTTACGTCAGCGTAATTTTAACTACCTTGTATTTGATCGGGAGTGTTCACTATGTAAATATTTGTGAAGCTGAACATTCAAAAGCAAAAAACGCTCTCGAAGAAAGAGCCAAAATTCTAGATTATAGTGATCGTTTACTCAATTTACAAGAATGGTTAACGGAGGTTGAATACAAGAAGAAAAAGGAGCAGACTGCGAAATTGGAATTAGAAGCAAAGATGTATCAAAGTGTGGCAAACGAGAACCTACTAGTTTTTCTAATAATTAGTGTTCTGTATGCAATTATGTTACTTTTTCTATTTGGAAAGAAACATCGGATTTTCGCTCTTTTCTTATCCTCAACTTTTATCGGGATTTCCTTTTTACTGCATGGGATTTTTAATCCAATGATGCAAATAGAGGCGTACAAAACTGAACTTACGGTTAAGGCTCAAATAACCCCCATTAATATGCCGGAATATGACCGAGGTAAGGAGCTCTTAGATTCAATGAATCAAGGTGTCACAAATAAAATCGATTCTATTTTGACTTCTGTAAATAATGGTGTTGAGAATTTAGATGGAAAAATTACAAGTTTAAAAGACAACTTGAATTCCTCTGCTGAATTAATAAAGAATATTCCTATGGTAGGGGAGGCCTCGGCTGAGAAATTAAAAAGTTTATCTTCGGCCTTACCTGTTGCTAAACCGATTATTGTTCCTTATTTGAGTGTTTTAAGGGAACAAATGGTCAGTATCAAAAAAACATTTAGAGATTCCTTAGTAGCTATGAGTGATCGCTATGCCTCAGAGACTTACGGAATAAATAAGGTTTTTCCCGAGAAAACATATTTTTATTTTCAACAGAAAAGTGTAGTAGATGTGATAAATAATTTATGGAAAGAGGATAATTATATTGTTGCTGTAGCACTAGCGGTATTTAGTGTAATCATTCCGTTTGTCAAATTACTCATTAGTTTAATTTTATTGTTGGTAAAAAAGGTTGATCGCTATTTCCCTCAAAAAGCTCTATCTGCGTTATCAAAATGGAGTATGGCAGATGTTTTTGTGGCCTCCTCCTTTTTGACATATATGAGCTTTTCAAACCTTCAAGTAGGTGTTGAGATTGAGGCCAAGGTAGGAATTGGGTTGTATTTTTTTATGGCTTATGCTGTGTTGTCAATTGTCACGAGCGTTTTATTAAAAAAGGCAATTGAGCACAGAGAAAGAATTTTGGGTCGTAGTGTAAATAACTAAATCACCTTTCCTTGGAATTCAAGCGAAACTTTTTCTATTTTTGGAAAAATTAAATTAAATATGAGTCTAAAAGGTATAATTGCTATTTCGGGGCGTCCGGGTATTTTTAAAGTTGTTGCACAAGGCAAGAATAATGTTATTGTAGAGTCTATGTTGGATAAAAAGAGATTTCCAGCCTATGCTTCAGAGCGCATTTCAACACTTGAAGATATCAGTGTATTTACCTACGACGAAGATGTGAAACTTTCCGAAGTATTTAAAACCATGCAGGCCAAGTACAAAGCGGATAAATCTCTTTCACACAAAGAAGAATTACCTGTTTTGGAAAAAGAGTTGCGATCCTTCTTGCCAACATATGACGAAAATCGAGTGTATGCCTCAGATATTCGCAAGCTATTTCAATGGTATAATTTATTGCATGATGCCGGTTTATTGGTAGATGACAAGGCAGAAGAAACGCTTGATTCATCTGACAAAAAGGAGGTAAAAGAAGTTAAAACATCGAAAACTGAAAAAAAGAAGGCTTCTTCCGCTTCCAAAGATGTAGTTTCAAAAGCTCCGAAAGCAGCATCTATAAAGAAAGCTGCCCCTGTTAAAACGGGAAGTTCAAGAGGAAAATAACCAGATTATGTATATTGAAAAGCCAAATCGCAATTTTGTTGCTAAGGATTGTATTGTTCAAAGTTGGGACTCCATTAAAAGCTATTTTGAATCGCTGGATCAACGTTTGATAGAAAATCAAGAAGACGCACAGCATTGGTTGCGTGACAGAAGTGAATTGGAGGCTTTTTTGGAAGAAGACCTAGCGTGGCGATATATCAAAATGTCAATTGATACGAAGAATAAGGAGAAAGTTGATGCCTACACAAAATTTGTTACGGAAATCCAGCCGAAAATGGCGCCATTTGATGATAGATTAAACCGTAAAATGGTTGAAAATTCACATATCATGAATTTGTCAAGTGATGCGGCACACGCCATATATTTTCGGTCGATTAAATCTGCGCTATCAATTTTTCGTCAAGACAATATTTCTATTGAAGCTTACTTAAACGAAAAAGCACAAGAATTTGGTGCGATAAGTGCTGCGCAAAGTATTGTTCATGAGGGAAAAACACTCACCATGCAACAAGCTAGTCAATTTTTAAAGGATCCGAAAGAGGAGGTTCGTAAAGAGGTGTTTGAAAAAATGGCTGAAAGAAGGCGCGAAGATTGCCAAAAACTGGATGATTTATTTTCTGATCTACTTGTAAAACGTCACGAGCTTGCTGTAAATGCAGGATTTCAAAATTTCAGAGACTATAAGTTCGTTGCAATGGGTAGATTCGATTATTCTAAAGAAGATTGTTTTGCCTTTCACGAGGCAATCAAGCAGGAAGTAGTCCCACTAGTGAAAGCAATTCAGTTAAGGAAATTAGAGCAATTGGGTAAATCTCATTTTAAACCTTGGGATTTGGAAGTGGATCCTAAAGGTCGAAAGCCGTTAAAGCCGTTTGAGTCTGGTGAGGAAATGTTGACGGGTACCATTGCAATGTTCAAACGCTTGGACCCATATTTTGCTGATTGTATTGACACCATGAAAGAAATGGGGCATTTAGATTTAGACTCTAAACATGGTAAAGCTCCGGGAGGGTATAACTATCCCTTATATGAAATCGGTGTACCATTTATTTTTATGAATGCCGTGGGAGCGCATCGAGACCTTGTTACAATGGTTCATGAGGCAGGTCACGCTGTTCATTCATTTTTAAGCAGGGATTTGCAGCTTACTGCGTTTAAAAATTTTCCTTCTGAGGTTGCAGAATTGGCTTCCATGTCGATGGAATTGTTGTCAATGGATTTATGGGACGAGTTCTATCCGATAACAGAAGAGTTAAACCGTGCGAAGCAAGAGCATTTGGAAGACATTTTGAAAATTCTGCCTTGGATTGCACAAATTGATGCTTTTCAGCATTGGATTTATACGAATCCAACACATAATATAAAGGAAAGGCATACACAGTGGATGAAGTTGTCAACAGATTACGGAACGGGGCTTGTAGATTGGAAAGGATTTGAAGACTTAAGAGAAACTTCTTGGCAGCGTCAATTGCATTTATTTGAGGTTCCGTTTTATTATATCGAATACGGGATTGCTCAGCTTGGTGCCCTTGGTGTTTGGATGAATAGTTTGCAAGATAAAGATAACGCTTTAACTAGCTATAAACATGCACTATCTTTAGGCTACACGCAATCATTACCTGAAATTTATCAAGCAGCATCGGTTCCATTTGATTTTTCGGTAAATCGACTTAAACTGCTAGTTGAAAATATTAAGAGATATTTAGAAAAATTGAATTAGGTAAAAAATAAATAGAAAAACTCTTTATATTTGCACCCACATTTTAGGTGCAAGTAGATTCGATTGCAAACGACATTCTAAGAGCAATAAAAATGGCGAGATAGCTCTCTCGATACTTATCGGGATGGTTTGAGCGAATAAATGGCGAGATAGCTCAGTTGGTTAGAGCGTAGGATTCATAACCCTAAGGTCCCGAGTTCAACTCTCGGTCTCGCTACGAAAAACCCCAGCTTTTGTTGGGGTTTTATTTTTTAGAGATTTTTTATACCTATATTTTATATTCCAAGAAACTCAATTCATTTTACAAAGGTGAGACTGGAGATATTATGATCGATTAAATCGTCATAATAGCGGAATATGAAAAATCAACACAATCAGGTGTTCCGTGGACGCTGGTCTGGAAAGGTGAGGTCATCTTATTGAGCAGAGTAAATTTGAAACCATGAACTTTGAGAGAAACTAGAGTACTCATTTTGTCTAGAATTAATTATTTACTTGATATTAAAATGTGTATGTTTGTCACATTCTAGAATTCTAAAATGCGAAAATATTTTCTTTTTCTTCTTGTCTTTTTAAGTTCCCACTTATTCTACGGTCAAAAAGACTCAATTGTATTGAATCCAAGAGCCTTTCAGAAAACCGGATTTGATTTTCGACTATTTGGCCCAACAGTTCTTCTTGCTTTTGAAGCAAATCATTTTATAAATCAGAATATCAATATTCAAGGTGGTATTGGGCTAATTGGATTTTATAGTGGGATTCAATATTATCATGGTAGAAAAGATAAAAAGAATTTGATAGTTCCGTATTCGGGTTTTAACCTCGGGTATTTTTATCTTCCCGATTTTGGTCCTGGTTCCGGCGGTGGATATGGTTTGCCATCATGTTATATTCCACTAGGATTTCAACTCATGACAAAAAATGGTTTTCACATTTCTCTTGAAGGAGCATTAATTTTACAAAATACAAATAATCCATCGTTAGCGTCTTATGTCATGTATCAAGGGGATTTTGTAACGATACAACCTTGGGGATCACTTAAAATTGGAAAGAATTTTTAGTAGAATCGTTTAGCAATACTCCATTTCATGTGAAATTGTAATTTCCGGATTTAGTGAGAGTGAAACAGAACAATATTTTTCCTTTGACAATAGAATAGCTCTTTCTAATTTTTCTTCTGGCACATCAGAGCTTACTTTAAATTTTAAATGAATACCTGTAAAAGGGGAGGGTTGACCTGCCTTACGCTGCGTTAGCAATTCAATCGAGAAGTGCTGAGGATTTATTTTTTGTTTATTTAAAATGAGAACTACATCTATTGACATACACCCTGCTAGCGAACCTGCCAATAATTGCATGGGGGTTAAACTTTTGTTTTTTCCACCGATGTCTTCGCTTGCATCAATTAATACTTTAGCTCCTTTTTCGTTTTCAAGTTCAAAAACGAAAGGTTCTTCTATGCGTTTGAAATTTAATTTCATTCTATTTAAACTATTTAATTAACTGATAAATGATTGTTGTCAAATTTTAATAAACTTTAAAATGAACGATTTATTAGACTGAAGATCTATTAAATTCAGAAAATACACCCCTTTTGTAAGTGCGTCTGTATTTAAAAACAATTCTTTTTTAAAGTAAAGGTTTTTATAAATCACATTTCCTTTAATATCAGTTAAATATATATTGTAATCTAAATTTAAATATGAGGTAATGGTAAGCTGGTTTTCAGTTGGGTTGGGGCTAAGGGTTATTGATGAATTACTTAATCCTTGTACTTCACCTGACAGACATTCAGTACAACTTTCAAGAGTGGAATATAATGCGCTTGCGTAATCAATATTGTCAACAATTGAGCTGCATCCAGAAAGCTGAACACAAGAGTTATTAATTATTCCATAACCAAGTGGTGTTGTGCAGGCTCCGAAATCAATTCCGGTAAGATTTGTACACGAGTCAATAGAAGTGATATCGTTACAATTATTTTGACATTCTGCCAATGATGGCGATAAAGCAGGCGAATAATCAATGTTGTTTACGATTGTTCCGCATCCGCTAATAGGGTAGCAAATTCCATTTATTAATCCATAACCTAAAAACATGTCACATTCACCAAAATTCACAGAAGATAGCTCCGCGCAAGAATCTGCGAAATCTATGCTATTCTGACATGGGCCAGCTGTCCAAGCAGTGATCCCCGCATAAAATTGGGCAACGCAACTATTTGAATAGGTAATTGTATCGCAACCGCATACAGGTTCATAAACAGTCGGGCACATGACGGTTGAGTCGATTTGTGAATTATTCTTGCAAGGATTGTTACTGCCGCACTCACCTTCCGTCCAGGAAGTAACACCACCCGAATTAACAGCAACACAACTATTACTATACGTTAATCCGTCACAACCGCAAACAGGAGCATATAGGGTTATGCATATCGCATCTGGATTTATTAAAGACGAATCAATACATTGGCTATAGGTAATTCCTAAGAAGTTAAATATTAAGGTAAGTGTGGATAAGAAGCGCATAATTTGAATTACTGATAAATTTAATTAATACAAATAAAAAAAGGATCGTAAACGATCCTTTTTTGAACAATTAAAATGCTAATGACCGTGACAATGAACTACGTGATTGACGCCTGAAGTGTCGGTATATCCATTTGCCTCAATGGTTTCGAGACTGTCTCCACAAAACTCCCCTAATTCAACAATTTGACCATTTGCACCGTCGTAGTGACATTCGTGACACCCGTCTTTTTTACAACTAGAAAATCCAATAAGGGTCATCGAAGAGAAAAGAAAAATAATTGATTTCATATAATTGTATTATTTAGTTACATTATTAAACTGCCATTTTAAGCTTAAAAAGAATGTTCTGCTTGGGGCATACATTTCTATATTTTTGAGACGAGAAAGATGATCTATAAATTGCTCGTTAAAAATATTTTTAACACCTGCATTAAGGCTGATATTTGATTTTTTCAAAAATTGAAGAGTACCTGAAAAATCTACTAAGTTGTAACTAGAGCTTGCTGTTTCATTGAAAGCCACATTATTTTGAGCTAAACAATAGGTGTGCGATAAGGTAAGTTCTTTTAAAACGACAAACTTTCCAAAATTTAACTCAAAACGTAAGGTATTGGATAAACGAGGTTGCGGTATAAGTGAGATGCTACTATCAACTCCAGAAAAGGCATTAACGTATGAAAAGGAGCTTTCCCAATGTAATTTGTGTGCGAAATGAGGGTGGTAATGAAAACCAATGTCAGTTCCATAAAAGAAAACTTCTTTTTGTTGTCGGTATTCAAAAACTTTAATCCCTTCTACCATTGAATCTAATGGTTGCAAGTACACGTAATTTTGAATATAGTTGACAAATGGATTTAATATGAGTACGATATGTTCTTTGGAAAACTCGACTGTAAAGTCATATTGGGTGGCGCGTTCAGGTCGTAGGTTAATGTCTCCAATTTCGAAACGCAAGGCTCCATGATGAAAACCATTAGATAAAAGCTCTGTTAAATGTGGCGCGCGAAATCCAGTAGCTATTGCTTGTTTTAGCAATAGCTTATTAGCCTTGTATATTGAACCCAGCGATGCATTAAATCCTTGATATTGCCTCGTTAAGGAATTATTTCCATTAAATGTATGTAGCGAATTCAAGTTGCGAATGTCGTAGCGAATTCCTCCTTGGAAATTCCAATTCCTACTTTCCAAAATCCATGTGCTAAAAATACCGTTATCCAACGTGTTTGAATTTGGTATTAGCGTGTCACTCGCATTTAGCTCATTTCTGTTGAATTGCATCATCCCTTGTACTCCTGAAACACTTTTTAAGTTATCTGTCCATTTTCTTGACCATTTTACTGTGTACAGAACATTAGATAATGTCATACTTAAACTAGGTATTGTCACTTTTTCATCATATTCTATTAATTGATTTGAGGTGAAACCAATCAAGGCAAATAATTCACTTTTTTTATAAAACCATTTGTTTTCGTTTGAAAAATAGTGATTGGAAAAAAATTGAGCGGGCAATTCATATCTTCTAAGTTGTTCTTCCACCTGAAAATCAGCAAAAGTTGCCAAACTATCATGTGTATGCCCGGGAATACCGGTAATTGTGCGATTGTAAGTGTAACGCAAGTGATGAACACTTCTTTTTGCATTGAATGAAAAAGAGCCTTTAAATACACTTTCATCAAATCTTGAGTTTTTTGCAAAAAGACCGCTAGGTAATTTAAAATCTGCATGATTAGCATAGCTTCCTGCCAACATAAGTCGCCATTTGTTTCCTGAAGTTTTGTAGATTGCACGGTTAACCGATCCCATGGTATTACTGTTAAAAAGTGTTTGAAACAAAATATCATGTGATTTTAAGGATGCATATGCGGCATCGTTGTAATAAATTACGCCTCCGAGTGCATCAGCTCCATACAATAAGGAAGAAGGACCTTTTATAACTTCAACAGATCCAATACCGAGCTCAGCCATTCCCATACCGTGATCACCGCCCCATTGCTGCCCTTCAATTCTTAGCCCATTCACTAAACTCACAATGCGCATTCCTTGCATTCCTCGGATGACTGGTTTAGAAATACCATTCCCAAGGCTAGATTGATATACACCCGGAATTTTCGACAATATTTCACCCATATTCATCGGGGCATGAATTGCAATATCACTAATTTTTCGCGTTTCAATATGAAAGGGATTTTGATCTTGTCGTTGCAAGGTCGTTCCTGACAATGTAACTTCATGCAAGTCGATATGGGCTGATTGAAGAGAGATTACAAGGGTAGTTTCTCCTTTCCAAACAACCATTTTTCCTTCGTATCCTTCAGCATTTATGCGGAGTTGGTATTCAGAAAGTTTACCGGGTGAAAAAAAGGTTTTTCCACTTGAATTGGTAAAATAAATTTGATCTTGTTCGACGAGATATACTTGTGCATTTTTTATCGGAGTTTTTTCTGTCTCATCTTGAATTTCAAGAAAGACCTGTCCCTGTGTTACAACACTTAAAATCAATCCGAGAAATGTAAGAATATTGCGAACCATTTTGTATACTTGTGACAAATTTAACAAGTATATCGCAACAATGTTGCAATAAATGAAAAAAAATACTCGTAACACAAAAGCAAAAGTTGAAATTTTAAATTTCATCAATGCCGCAAATAGGGCGGTATCCCATATGGATATTCAAAAATCGCTTGGAGAACTTTGTGACCGTGTAACTATATACCGTGTGCTGGAGCGTTTAACGGAAGAAAAGTCAATTCATAGAATCGTAAATATAGATGGGGTTATTAACTATGCTTCCTGTCATAGTTGCGCGTCTCATCACACGCACAACCATGTACATTTTAGTTGTTCTACCTGCAAAGAATTATCTTGTTTGGAGAATAACGAAATCATGTTAACGCTTCCAGAGGGCTATGTGTTTAAGGAGGCTTTCTTGACTGTCTCAGGTGTTTGTAAGAATTGTGTACAAAACGCTCGTAAGTAATATTTTGGATTTCAGATGAATTTGAAATTGTTTTTCAAAGATATTCGAGTCTTCAACTAAACATAAACTTGATTGTTTTAACGTAAATTACTACTATGTCTGCATATATTGATGAAAAAACATACCGTGCTCTACTGGCTAACCAACGTCAGTTTTTCAGGTCTCAAAAAACAAAATCTGTAGATTATCGGAAAGCGCAACTAAAAAAGTTGAAAAATGCGATCAATCGTTATGAGGATAGGATTATTGATGCCTTACATAAAGATTTAAGAAAATCCAGAGAGGAGACTTACTTAACCGAAATTTCAATTGTTTTACAAGAGATTCAACTTCATTTATCTAATTTAACAAAATGGTCTAAAAGGGTACGCGTTCAGACACCATTACCTCTTTGGCCGTCAAAAAGTTTTATTAATCCGGAACCATTGGGCATAGCATTACTAATGGCGCCTTGGAATTATCCGTTTCAATTGGCCATAAATCCATTGATTGGTGCTATTTCAGCAGGGTGTTGCGTCGTCTTGAAGCCTTCACCCTCAGCTGTTCACACTTCGGCAGTTATTGATGAACTCATTAGTGAAATTTTCTCAGAAAACTATATAAAGGTCATCCATGGAAATAAAACGGAAAATGAATTTATTCTTAAAGAAAAAGTTGACCTAATTTTTTTTACAGGAAGTCCTATGGTTGGGAAGATTGTTATGAAGGCAGCAGCAGAACATTTAACGCCTGTCATTTTGGAACTTGGCGGAAAAAGTCCATGCATTGTCGATAGAGAAGCAGAAATTTCAATAACCGCAAAACGCATAGCATGGTCTAAGGCAATTAATGCAGGACAAACCTGTATAGCACCTGATTATCTTTTCGTACATTCTTCTATCAAAGAGCAATTAGTAAAGGAAATTATTTCAAGTTGGGAAGCAATGTTGGGAAAAGACATGCAACAAAGTCCATATTACAATCGCATGATTAACGAAGAAGCCTATGATCGCATTTCTGGGTATTTGGCGAATGCAGACATCTGTTACGGAGGGAAAATCGATGCGTCTGATCGCTATATCTCACCAACTCTTATAGATAATGTAACATTTGATGATCCGGTTATGAAACAAGAAATTTTTGGTCCTCTTTTACCCATTATCACTTTTACAGAATTACATGAAATCGTTGATCAATTAATTGAAAAAGACAAACCATTGGCGATGTATTATTATGGGAAAGAAAGTGTTGGGATGGAATTATTTCAAAAATTATCATTTGGTGGAGGATGTATCAATGATGGTTTGTTACATGTTGCAAATCACCACTTGCCATTTGGTGGAGTAGGAAATAGTGGACAAGGCAGGTATCATGGAAAAGCAAGTTTTGATGCGTTTACTCACTACAAAGGAATAATGAGTTCTTCTCGATGGTTTGATCTTGCTGCGAAATATCCTCCCTACAAGTATTTTAACTACTTAAAACGATTTGTATAATCAAGGAAGATTGAGAGAATAAGCTAAATTTAAAATCAATTGTTGGCTACCTTTGTCGATGCGTCTGTTCACACCTGCAAGCAGTTTAAGGCTACTTTTTTTACTTGTTTCAATAGTTATTCCCGCAAATGTTCGCCAAGCTCTATTTCCAGGAACTGGTGTAATTTCATCAACGCCGTAAATTAAATCTTGATTCCAACAATAAAACCATTCTGTGGAAAAATAAGGGCCAATCGGTGAGTCTTTTACGTCATACGAGCCACTTAGTTTAGTTCTCAAAATACTCAAGTCTCTCGATGTTACTCTCCAATTCCATTGCTGTTTGAAATCGATACCTAAACTCCATCTCTTGTTAACCTCAGTCCATTTAAGTGGAGAAAAAGATAGCTCTAATCCAAATCTTTGTTGTCCAATAAAATTAGAGTTAGCATTATTTGAATTATTAGGTTTTATGGCTAATCTGTATTCGATTCCTCCATCTACGCCTTTAACAATTTTCCTTGAAATTTCGGGTTTTAAATTTAACTGATCGAAACCATTTCCTGCTTCGTGTCTATATTCCAAGGTAAACCCAGATTTCATGTCCCAAAAAGTTTTTTTTGATACACCAATACCTCCCCAGTATTGCCATTGACTATGGTAAACAAAGGAATTCAGAGAGATTAAAATGAAAGCAATAAATTTCATAACTGCATGGTTTAGCTTGGATATATAAATTATTTTACTGAATTAACAGAATATCCTTTTTTTCTCAATAGTTCGATAACCCCAAACTCACCAGGAAGGTGACCAGCACCGACGGCAATAAATGTTTTTTGAGAGGAAATTAGTTTTTCAATTTCAGGAATCCAATTCTTATTACGTTGATTTAGAAAGTTTTCTTTGAAGGAATCAGTTGACATTTCCGAATTGTTCATCGCTTCGCTTAGTCCGTTTAGATCATCTGCTAAATAGAGGTCAAGCATTTTATAATATTCTGTGATTTCAGTTCCTAAGGACTCCATCAACATTTTTGCTTGTTCTTCTATTGAAATTGTGTTCACAGTTTTTAATTGATATTCCAGGGTTTCCAATCCATAAGAAGGGATTTTTCTTTTTTTAGCTTCTTCGTTGAAATGTTGGTCAAATCCTTCAATTTTGCCTAATTGGTGTTGTAAAAGTATAGAACTAGAAAAGAAGGGTTTTAATTTGTTAAACTTATTGAACTTAGATTTTTTCATTTGTAATGAATCTATACAATAGCTCCGAAATTGAACATATTGGTCCGGCGTGAGATAATCTTTTAAACTTTTTCCTTTCGGAAGAACCATGTATTCCAACATGCCAAGTTGTTCTTTTAACGAAATATTCAAATCAATTTCAAGTGCCAATGCTTTACAACTTTCGAACGTTGAACTCAGGGTTGGAGAAACGACAAATTTGTCTTTTGGTACCGCATGTATGGTTCCATAGAGGTAAGATTCTTCCTTTATGCCATTCCCACTAATTTTCCATAATAACTGTCCAAAAAGTGTTGAACTAATAAAGCAGCTTGTGAGAAGAAGAGCAAAAGATTTCATTTTTGAATTGCGTTGAGTTTTTTATTTAACGAATCTAGTAATTCCGAATCGATTATTCCATTTTCCGTATCAAAATTTGAATAAAAGGAGGGTAGAAGGTAACTACCCACAATTTCAGCGCCATGTCTTGGGAATCTGTTTAAGGCAGCCTCAAGAACGGATAATCCTCCTCGAGCACCAGTCGACGTTGCCATTAAAAATACTTTCTTATTCTCAAAAAGTTGATTTTTAACTTGTGTTGCCCAATCAAAAATGTTTTTAAACGCAGCAGTATAAGAGCCATTGTATTCAGCGAAGGAAATGAAAATCAAATCTGCATTTTCTATGTGGTTTACGAACTGGTTAATTTTTTCAGGAATTCCATGGTTTACTTTTCGTTCTGGAGAAAAAATAGAGACTTCGAAATCGTTAAGATCCAGAATCGTTAATTCTTCATTATAAACTTGATTCGCTGCAAATACTGCCAGTTTTTTATTAATGGAAGTTGTACTGTTAGAAGCGCCAAAAGCTAGTATTCTCATAGTGTAAATATAAAGTTGTAAGTAAAGAAATAAGACAAATTATTATGCTTAATGTTTAATATTTCGATTGTTCAATTACAAAATAACCAGATGCGAATTAACTATTGGTGGGTAAAATTATTTCATTAGCAATAAATAAAACATAAATATCTAAGTTTTGAATAGTAAAACATTCAGCACTATTTTCGTAATTTTAGCCCACTAAAAACAAGACATACAGAATGGAACAAGTTGCGCCTTATATTCCCACTAACAAAATCAGAATTGTTACCGCTGCTTCGCTTTTTGACGGACATGATGCCGCAATAAATATCATGCGTCGTATCATACAAGCTACCGGTTGTGAGGTAATTCACTTAGGTCATGATCGATCCGTTGAAGAAGTGGTAAATTGTGCCATTCAAGAGGATGCTCAAGCCATTGCTATGACTTCTTATCAAGGCGGACATACAGAATACTTCAAGTACATGTATGATTTATTGAAAGAAAAAGGAGCACCTCATATCAAGATTTTTGGTGGTGGTGGCGGTACTATTTTACCTTCTGAAATTGAAGAATTACAGGCCTATGGAATCACGCGTATCTATCATCCGGATGATGGAAGAGCGATGGGCCTACAGGGGATGATTAACGATTTGATTCAAAAATGTGATTTTCCAGTTGGAACGAATATTACGAATGAACCAGAGAAATTAGCCGAGAAAAATATTCCTGCAATTGCACGTGTGATATCTGCAGCTGAGAATTTTGCGGAGGAAAATGTCGAGAATCTAACAAAAATTAGAGAAATAGCCAAAACCAAATCTATTCCAGTTCTTGGAATTACGGGGACAGGCGGAGCAGGAAAATCCTCTTTAGTGGATGAATTAGTTCGTCGCTTTTTAATTGACTTTACAGGTAAACAAATTGCGGTAGTATCGGTAGATCCATCGAAACGAAAGACAGGTGGGGCACTTTTAGGAGATAGAATTAGAATGAACTCCATTAAAAGTGATCGCGTGTACATGCGTTCCTTGGCAACTCGTCAATCTAATTTGGCTTTATCAAAGCACGTGGCTGAGGCTATCAGCATTTTGAAAGCAGCGAATTACGATTTAATAATTTTGGAAACTTCTGGCATTGGTCAGTCGGATACCGAAATATTGGATCACAGCGATGTTTCATTATATGTAATGACACCTGAATATGGTGCGGCAACTCAGTTGGAAAAAATTGACATGTTGGATTTCGCAGATGTTATAGCGCTTAATAAATTCGACAAGCGCGGAGCTCTGGATGCTTTACGCGATGTCAGAAAACAATACCAACGCAATCATAACTTGTGGGAGAAAAACGTGGATGATATGCCGGTTTACGGAACGATCGCTTCTCAATTCAATGATCCTGGAATGAACTCACTTTACAAAGTCATCATGGATAAGGTAGTTGAAAAAACCGGGGCTTCGTTAAATTCCACTTTTGAGATTACGAGAGAAATGTCGGAGAAGATATTTGTCATTCCACCTGATCGAACACGTTATTTATCTGAGATTTCCGAAAACAATAGGGCTTACGATAAATGGGTAAACCAACAAGTTGAGGTTGCTGAAAGATTATACGGTTTAAATACTTCTATTCAAACGTTGAGTAAATCTTCAATCGAGGATAAAGACCGATTGGTAAAAGGATTAACCGAAGCGTTTGAAACGGAAAAATTAAATTTTGACCCAAGAAATTGGGCAATCATTGAAAATTGGGACGAAAAGAAACAAGCGTTTAAAAATCCTGAATTTCAATTCAAAGTTCGTGATAAAATATTGAGCATTCAAACACATACTGAATCGCTATCTCATTCGCAAATCCCGAAAGTTGCTTCACCGAAATATTCAAGCTGGGGAGACATTTTACGTTGGGTTCTTCAAGAAAATTACCCGGGAGAATTTCCGTATACAGCAGGATTATTTCCATTTAAACGGGAAGGAGAAGATCCTACGCGTATGTTTGCCGGCGAAGGTGGCCCAGAAAGAACGAACAAACGTTTCCATTACGTGAGCCTGGGAATGCCCGCAAAACGACTTTCAACGGCTTTTGATTCAGTGACCTTGTATGGAAATGATCCTGATTTACGACCAGACATTTACGGAAAAATCGGAAATTCAGGCGTATCGATTTGCTGTTTAGACGATGCTAAAAAACTGTATTCTGGTTTTGATTTAAGTCATCCGGCTACTTCGGTTTCCATGACTATCAATGGTCCAGCGCCGATGTTGTTGGCCTTTTTCATGAATGCAGCGATCGACCAAAATTGCGAGAAGTACATCAAAGCAAACGGACTTGAGGCTGAAGTGGAAGCTAAAATAGCAGCGATTTACAAAGAAAAAGGAACGGAACGTCCACGTTATCAAGGGGTTTTACCTGAAGGAAACGATGGTTTAGGGCTAATGCTTTTGGGCGTTACAGGTGATCAAGTGTTGCCAAGTGATGTCTATGCTAAAATCAAAGCGGAGACATTAACACAAGTTCGTGGAACTGTTCAGGCTGATATATTAAAAGAAGATCAAGCTCAAAATACCTGTATTTTTTCTACGGAATTTGCCTTGCGTTTGATGGGCGACGTACAACAATATTTCATTAACAATGGAGTACGAAATTTTTATTCGGTGTCTATTTCTGGTTATCACATTGCAGAGGCTGGCGCAAATCCAATAACTCAATTGGCATTTACATTAGCCAATGGATTTACGTATGTCGAATATTACTTGAGCCGAGGAATGGATATCAACGATTTTGGTCCAAACCTTTCCTTCTTCTTCTCCAACGGAATTGATCCTGAATATGCGGTGATTGGTCGTGTGGCTCGCAGAATTTGGGCAAAGGCTTTAGCAAAAAAATACGCAGCCAACCCACGTGCGCAAATGTTAAAATACCACATTCAAACTTCCGGACGTTCGTTGCATGCGCAAGAAATTGATTTCAACGATATCCGAACAACACTACAAGCCTTGTATGCAATCTACGACAACTGTAATTCACTTCACACGAACGCATACGACGAAGCGATTACAACACCGACAGAAGAATCTGTTCGTAGAGCGATGGCCATTCAATTAATTATAAACCGAGAATTGGGCTTAGCGAAAAACGAAAATCCATTGCAAGGAGCATTCATTATTGAAGAACTTACCGATTTAGTCGAGGAAGCGGTTCTAACTGAATTTGACCGAATTACCGAACGTGGAGGTGTTTTAGGAGCAATGGAAACAATGTACCAGCGTTCTAAGATTCAAGAAGAATCCTTGTATTACGAGACCTTAAAGCATACAGGTGAGTTCCCAATCATAGGTGTAAATACCTTTTTGAGTTCAAAAGGTTCTCCTACAATTCTTCCAAAAGAAGTTATTCGCGCAACAGAAGAAGAGAAGCAATATCAGATTAAGATGTTAGCTGAATTACATGCAACTAAAGGAGATCAAGCGCAAGCAGGTATTCGAAAAGTTCAAGACGCGGCCATCAACAACAGAAATATGTTTGAGGAATTAATGGAAACCTGTAAGCACGCTTCCTTGGGTCAAGTAACAAAAGCCTTGTTTGAAGTAGGAGGTCAGTATAGAAGAAATATGTAGACCTAGGATTTTTTACTCAAAATTGCAGTATTCCATTCATCGAAATTCTTAACAAGAATTCGATAGGTTTCGTCGTGAATATTAGTTAGCTCAAGCACGTTATCTTGAAAACCATGTTTTCCTTTAGCTATTGTTTTTATCTCATTCACATTCCATTTAAAACCTTGATTCTTTTCTTCAACCTTTTTTTTCAAAAAAGAACCCAAGAAACCACCTAAATTTATGGTTTGTTTGTGGGCGTTTAATATTAGGTATTCATTTTCCAATTCTAGAGATCCTGGCAATGCCATTATCTTCGACTTTAAATAAAGAACATTTGTTTCTTTCATGTGTAGTTGGTTAACTTAGTGAATTATAAAATTAAATTTTCTTTTTGGATTAATTTTTGCAATTTTCAAAATTATGATGTTTTTTCTTACAAGAATTCTTAGTTTTTTTCTGCTCATTTATTCGGATTTATCAAGTTTAGATGAACAATTAACGTCTAAAACACAAGTCAATGTTGTGGTTTTAGGTTCATCGACGGCAGAAGGCGCAGGAGCTTCAAAACTCAGTAATTCATGGGTTTTTAAGTTAGAACAGGAACTTAAAATTTCAAATAAAGCATCTAGTGTAATTAATTATGGTAAAAGTGGCTACTCTACTTTTCATATATTGCCTACAGGAACTAGATATTCTAATCGGCCAAATCCAGATATTGAGCGAAATATAACAAATGCTTTCTCAATGAATCCCAATATGATTATTATCAATATGCCGTCAAATGATGCGTCCTATGGATATTCGAACGAAGAGCAACTAAAAAATTACCGCTTGTTAATACAGTTGATAAAGAAAAAGAAAATTAAGTATTTGTTGATTTCTCCTCAACCTCGAAATTTCAAAAAAGATGAAGTGAGAATGCAGCAAAACGAGTTGTGTCAAATGATGAAAAAAGAGTTTTCTCCCTATTTTGTTGATGTGTGGACATATTTGTCAACAGAAGATTTTAGTTTGAACCCAACCTTTGATTCGGGTGATGGAATACATCTAAACGACCAAGGTCACGCCCATATTTTTAAGCAAGTTTTTGATAAAATCAAAGAGTTAGAATAGATCTTTTGGTAATTTTGAGGGTGCATTCAATTGAGCCTTTCTACCAATGGCGAGGATATTACATTGCCTCTGAAGATCCTAATTCTCCTTTTTATAATCGAGAGTACAGTGAATTTGAGTTTACAGATACAATCTATAATTATTACATTCATCCGCAATGGGATAATATGGGTTCAAAAACCTTGTTCCTTAAAATTCTATATGTCGATTATGAGTTAGGTTATACAATACTGGAGTTTATTGGGGAGTGGAATGACGCCATAGAAAACGACATCATGGTACTGAAGCGCGATATTGTTGAGCCCCTGATGGAGCAAGGGATAAATAAGTTTATTCTCGTGGGAGAAAACGTATTGAACTTCCATTATTCCGACGATTGCTATTATGAAGAATGGTTTGATGAAGTAGAGGAGGGATGGATTGCCTTGATTAATTTTCACGACCACGTGTTAACCGAGTTCGAACGCATCAATATAGATCAATACTTTGTGATGGGGGGTGAGTTGGAAGACATTGAGTGGAGGACCTACATGCCTCATCAATTTTATACAAAAGTAGAAAACCTCGTTCAAAAAAGAATTAACTAGTTAATGAACAAGTATTCCGTTCGCGTAGTCTTCTAAGTATTTGAAATTTGGCATTAATTTACCATCAAGATTTGTTTCCGAGGCTCTTTCTATTACAGCATCTGGATCATCTCCTAAAAGTTTTGGAATTACATGTTTTACGAGTTCGTTTCCAAAATCTTCTGAGGCATCTTTGGGTAATTCACAAGGCAAATTATCTATTGCCATTACGGCTATTGCGTTTTCTTGGAGAAAATTTATTTCAGAGTGATTAATTGGGTCATATCCGTAAATAGGATTGCCTATTTTCGATGGACGAATTGTTGAAGCAATGGGTTCATTTACGTCACAACTAATGTCTCCTACGACCTTAATTCTATTTTCTTTGCTAAGAAGTGTTTCTCGGGTTAGAATGAAAGGTGATTTAGAATTCCAGAAATGACAAGGGATATACATGTCGCTATTAAAAGCATATTGCGCAAAATTCGACGTGTAGAGTTCAGGTTGCGTATAGAAATCTTGCTTTAAAAATTCTTTACCATCTTTTCTTTTATAATAATCCTCTGTGTCAAGGTGTGTAAAAACAGGTTCATTAAACACTTTTGCTAAATATTCTTCAGGGGAAACTTCTTTGATGGGAAGTAGAGACATAATTTCTCTTGCACCATTTCCAACTCGCCCAAACCCAGTGAGGACCATTCTGAAATTTTCAGGAAGTATAATTTTTTTTAACTCTTGTTCAACTTCTTTTCGGTCTAGGCATTGGTGTGCAGGTTTTAAATCGAATGTTGAAGTTTTTAATCCCCAAGTATAGAAGGAGTTGTAACAACCCACTATTCCAGCATATCGACCAAATCCAATGAGGCGTTTGCCGTTTTTATCTTTGATGACTTCGTAATCAATTAACCGAATTTTTTTATCTAGAATAGCACGAAGTAATTTTTGATTGTGCGCCTGCTTTTTGATTGTGTGCGAGAAAAACACGTATGTTTTGTTCGGAATCAGCATATCAACAGGAACTTCTTTAACACCGAAAATGATATCACAAGCAGTTAGATCATCAACCAATTTAATTCCTAAGGCCGCGTATTCTTCGTCTTTGAACACGCGAATACTACTTTTTTGAACATAGACTTCTACCTGAGGATAAAGCGTTTGAATCGCTTTACATTGTTTTGGTGTTAAAGGCACACGGAAATCTGGCGGCACTTTCCCTTCTCTTATTATTCCGATTTTCATTTTTAAATGGGTTCTTGAAGTAAATATTGATCAATAAATTCGCGCACACAACCATCTCCTCCTTTTTTAGATAAAATAATATGTGAAACACTCTTAATTCGGTTAACTGCGTTTATAGGACAAACGGCTACTCCTACGTTGGACATAACAGCAAGATCATTGATATCATCGCCTATAAATGCGATTTCAGATATATTGATTTTCAAATCGTTAATCCATTTCATTAGAACGTCTAGTTTAGATTCTCTACCGACATAGCAATGCGTTGCGCCAAGTAGTTTTGCTCTGTCTTGCACCATATGCTCCGTAAAACCAGAGGAAAGAAAGCCAACTAGAAATCCTTTTTTAGTTAAGTGCAATATGGCCATTCCATCCTTCGCGTTGTATTTTTTCATTTGGTCGCCGTTCTCACTAACATACATTCCTCCGTCCGTAAGTACACCGTCGACGTCGAGCACAAGAAACTTGACGTTATTGAGTCGTTTTCTTAATGATTCATTGGGATAAACTTGCTTAAAAAGTAGGTTCATCATGTCAATTTCGTATTCCTCGCAAACTGCCTCTAAATCAAAAATGGACAGTTCGTTGGCATGATCAACCTCAAAATCTTGAAGGAAAGTATGGTAATCTACTCCATATTTTTCACACAATCCTTTTAAGTTCTGTTCTAGGTACATCTTATACAATGGAATATCCCACGCAATTGGCGAGAGGTTTGATTTCGTTTATGAGGTTTTTGAATTCATCGAAATTGAGTTGCTGACTAGCATCCGACAACGCATTTTTCGGATTCGGGTGTGTTTCTATTAACAAACCATCCACTCCCAGGGCAACGCAGGCTCTGGTTAAACCAGGAACTCCATAAGCGTATCCCATAGCATGAGAAGGATCGAGTATAACGGGTAAATTACAATGTTCTTTTAACCAAACTACACCACATAAATCTAAGGTAAATCGTGTGCCAGTTTCAAAAGTTCGAATACCTCTTTCACACAAAACCACATTTAAATTTCCTCCTGACATGACGAATTCTGCAGCTTGAACAAACTCTTGTAGTGTAGTGCCGAAACCTCTTTTAATTAAAACAGTTTTGTTGGATTTTGAGCATGCACGAAGGATCCCTTGGTCGTACATTGCTTTAGCGCCAACTTGAATCACGTCTGTATATTCAATAATTTCTTCAATCTGAGAAGCATCTCGAGCCTCTGTTATAATGGTATGCCCGAATTCTTCTTTCATTTTTTTTAGAAGCCGCAAACCTTCAATTCCAAGACCTTGAAATGAATAGGGTGAAGTGCGTGGTTTGTAGCATCCGCCGCGTAGCGTTTTTAATCCTAGTTCACTTAAAACTTTGGAAGCAGCGCGTATTTGTTCTTCTGATTCCACAGAACAGGGTCCGCCAATTACTACGGTATTTTTTGTGTTTCCACCAATTTCAATATTACCTATAGCAACTTTTCGAGTTGAAGATTTATATTTTTTTGAAGATAATTGCATGTCATTAGTTAACACACAATATTCTTCGGTAAATTGGACCATAGAGGCGGGTAACTCTTTCAATGAAGAGCTTGTAATTAATATATTTTTACCCTCATCACTAATTAAAAATGCTTGATTACTAGATGCCAAAGATCGAGCTAAATCGCTAGAAACTGAAGATTTTAAGGTAATTATCATATTTCGCCTTTAATAAGGTGTGTAAAGTTAATAATTCCCGCCGCATGTCCTATCGA